>Ga0310121_10002578_pt1 | contig 17077 bp, 12 predicted proteins | sample CB27_Tmax_986_MG_FD_203504 | JGI IMG/M metagenome (GOLD analysis project Ga0310121, IMG submission 203504) | Marine microbial communities from Western Arctic Ocean, Canada - CB27_Tmax_986 | ecosystem: Environmental > Aquatic > Marine > Oceanic | place: Canada: Western Arctic Ocean | collected...
CGTGAGCAGCCTCGGGCCTTCGTTCAGTTGCCGTGTGCCGCACGGAATGCAGCGGTGCGGTGATCAGCACGTCCAATGCGATTGTCGTGCGGATATTCATCAGCAATACCTGACAGTGACCCGAACGGCAAAAACGAGCGACGCCGCCAGCACCTGCCAAGGCTTCGTGAAATCATCACTTGTCATTTGTAGCCCAGGGCTTATTGACGATGAGAGTGGTCGTTACTACGATGACGCCAATTCACCGCCCGTAGCTCAATTGGATAGAGCGGCGGTCTACGGAACCGCAGGTTGCAGGTTCGAGCCCTGCCGGGCGGATTGACGAACGACGACGAATTGTCATGAGTCTCAGCGCACTTGCCCTTTGTTTTGCAGGTTTACAGTCGCCGTCACCTTGCTCGTCGCCGGTACCTTTCACGAACGATGACAAACCGTCACGGACCGAAATGTTGCGCACGCTGCGCGCGATATTCGGCAGCACCGCCATCCGGCTCCGCTCCATCGGCCCCGGTCGCCTGCGCCGATAACACGGTCGCCGACGGCCAGATCTTCTGGCGGTTCCGATGCCGGTACTGCCGCCGTGATTACTCCAAGGACGCAGCGACCAGGTACCGCTAGGCGTACTGCGGGCCGGGTAGCTCGTACCACGCCAGTGGGTACAATCTCGCGCTTCTTGCTACACCCGCGAGAAACTGACCCGCCGCCTGCAGCCTACGCATCTTGCCGATCACACCGATGACGGCTAGCAACGGCACTGCCATCCACGCGTCGCCGGGGAAGGCAACGTTCGACTTGCCCGCCAGCATCCTCGACGACGACGACGAGATCACTATCGAAAGTCAACGCGGACGGATCCATTTCGTTTATAGTTCGCCGGTGGAGGTCTACATGGTTGGCTGGTTGCTGGCGGCGGTGATGGTGGTGGTTGCCGCCCTTTGGTTGCGGTGGAGCGCCGCGTCCGGGTGGCGGCTGGCACTGGGCCAGGAACTGTTGCCAACCATCGATGGGCAAAATGATTGCGAGGCGTTGCCGCCGGTGGCGATTATCTGTCCAGGCCGAAACGAAGCGGCGCACCTTCGCCAGACGCTTGCCGAGTTGGCCGAGCAGCAGTACCCCGATTTTCGCGTCCTGTTCGTTGATGACGACAGCGATGACGATACTCCGGCCATCACGACCGAATACGCCAAGCGTTATCCGCACATGGCCATCGTCCGCAATGAAGGTCACCCGCCGGCCGGGTGGGTCGGCAAATGCTGGGCCGTGCAGCGTGGGTACGAAACCCTGGCCGAGATAGAGGCGCTCGATACGGGTTCGGATGCTGACATCCGACACCCACGTCCCGCGGAGTTCATCTGCTTCACCGATGCCGATATCCACTGGCATCCCAAGTGTCTGCACGCCGCCATGCGTTACGCGCAACAACACGAGGCCGACGTCGTTGCCTTGTTTCCCCAACTTGATTTCGGCACGACCGGCGAGCGGCTGGTGCAGGCGGCGGTGGTCCTGGCGTTCTGCGTTCTGTTTCCCCTGGAGAAGGCGGTGGACCCGGCTTATCCCGACATCGTTTTCACCGGTGGAGCATTCATGCTCATCAGCCGCAAGTGGTACGATCGGGTCGGTGGTCACGGATCCGTGCGACAGTGCGTGATCGAAGACCTGAATCTGGGCAGGCAACTCAAACGCGCCGGCGCAAGCATACGGACCGTGGTGACCGGCAAGTTGCTGCGTTGCCGGATGTACGAGGGGTGGTCGGACCAGTGGGAGGGCTTCACGAAGAACATGTATGCGGGCGTGAACTACCGTCCCGACCGGATGCTCGGCGTTTTCATCGGCGTGGTGTTGGTGTGCATCGGTCCGCTCGTTGCGGTGGTGGCGGCATTGACCTGGGCCGCCGCCGGCGCCGGTGCGCCGGCGTGGGCGGCGGCGGCCGCGGCGCTAACGGCCGCTGCGCTGCAGGTTCGGTTGATGAATCGCATTCGCCGACATCTTCGGCTCCGTTGGTTCTACAGCATGTCCCTGCCGGTGGGTGCGTTCCTGTTGCTATTGATCGCCGGGGGTAGCGTTTGGCGGTACTATGTAGGTGGAAATGTCTGGAAAGGCCGGGCATATGGCCGTGAGGGTGTGAAGGATCCGGTCGAAGAATCCTGACCGTGCCGCAGATGCGTGGGGTTCGTGCACGCGGCCGAGCGTTGGGGAAATGCTGCGATGGCGGGTTTTGACTCAGATACCATTAAACCGCTGCCGGTCGAGCCGGTTCGTCTCATCGCGATTGATCTCGACGGCAGCCTGCTGCGCAGCGACGGTACGATCGGCGAGTCGACGGTGGCGGCGGTACGCGAAGCGTCAGCGCAGGGCATCCGCGTGGTGTTGGCCACGGCCCGTCCGCCGCGCGGCGTCATCGCCATCTACCAGAAACTTGACCTAGACACTGTGCAGGTCAACCACAACGGCGCACTGGTTTACGACGCCCGCCAACGCAAGGTGATCGATCATCTGCCGATCGATGCCTCGCTCGCCCGTCAGGTCGTATCCATAGCGCGCCAGATCGCGCCGAAAATACCCATCGGCGTGGACGTGATCGACACGCTCTACTGCGACAAGTCCAACAACGACTTGAACCTGCCGCACACCGGGGTGACCAGCGCCGCCGGCTTGCTCGAGCCGGTGCTCGACGAGCCGGTGACCAAGGTATTTATGACGGGCGAGCCCCACGAGTTGGCGCACATCCAGATGACCCTGCACGAAAAGCTCCGGGCCCGCGTATCGTTTGCCACGAGTCATCTCAAGCTGCTGCAAGTTGTCGCCGAAGGTGTCGACAAAGCGGTCGGGTTGGCCAGGGTGGCCGGGATGTATGATGTGCCCGCCCAATCGGTGATGGCGATCGGCGACGCACCCAACGACCTTGGCATGTTCAAATGGGCAGGCTTGGCGGTCGCCGTCAAGAATGCCTGGCGCGACGTATTAAAGGCCGCGCACTTCGCCGTGCCGTCCAACGACGAGGACGGTGTTGGGGAGGCGATCCGACGCTTTGCGCTCAACTAAGACGAGGCCGGCGTGATCTCTCGCCGCCATGGACAATACGCTAGAATGCACGCTGTCCGGCGGATTCTTGACCATGCTCAAACCCGTCATCAAGGTTGCCACAAGCCAGCAGACTCGCCAGCTTCTGCTTACCGGTGAGCCGGTGACGATTGGCCGGGATTCGGCCAATTCGCTGGCGTACCGGGACAAACGGCTGAGTCGATTCCACTGCGTTATCGAGCGCACGGACGGCGGATTCCGCGTGCGCGACCTTGGCTCGCGCACCGGCACGGTGGTCAACGGCAGGCGTATCACCGAGGCCGTACTCAAGGTGGACGATATCATTGTCGTTGGGCCGGTCGAGATCGAGTTCCAGATGCTGACGGTCAAACAACGTGCGGCCGGTGAGGGTGCAAAATCGAGCGTGATGCCCGGCCCGTTAACCACGCCATCGCAAGACTCGGTCGAGTTGCCGGCCCCGCCCGGCCTGATCACGCATGCGCTCGATGGCGAGGGGTCGTCAATGGACCGCTCGTCTACCGATCGCTCTTCCATGGCGCAACCGGCCGTTGAGCAACCGCCGGTCGGGGCAGAATGCGAGTCCTCGGCGGGTACGCCGGCTGACAACTCCGACAGTACACCCGCGATCGAGGTGGAGCGGCGGCCCATGCATGACAATGGGCCCATGCGCCGCGCACCACAATTGTCGCCACCGAGCGGTGATACGCCGCCGCCGTCGATCGAATCACCGTTACTCGAGGCGGTCGATGGCGACGACACGCAGCAAGTGATCGCCGCGGCCGTCGAACACGATCGAATGCTGCACAAGTTGATTGCCGCTTTGCCCTCGCCCTCGTTGGAGGCGTCCGACCTCGGCCTTTACAACGCTCGTGGAAAGGTCGTGCATGCGCCCGCGGCCGAAGATGTCATCGCCGCCATGCGGGTGGGACGCGACGGCGTACTGTTTCTGCGCACACTTTTGTTGTTCTGCCTGTCGATCCGGGCGACGGACCTGCACCTCGAGCCGAAGGATGCGGCCTTTCCCGTCAGGGTGCGCGTCGATGGCATGATGGTTCACGTGCTGGACATGCATCCGGTAATCGCCTCCCGCCTGATGAGGTTGGTCAAGATTCTGTGCGACATGGACATCGCCCGCTCCAGTACGGTGCAGGACGGTCACTTCAGTGTTCAAGCTCCCGGTCGCAAGATTGATTACCGCGTCAGCTTTACGCCGGCGATGTATGGCCAGAAACTGGTTATCCGCGTGCTCGATCAGGCCAACGCGCCGACACACCTCAAGGACCTCGGGCTGCAACCCTGGATGGCCAGGGAGGTCGCCCAGGTAATCCGTCAGGATCAGGGCATGGTGCTGATGTGCGGGCCGACCGGATCGGGCAAGACCACGACGCTCTATGCCCTGATCCGCGACATAGACGTCAACCTGCGCAACGTGATCACCATCGAAGATCCGGTCGAGTACCAGGTCGACGGCGTCACGCAGATGCCCACCAACGACGCCACGGGTAACACGTTTTCCACGCTGCTGCGCAGCGTGTTGCGCCAGGATCCAGACGTGATACTCGTCGGCGAAGTCCGGGACACCGAGACAGCCGTGATCGCCATGCAGGCGGCGATCACCGGACACCTAGTATTTTCGACCGTACACGCCCAGGACGCGATCGGTACGGTGTATCGGCTGCTGAACCTCGGCATCGAGCCATACCTTGTCGCGTCGGGCCTGCACTTGGTGCTCGCCCAGCGCCTGGTGCGACAACTCTGTCAGTATTGCAAGAGGTCGACGCGCCTGTCGCCTGGGCAGATGATGCGGATGGGCAGGTTCGGGTTGGATAATGTCACGAACGTGTACGAGCCGATCGGGTGTTCACGCTGTCTCAAGACCGGCTACGTCGGGCGGCGCGCCATTTTTGAGTTGCTCACCGCCAACGATGAGTTGCGCGACGCGATCTTGTCCGGCCAGAAGATTCATGAGATGCGCAAGGCGATTCGCACGACCCTGTTCGCGTCATTGCGCGAAAGCGGATATCGCCTTGTCGGCAAGGGCGTGACCAACACCGAAGAAATCGATCGCGTCGTCGGCTCCGAATGACTGACATTGAATGTGTGCAAGGCAATGTCCCGGGGTCCTCTTAAAGATCCGGTTTTGTTTAACCACGATCCGATGAGGAACGCGCCAAGTCCGATCAAGGCTCGTTGTTGGCTGCCACGTGTGGCATGGGCGCCGATGTCATCCGTTCAACGAGAGCAAGGGGAATTTTTGACAAACTTTTTTTGTGGCGATATTGCGGTCGGCCAGATTGTGCTATAATAAGAACGTGATAGGTGAAGGTTGCTTTGGACTGGCCCCGGATCGTTGCAAAGTAATTATTTGCTCGAACCAATGCAGACCCCAAGGGAGCGACGACCGGCGCAATGGTCAAGCCTCCATCGAGTGGAAGGCCTGGATGACTTGGCGGCGCACCCACCTAATCTTGGGGTTCGAGCAAATGCTTTGCGTCGCGGGGTCGTGACGAAGTGATCTGATATCACGCCGGCTCGTCGCAAGACGGGCCGTTTTTTTCAGGCTAACATATCGACGATGTCCACCGCGAGCAGGGACAAACAGCACCATGGGATGGATGATCTGATCGGTCGGATTGTCGACAGCTATCATGCTGATGGGCGTACTCAGCACCTTGACGCCTCATTCCTGCCCAACCGCGCACGAACGATCGAGGTCATCGAGTTGCTGCGCCGGCTGATCTTTCCCGGTTTTTTTGACGAGCATCGCCTGACCTCCCAGACGATCCGTGGCCGCGTTGGCGAGTTGCTGGACAAAGCCGGCGATCAACTCTACCAGCAGGTTCGCCAGGCATTGCAATACGAGGCCAATCGCGTCGGCCACGGTGATTCGGGCCGGGCCGACCGCGACGAGCGGACCCAGCAGATTACCATGTCGTTTCTCGATCTCATCCCCGAGATTCGCCGCGTGCTGGCGACCGATATTCGGGCTGCTTTCAAGGGCGACCCCGCCGCCGTGGGTACCGATGAGGCGATCTTTTGCTATCCCGGCATCGACGTGATCCTGATCTATCGCATCGCACACGAGTTGCACCGATTCGAGGTGCCCCTGCTGCCACGTATCATGACCGAGTACGCTCACAACGAGACGGGTATCGACATCCACCCGGGTGCGCAGATCGGCGAATCGTTCTTCATCGATCATGGCACCGGCGTGGTCATCGGCGAGACGTCCGTCATTGGCAACCACGTACAGATCTACCAGGGCGTTACGCTCGGTGCGTTGGCGCCCAAGGACGGCGACAAGTGGCGGGGGCGCAAACGACATCCCACCATCGAGGATCACGTCACCATCTATCCCAACGCCACGATTCTCGGCGGCGAGACGGTCATCGGCGCACGATGCGTGATCAACGGTTCGGTGTTTCTTTATCAATCGGTACCACCCGATCACACTGTTCGCGTCGACCATCCCCAACCCAAGCTGCGTGCCCGGCGCAAGCGCCGGCATGACGAACCGAATGAGTCATCCGATTCACGCGTGGGAGACTTCGAGATTTGATCCACGCATGTGGCTAGGTGCTCTCACTCTGGACGAGGTGCCGCGGCGGCGATAAACCATGCCTGAGTCACTTCAGATTGACTTCGATGACCCGGTGCCGCTGTTTCCACTGCCCAACTGTGTGCTGCTGCCCGGCGCGACGATCCCGCTGCACATCTTCGAGCAGCGCTACCGCGCCATGACGGCCGACGCGATCGATTCGCGCGGCCTGATCGCCATGGCCCTGTTCGAGCCGGAGCAGTGGAAAAGTGATTACGAGGGCAGCCCGCCGCTGCGCCCGCACGTGTGCGTCGGCTACGTCGTGCGGCACGAAAAGTACCCCGACGGACGATACGACATCCTGCTGCAGGGTATCTGCCGGGCCCGGTTGATCGAGGAAGTGTCCGGTAAACCGTTTCGCCTCGCGCTGCTCGAGCCCACCGAGGACAGCAGTGTCATGGAGATCGATCTGTCCGAGCAACGGCACCGGCTCGAAACCTACCTGCGCGATCCGCTGCTGACTCAGTTGACCGTGATCAGCGCCGTCAAGAAATGGCTCAGCCGGGAGGCGCCGACAGCCACGCTGATTGACTTGACCCTGATGGCCGTCTGTGACGACCTTGATGACCGGTACAAGATGTTGGTCGAGACCGACGCGACGGCACGGTTTGTCTATCTCGACCGGTTGCTGCGCGACCTGCGCCGGACCGTCGTGGTTGCCGACCGATTCAAGCCAAGCGAAAACGGTGACGGTGCCCTGTCCAACTGATCAACGCGATCCTCCATAAAGCCACGATCGCTGGTCGCGGACGTTGTGAAAATCGAGAGTAGCTCGTGTGCCGACGCGTCGCTTCGGCTGCTATGATGCGGTAATGCACAGCGAACCGGCCACGAGCCCCGCACCGCCGACCGACGCCTTGCTGTCGGACCTGACCGAGCCGCAGCGGCTGGCCGTGACGCACGTGGAAGGTCCGCTGTTGGTGCTGGCCGGCGCAGGCTCGGGTAAGACGCGTGTCATCACGCGGCGGATCGGCCACCTTGTGCTCGGCGTCGGGTTGGCGCCCTGGAACATTCTGGCGATCACCTTTACGAACAAGGCGGCCGGCGAGATGCGCCAACGCATCGGGTCGATGCTAAGCGATCGCCAGGCGGCCGCCGTGACGGTCAGCACGTTTCACAGCCTCTGCGCACGCGTGCTGCGCATCTACGCGGATCGGCTCAACCTGCCGCCTGGCTATTCGATCTACGACACCACCGATCAGAAGCGCGCCGTCAAGCAGGCGCTGGTGAACCTGAACATCAGCACCAGCAACTTTCCGCCCGGCAAGATGCTGGGTGCGATCAGCACAGCGAAGAATGATCTGGTTGACGCTGAAGCCTACGACAAGACCGCGCACGATTTCTTTGCCAGGATGGTCGCCAAGGTATTTCACGAGTACCAGGGCATCCTCGCGAGAAACAAGGCCCTGGATTTTGACGACTTGCTCATCAAAACGGTGCAACTGCTGGGCGGCCATGACGACGTGCTCGCCGAGTTGCGCCAGCGGTATCAGTACATCCTGATCGATGAGTATCAGGACACGAATCACGCCCAATTCACCATCGCCCATACGCTCGCCGCCGAGCATCGCAATCTCTGTGCGACGGGCGATCCGGACCAGTCGATTTACAGTTGGCGCGGTGCGAATATCCGCAACATTCTCGAGTTCGAAAGCCACTACCCCGACGCCACGGTGGTTAGACTCGAGCAGAACTACCGCTCGACGAAGCGTATCCTCGCCGTGGCGGATCACCTCATTCAAAACAACGTGCAGCGCAAACACAAGAGATTGTGGACAGAAAATGAAACAGGCAGCGAGATTAGCGTCGTCCGCTGCTACGACGAGCAGCACGAAGCGAACTGGGTCGTCGATAAGTTGCGAAAGTTCAACGAGCAGGAGCGGATCGCGTGGAGCGAGATGGCGGTGTTCTACCGGGTCAATTCGCTCAGCCGTGTCATCGAAGATGCACTACGCAACGAGGCGATACCTTATCAGGTGGCGCGTGGTACGGCGTTTTACGATCGCAAGGAGATCAAAGAAGCCGTGGCCTATCTGCGCGTCGTGGTGAACCCCGCCGACGAGGTCAACCTGCTGCGCATGATCAACACGCCGACACGTGGCATCAGTGATCGTACGGTCAAGGCGATGCAGGCGCACGCGGTCGCTAGGCGGATGACGGTCAGCGATATCATGGACGACCCGGCCGAAGTGGTCGCGCTGAATACGCGAGCGGTCTCCGCCGTTGCGAAGTTCCGCGCGATGCTCGATCGATGGCGCGGCACGATTGAGCAGAACGAGTCCGACTCCGTCCGATTGTTTCTCGAACGGGTGCTGCGTGAATCCGGCCTCGAGGACTACTGCCGCAACGACAAGAACGACCCCGACGCCGAACGGCTGGCCAACCTCGGCGAGCTGGTTAGCTCCGCGCAGCAATTCGATGAGGAGTACGACTTCGAGCACGCCGACGACGACGCCTCCACGTCGTTGTCGGCCAAGCTGGAGGCGTTCCTCGAGCGCATCAGTCTGGTCAGCGATGTCGACGCGGTGGACAACGAACAGGGTGCGGTGACACTGATGACATTGCACGCGGCCAAAGGGCTTGAGTATGCCGTCGTGGCGATGATCGGCCTCGAGGACGGGCTGCTGCCGCATGTACGATCGCAGGATAATCTGCCGGCGCTGGAGGAGGAGCGGCGGCTCTGCTTTGTCGGCATCACCCGTACCCGTCGGCACCTGGCGCTGACCCACGTATGCTGCCGTACGATCTTCGGCCAGACACAGGCTGTCATACCCAGTCGGTTCCTCGGCGAGCTGCCCGACGATGCGATCGAAAAGATCGACGAAAGCGAGGGGGGCCAACAGTTCAACCGGCGAACCCGGATGGCTTTTGACCCCGATAGGGCGCCGGCCAACGAACTGGTGCAGCAGTTCCCGGTCGATGCGATTGTTCGTCACGCGCAGTTCGGGCTCGGGCGTGTGCTCAAAGTCGATACCGTCGGCGCCCACACGCGCGCCCGCGTTCAGTTTGCCAAGTGCGGTGTCAAAACGCTGGTGCTCCAGTACGCGCATCTGGAAGTTGTCGGCTGATCGAGGTCGTACAATATGCTCATGACGTCAACTCGCATCAAAATATGCGGTGTGCAGGATGCCCGGATCGCCGAGGTGGCGGCCGACGCCGGTGCCGATGCGATCGGTCTTGTTTTTGTCGACGGCTCGCCACGGCAGGTCACCACGGAGCAGGCCCGTCAAATCGTCGCCACGCTGCCCCCTTACGTTGAGCCTATTGGCCTGTTCGCTGACGCGGCGATCGACGTGATGCGAGACACCGCGACACGCGTTGGATTGACGAGCCTTCAGCTTCATGGCCGTGAAACGCCGCAGCTTGCCGCCCAGCTCGCGCCCTTGCGCGTGATCAAGGCCGTTCTGATGAACGATGATGTCTCAGACAGGTTTGCCGCGTGGTGCGACGCGAGCGAGAACGTATCGGGTGTGCTGTTCGACGCGCCGCGGACAAGCATTGGCGCCCTGGGCGGGGGTAGCGGCCGGACCATAGACTGGCATGCCGTGGCGAAGCTGTGCGATCGGTCCCCAACGCCGCCGATTGTGTTGGCCGGGGGCCTCACGCCGGTGAACGTCGCCCGGGCAATTGGCCTCGTGCGGCCGTATGCCGTGGATGTCTCCAGTGGCGTCGAATCATCGCGCGGCGTCAAGGATCCCGGCTTGATCCGCGCATTTTGCCAAGCCGTGCGCGGCGCCGGGTAGCCCCTCCTGTGTGCGGCTAAACTGATACAATCCTTGCCGTTTATAGGTAAGCCCATTCCGTAATTTAGGATTATGTCATGCCTAAAGCACTCAACCCGTTCAGTTCCCAACTCACGCAACCCACCAACCGCGCGATTTCGCAGGCGATGCTTTACGCCACAGGCCTCTCCGACAAGGACATGAACAAGCCGCAGGTCGGCATCGCCAGCGTCTGGTGGGAAGGCAACCCGTGCAACATGCACTTGCTGGACCTTTCCGAGAAGGTCAAGCGGGGTGTGACCGGGGCCGACATGGTAGGCATGCGGTTCAACACGATCGGCGTGTCGGACGGTATTTCGATGGGCACCGATGGCATGAGTTACTCGCTGCAGTCGCGCGAGATCATCGCCGACTCGATCGAAACCGTGATGGCCGCTCAGTTTTACGACGCACTGATAACGATACCGGGTTGCGACAAGAACATGCCCGGTTGCATGATGGCGATGGCACGCCTGAACCGCCCGGCTCTGGTCGTATACGGCGGTACGATCAAACCCGGGTGTACGAACTTCGACGGCCAGACGCAGCCGCGCGATATCGAATCCGTAGCCCACGCGATCGGGCAGCTTGCCGTCGGTGCGATCGAACCGTCACAGTTCCAGGAAATCATCAAAGGCGCTTGCCCCGGTCCAGGCGCGTGTGGCGGCATGTACACCGCCAACACGATGTCCACCGCCATCGAGGCGATGGGCATGTCACTACCTCACAGCGCTAACATACCCGCCGATGACAATGCGAAACACGATGAGTGCGTTCGCGCCGGAAAGGCGATCGCCTTACTCATGGAAAAGGATCTGAAACCACGCGACATACTGACGCGGCAGGCTTTCCATAACGCAATGGTGACGATCACCGTCCTAGGTGGTTCGACCAACGCGGTGATGCACCTGATCGCCATAGCGCGGGCCGCGGGTGTCGAACTGACGATCGACGACTTCCAGAAGGTGAGTAACACCGTACCGTTCCTGGCGGACCTCAAACCGTCGGGCAAGTACGTGATGGAGGATCTGCACAAAGTCGGCGGCGTGCCGGCGGTGATGAAATACCTGCTCGAAAACAACATGATCGACGGAAACTGCATCACCGTGACAGGAAAGACCATCGCCCAGAACCTTGCCAATGAACCTGGCCTCGCCGACTCGCAGAGCGTGGTGCATCCGCTCGAGGCGCCCATCAAGGCGACGGGGCATATTCAAATCCTGCGCGGCAATCTGGCGCCCGACGGCGCGGTCGCAAAGATCACAGGCAAAGAAGGCGAAATCTTCGCCGGCCCGGCGCGGGTGTTTGATCAGGAAGAAACCATGCTCGAACAACTGCAACTGGGCAAAATCGAGGAAGGGGATGTGATCATCATTCGATACGAGGGACCCAAAGGCGGACCGGGCATGCCCGAGATGCTAAACCCCACAGCCGCGATCATGGGCGCCGGGCTTGGCGGTAAAGTTGCTTTCATCACCGACGGCCGATTTTCCGGCGCCTCGCACGGGTTTATCGTCGGCCACGTCACGCCCGAAGCGCAGGACGGCGGACCGATCGCACTCGTGCAGGATGGCGACCGCGTCACCATCGACGCGAGGATCAACACCATTGCGTTTGCCGTGTCGAACGACGAACTGGCCAAACGCAAAGCCGCCTGGTCGGCACCGCCTTACCGCGCAACGCGAGGGACACTGTACAAATACATCAAGAACGTCAAGAGCGCGTCACAAGGGTGTGTGACCGACGAGTAAAAACGCCTGTTCGAAATTTATGTCACGGGAAAATGTTTCGTGATGCATGCCTGCATGGTCAAGGGCGTATCGTCCTTCGCGTCATGGGAAGACCAGTCATGCAGGCCCTTGGAAGTGGCACACAAAATCGAAGGCAAAATCAGTAACGAATAAGTCGCTTGTCATGCGCGACTACTGGTGCGGACGCCGTCACTCATAGGGGCAGGTCACACGAGTGATTCATCAGCAGGTCATTGTCACGATCCTGTTGATCCGTCGGTTCAAAGGCAATGCGCAAGCATATGACTTCTATCAACGTTCAAGGAACGGCAATCGTCTATCGTGGATCACAAAATGATTCCCGGTTACGAACAGCGGCTTTTCCGTCGATCGCGCAGATGCCGGATGGAAAGCTCGTGGCCACCATGACCATTGGTCGTGAAATGGGCGGCGTTGATGTAAGATGCTATAGCGTAGTCTCTCGAGATGAAGGCGAAACATGGTCCTCTCCGCAACAACTTTTCGAGCCCGATGAGAGTAAACACCCTGTCAGTACCGGCATCAGGATGAGCCGGGTTCATGACGGCACCCTGGTCGGATTTGTAAATCTTCTAAACCGATCTGGTCCTGAAACCGCTACGACCAATCCTGAAAACGGCGGAACCGTAACGCGCGAACATGCCATCATTCGTTCGCCGGATGGTGAGACCTGGTCACAACTTCAACCTTTTCGGCCGCCTTTGGACTGGCATTGCTTCGGTGAGCCTTCCCCCGTGCTCGCTCTTTGCGCAAACCGCTGGCTGCTTCCCTCTTTGACCCGGCTTAACTGGCAGGGCCAATGTCCCTATGGACTCAAGTCGTTCGTGATGATTTCGGCGGATCAGGGCAAAACCTGGCCACGATCGGTGGACGTTTTCGATCTCTGGTCGAAACGGATTATCACTTGGGAGCAGAAGCAGACGTGTCTCACCGACGGAAGGATTCTGGCCGTGACCTGGGCGTTCAACAGCCATACAAAGGAAGACCTGCCAAATCTATACACCTTTTCGGAAAATGGCGGCGAATCGTACGGAGTTCCATTACGTAGTCCGTTGCATGGCCAGACCTGTTCGCCCCTGGCGTTGCCTGAGAACCATATCCTGTGCATTTACCGGCGGCTGGATAAGAAATGGTCTGTGGGCACACCTGGCTCATGTGAAAGGAACTGATTGGATTCCCTTGGGCGAGACATGCCTGTGGGGAAGCGATCGTGAGGCCATTCCAGGGAGCCCGGACAGCTCTATCGAGAACCAGCACCGCCTTCAGTTCGGTTATCCCCAACTCGTTCGACTCGCCAATCAGGACTATTTTGTAATATTTTGGGCGGTAGAGGACGGGCGATCCATTATCCGGAGTTTCCGTCTTCAGGTTGTCCTGTGATCAGCATTAAATTGGTATCGTTGGCAACTGGCTGGTGCCGCATTAAATGTGTTCGGATGTCAGCAAGGAGCGCTTGGTCCCCGCAGGTTGAGCGTGCCTGGATCCTCTCGGAAATATGATCCGGCGTTCATGAGAAAATCCTGATGGTCCAGCGGACGACTATCGAATTGAAAGCTCATACGGTGCCCTTTCGCGTAGTATAAAGCCGGGCATTGGCAGATTGAAAGAAGACGATATTTATGGCCAGAATCAACGACCACTACCTGAAACTGAAAGCGGGTTACCTCTTCCCTGAAATAGGCCGGCGCGTCCGCTCGTTTGTCGAGGCAAATCCCGACGCCGACGTTATCAAGCTCGGGATCGGCGATGTCACCGAACCGCTGCCAGCCGCGTGCATCGAGGCGATGCACGCGGCCGTCGACGAGATGGCGACCCGTGATACATTCCGCGGATACATGGACGACAGTCAGGGCTATCCGTGGCTTCGCGAGACGATCGCGGAGTACGACTACGCGTCGCGCGGCTGCGATATCAGCGCCGACGAAATATTTGTCTCTGACGGCAGCAAGTGCGACGCGGCCAACATTCTCGATATCCTCGCGCCCGGCAGAACCAACACTGTCGCGGTGGTCGATCCGGTGTACCCGGTCTATGTCGATACGAACGTGATGGCGGGCAACACGGGCGCGGCGAACGACGCGGGTGAGTACGCAGGTGTCGTCTATCTGCCCGCCACAGCGGAAAACGATTTTACGCCTGACCTGCCCGCCGGTCGGGTCGACGTCATCTACCTGTGCTATCCGAACAATCCTACCGGTACGGTCGCCACCCGTGAGGCCTTGGCCCGGTGGGTTCGGTATGCGCAGGAGCATCGGTCCTTGATCCTTTTCGACGCGGCCTACGAAGCGTACATCACGGATGACACGGTGGCCCATTCGATCTACGAGATCGACGGTGCTCGTCAATGTGCGATCGAGTTTCGTTCGTTCAGCAAGAACGCCGGTTTCACGGGCACACGCTGCGCCTTTGCTGTCGTGCCGGAGCGATTGACCGGTGTGGACGGGCAAGGGCGGGACGTGCCGCTGCATCAACTCTGGTCCCGTCGCCAAAACACGCGGTTTAATGGCGTCAGCTATGTCGTTCAACGTGGCGCCGAGGCGGTGTACAGCGACGCGGGCAGGCAGCAGGTACGCCAACTCGTCGAGTTCTATTTAGCCAACGCGAAAATCGTCCGCGAAGCGGTCGGTGAACTGGGCATGGACGTGTACGGCGGTATCAACGCGCCCTACATCTGGCTGAAAACACCGGCGGGTGCGTCCAGTTGGGACTTTTTCGACAAGCTGTTGGGCGAATGTCACATCGTGGGTACGCCGGGCAGCGGGTTTGGTGGTTCGGGCGAGGGCTACTTGCGGATCAGCGCATTCAACAGCAGGGATAACATCGAGATTGCCATGCGGCGCATGTGTGATCAACTCGGTGTTTGACGGGCCTAGATAATCGGGCAGATTGTGCTGCGCGGCCTGCTTGAGCCGGTAGCGCTACTGTTACATGACGCCCGAGATGTACGAATCAAAACCCGCCTTCGCGCATCATGTCTATCGACGGCGGGAAAGGATACCGTGCGTATACACCCGTGGGTGCCATGTCCCACATGCCCGGTGACGGATACACATCGCCGACGTAACCGGCGTCGTGCATTACACGCAGCACGGCCTCGAAACTCGGCTCGTGACCACGGTCGTCGAGCAGCAGATTCGAGTGGGCGCCGAGGAAGCTGACCGATGTCGACGGCTGCCGCTGCGTGCGTCGGTGGATCATCTCCGTGACGATCTTGAACCCGAGCGACAGGTCATCGAGCGTCAGGTGCTCGTGGTCCGGTGGCTTGAGTACGGCCAGCACCTCGACGGCGTCCATGTCGTACTTGAGCACACGCACCACGCCGCCCGGCTGGCTGAACTGGCGAGCCAGATGCGTGATTGACCTTTCCGTCCACTGGCTCGATGGCAGCAGCGAGGCCACCTGTGTGACCAGCCCGTGGCTGTTGTTCTCCGCGTTGACGGCACAGACCAGCGATCGGTATCGACCGGCAAGTACGTCCTCGAGCATGTGTTGGCCCCACATGATCCGCAGCTTCGGATTCATGTCGGGCGTTTTCGACGGCATCATGTCCGGGACGAGGACGATGTGATCGATTGCATCCGTTTCGCGATCCTGCATCAAGCGATCGCCTTCGCCGTCGTACATGTTCGGTCTGCTCAGGTTGGTTGTCATCGCCGGCCTCGCACTTGTACTGGTTCAGTATCGGTCCATTATATCGTCCTCGATGCCGATCCGTCGGGCGTGCGAATTTTTCCAAATCCGCATAAGGTTATCGTGCAACTTCCCGACGCCGGCCACATCGTCGTCTGCGCACTTGAGTGTTCGGCCGAATCCGGCGGCGGTCAGGCTAAGCCGCCAGCGCACGTGCCTGGGCGGATCGGTCGAACTTGCTTTTGCACGCAGCAGGTCGTGGTTCAGGATGATCCGCCACAGGTCGGTACGCTGCTCGGTGGTGAGCGTGGTAAACGGGTCGGCGTGATTTGCCAGCGCGTTTTGACCGCCGCCGAAATGCAGCACGCCACTTTTTTTGGCAAGGAAATAGGTGTACCGGCCATCCGTGGACCAGCTTCGCATGATGATCGCCAGGTCATCGGGTGGTGGCGCATCGGCTGCGAACCGCGGCGCGGTGCAGCCGGCGGTCGCCATCACAACTGTCACAAGGACAATCCAGCCATTCACGCCGGTGATTATTCCATCTATCCCGTTGATTCTGTCCTCAAGTCGACAACTCACGTATTAATAGTCCTGCAAGCAGTACACCAGTCAATCCGGTCGTCGTGGAACCGGTATCACCGGCGCACGCAGATCGATCAGTTGCTCGATCAACTTGCGCGTCGGCGGTGATTCGGCGGGCGTCGTCGCGTATCGGTGCGTGCGTCCGTGGCTGATGATCGTGACGCGATAGAGTACCGGCGCCGACGTCGTGCCCAAGAGGTCCGCTTCGGCCGTCGGGCTCGTTGGTTCGGCGGTCAGATGGTTCCGCTCGATCTGCTCCCACAGCGATTGCATCTGGCCGGGCGTGAGTACGCGGGTCAGCTTCGGATAATAATGGGGCGACACACCTGCCCCGAGCGCGGCGCGAAGCCGGCGGTCCGGCTCGACGATGTATTGCGATGGATAACGCCCCGGTTCGTGCGGCCCGCTGTCGCCGCGGATGTTGACCGTGAGCACAAAATCCGACGGGACAGTCGGCTTCGGCGGCATGGCGATCGGTTTGCGGCAGCCCGCCAGTGCGCTGCACACGACCAACAACGCCACGACGTATGCTCGGCGCACCTTTGTATTCTTTTTGGTCGCGGTCGTGCTGTTTGCATGCATGCGCGCCCAGTTCTGGCCCAGTCGCGGCTTGAGCCGGCCAAGGACGACCACCAGCAGCGTGCCGGCTAGCAGCGTCACGAATCCGATGCTCAACTGGCGCTCGGCAGCCA
>Ga0310121_10002579_pt1 | contig 17077 bp, 14 predicted proteins | sample CB27_Tmax_986_MG_FD_203504 | JGI IMG/M metagenome (GOLD analysis project Ga0310121, IMG submission 203504) | Marine microbial communities from Western Arctic Ocean, Canada - CB27_Tmax_986 | ecosystem: Environmental > Aquatic > Marine > Oceanic | place: Canada: Western Arctic Ocean | collected...
CATTACGCGTCGCACTGCCGATCGATATTTGTATGAAAAGTTTTTTGACTTTCTGATCAAAATTAGTTGAGTTTTGCTTGGATGGTCGGATCGAGCTGGTAAAATATGAGCGGAGAAGTGAAAGTTTGACAAAGGCCCCTCCCCCCATGCGGAAACCCTGACCAGCGGATTAGTTGCTGGCCTGCGTTCTCGACGTGACCCCAACCCATCATTGAAGGACTCTTGATATGTCACCCCAGGACCATCTATTGCTACAGCGGATTGGATTGCCGGGATCCAGCGTTGGGATGGTATCGCTGCCGCTGCCTCGGGAAGGGGCGGATCGGCTTCGGGTCGACCACACGCCCTCGGGGGCGGTGCCGGTCGCCTGGTGGCGTCGCCACAAGCAGCCACGCCGAGTGATCGTATACACGTTGCACGATAAGGCCGCGCCCGATTCACTGGGCGTCACGGAATCGGTGGATCCTCCGGCCGAGCCGAGCACCGCCTGGCGGGTCGAGCGACGCACGACGTTTGAGCAGTTGGACTTCGAGCCTAACTCGTATCGCGACGTCGACGGCCTGTGTGGTGTGCCGCCTGAGGATTGCACGACGGTCGAATCGGAGATCGCCCTGACCTGGGGTGGCGTCGAGTTACGCATGCAGATCAGCGCCACCGGCCCGGGCGGCGAGGGCCGGTACCACTGGCAGAGCGTGCAGATCGACCCGCTGTGGAAAAACGCGGCGGCCCAGGCGGTGCGGATCGGCGGGGTGATCTACAACGCGGACACCTACCTGTGGGCCGACCTGTACCTGGTGCTGTTTGCCAACGGGGTCGCGGACGTGGCGGCCCATTTCGTGAACACGAAACTTCACATCGAGGGCTACGCTTTTCACGGGCTGCCGATGATCCGGTTTTACGGACCGGCGGTGGCGCCGATCGAGGCGAGCCTCCCGGTCGACGGGCATTACCTGACGATGGGAGACCTGCAACTGAACACGACCGATGCGTCGATCCTGATGAGCAAGGAGCACCCGGGCCGCATCTTGCCCGACGACGACGGCGTGATGTGGCTGCCGTTTAGCGGTACGTCGCATTGGCAACTTCCCGATCTGGGCCCCGACGAATGGAAGCCGGGCTTTGCCCGGACGGTGCGGTTCCAGTTGAGCCTGTCGCAGGCGGCGGCCCGGATCGCGCGCTACCGCGTGCCGAGTTGGTGGTACGCCCGGTGCGGCGAGACCGGGCCGGGCCGGCTGCTGCCCGTTCACGGCCGATTTGCCCGCGGCGGTGAGAAGATCGTCGATGTGATGCGCGAGCGCAAGATGGTACGCGGCCGTTTCGAAGGAGGCAGCGGCAATTCCATGAACGACGGTGACGTCGGTATCGGCCTGATGCGCAACTACTACCACACCGGCCGGCCCGAACTGCTTACCGACGCCATCAATTACTGCTACTACTGGGCCGACCTGGCCGTCGATCACAGTGACTTTACCGTGCATCAATCACTGGGCGGTTGGCCGTGGAAAACCTGTGCGTACTCGAAGTTTCGCGACGTGCTGACGGGTTACTTGGAGACGGGTGATCCTTACCTGCTCGACACCACGGAAATGTGCGCCGAGAGTTACTGGCAGTGGTTTCGCTCCAATTGGCCCCGCGGCAGCATCGGGCGCGATTCGTTCTCGATCGGCGCCTGGGCGATGATGTGGCAGTATTTTGATTCCGAGCACGCACGAGATCGTTGCGACGAGTTCGTGCGCATGATCACGACCGTGGTGCGCAGCCGCGGCAACGTGGGCGGGCAAATGGGCGGCGGGCCGCACCCGGGATATCACCCTTCGCTGTACATGACCGGCGTGGCGATATCCAGCCTGCTCGACGTCGCCGTCGCCCAGGTGCAGAAGTCGGTCAAGCCCAAGCGCACGCTCGACACGGTGCGGCAGCTCTGCGACCACTTCATCTGCGACGACGTAGAGATGTTCCCCAGCGGTTTCGGCCGCGGCGGGCGGCGCAACTGGCCCTACGGCGATTGGGGCGTGCTGGCCTGCCGCATCTATCCGCTGCTGGCACGGCTTCAGGGCCGCGACGACGCCCGGACCCAGGCCGGCATGCGCGAATGCTACGACCTGTATGGCGAACGGTTCACCAACGGCGGCATCGATGGGCGACCGGGCCAAGCCATGTACTTCTGCATCGAGCACGACGCCCTGATACTCGGCGCCCACTGGACGGGGCAGGGCGTTCGGCTCGAACTGATCGGCCCGATCGGTCAGTGGCCGACCGAGCAGACGGTGGACACCCCCGTCGGGCCGCTCAAAATCACGCTCGAACGGTTCGACGATTCGCTGGTGTTCAAGTTCGAGTCGCCGGCGTCGTTTGACGTCGAGGTCGGCTACGGCGACTGGGCCGGCCAGACCACCAGCACCGGATCGCTCGTCCTCGCGCCCGCCGGCGTGTCCGCCGACTCCACCGACAGGCGACGCAAGCCGTATCCATGCCAGATAATCAAGAAATCAAGGAGTGCCCTCCTTCTTCTTCATTAAGAGGTAGACGATTATGTGCAATGGGATAGTAATGAATAGACCAAAAAGCCCGAACAATATGGCGGCGATATGCAGGACAATGAATATACCGTGAAATTAAACAGCCCACATGAAACCTCTTTTCATTGCGGTAACGTCGGTTTACTTGCCGGTCGGTATGATCGTGACCTTGCCCCCTGAAACGAGTCCATGTCGAATGTTAGTGAATTCGGCATGGACGCATTCAGGAAAGGGCAAGGATCATGGCCAAGAAACGGCAGGGTGCTGAGCAGATCATCCCAAAACTGAGGGAGGCGGAGGTCAAACTGGCAAGAGGGTTGAAGGTCCCGCAGGTCTGCAAGAAGCTTGAGGTGACTGAGCAGACCTACTATCGGTGGCGAAAGAAGTATGGCGGTCTGCGGATGGACCAGGCCAAGTGGCCTACCCTACCGCAAAGGTTGGGGTTTTTGTCAGGCGGATTCTATATGCCAGGATGACTTCAGCGCCGCCGCCTGCGGCACGCCATCAGCATGCCCACGGCCAGCAGCGACAGCGTCGTGGGTTCGGGGATGACGGTAAGGAAGCCGTGAGAGTAATAGCTGCCGTAGCGCCCGACGATATTGCTACCACCCACGGCAGCAGCCTCAACAGAACCTCGTTGCGTCGGTGCACGACGATGATGGGGCATCTGTTGACCGCGATTCTGCAGGTATGGATTGACCGTGGGGCCGACGAGGATTGGGGACCGATGTGCTATCCACCGATTGGCACGCCAGGGTGACCTTCACCCTACCTCGCTGACCGGAGTGGTAATAAAGAATCAGGATCAATCTCCACGCACCATGCCCGTCTTCAGCTAGCGACGTCTTCTCATCTAATTATTAGAATGAACCGCCATACATTGTCTTTGAGCCGAAAAGGGACAGGGAATGACTCAGTCAGCACCAACACCGCGTGTCGTACACCTGCTTTTAAAGTGGGCGGCAGACAAAGAGCCTGAGACGATTGTTGGAAAGGATGTTTGCTTAGCCACGGTGACGGCCTCCGATGTTCGGAAACGTATACCGGTATACGTTTTTGGACTCAGGTTACGACCGCACCGTCACGAAGACGGGTAAGCGAACATCCGCTTTCAGCGTGATTTATCTCTAATCGGGGCGACTGGATTCGAACCAGCGACCTCTTGACCCCCAGTCAAGCGCGCTACCAAGCTGCGCTACGCCCCGTACATAAGTAGATGGCATCGTTTCTCGCGATATCTTATCGAGGCGACGGTGGCCGGGCAACTGTCTTGATCCCGTCAGGCGGTTCGGCCGAGGCGATTTGGCTGATCGCAATCGCGGAGGAATGCTGCGATGGGTGTACCTGTCAGCAACTCGGAACTCAGCTGCACGCGCGGCTCAAACGTGTTGCCCGGCACGGGGTAGTCCACGAAAAACTTCAGTGCCGGGTGTAGCGGGGTTCGGTTCAGTTCGTGCTTGAGGTCGCCACGCAGCAAGACGACGGGGTTGTCGTTGACGGCCGCGTACTGGTGGACCGGTCCGAATACCTGAAATCCGAACGACCGCTCGTAAAAGCGGGCGTGCCGGGGGTGCACGCCGATGACGAAGTCGGTTACGTTCGACTCGATGCCGTAGTGAAACGCGAATCGCATTAGCTGGAACAACGCCTCGGCGGTGCGTGTGAGATTGTGACGACGGTCGGCAAACAGTCCGACCTCCATCAGTGTTCGCCCCTTGCGGCGCAAAGCATTCAACTGCGAACCGTAGACACGATCCAGCGGTAGCCCGGCGCTCGCGCTCGTGTCGACAAATGCGGACAGGGTGACCGCGACCACGGACCGAATATTGCCGATGATCACGGCGGTTCCGGGGCTGATGGCGTGGGGGGCGGTATGAATGCGGTGCGGGTTGGGCCGGATCAACTCGGACTTCAGATAGGATTTGTACACCAGCCGCCACGCGGCAATGACCGGGCCAATCTCGGTAGCCAGCTCGAATGTCAAACCGGCAGACTCGAATGACGTCTCGGTTGCAACGGAGTCGTTGACTGGCTTGCGGTGATGCGGCAACTGTGCCGCCTCGGTCAACGCTCCGGCGATCAGGGCTTCAATCTCGTCGACAAACTGCATGACGCAGCCACGCTGATCAGGTGAAAGCGAGTCTAAATGGTGATTGAATTCGTCGGCGTGCTCATGTGCATGTTCGGCAAGAGCCGTCACGAACCGCCGTGCGGCCCCGGTATCCCGTGGGAGCAAACTGTTGAGTTTGATCGCCTGGCGGATGCGGATGCTGACATCGACTAGGCCAAGTGCCACAAACGCTCGATCGCTGCCGACGGTTTCCGCGGCGCGTTGCAACAGCTTTTGCACGCCGGGATTGGCGTCACTCGATTGCACGCCAAGCTCGGACAGGTTGGTGCTGATTTGTTCATGGTGGTCCGCTGCGACACTTGCCCGGCGGCGGAGAAACTCGGACAGGTCGGCGTCGTGCAGGTGATCGGCGGCGGTACGCAACAAGACCGGCAATTGCTGGGCCATCCTAAAGACTTGACCAAGGACAGCATGGTACTGTGGCCCGGTGAGGGGGGTCGAGAACAGTTGCGTAAACTCGCCAGACAAATGTACTTGCTCCCTGGGGCGTGGATTGCACCTGTTATCTGATCGTCAGGTCGATGGGACCACTTGACCGGTTGTCTTCACGGATGTGAATAGTTAAGTGCTGAACCCAGACATCTTTATGCCGAGGGTGGGCACGCCTGCCCGATGTGCGGCGTCCATCAAGCTCGATATCGGGCCCTCGGTTGCTCGAACTATGGCTGTGGTCTACAGTTATCAGTCGTGACGACCCAGGCCCCCTCGATTGGCGGACAGCATCAATCGCCGGCGATGCCGGATGATCGTGGCCGGTTTGGCGCGTTTGGGGGCGTGTATGTGCCGGAGACGCTGATCGCGGCGTTGGATCAGCTTGGCCAGGAATATGCCAAGGCCCGTCAGGATCCTCGGTTTACCTCGCAATTGCACGACCTGTTGACACACTACGCCGGTCGGCCCACGCCGCTTTATTTGGCGCAGCGTCTGACCAGTCACGCCGGCGGTGCGCGGATGTATTTGAAGCGCGAGGATCTGGCGCATACCGGCGCGCACAAGATCAACAATTCGCTTGGCCAGGCTTTGTTGGCCATGCAGATGGGCAAGCGTCGCATCATTGCTGAGACCGGTGCGGGCCAGCACGGCGTGGCGACCGCGACGGCCGCTGCGCTGCTCGGTCTCGAATGCGACGTGTACATGGGTGTCGAAGACATGCGCCGCCAACGGCCCAACGTCGTGCGCATGGAACTGCTGGGTACGCAAGTCGTACCGGTCGATACCGGGTCGGGCACCCTCAAGGATGCGATCAATGCCGCCATGCGCGAGTGGATGGAGTGCAGCAACAACACCCATTACGTGTTCGGCTCGGTGTGCGGTCCGCACCCGTTTCCGATGATCGTCCGCGATTTCCAATCCGTCATCGGCACGGAATGCCGCCAGCAATCCCTTGACCAGATCGGCGGACTGCCCGACACGATCGTGGCGTGCGTGGGAGGCGGATCGAACGCGGCGGGGATTTTCTATCCATTTGTGGGTGATACGGCGGTCGAATTGATCGGCGTCGAGGCGGGCGGTCGCGGGTCGTCGCTGGGCGAACATGCGGCAACGATCTGCCACGGCGAGCCCGGTGTCCTGCACGGATCGCTAAGTTTCGTGTTGCAGGATGCCGACGGCCAGACGGCTCCCGTTCACTCGATCTCCGCGGGGCTGGATTACCCGGGCGTTGGGCCGGAGCATTCCTATTGGCACAACACGGGGCGGGCCAAGTACGTCAGTGTGACCGACCGTGAAGCGCTCGACGCATTCGAGACACTGATCAGCCTAGAGGGGATCATCCCGGCCCTCGAATCGAGTCACGCCGTTGCGCACGCGATCCGGGTCGCAGGGTCTCTCGGCGGCGACAAGGCGATTGTGATCAATCTCTCCGGCCGCGGTGACAAAGATCTCGACGAGGCGATCAGACTTCTCGGTCGTGATCAGAGTTGATCGCCGGACAGTATGACATTTAAGACCGCCGGGCCATCAAGTTCGCGCAGGCCGGCGCGAATGGGGGTCTTGTTGATGTCGGCGGCGCCGTCTTCAAACCGGAACTGGCGCACGATTGATTGGCCGGGTTTGAGCTGCGAGATCGGAAACATCTGTCGCTTGTAGCCGCGCATGATGGCGAACGATCTTAACGACAACATCTTGTCGCCTTTGTTCGTGATCAGTGCGGTGACGATCGCGTCCATCGTGCCGGTCCGCGGGTTGCGGGCCACCGATAAATTGGCGTCGAATTTCACGTCCGGCAGGCCCAGTTCCATGTTCGCGTTCAAATCTACAACGTATTTGCGACGTGCCATGAATTCGAACCGGGCGCCTAATTTCTTGTGGCCGGCGACCTCCGGGAGTGGAAACCGCATCGTGATCGGAACCGTGCGTGTCTGACCGGAGGCGATCGCAAATAACGTGTGCTCGGGCTGAATAGTCCAGTTTTCAGGCGTCGTGATCGTCATGTGACCGGTGATAGTCTTGGGCCACGGGTTGCTTATCGTGATGTGACGGTCGTGGATGACCTGCTTGGATTCGATGAACGGCGGCACGAGCCGAAAACCTGCGCGAAATAGGGCGAGTTGCGGGTCGATTCCCTCGATGAATATGGGTGATTTTCCGAGAGTGAGAAGGTGTTCGCCGTTTTGCTCCGGTACCGCGTCGCGATTGCCCCACACGTCGATCGCTACCGGGGCGTCACCGAGGTGCATCCTGATCGTCGCGTCTTGTGGATCGGCAGACTTGTTCCACGCCGCCAACATGCTGCCCGCGGGTCCGTCGAAGATCATGCAGCGTAGTCCCACGTCCAGTGGCAGGCGGCCGACCACCTCGCGCCCGGCCAGTTGATGCGCCACGCTCGTGAACACACCCAGAATCGGATCCGGCAGCAGAACCGGGTGGCGATCGGATGAAACTGTCCACGGCCGTTCAATCCGAATGCCGCCGGCACCGGCTTCCCAGGCATAAAGCATACGCAGCACCAGATCGTTGATCCGCCTGCCGTGTGTCACCCGCGAGGCCGGTGGTATTTGAATATTGAGCACCACCTCCGCCGGATCATGCGTGGTCCATTGCTCGAGATAGTCGCCCAGTTGCTCGGCCCGAACACCAAACGGCACGTGCAGCGCGAACGATACCTCCTCATCGAGATCAGTCTGCCGTTGTTGATGGATCGGCCATGGCAGCACCACGCGGGGCTCGGGGGCCATGTTGCGCAGGTGCGTCACGATTTGACTCACCACGCCATTGAAATCATCGTGAAAGAATGAATCATCGCTGTCAGCTGAATCAATTTGCCAATGGTGCACGCGCTGCGCATGGTGCATCATCAGTGGCGCCAGATAGGATCGCCATTGGTCGATCGGCTTGCCAAACATGGCGATGGGCCGATTGGTCTGGATGTCAAGGGTTCCCGCCAATTCGTCCGGCAGGGGATTGAGACTTATCGTGATCTGCCGCCGCCGTCGCAGCAACTGATTCAGGATGTGATCCAGCAGGGCTTGTCGTCCATCGTTTTTCGCTGTCGTGGTGCGGCGAGACCAGGCGCTGAGCACCAGGGCGTTCAGGTCGAGTTGTTCCATCAACTCGGGCATGAGGCGCAATTGTCTGTCATCGATATCCTCCGCTGCGATACCGAACCGCGGCGCGTCGACGACTTGCATGGGTGACTGTTCAGGCAGCCAGAGAAACGAAGAGATCATGCGGGCCATGGGGTCGGACGCCTCCATGCCGGCCTGATCAGGGTGGCGTTCGCGTACCTGCATGTCCACGAGGTACCATCCGAACCGCGTTAGTTGAGGCCGCCATTGCCAACTGGGCGGTGAACCGGGGCCGATGTGCTGTTGCAACGCGGCGACGCGACGCATCGTCGAGTCGTGCACGGTGACACTCGCCGTAAGAGGACGGCCGGTCAGATCGATGACCCGCATGGAAAGCTGAGGGGTCATCGGTGCACGCACGATATTCACATCGCTTTGGGTTTGAATGACCAGGCGCGGCATTTGCCAAATGACAATATCATCGAACCAGGCGCCGCCTGTAAGTTCCTCGCTAACAATCTGGTGTTGGCCCAGCAGGTTGTCAGGGTCGTATCGCTGCTGGCGCAATTCGATCTGCATACCGATCCCGGCGACTGCCGGAAAGTCTCCGAACAACTTGACGCTGATCGTCTGCCAGGCGCCGCTGGTCTGAATCAGTGGCGTGGAAGATTCGCTGGCATCGATCTTTCGTCCGTCGGTATCGATGAAGTACGCGACAAGCCTGGCGCGTGCGTGCTTAAGGCTGGTGGTCCGAACGCGCGCGGTGACCATGTAATCGCTGTTTTCCACTGCGCTGACGGCGCCATACTCGAGGAACGCACCGGCGCTGCCGCCGTTGAGGCCGAGGTAAAAACTCTCTGAGCCGCTGGTATGGTGGCGGTTGTCGAACCGTGCGTGGGCGTAGTGCGGAAACTCCGCCCGCCGCGCGGTCAAATCGCGGTGCAGCGGATAGTGCAGAAAGTTGGGATTACGCGTCTTGGCGTCGCGACCGATCGCAAACCAGTGCTCGGGCAGCGTATATGGGTTTCGGGGCCGTTCGTCGAAGTCGAACCGTCGCACTTGCCGGCTGCGCCCCGTGGTGTCCTGACCCCGGGCATTATCAACAGCCGCGGTGCAGACAATGGCCGTCACGAGCAAGAGTCGCATCAGAAAACCGGTTGGCATTTGGGTGTTATCGGATCGAGCGCCGCGCCGGCTTGTATTTCAAGTGGTCGCCAAGAGGTGGATTGCCGGCCTTACAACGCCGCCAATCGCTGTGCCCGGTCCTGGGCAATCAGGGCTTCGACAAGATCGTCCATCTCCCCGGCGAGGATGTCCTGGAGATTGAAAGACCTGCCCAGCCGGTGGTCGACGACCAGGCTGTCCTTGAAGCGGTAGGTGCGGATTCGCTCACTGCGGCCGCCGGTGCCGATTATCGTTCGCCTGTCGTCGGCTCGCTGGGCGTCCTTCTGCCGCTGGTGGTGGTCATACACCCGGGCCCGCAGCAGTTGCCAGGCTTTTTGACGGTTCTGGTGCTGGCTCTTCGATTCCTGCATCTTGACCTCGATGCCGGTCGGTTTGTGGATCAGGTGCACGGCGGTGGCGACCTTGTTGACGTTCTGTCCACCCGGCCCCTGCGCGGTGGTGACATGCGTCTCGACCTCGCTTTCCGGGATGGTCATCGCGACCTGCTCGGGCTCGGGCAGGACGGCCACGGTCGCGGTCGAGGTGTGCAGCCGGCCCTGCGACTCGGTGGCCGGGACACGTTTGACACAGTGTACGCCGCCCTCGTAACCCAACTGCTGCCAGACACCCTCGCCCACGATGACGGCGGTAGCGCGCCGCAGTCCGCCGGCTTCGCCCGGCGCGGCATCGAGGGTTTCGACCTTCCACTGACGCCGCAGCGCCAACCGGTTGTACATCTCGAACAGGTCGCCCGCCCACAGGGCCGCCTCGTCACCGCCCGACGCGGAACGAAGTTCGAGTATCACCGATCCAACCGACGCGTCCTCCGCCGTCACCAACCGCTGGGCAATCGATTCGAGCATTTGCTCGCTGTGGGTCGATAGCTCGGGCAGTTCGGCCCGGGCCAGTTGCACGAGGTCGGCGTCGGTGTTGTCGTCGATGATTCGTTGGGCCTCGGCCGCGTCTTTCTGCATCGACCGGTACCGATCGTATTGCCGGACGATGTCCGCCAGTGCGGCCCGCTTGATGCTCAACCGGCGCAGACGATCGGGATTGGCCGTCACCTCGGGATCGGCCAAATGCCGCTCGAGTTCGGCGAACTGCCCCGCCAGGCCGTCCAGGCGCGTGATCAGGTTGTCACTGGATTTTCCCATCTAATTACTACCCGCCATCTGGTCTCGGCGCGCAAAAAACCGCAGCGCCCGTGACGCTGCGGTATCGATATTTCTCGTCAACAGCTAACCCTTGTTCGGCGTACTCTTGCCGAAGTACGAGCCCTTGAATTTCTTCTGGAATTTTTCGACCCGGCCGGCGGTGTCGACAAACTTCTGTTTGCCCGTGAAGAACGGGTGCGAGGCGCTGCTGATCTCGACGTTGACCACCGGGTATTCGTTGCCGTCCTCCCACTTGATCGTGTCTTTGCTCGGCACTGTCGACCGCGTCAGGAACAGGAAGTTGGCCGACTTGTCCTGGAAGACTACCGGCCGATAGTTTTCCGGGTGAATGTCTTTTTTCATGATCCGCTGTTCCTGTGCACCCTTCCACCGAGCCGGCGACTTCAACACTTTATTATAATACAATCGGGGCCAGCAGCAAGTTGCCGTTTAAGCCGGTATCGGACAAGCCACGGCCTGATTTTAGGTCTGCTTTTATGGATGTGTACCTCAATGGCCGGATGATCCCGTACGGCGAGGCCCGGGTCGCCCACGATGATGCGTCGATCCAGCACGCAGTGGGTCTGTTCGAGACGATGACCGCCTGTCACGGGCGGGTGTTCCGCCTCGAGGCGCACCTCGACCGGCTGGGCCGCAGCGCTGCCGAACTGGGCCTAGTCGGCGGTTTCGACCGCGATCGATTGGCCGGTGCGGTCACGCAGACCCTGACGCACAACAGCCTCGACCAGGCGCGTGTCCGGCTGACGGTGACGCCCGGAAGTGTTTCACTGTTGCGCACCGATACCGATACCGACACCGCCCCCGAGCCGACGGTGCTCGTCGTCGCGACCGATCGGGTCGAGTATGACCCGGCCTATTTCGAGAAGGGTGTCACCGTGATCGTCGGCGGGCAACTGGCCAACCCGTTCGATCCGACCGCCGGGCACAAGACCGTTGCGTACTGGTCGCGGCTGAGCCTGTTGCGACGGGCCGCGTCCATGCGCGCCAGCGAGGCAATCGTGCTGACCATCAGCAACCACCTGGCGGGCGGCGCGGTCAGCAACATCTTTCTCGTGAAAGATGGCGGTCTGATGACGCCGATCGCCCGTGGCGAGGAGAAAGCGGGGGCCGTGCCCGCTCCGGTGTTGCCCGGTATCACCCGCGCCGCGATTTTCGAGTTGGCCGAGGCCGAGGCCATCGACGTCAAACGGCGGATGCTCGCCATCGATGACTTGCTCGACGCTGACGAGGTGTTTCTGACCAACTGTGGCTGGCAGGTTCTGCCCGTGACGAACGTCGAGAAAAAGAAGATTGCCGATGGCAAGGTTGGTCCCGTCACGGCGAAACTGCGCCAAGGGTTGCTCGACCTGATCGACCGCGAAACGGGCAAGACGGACGGGTAAGGCAAGTGTGTTTGTGTGATATACGTGATATACGTGATATAATGGCTCGACTGAGGATTTGGCGAGTAAGTTTCCTGGCAAGAGGATCGGTGACGTGAGCCAGCATATCAGTGACGGGCAGTGGCGCTTCTACGACGAGAACGGTTACGTCAAGCTTGGCAGGATCGTCAATGACGATCAGTTGAAAGCGTTGCAGCAGCGCATCGACGACGTCATGCTCGGCAAGGCGAAGCTGGATTACGATCGCACCCTGATGCAGGTCGACAGCACCGACGGTGCCTACGGGAGCACCGGACCACAGTCGACCGGTCACAAGGGATCGCACCTGAATTATCGCAAGATCGAGCAACTCGAGTTCGATCCGCTGTTTCTTCGTTACATGCAGCGGCCTGTCTTTCGCGAAGCATGCGCCCACGTCTACGGCGCGGACACTCCGATCACCGTGATGCGCGCCATGTTCATGAACAAGCCGGCGGGCAAAGGCACGTGGCTGCCGTGGCATCAGGACATCTGGACGAATTATGACCGCAACCCGCGGCTCACTGTCTGGCTGGCGCTGGATCCGGCAACCCGCGACAACGGCGGCATCCAGATCATCCCCGGCAGCCACAAGCGCGGCCACATCAATCCCGACCACAACGCAGGTTTTCTCACGGAGCAGTTGGCCAAAGAGCATTGTCCGCCGCAGAACGCGCAGCACCTTGAGCTTGAAGCCGGCGAAGTCGTCTTGCTGCACAACTACCTGCTGCACGCCAGCGATGTCAACCGCTCGCAGCAATCCCGCCGTGCGTTCAGCGTTTGTTACATGGACGCCGCCACCACGGACTCCCGTGGCGGCGAGTACATGCTCGTCTTTGGGCAAGGCGCGTCGAGTCCCGAGAAACTCGAATCAACAACGGTATAGTCGATGTTCAGGCGCGGCCTGAAGGGGGACGCTCGGCCTACCTGCACTTGTCAAATCTGAACACGAGATCATAGAGTTCGCCGCCGAGCATACCGGCAACGCCGGGGTCCTTGATCATCGCCAATTTGACGGTGTCGCAATTAAAGGTCGCGTCAAGGTTGCTCTCGATGGCGCGGCCCATGCCTTCGAGGATTATCAGGTCAATCCGCCGCCGCACGACCGCCTCGGCAAGCCGCGGCGACACTTTCGCCAGATCGATCAACGGCACGCCGTTTCCGCTGGGTGCCAATTCGAGGCGACCGTCGGCAAGGGCATCGCGAATCGTGGCGTCCTGCCGGGCGACGCGATCGATCAGCACTGTAAGTTCGTCGTGAGTGACGTCGTTGAGCGACGGACTCGTGTTGGCAGTCAGCAGCACTTGCGTGCCGCGGCGAAGCAACTGCCGCGCCAGCGGGATCATGCCCAGCACGACGTCGCAACCGGCGTTGTCCACGAACATTACAGCACTGCGGTACGGCGGACCTTGCCAGCGGTCGATAAATGAGTCAAGGTCGTCGATCAACCACGGCCGCGGCCGCAACTTTGCCAGCGTCGCGTGGAAGTCCACGGCACCGTCGGTGAAAAGCTCGACGGTATTCGTGGCGCCCAAGTCAAAGATGTTGCCTGCGAAGACGCCCTCGATCAGGCGTAGCGGTCGTTCGGTTTCACTTGCCGTGTCAAGGTCGTCGAGCAGGTTCGCCAGCAACCGCAGGGCCGTCTCGTTCTCGCTCTCCTTGACGTCGTGATACGCATCGTCGATGCCCGCCTTGCGCAGCACCGCCTCGCGCGCCCGGCAGATGGTAATGATGTCCAGCCGGCCAAAGCGATCCGGCGTCTCGGTGACGGCATCGAGGTAAGCGCCAAACTCGCGATCGATGATGACGGTGCGATCATCTATCTTCGGATCGTCGCGGTATTGCCGGCTCACCTCTGCGATCAGCAGCTTGAGATGTCGTCGGAACAGGCCGATCCAGTAGGCCCGGCTGTCGTGATCCCCTCCCAGATCGAGCTTGCACGCGACGTAATTATCAGGATCGGCCAGCAGGGGAAACGGGACGGCGCAACGGTCTGGATTTGATTCTAGATTCATCATGCCGCCGCGAAATTAGCCAGCATTTTCAGGCCCACTCGCTGCGATTTTTCCGGGTGAAACTGCGTGGCCCAGATATTATCCCGCCATACCGACGCGCACAGCGGGCCACCATAGTCCGCCGTGGCGCTGGTAACCGGCTGCGCAGCCGTCTCATCCGGTCGGGCCAGAAAACCATGCACGAAGTAAGCCGCCGCTCCCTGATTGACGCCACGCAGCAGCGGATCGTCGCGCGTCCACGAGATCGTGTTCCATCCCATGTGCGGTATCTTCATGCGCTTCGGCGTCCGGTCATTGATGGCAAACGGTATGACGTGGCCGGGCAGCGTACCCAATCCCCTGACCGGCCGGTCAGGGGACGGGGCGCCTTCAAGCGAATCCTCGAACAGCAACTGCATTCCGAGGCAGATACCCAGGAACGGTTTGCCCGATTCGATGTGACTGACGATCGGCTCGATCCAGTTCGACTCGGTCAAGTGCGTCATGCCGTCGGCAAAAGCGCCGACGCCGGGCAGCACGAGTCGATCGATGTTTGCCAACCGGGCAGGCGATGCTGCGATTACCACTTCCGCGCCGACGCGCTCGAACGCCTTCTGCACGCTGCGTAGATTACCCATGCGGTAGTCGATGATGCCGATCATGTGGCCGCCGAACACATCTAATCGACGGATGTCAACGCGCCCGAACCGAGTTCGACGACGATTTCCACCCGTCGGCTGCGCGGCTTGGTGTCACGCGGGTGCCATTGGCCCAGGCCGGCGGCGACGATTTGCCGCGGGTCAACGCCTTGCGATTGCAGACGACGATGCACGGACGCGGCGCGGTGCAGGCTCAGTTCGAGGTTGTCCTTCCACTTGCTGCGTTGGATCGGGTCGGTGTCGGTAAAGCCGTTGACGTACACCGTGTTGCCGGGATAGTCGCTCTTGATCACGCGGGCAATCTGGTCGAGCATGCGGCGCGCGGTGGATTTTAGGCTGACCTTGCCCGAGTCGAACAATACGTCGCCGGGAATGCGTAGCGTGATACGTCGCCCGTCGTTGATCTGCTCGACGTTTTCGATACCGGCAAACCCGGTATTGGTGCCGACGGCTCGCAGCGTTGGCAGTTGTGTCGAGGCGCCTGTTTGCAGGTTGGTGATGTTCTGCTCCAGTTGACGGTTGCTCGCCAACGATGCGTCGAGTATTGCCTGCGCGCCTTGCAATTCGTCGCGCAGCTCGGTGTTTTCGCGGCGCAGGTCGTCGCGCTCGCTGCGCAGGTCGTCTAGAGTTGTACATCCGCCCGTTATTATCGCGACCGACAACAACATGATAACCACGCACAAGCCATCCATGTAAGCTTTCATCATTGCCACCTTTCTTCGTGAAAAGTCCCTGATTCGGCCACGCGATTCACGGTGGTAGGATACCAAATACGTCAAGTATTGCCTTGCCACCGAAAATCATGACCACGACGGTGGCGGCCGCGAGGTAGGGCCCGTAGGGTATCGTCCGGCGTGGCCCGCCCAGGAAACTGCTCCGCATCGCCATGGCCAACGCGGCGGCGAGGCCGAAGAACGGAGCGAGGAAGAATACGATCACCACGTCGAACCAGCCGACGACCGCGCCGATCGCACCCAGCAGATGCACGTCACCTAGGCCCATGGCCTCCTTGCCAAACGCGAGCGTGCCGACGATGCGTGTCACCCAGATCGCCGCCGCGCCCGCCAGATAGCCGCAGGCACTGCCCGCCAGGGCGACCACCGGGGCGGAATGGCCCCCGCTGGGGCTCGGCAGCCACAAGGCCCCCGCCAAGGCGCCGATGACAGGCCAGAGCACAAACAGGCATTCTTTGAGCACTTCACGGCGTGGGTGCGGGTAGGCCAGCCAATCTTCGGGCGATTCCTGCTCGGCAGGGGGCGTCAGCGGTTCACCCGTTTGCGAGTCTCGGTGCCGGGCGGTGTGCCAGAGCATCGCAGCCGTCGTGCAGATCACCGGCACCGCCGCCATCACCCATATCACCGGCTGCCAGCGAAATCGAACCCCGCCCGGCTCGACCCGGTCGGGCAGCAGGCCTGCTATTCGCTGAAAGCCGTAGACCACCGCGCCCAACGCGATCAGGCCCAGGGCGAAGAGGCATTCCCTGCCGAAGCCCGCGAACGGGTTCCATGTGTCCGCCGTGCCCTTGTCGGTGTTGCGGTGCGCCTCATCGGTCTGCTTGTCGGGATTATCATTGGCCTCGTGCGTTTGCGGCTCGTCGTCAAAGCTGCGCGGCAGCAGGCCAACCGCCATCAGGAGATTGGCCACGCCAATGCCCAGTGCCCCCCCCGCCGCTGCACCTACACCGCCAGGCCAGTATTCAACCCCCCAACCCCACGGTCCCGGCGACGGGCTTACCGCCATCGCGCCGGGCAGCGCCAGCACCGCCAGTGGCAGGCCGACCACCGCCACCACCGTCGCCACCCGCGGCAGCGCCAGAGGGATGATGTAATACTGGGCGTCGATCATCGTTGCACCGACCAGCGACGCGACCAGCACCAGGTGCACCATCAACACGGGCCACGTACCCATCAATCCGCTGCCCAGCCACGGCGCCCGCAGATCTGTCATGTAGTAGATCGTGAACAGCCCGCCGAACAGCATGGCGGTGATCAACTCGATGATCGGGTACTGAATGCTGATCGGCGTCTTGCAGTACCGGCACCGTCCTCCCAGCCACAGCCAGCCGAGCACGGGCACGTTGTCGTACGCCGCCAATTTGTGGTGACAGTTCGGGCAGGCCGACGGCGGTGTGATGATGTTCTCACCGGCGGGCAGCCGGTAGATCACCACGTTCAGAAAGCTGCCCACGCAGGCGCCGTATGCGGCCAGCAGAATGAGCCAGGGCCAGGGGTTCAAAGAGTTCGATCCGTTGCGTGATGGTATTTCTGATGTCTAATTTCGTATTTCAGTGGTGTTGGCCTGGGGAAAATTAGAAATCATCAATCCGAAATCAAAAATACGTTTATTGGTCTTCAGCTTTCGGTTGCTCGTCGTCGTAATCGGCGGTCAGCTCCGCAATTCTTTTTTCGGCCGTGTCGAGGATCGACCGGCAATGCTGGATCAGCTTCATGCCCTGCTCGTACCGAACCAGGCTGTCTTCAAGGCCGGTGTCGCCCGACTCGATGCCCTCGATGATCTGCTCGAGTTGAT
>Ga0310121_10002580_pt1 | contig 17074 bp, 13 predicted proteins | sample CB27_Tmax_986_MG_FD_203504 | JGI IMG/M metagenome (GOLD analysis project Ga0310121, IMG submission 203504) | Marine microbial communities from Western Arctic Ocean, Canada - CB27_Tmax_986 | ecosystem: Environmental > Aquatic > Marine > Oceanic | place: Canada: Western Arctic Ocean | collected...
CCCTATTGTAGCTGGGAACTGACACGGGAGCTTGTCCCCTGACGAATTGATACGCTGATTCGTATAGTACGTGGCGGCACCTTTGTAGATTTTATCGAGCATGTCGATAGCCTCTGAGGTCTTCGCGCGCCGCATATACTTAATGAACGCAGGCACGGCCACCACAGCAAGAATACCAAGGATCGCAACGACGATCATAAGCTCGATGAGCGTAAAACCCTTGTTCCGCCGTCGTAGAAGTTGAAGCATATTATCCTCCCTGTGGATGGTTTTTTCTCTTTTCTAGAAAAGCTCGTTACTTCAAGCACCCCATTGCGAGGTGCACATATCATGCCATAGTCTGACAACAATTACGCCAGGTTGCAAAAAACATGCAAGCCACTGTTATAACATGTCTTTTCTCGGAGCTTTCCTGGTGGCTGTCAGAAAGAAGGGTTTGATTTAATTACCGTAAATTGTCAGGCGGCTGACATTGTTCGTCACGTAAAGACAATGGATGCGGGTCATGTCCGGCCATGCTAGGGTGCGAATCATGATTCAGAGTATGACTGGTTTTGCCACCGTAGAACACTGCGGAGAGGCCGCTGAAGTACAGATTCGACTTCGCTCGGTAAACAGCCGATTTCTCGACTGCCGCATTCGTCTGCCATCTGCGTTGCAGTCCTATGAAGATAGTTTATATCCACTGGTCCGGAGCGCCTTTTCGCGGGGCAAGATAGATATCGACATCGAACTGAAAACAAACGCGGGGGTAGCGGCCACCCCATCCATCAATATGCCGCTCGCAAAATCGATAGCCTCGGACTTGCGCCAGGTCGGCGAACTACTGGACCTGCCAGGGGATGTCTCACTGGAATCACTATGTAGGGTCATGGGAGCACAGCTCTTCGAGCATTCAGAAAAAAACGGTGGAAGTCCCGAGCTGGCGTCCGACCTGGTTCTTGCAATCAAACAGGGGCTCACAGTGCTTTCGGAGGCACGTCTGGCCGAGGGACAGGCGTTGACCGAAGACCTCGCCTCCGGATCTCAAAACCTGAAGACGCTTGTCCAACAGATTGATGAAGCACGACAGGGGCTTGAGCTTCCCCATGCGGAACGGCTCACTGCACGCCTTCAATCTCTCGAACTATCGGACGAACAACAACAGACTCGCATCCACCAGGAGATCGCCTTACTACTCGACAAGATGGATATCCACGAAGAGCTGGTTCGTCTCAAAACCCATCTGGAAGCGTTTGAACAAACCCGGCTGAAGTCCACGGAGCCTTGTGGCAAGAGGCTTGACTTTCTACTCCAAGAAGTGCTCCGGGAAGTGAATACCATTGGCTCCAAAGTTGCCGACGCAATGGTTCGCGGGCTTGTCGTCGACATGAAGGTGCAGGTAGAAAAACTTCGGCAACAGGTAGCAAATGTAGCCTGATTGTAGGTAGGAGAGTGATACGATGAAGCTGAAACAGCATGGCCTGGTACCGGTGGGACACGGAAATTACATCAATCCAGAACGGATTGTCGCAGTGTTGTATCCAAATACAATGGCCGTCCGCCGTCTCAAAGAGGCCGTCCGTGACAATGGCCAGATGCTCGATGCAACCCATGGCAAACGCACCCGGTCGGTAATCGTCACAGACTCTGGCCATCTGATCTTGTCGAGTAATACACCGGAAACCCTGTCGCAACGGTTTGGTTTCGTCGCCCCGGAAATTTCATCGTGACAGAGGGGCCATCAACGGAAGAAGCCGGACATCTGGGTAGGCTATTCGTTATCTCTGCACCATCAGGCGCCGGAAAAACCACCCTTGCCCATGCGCTTATGCGAAAATACCCCGAGCTGCAGATCAGTGTTTCGCACACCACACGAAGTCCACGTCCCGGTGATCGAGATGGTATCGACTATCACTTCGTCAACGACGTCACCTTCGATGCAATGATCGCGGCCAGCGACTTTCTTGAGTGGGCCCATGTACACCAGCACCGCTACGGCACGAGCCATAAAGAGGTCAACCGGCTCCTGGCCGCCGGTGCCAACGTCCTCTTCGATGTGGATTACCAGGGTGGAATCGCGATTCTCGAAGCCCACCCGGAAGCCATCTCGGTATTCATTTTGCCCCCGAGCTATGCCGAGTTGGAGGCGCGTATCCGACGCAGAGGAACCGATTCACCGGAGATCATCGAGGGGCGCCTCGCTATTGCCAAACACGAGATGCAACAATACGGGCATTACAAATATACCATCGTAAACGACCATCTGGAGGAGGCGATCGCCACTCTGAATGGGATCTATATGGCCCATCAACATCTCACCAACAGTATGCACGGGCGCGCACGCGAGGTTCTCGCCAGCGTCCCGGCCGAAAGCTGAACCGCTCATAAACCCGGTCCTAGTCGACCGTTTTATTTTCGTCCTTCTTTCGACAGGCCTCAAGCACACCCTCGAAAAGCGCCACTCTGGTGCCGTCCGGACCAACCGATCCTATCAACTGTTCTAGCGGAACCGATTGTTCGACGTGCGACAAAACACAGTCACAGTCGGACGTATCCTGTACTCGGCGTCGCTCCTGAACCTCTGGGTCATCGCTTTGATTTCCCCGGGAGGTCAACGCGTCCATACAGTGCTTCAAAACCACGGCTCGGACCTCCTGCGGATATCCATTGGCCACATCCGCTTCCTTGCCAAAACAATGGGAGAGGGCCTTGGTCGTCTCCGCAGAAAGAACGCCCTTGCTCAAATCTGCGGAAACCCTGCGATACGTGTCCGCATCGAGCTCTTTCCCGAAATAATCGATAGCACAGGAACACAGACTCCGCGCCAGGTCTTCGCCCACCGAACGGCGGCCCTCGGCCACACATCCGCGTACAAACCCCTCCCGGGCCGTATCCGAGAACGGATCGACAGACGGGGCCCTGGCCTGTGATGAACAGGACAGTACACTCCAGACGAGCAGAAGGCCGAAACCTACCCAGCAACGCATCAAGCTCTTTCTCCAAAGAAACTACGCGGCCACCATATCATTTCGAAACGGAATTCCCAGTTCGGAATGAGCGCTGCACCGGGGCTGCTTCGGTTTATCCGGACAGGGTCGTAATAAAGACAATCTGCGCTCCGTAATACATCGGAATTCCCCAGAGCCGATTGATCAGTGCCGATTGGATGAATCGTTCCCGCGCAACGGACAAGTCCGACAGCCAGAACATGGTCGCAGCAACCCCTATGACCGGCCAGTCGAAACGCCACGCCACACCAACCGAGGTCGCAACCATCGCGGTGATCACAATCACATAGGCAATGACTGGAACTCGGAGATCCGCTGAGACCGTTGGTAGAAGCCAGCGTAGGATCAGGCCGCCCGCTACGAGCAATGGGGCGGCCGAAATCAAAGCCGATGTCGGATCAATTCCAAGGCGGGTAAAGGCGACAATATAGCCAACATGAGCCAGGAAGAAACTGAAGATACCAATCTTGAAAATGGCGTCCTGCCTGGGAATCAACAACACATCTCCAAGCCAGGAACAACAAAGTGAAATCAAGATCCACTGACCGTAGGAGGTCTCGGTGGCTCCTTGCTGCCAGGCAAGTACAAGAAATGCCGAAGACGCCCCGATCTTGGTGATCCATACGAGGGGGAGGTTGTTACGGTACTCCGCATATACATACGCCATCGCAAGTATGAGAATCGCTGTGCTTAACCCCCAGAACATGAATCGCTCCTTTGCTGAATTACCCAATCCGCCGCAGCAAACTGATCAAGCAATGCCGCGTTCAGCTCATCTGCACACTGACGAATGATTCCATGGCCGGCGTCCTCCATAGATATCATCGTCGAACCAGGAATCTTTTTGTGAAGACGATCGCTTTCCGTTGGGGCTACGAGGATATCTTTCCCTGCTTTAATGATCAGCGTTGGGATGCCCTCTAACTGGTGGATACGAGGCCGGGTATTATGACCAACAACAGCCCAGAACTGACGTCGTCTCGCCTTATAGGGGACAGGTACTCCGAAGTCTCGTTCCATCGAGCGGTCCAGCCAATCGGAGTCACAGGTCGTAAGGAACGAGCTTGGGAACAACAAGCCTCGTAATGTTGAGGACCGATTCGACGCCCCCTTAAACAAAACTCGAATCGCCTGAATCACGCCACGAAACGTCGGGCAGGCTGCTCCCAGCCCCCCGGAATGGGTTGCAATAAGAGTAAGAGAGCGAACCCGGCCTGGAGCGCTAAGAGCTAGCTCCTGTGCCACCATGCCTCCCATGGAAACCCCAACTACATGGGCCGTCTCAAAGGACAGGGCGTCCATAACGGCCAGCGCATCCTGCGCCAGATCTTTGATCGTAAAGGATCCCGGTGAAAACGAAGTCTCACCCACTCCACGATGATCAAACCAACCAACTCGATGGGTTTTCGACAACTCGGGAATTTGCGGCATCCAACCAATGCCGGGAACGCAGTAGCCCATTACGAGTAGGACCGGACTCCCCTGGTGGCCTGCGGTATCGTAATGGAACCGCACATTATTACGTTCAACAATCGGCATGGTTATCGGTTGGGCATGGCTATTAAATGTCTTGCCAGAACCCGACTGAATCGCCTTCTTATCATGAACAGCGACAAGCAGGGAACTACCGCCTCTACCTCCTCGACGTTTGACCCCGCCCGCGCTGGTTTGTACCCTCAACAGATTGGGCACTCCTGCAACTCGGAGCAAAGGGAAGATGCATCATGCCAGGTAAGTCCGCCATACCTCGTTTCCTGATCCTCGCTGCTACGATCCTTTTGCTGTCCTGCGGATCAGGAGGAGACTGCCCCGCAAGTCTTGCCTCCTGTGAAGGCGCCTGCGCCGAACTATCGTCAAACCCACAGCATTGTGGGGGATGTGGGATTGCATGTGGTCCAAACCAACTCTGCAATGCGGGTACATGTGTCGTGATATGCCAACCGGGGCAGACCGACTGTGCAGGCCAATGTGTCGATCTTTCCACCGATGGAAGTCACTGCGGGACCTGTGGAATCCAATGTGAGGCTGGAGAACGATGTTCCTTTGGGTCCTGTAAGCTGGACTGTCCCACGGGGCTGTATGATTGTGGACAAGCCTGCAAGGACATTCAGAGTGACGTCGAGCATTGTGGCGAATGTGGTCACGCCTGCCCACAGGGAGAGGTCTGTTCCGGTGCTACGTGTACAAATATATGTGGGGTAGGCCTGAAGGATTGCGATGGTTCGTGTCGCGATACCCAGAATGATCATACCAACTGTGGGGACTGCGACCAGGAATGTGCTGCTGGTGATCGCTGTGAAGAAGGAGCCTGCGCACTCAATTGCGCCAGCGGATTCGCCGACTGTGAGGGCAGCTGTAAGGATGTTCAGATCGACCCACAGCATTGTGGCGACTGTGAGACTACCTGCCAGGCTGGTGAACTATGTTCCTCGGGCGAATGCCTTCCCAGCTGTGGGGGCTCACTTATCGATTGTGGTGGTCTATGCGTCGACCCGATTCACAACCCTGTGCATTGCGGTGGCTGTGATGTTGTCTGTGCAGCCGGATACGTCTGTACCGATGGGAGCTGCCAGTTGAGCTGTGGACCCAACTTTCTGATCTGCGACGGGGCCTGCCGGGACATTACCAGCGATCCATCCTTCTGTGGGGCCTGTGACAGCGCCTGTTCGGCCGGATGGGTCTGTTCGGGTGGAGCTTGTCAGCTGAGTTGCACCGAGGGCCTGTTGGACTGTGACGGGTCGTGCAAAGATCCCATCAGTGATGCCCAGAATTGCGGGGAATGCGGTACCTCTTGTGCGCCCGGACAAATCTGCTCGGCTGAGGGATGTGTCCTGAACTGCGGCGAAGATCAGCAGGAATGTGGCGACAATTGTGCGGCCGTTTTAACCGATCCCAACAACTGTGGTGGTTGTGACACCAGTTGTGCGGCCGGAGAGATCTGCTTCGACGGCGCATGTACCCTGTCGTGCCCGCCCAATCTCGCCGACTGTAGTGGTAGCTGTAAAGACCTGCAGACCGATCTGGAGAACTGTGGGGCGTGCGCTACGGTCTGCCTTCCCGGGGAGGTCTGTGACGATGGCGGCTGTGTGCTTGCATGCGGATTGGGGATGTCCCAATGCGGCGACGTCTGCAAGGATCTACAGAACGACTGGAACAACTGCGGGGAATGCGATCATAATTGCAGCGTTGGTGAACTCTGTACCGGCGGAACCTGTCTACTTGCCTGTGCCCCGGGTATGAAGAAATGCGGCGGTATCTGCAAAGACATTCTCAACGACCCCAACAACTGCGGTGATTGCGACAGCACCTGCGGCGTTGGACAGGTCTGCTTCAATGGCACCTGTGATGTGGCCTGTGGCGACAGCCTGACCCCCTGTTTTGGATCCTGCGCCGATATCAACACCGATCCACACCATTGCGGCACCTGTAGCAATGTATGTGATCCGAGCACGGTCTGCGTAGACGGCGGCTGTGCTCTGTCCTGTCCCGAAGGCTTCTCGGCCTGTTGGGGTACGTGCGTAAACTTCGTCAACGATTCCGACAATTGCGGTAGCTGTGGAATTGTATGCACCGCCACAGAAGGCTGTATCGACGCAGATTGCGTACCCGCCTGCGGTACCACCGCCAATGGTACCTTTGAAGCGCTGGTCAGTACCACGCTCCCGTCGGGAACATACCACTTTGATACTTTTGCTATTGGCGCTGGCGTGACCGTATTGGTCACTGGCTCCGAACCGCTCATCATCTACACATCCAATGCCATCATCGAGGGTACCCTGTCTCTCGTTGGACGAGACGGCAGTGATTCCTCGCCGGACACCAACCCCGATGGAGGCGACGCCGGTCCAGGTGGCGGTGGCGGCGGTGGTGGCGGTGGCGGCACCTGCGGAAATCCAAACGGAGCCGCCGGATCACCCGGTGGTGAACCGGGAAGTGGTAGTGGAGGAAATGGCGGAATCGCCCCCGATTCCGACGGTACGGCCGCCCAGGGCGGTGATTTTGCGTGCGGCTCCGGAGGCGGTGGAGGTGGTTCCTCGACAGCCGGAACCAACGGCCAATGCAATTATGGCGGGGCGGCTCCAAACGGTGGATCGTCCTTCAGTGATCCGACCATGACCAAATTTTCCGGTGGTGGTGGCGGCGCCGGCGGTGGAGCCAATGGCGGCGGTGGCGGCGGCGGTGGTGGTGCCGTAAAAATCTTCGCATTGGATATCCACGTTGCGGCAAACGGTTTAATTGATGCGCGGGGTGGCGATGGTGGAGAAAAGATCGCTCCACTGGAGGGCTGCGTCTCCGGAAGTGGTGGCGGCGGTGCTGGTGGTATGGTCTGGCTCGAAGGCGAACAACTCTATATGGGCGGCCAGATTATCGTTACGGCTGGTCTCGGTGGCACCTATGAAAGCGACGGAGGAGACGGCTCGGCCGGACGCATTCAATTAAGTTCACCCAATCTGATCCTGACTGGATCCACATCCAATGAACCCGATATTCGCTCCGATTTACCGAACTGCCCCTGAACCATGCCATTCCCACCCATCGTATGGCAGCCTGCCAAACAGCACGCGCCTTATGATATGCTGAGACCGCGATGAACCGGCGAAAAACCGTTGCGATACTGGGAATCACCGGACGACTGGGACCGGCCGTCGCGGCCGCCTTTTCGGATTGGGATATCCGCGGCCTGTCACGACGATTACCCAACGCCGATGAATTTCAGCCCGAACCGGAAACCTTCGCGTTGGCCGATCGGCAGACCGTTGCAACGCTTACTGGACTCGTCGATGGCTGCGATGCTGTGGTCGATCTTATTGGTTTCTCTGCCGACGACGCTCGGGCCCTCATCGATGCCATTGCGAACACGAATCAGAAACCAGCCCATATTGTGTTCGCCTCCTCTACCGCCGAATGCAGCCCAGGCCACCTGGGTGCGGCCGAAAGCGCACCCCACGATCCCGACAATGAGTATGGAAGCGGCAAAAAGGACGCTCGCCTCTACTACGAAGAACATTTTGCAGGCACGGTCCATACGCTCATTCTGCCGCGGCTGGTGGCTCCCAGGGATCCGCACCGACGAGAACAAGCCTATCTGGAGGCCGCCTCAACCGGCCGGGTGCTTATCCCCGGTTCCGGCGACCAACGGCAGATCATTGCATCGGTTTCTGGGGTAGCAGACGTGATCGTTCGCCTCTGCCAGACACCCGAATGCCTGCCCTCTGGGATGTTGAATGTGGGACCACCGAAGGACGTTGCAGTGGAAGCGGCGGTGCAGGCCCTGATCGCGGGCGCAGGAATACGGGCAGAAATGGGGCGCCACCCCGATCCCCGCTGGCGCGGCCCACATGGGGGAGGGCATGAGCCCCTGGACACCAGCCTCCTGCAGCAAACATTCACGGATATTATGTGGACCGATCCCATCGATGAATACCAGAAGCTGGGACGATGGCTGGCCGAAAACTCCAGTCCAACCGAACGGCCCAAGCCCCTGGTACGAGCCAGCAAGAAGTCCTTTACACCCATGCGAGTTATCGATGTGCATGGCCATCGCCGTGATGTGGTTTTGGAGCAACCCAATGCCCAACTCCAGACACTCGGCAAATGGCTTTCGCCAGCCTTCTATGTCAATACGGGCCGCCCTTGTAATTCCCTTTGTGTCTACTGTGCGGTTCCTCCCCATGCCGATACAAAGGGGTTTACTCCGGTCGAATCCCTGGAGCCCCAGATCACATCGGGGGTCTCAGTGGATTGCAATAAGGCCATTTTGATCGGCGGTGAACCGACCATCTATCCGGCCTTGTTTGAAGCCCTGGATATGCTCCGTGAGGCGGGACTTGGCAGCGACCATGTAATTATGACCAACGGCCTGCGCCTGGCGGACGCGAGCTTCGTTGATAAACTGATCGAAGCAGGAATCGGGACTATCCATCTGTCGATCGATACGGCCGATCCCGAGCTTTATAGCCAGATCAGTCGGACCCCTGGACGAGCCGATCAACAATGGTTGGCCCTGGACAATATTCTGGCCCGCCCCCAGCTGAACCTCTACATCTATACCTGTGTTACCCGCCTGAATGGTGCGGGGATACCCGATTTGCTGGACAAGCTACATGACCACGCCCAAAAAGCCGACCGACCGGCTCCGCCCGTGGTTATGGCGTTTTTGAAACCCATCGGCGATGGGCTGACGCACCGAGAAAAACTGCTCCCTGATTTTCAGACCCGCGCCCAGATTGCCCGCACCGCCGCCCAACACGCGCAGACATTGGATATGACGGTGGCCTTTCGAAACCTCCAGGCCTGTCTAGTCCCCGAGCTACTGCCCTATCTGATGGACTACTACTTCGAGGACTACTCGGTGGATGTAACAACGAAAGAGCCCGAGCCCTACTCCCATAACGAGTACTGGTCTCATGTGGACGCCTGTTCCAGCTGTGAGCATCAAACCATTTGTCCGGGGGTCTACCGAGACGACCAATTTGTGCTCAAGGGAGAGCCCTTCCAGGCCCTCGACGCCAACGGTCTGCGGATCAAAACCCTATAAGAGATCGATAGATCCTTTCCCTTCTCGAACAACAACCGCCACATTATCGGTAAAATCCACGACGGTGGAGTCTTCCGGGTAGATGGGCCCAACGTCCACCACCAGATCCACCCCATTGTCCAACCGTCGGCAGATATCAATCGGATCGTCGAGGGGATGGTCCTCGTCTGTATGCGCCACACTGGTGGACAGAAGCGGGCCGCCAATATCCGACAAGATCGCAAGGGTCACCGAATTGTCGGGGATTCGAACGCCAATGGTTTTTCGTTTCTTCAGGGCCCGGGATGAAATCCGCGACGAGGCGTTCAAGATAAACGTATAGGGCCCCGGCAACGTTCGACGCATCGCCCGGTAGACCTGATTGGAAAGCCCCATGGTGTACTCGGTGACACTGGCAATGTCGGAAAAGAGAACACTCATGGGTTTCTTATTCCCTTCGGAGGTCACACCCTTAAGGGATTGAAGCCGTTTGACCGAATCACGGGTATTCGCACTACAGACGATGGCGTATGTCGTATCGGTGGGGATTACCGCAATCCCGCCGGCCCGGATCTTCCGTGCGGCCGTGCTCAGAAGACGTGGATCCGGATTGTACGGATTGATGGTAATAAGTTCCGCCATGCATGGCCCCTCAAGGTCGGGCCTGACTAACCCAACCCCAACGAAAGCACAAGCAAGATCATTCCAGCCCGCATTGGGACTAGCTCTTTCGCGCCAGCTGGGTGATCGCCAACAAGCCGTCTACCATCAGCTCGCTGATCATATAGAGGTAAAACGCCAGAAAAAAGCAGCCGCCAAACGAGCCCTTCATCAACAGGTACATGCCGACGGGCACGAAAATGAACGGGCCGTATGCCGTATAGGCGTAGGAAAGAACGCGCAGAAAGGTCGGGTTGGAGTTCTTCTGGAAGCCAAACCAGGCCAAACCCACGAGGGGTAGTATTGCGAACAGGTACAGACCCGATAAGACCGCTACTATCGGCATATCATCGAAACTGTCGGCATGTTCGAACAAAGCAAAGGTCAGACCCATCATCGTTCGTGGCGCCTCGGATTCTCCAAGATATGGGACCACCGGTAGAACCCATAGCAGTCCGATCAAAACCACCGAGCCCATCACCAAAATACGCGCGGTTCGGACCGACTCCTGAAGGGCCAGAAGGCGGGTCGCGAAAGACAACGCAACTAGACCAAAGCTAAAGAAGACGAAAAAAGCTACCGTCGGGGCAAAGCTCGGTCTCTGAAAACCTGGGGGAGGCCCAGGACGCCCATACTTGTGAGAATCTCGAGGGGATGCTCCTGCATACCGTCTTTTGTAGGAATTTTTCTCATTCTCCATACCCCGTGCCGCTACCTCTGGGCGACGCGGTACTTCGGGTACTGTTTCGGCTACTGCGACATTGACACTCTGGGCTACTGCGACAGTTTCGACGGTGTGTGACGCGTCGCCCATTAAGAGCATACGAGTCGTATTCGATAGGCTCTGTGAGATAGCAACGAAGAAAAATAGAGCCCCCATAAAGGCCATACCCGCAACGATGACGGACCGGATGGCTGGTCGCATTTGCAGGCGCGAGACCACCAGACAAGCGATGGAGATGAATAAACTGAAGATCAGAAAGCCCTTCATCCCCGACCACATATCTGGAATCTGTCCCAGCACATCCCAGTAGAAGTGCGTCCCTTCTTCGGTGTTCCACGGCAGGAAAAAGGTGCACAGGCCCAGGATCCCGAAGGTCAGATAACGGTTACGGGTATGCTCTTGCAGATGTCTTCCCAACGCACCCGGATCGGTGCTCTCCTGCGCCTGGCTCGCCACAACGGGCTCTGCTGATGGGGCCGCCGGTGCCGATCGGGCCGGTCGAGCGTCTGGTGGTGGCGGCGGCGGTGCCGGGGCAAATAGGTGGGGCAGTACCGCTGACGCCGTCTTCCAATCGGTCCAGCCATCACGATAGATATAGGTGTTCGGCCCCACCAGACCCTGCTTTACCAGGGCGAGTAAGACCTCTTCGGATACCGGACCTTCGGTCTGGCCATCGCGACTATAATGCCACATCTACAACCCCAACCCGTCGCGACGATTATGCCATAGGGGAGGGCGCTAGACCAGGCGGGGGGAAAGCTGCATTCAAGCGCTTTCGGCCAATACGACCAGGACCTGGCCGGTGTCCACCACATCGCCCTGCGCCACCGGGATCGCCTGTACGGTCCCATCCTCGGGCGAGGCGATGGAGTGCTCCATCTTCATGGCTTCCATAATGGCCAGAACCTGACCCTTCTCTACGGCTTCACCCTGGGCCACTTCGATCCGTACGACCTTCCCCGGCATGGGGGCCGTCAGCCCACCCTGCTGGGCGGCCAGATCCGGCTCCGGGAACCGGGGCACCTCGTCCAGTCGGAAGGCCTGGTTGCCATCGTGCACATAGACACTGGAGCCGTTGGAGACCACTCGATAGGACGATCGAAGTCCGGTAGCATTCTCCAATACGAGCTCCGGTCCATCCTGGCCCATGACGGTCCAGATCCCGAACGACTCGACCTCCTCATCACCGATCGATATCTCGTAACGATCGCCTCCAAGATCTCTATACATAATACGATGGGTCGCCTCCGCCAGGGTATAGGACACCCAGGCGTCGCAATTTCGATTGTTTCGATATCCACTCACCAGGGACGGCAGGATCGTCCGCTCTGCAATTCGTGCCCGGTGGCTGAACAGAGTCGCCGCCACAAGGCTTCCTATACAGGTATCAAACGAGGGATCCTCGGCCAGTAGATCGATAGCGTGAGTATCCACAAAGTGGGTGCTGAGGGTACCGGCCTGAAAGCTCGGATGGGCCAAAACACGCCCTAAAAAGGCGCAATTGGTGGCGATCCCCTGGGCCGACAAACGACCGAGTGCTGTCGCCATACTGCGAATGGCTTCGCTGCGGTCATCCGCATGAACGATGATCTTCGCCAAGAGGGGATCGTAATGAACGCTCACCTCCAGGCCGGATTCGGCCGCACCATCCACCCGTACGTTTTCCTCAACCGGCATATGCCAGTCCACCAGTGTTCCACTACAGGGCAGAAAACCGCGGTCCGGATCTTCGGCGTAGATGCGACATTCGATGGCGTGGCCAGACACCTGTAATTCCTCTTGGGAGAAGGACAGCGGATGCCCTTCGGTAATGCGGATCTGTTCCCGCACCAGATCGAGGCCTGTAATGCATTCCGTTACCGGGTGCTCTACCTGGAGCCGGGTATTCACCTCCAGAAAATAGAAAGCACCATCCGGAGCCAGAATGAACTCGACCGTTCCGGCATTCTGGTAGCCGATCGACTGGCCCACCTTGACGGCCGCCTCACCCATCCGGGCGCGAAGATCCGCATCCAGGGCCACCGACGGGCTCTCCTCAATGATCTTCTGGTGGCGCCGCTGTATGGAGCACTCGCGCTCAAAGACATGCACCATATTTCCGTGCTGGTCTCCGAGGATCTGAAACTCGATATGGCGCGGCTCCTCGACATAGCGTTCAATCAGAAGGGTGTCGTCCCCAAAGGAGCTGGCGGCTTCCCGTCTGGCCGCAGCTATCGCGGTCGAAAGGTCGCCCTCGTCACGAACCACTCGCATCCCCTTGCCACCACCTCCGGCGCTGGCCTTGACCAGGACAGGACAGCCCATCTCCCGGGCTTTCTCCAGCAGTACATCGGGGTTTTGATCGGCACCATCATAGCCGGGAATGACCGGCACCCCGGCGGCTTCCACAATCTTCTTTGCTTCACGTTTCGAACCCATCGAACGAATAGCGTCTTCGGACGGCCCGATAAAGAGGATCCCCGCATCGGTACAGGCCCGGGCAAAATCCGCGTTCTCAGCCAGAAACCCGTACCCCGGATGGATGGCATCGGCACCGGTCTGCTGGGCCGCCTCAATCATCTTGTCGATGCAAAGATAGGATTCGATCGATGGCGCAGGCCCCACGCGAACGGCTTCGTCGGCATAGCGCACATGCGGGGCGTCCGCATCGGCATCCGAGAAAACCGCTACCGTTCGTATTCCAAGCTCGCGGCACGTTCGCATCACGCGAATGGCGATCTCGGCCCGATTGGCGATCAGGATCTTCCGGATGGTTGTTGGTTTTGTGGTCGTTGTCATCGTTTCCTTAATGCCGGAACACACCCCAGGAGGTGGTCCCCTTCACGGGCGCCGTATGAACAGTGGACAAACAAATGGCCAAAACCGAGCGGGTATCTCGCGGGTCGATAATGCCGTCGTCCCAGAGCCGGGCCGACGCAAAGAAGGGATCGCTTTCCTGGTCGATCTGGGCCTCGATCATGGTCTTGACCGTCTGAAGACCCGCCTCGTTTACTTCCTCGCCCTTGCGCTCGGCAGACTCACGTTTGATGATCTCCAATACACCGGCGAGCTGTTTTCCTCCCATCACGGCGATGCGGTGATTCGGCCAGGTGAAAAGAAATCGCGGTGCATAGGCGCGTCCGCACATGGCGTAGTTTCCGGCACCAAAACTAGCTCCCGTCATAATAGTGATCGCCGGGACCTTACTATTGGACACGGCGTTGATGAGTTTCGCGCCGTTCTTGATGATACCTTCGCGCTCATAGGACGTGCCCACTATGAACCCGGTAATATTCTGCAGGAACAAAAGGGGGATATTGGATTGGTTACACAGTTGAATGAACTGCGCCCCCTTATTGGCTGACTCCGAAAACAAGATCCCATTATTGGCCAGAATTCCCACCGGATAGCCGTGGATATGCGCCCAACCACAGACCAGGGTCTCCCCATATAAGGGCTTGAATTCACTAAAGCGCGAACCATCCACGATGCGGGCGATGACCTCACGGGAATCAAAGGGGATTTTGATGTCGGCCGAAGCGATGCCAAGCAGCTCCTCGGACTCGTAAAGCGGCGACTCGACCATCCGCAGCTGCGGTGACGAAGCCTTGGACCAGTTGAGATGGGCCATCACTTCGCGCGCCAGACGGATGGCATCTTCCTCGTCTTCGGCAAGATAATCGCTTACGCCCGATTGGCGGCTATGCATGTCGGCGCCGCCAAGGCTCTCATGATCGGTCTCCTCGCCCGTCGCCATCTTCACCAGGGGTGGTCCCGCCAGATAGACCTTGGACTGATCCTTCACCATGATGACGTAATCACTCATCCCCGGAACGTAGGCCCCTCCAGCGGTACAGCTGCCGAAGACCACACAGACCGTGGGAATGGCCTGCTCCGATGCCCTCGTCAGATCGCGAAACGCGGTCCCGCCGGGGACAAATAGTTTGCTCTGATTGGGTAGATCGGCCCCCGCCGACTCCACCAGATTGATGGCCGGCAAGCGATTCTCGGCTGCTATATCCGCCAAGCGGTGGGTTTTGCGCATGCCATATTCATTGATCGCACCCCCCTTTACAGTTGCATCGCTGGCCGTCACCAGACATTCGATCCCCGATACAATTCCGATCCCACCGATGATGCTACCACCCGTGGTAATACCGCTCACTCCATAGCCGGCCAGAGGACAAAGCTCTAGAAAATGGCTGTCCCGGTCGAGCAATAATTCCACTCGCTCGCGCGGCAGCAGCTTGCCCCGCTCTTTATGACGTGTGGTGTATTTCTCGCCACCACCCGCACGGGCTTCTGCCTGGGCCTGGGCCAGACGCACAAGCTCCTTAAGGCTCTGTTCGCGATTGCTTTTATAGATGTCGCTGTCCAGTTCGGCGCGCGACGTCAGAGCAGGGTAGGGCTGTTTGGTACTCATAACCGTACTCCTATGCCAACCCGAGAAGAGTCCGTGCCTCATCGGGAGAGGCAATCGTACGGCCCGCTTCTTCGGCCATCGATACCAGTGTTTCAATGAGTTGGCCGTTGCCCGAGGTCTTTTCTCCATTGGGTAGATAGAAGGTATCTTCCACACCAGTCCGCAAATCTCCTCCGAGCTCCGCGACCCGCCGGTGCACATCCCATACCTCCTCGCGGCCGATAACGATGGCTTGCCAATGGGTCTCTGGAACCATCTCGTCCACCAGCAAGGGCAGCCAACTAGCCTTCGCCGGCATCCCGCTAGCCACACCCATTACAAGCGAGACATGCGGCGGGCCCGGCAACATCCCGTTCGCTACAAACATGCCAACACTGCGCAAGATCCCCGTATCGAAACACTCACATTCCGGTACGATATTGAGCTCCAACATCGTGTCGACGAAGGACTTCACCTTGTCGACGGTATTATCGAATAAGATGGGTGGCCAGGCCCAGCTCCCATCGCGTCGTAAGCGTAGATAGTTCAACGACCCCGCATTGAGCGCAGCCATCTCAGGCCGAACCCGCTCAAGACAGGCAAGAGGTCCTCGAATGTCAGGACCCATCACACCGGTTGTAAGATTCAAGAGCACGCCCGGACAGGCATCCCGAATGGCATCGGATATCGTACCGGCCACATCTGGATCCCAGCTGGGTAGAAAGCCGCGCTCGGGCTCCTGACACCGGAAGTGCACATGCATAATGCTGGCCCCGGCGTCGAAGGCCTGCCGGGCCGACGCCGCCATCTCCTCCGGAGTTACAGGCACCGGATGATTTTGTGGATTGGTCAATACACCCGTGAGGGCACAGGTCACTACTGCTTTTGTGCCAGACATCATCAATTCTCCAACAAAACAAATAAAACTTATTAAGTGCTACTTCATAAGGTTGCCACAAACGATGCCCAAACCGCAAGTCCCATGAAATTCGGGCCACGTCGGTCGACAAAGGCTTCGGGCCAGGTTAGAACCGGTCCATAATGGCATCCAATAAGAGAGAATATTTTGCGGTTTCACCGCCCGGTTTGGAGGCCATTGTTGCCAACGAGCTCGCCTTTCTGGGTATAGCCAAGAACCAGACAACGAGCGGTGGTGTCAGCTTTCTGGCCGACGATCGCCTGGTGGCTCGTACCAATCTATGGTTGCGCGCGGCGTCACGTGTTCTGCTGCGAGTGGGGCGATTTCACGCCACCCACCCGGCACAGCTATTCCAGAAGACCTCACGCCTACCCTGGGCAGAGGTGCTTCAGCCCGACGTGCCCCTACGCATTCGCGTCACCTGCCGTAAGAGCCGGATCTACCATAGTGGAGCCGCCGAGGAGCGTATTCGAAAAGCGATCGGCACAGCCCTGGGCCAAAAGCTCTCCACTCCCGTCCTTGATGCCGATGGTCATTCGGAAAGCGCATTCAATACCGTCGTGGCGCGTATTGAAAAGGACGAATGTACGCTGAGCGTCGATTCATCGGGCGAGCATCTGCATCGGCGAAACTATCGACTGGAAACAGCCAAGGCTCCCTTACGTGAGAACCTGGCCGCTGCGGCCTTATTGGCGTGTGGGTGGTGTCCGGCCAAACATTTCGGCGCCGAACCATATACCGCCTTTGCCGATCCGATGTGTGGTGCAGGCACCCTGTCCATCGAAGCGGCGCTGATCGCCAAAAATATCGCCCCGGGGCTCAACCGGAGCTTTGCATTTCAAGGCTGGCCCGGTTTTGATGGGAGCGCTTTCGAGGCAGAACT
>Ga0310121_10002581_pt1 | contig 17064 bp, 9 predicted proteins | sample CB27_Tmax_986_MG_FD_203504 | JGI IMG/M metagenome (GOLD analysis project Ga0310121, IMG submission 203504) | Marine microbial communities from Western Arctic Ocean, Canada - CB27_Tmax_986 | ecosystem: Environmental > Aquatic > Marine > Oceanic | place: Canada: Western Arctic Ocean | collected...
GGAACAACGTATTGATGAGTCATATCGCCCGCGTGGACCCGGATATGACATCCCATAGTATACTCGACATGGGGCCCGAGATCTCACGCCCGATTGGTATCGCCTTCGACAAAAACGGATGGTTGTGGACGGCGGGTCGCAGCACCAACACCGCCGCACATGTCGATGTGGCGAATTGGGACAACGAACCCACAGTAAATATCAGCACGACCTTCGGTGTTGATCCGTACACATATAGTGATTTTACCGGCGTACAGTTCCTACGTTTCGTGAAACCGGTGGGTAGCTGGACGCGGATTTTCGACTCCGGAACCACCGATCTCATCTGGCAATCCGCCTCCTGGGAGGGCATTGAAAACGAAGTAATCACCGACATCATGGTCCGTGTGCGATCGTCGCCCAATCTGCCTGGATTACCGGACCAGGAGTGGTCGGAATATGCAACGTCAAATCCCGCCGATCTGACGTCGCTCCTTACAAACCACTCTCGCTATCTGGAGATGGAGGTACGACTTACGTCTACAGATCCACAAGCGACACCTGTATTGACCTCGGTGTCGGTGCATTGGTACGACGCAACGACGTCAGAAGATCCTTGAGGTGGATTCTGTGTCTGGAAACCGCCGTCTTACGCTTGTAATCATCGCATGTATATTAGGCGCACCGATAGCCCTGGTAGCGCCGGGGGCCGATGCGCAAGTCGCGCCCGGTTTTACCGCCCCGGAATCCGGATCACCCCTACGGTTGGTACAAATCGAGGACAATAATTCTACCCCCAATACGGCCAGCGACATACTGCTCTATAGCTCCATAGGTCTGGGAACATTATCGGGCGTAGGTCTTTCGATCCTCGCCCATACTCGTGGAACCGACGACTACGCGGGTTCAGCGGTCGCAGATGTACTTCTGGCGGCTGGCGTCAACTATCTCATCACCGTTACCCTGAAGAGGACCGTCGACCGAGCTCGCCCCTACACCTACAGCAGTAACTATCCATCGAATGGCGACATCGTATATTCCCAGCACGATCAGGATTATGCCTTCCACTCATTCCCGTCCGGGCATACATCCATTACTGCGGTCTTCCTGTTCTCGGTGGCAACGTCCGCGTACTACCATCTGCCTGAATTCCGGGGGCGAACTACGACCCTTGCTCTGCTGTATGGAGGGGCATTGGCCGCAACGATAGTCGTGGGGGAAATGCGTGTTCGGGCTGGCCGCCACTTCTATAGTGATGTGATCGCTGGTGGCCTGATCGGCACCACCACAGGCATCGCAATTCCCATCTTGAACCATTATCTTACAGACTACCTGGGTGGCACAGTATCGAAGCCTGACTCGGGCCAGGTCATCGCACAGATCTTGCCCAGCGCGGGCCCGGATCATATGTCCTTGTCTATAAGCGGACAGTTTTGAAGCACGTTAACCATAAACATTGGCTCGTATCCACGACCGCCTTGATTCCAACTCCGATCCGGCGATTCTCTGGGGTCCTGTCTTTGACTCTTCTTCTGGTCGCGAGTTGTGGCCAGGCCGTCGAGCCCATTGCAGATACCAGCGATGCCGACGCCACATCGGACACCCAGGAACCCGACGACGGTCCCCCTCTCCCAGACATTGTAGAACCGGACGTTGCCGACGTGTCCGACCCTGGGACCGATCCGGGTCAATCCGAGGATCCGGGAAGCGAGACCGAGACCGAAGTCCTGGAAGACATACCGGCCGAAGCCGAAACATCGGACGCAGAGGACATAATACAGTCGGACAGCGTTGATATTGGTGATCCAGGCTGCCCCGAATGTGCTCCCTGTCCAGAAGAGAACCCCTGTCAAAACGAGGGGACCTGCGTCGATATCCCCGACGCCGCCTATGTCTGCGAATGCGCCGATGGCTTCGACGGAGACGTATGTGAACATAATATTGATGAATGCGAGCCGTCTCCCTGCGAGAATAACGGGATCTGTACCGACGAGATCAACGGGCATACCTGTGAATGCCAGGGCCCCTGGGAAGGAGACAACTGCGAAGACTTTGATAATCCCTGTCAGGTAGCCTGGGGATCACCGCCGGTCTGTAAGAATGATGGCGACTGCCTTTACGATGATCTGGGCAACTTCGCCTGCGAGTGCCTACCCGGCTTCGACGGTACTCTATGCGAAATCAATATCGACGACTGCCCGGAGGAAAACCCCTGCCAGAACGGGGGCATATGTATTGATGGGCTTCTCAGTTTCAGCTGCGAATGCGCCGGTGAATTCGGAGGGCTCTTCTGCGAACATCTCGTATGCGATGGTGGGGTCACCATCACCAATGCAGCGGATCTTGCCGTTCTCGCCAGCTGCGTTGTGGTCGGTGGTTCCGTCACAATCGAGCTCTCGGATCTGACTACCCTCGAGGGACTCGGCTCGTTGGAACAGATCGATGGGGCCCTCATCATTCGCGACAACGATGCACTCATAAGTCTCTCTGGTCTGGATGGCCTCCTACGAGTCGAAGAGCTCGTCATCGAGGACAACGACCTGCTGTTCAACCTCATCGGACTCAACCTACTCGAGGAGATCAACGGGGCCCTTACCATTCGAAATAATGTAGCTATGACCAGCCTGTCTGGGCTAGAGGCGCTGGCCTACGTCAACGATCTTGTGATCGACGAAAACGCCAATCTCGTTCATCTGGCCGGAGTGGAATACCTGGAGATCGTGGATAATGACCTGAATATTACCAATAACCCTGTCCTGGAGAGTCTGTCCGGGCTGGAAGGACTGACAGAAGTCCGCGATCTTCAATTGTTCAACAACCCCAGCCTGACAACTATCAGTGCCCTGGCGGCGCTCGCCGAAATACACGACCTGATCATCCAGGACAACGGGGCCCTGGTTGATCTTTCCGGACTCGAACAACTTCCGAGTATTACCGGCGTTTTCACTCTGATCAACAACGACTCACTTACGAATATTGATGGTCTGGCAGGGATCGACAATTTGAGCAGCACGCTCACAATTCAAGAAAACGAAGTTCTGACAAATATCAATGGTCTGGCAGGGATCGACTCCGTCGGTGGAGCGATGCTTCTCATCTCCAACAATGCGGCTCTGGAGCACCTGGACGGACTTGTTGGCGTCGGATCTATAGCCAACCAGATGCATATCAACTACAACCCGTCTCTGGTAAGCATCGAAGGCTTGTCGAATCTTACGGCGGCCGACGCCATGCTGGAGATCTGGGGCAATCCTCTCCTTACAAGTATTGATGCCCTCGGCAACCTGCCCTCGGCCGACGACCTGTTTATCGGTGAGAACCCCTCGCTGACCGACCTGAACGGCTTCTCGAGCATCACAACCGTAAACAGCTCCGTGGAGATTGTAGATAATGACCTGCTTACAGATCTTACCGGCCTCAACAATCTGACATTCATCTACTTTACGATTCGTATCGAAGAGAACGATTCTCTCGTCTCTCTCACCGGTCTCGAAAACCTCACCGAAGTGGGTGGATGGGTGAAGGTTGCCTACAACGATTCGCTACCGGATCTGACCGGACTCGAAGGCCTTCTCCGCTTCGACGATCTCATAATACGCGGCAACAACTCCCTGACCAACCTGGAGGGGCTTATGAGCGTCAACGATGTCGGCGCGTCCGCTAGTACGACCTATGTCCAGGTGCGTGATAATGCCAGTCTGCCCTGGTGTATAGCCGACGCGTTCCTCACCCATATCGAAGACGTATGGGTAAATACCCAATGGGCCGGTGGAGATTTCTACCCAGTGAATGTCGGCAATGACGACCCCTGCAACCCGAATCCCTGCGATCCGTATCTATGCCAACAGAGCTGTTCAGCCCCGCAATTCTACGTCTGCCCCTGAACAAAAAAATAGCCTCAAAAGGGTCACAAACGACGTACGTCTGCTAGGCGGGAAAATACCCGGTTTTTCACCTTGACACAGGTAGCCTGTTTTCCGATTGTTACGCCTTCAAATTCCCCGAGGTCTACGTTGGCACGTTCTATTGGTTTGAAAGTTTGTCTGCTTATATCCCTTGTCGGTTTTCTTCTCTCCTGCGGCTCCGACACCACGGTCCCGGCCGGTGGTGATACGGGTATTCTGTTTGGCAATGGCGACCTTGCCGGAAATCTCGACGGCAGTTCTGGTCAGAACACCTCCGACATCGGTACGTCCGCACCCGATGTACCAAACACGTCGCTCGACCAGGGGTCGTCCGTTCCCGCCGACACAGGTGGTAGCACGGCTTCGGACACCACCACCGTCTTACCGTGTGAACCCGGCTCGATTGAAATCTGTATGGCGTCCTGCGGTTCGATCGGACAACGCCAATGTCTCAAATACTGGAGCGCCTGTGTGCCCCCCCAGGAAAACTGTAACGACTGTCTAGACAATGACTGCGACGGTGTCGTCAACAATGGCTGCCCTCCGAACCTGGATTGTGAGCCAGAATCGGAGCCCTGTGATTGTATAGACAACGACAACGATGGCTTCATCGACGAGGGCTGCGTCCCCAAACCACAATGCGATAAAGAGCCCTGTGATTGTATCGATAACGACGGAGACGGCACGGTCGATGAGGGCTGCCCCTGGTGGTGGTTCTGCGATCCTGAACAGGAATGCGATTGCATCGATAATGACAACGATGGGCAGATCGACGAATCCTGCGATCCACTACCGGAGGAGTGCCCCGGTGAAGAGTGCGACTGTGAGGACACGGATGGCGACGGTCTCATCGACGAAGAATGCGATTGCATCCCGGGTACCTGGCGATGGTGTGATGAGCCAGTGTACTGCTCCTGGGGCAAACAGACCTGTCTCCCTAACGGAAAATGGGCCGTTTGCGTCGAGGTCGATGAGGCACCTCCCGGTTGCGATGAAGGTGGTTTGTTCGAGGGCGACATCCCTCTGTACGACGTGGGCTGCTGTGTCGATTCCGGAGCGTGTTGCCAGAACTACCCGGCTAATGATTCGGTCGGGGATTGCACCTCGTGGTCCTGCGAATAGGAACCTTGTTACGGTGGTCCGTTTCGGGACTCCTATGCCTGTTTTTCGGAATCGGTCTGTTGGCGTCGGCCGAGGCAGCACCTGGCACCCCCAGCTCTCTTCTTGCGCTTCCCCGCTTCCCACTCCAGTTGGGCCTCTGCCGGGTTGTCGACATTCCCGTCCGTACATCCTTGCAGGCCGGCGAAAGTGTACATTTCTCCCTGCGATCGGGAACGGACCGGGTCAAAGTCCTGCCGAGTGGACTCCAAATCCGCACCCCCTGCCTGGAGGACTGTGTCCCGAATCCAGACCGTTTCCAGGGCGTCGTACCGGTCGACCCGGATTGCCGTGCAGCTATCGATGGACGCGTCGAGATACGCACTTCAGACGGACAGCTCCGCGCCTTTGAGGATTTCAAGCTGGCCGCGTCCATTCCACTGCCTGGAACCGCCGGGATCCCGGTCGACGCACGGATTCATGTGGCAGGTCCAGCCACGCAGAGTGCATGGTTCTGGACGGTGGAACCCGCGCGCTACGCGGGACCGGAATTAGCACCGCTGGAAAATGCCACCGACCGTGTCGTTCGTGTCCAGACCTACATTCCGGACGCCTACGATCTAGTGGAACATTTCTCTGGATTCCGGGTACGGCTTCATAGCGGCGAACAACGATTACCCTATGGAATGTGTGCTGGCTCCGGCTGTCATAACGCCGAGGTCGCCGGCTGGCGTCAAACGGCCCATGCAACCGCATTTTCCCGGTCTATGTTGGGAATGCGTGGTCAATTTTCCGACCAATGTCTCGGTTGCCACGTCACCGGTTTCACTCCCGGTGTATCCGATCGGGGCTTCGACGACGAGATGAACGACCATGGCTGGCGCGTGCCAACAACTCTTTCGAGTGCAGCACTGGAAGCCATGCCGACAACCTTGAAGGTGCTGGCCCAGGTGGGCTGCCCATCTTGTCATGGGCCCGGAAAGTTCACCCCAGCCAATCTGTCGGACACCCTCTGCGGAACCTGCCACGATGCCCCACCCCGCTATCCCAAAGTCGCCGTCTGGCGAACCACTGGAATGGCCCATGCCGGCTCTCTACTGCAAGAAGGCGATCCACTTGTCTGTCGTGCCTGCCACACCACACGCGGGTTTCTGGCCTGGCAGAGTCGACAGATTGACGCCCAGGTCTTTCCGCAAAAACCCGACGATGGGATCAGCTGTGTCGCTTGTCATGATCCCCATGAGGCCGAGCGCTATCTTATTCGCTCGCAACTTTCTTCCCCGGGATTTTCCGACGTAGCCGGCGATCGCCTCTGCACAAGTTGCCATCGACTGCTTATGCCGGACTTCGTACGCCAGCACGATGGTACCGCACATCTGGTCTCCGGCCCCATGGATACGAGTTTTCAAACGGTGCGGGGCAGCTGGCCCGCCCAGCTGGCTGCGTCCGATCAAGATGTTCCCGCTGCCCCCCATCGCAGCCTCACCTGCGTTCGTTGTCATGACGACCGGGGCGATCACGCCTTTGGTCCCAAGGCCCGCGGCGATCAGATCCGAAAATGCAAGGATTGCCATCCCAATATCAAGCCACCCCGAATCGCCGCGGTGCAACGCCCCGAACTACCCGCCGGGATCCGCGCCTGTGAACAGTTGGTCGTACCGGCCAGAGTGGCGGTCCGACGCGGCGTTATCGTATTCATGGATGCCCAGAACCAGATTCTCGGAGACTGCAATGGAAATGGGCGTCCCGATCCGGGCGAGCGTTTCGCAGCCCCGAAAAACGCCACCGCCTGGTGGCCATTCCTGATCGTCAGCGGTGATAAAAGTCACGGCAATCACGATCCATGGCTATCCCAGCGCTTCGAATCAACAAACCCTTGATCCGAGCCGAGCAGCCGGTCCCGAATGTCTTAAATCAGGGGAAGATCCCACGTAGCTCCGTGGCCTCCACGACCCGCTCAATCGCGCGAACATAGGCCGCCGTACGCATATCGATTTCATAGCGCTGGGATGTCTCATACACCTCGTGAAAGGCCTTGGTCATGATCCGTTCCAGATTCTGGTTGACCGTGTCTTCGTCCCAGAAGAAGGACTGCAGATCTTGAACCCATTCGAAATAGCTCACGGTGACGCCACCGGCGTTCGCAAGAATATCGGGGATGACCATGATGTTCCGCTCGCGGAAGTTCGCATCCGCTTTCGGGGTGGTCGGGCCGTTGGCTGCCTCCGCAATTATTCGGGCCTGCACATTGGCTGCATTCCGTTCATGGAGGGCCTTCTCCAGCGCGGCTGGAATGAGAACATCGCAAGGCACGGTCAACACATCTGCGCTTCCCATCGCCTCGGTATTTGGAAATCCTACAACACTTCCCGTTTCATGCTTGAAGTTCTGGAGCGCCTCCGCATGAAGACCATCCGGGCTGTAGATCCCGCCCTTGGAATCGGAGACGGCTACAACTTTCGCACCAAGTTCAGAGATCAGCGTATGGGCGATGGAACCCGCATTGCCGTACCCTTGTATCGAAACTGTCGCAGTACTGAGGTCGATCCCCTGGATCTTGGACGCCTCGCGGATGGTATATACACACCCACGAGCTGTCGCCTCATTTCGGCCCAGAGAACCACCGACGGCCACCGGCTTACCGGTCACGACGCCCAATGTCGTTACACCACGTAGCGCACTATAGGTATCCATGAACCAGGCCATGGTTTGCGCGTTGGTGTAGACGTCGGGTGCAGGAATATCCCTGTCAGGACCAATGATTGGCGCAATCTCCGTTGCAAATCGCCGAGTCATCCGCTCCAGCTCACCCTGGGACATCTCCTTCGGGTTACAGACGACGCCACCTTTTCCACCACCGTAGGGAATATCAACCACGGCACACTTCCAGGTCATCCAAAATGCCAGCGCCGTTACCTCATTCAAGGTCACATCTGGATGATACCGGAGACCACCTTTCGCCGGCCCCCGCACTACACTATGCTGTACACGATAGCCGTCGAAGACAGAGATTGTTCCGTCATCCATACGAGTGGGAACAGATACTAGTAAACTACGCTTGGGCTTTTTCAATACGGCCCGCATGTCGTCGGACAGACCGATAACATTTGCGGCGCGATCGAATTGAGCCCAGGCAATATCCAACGGTTGTAGCGACGAAGCGGCGTCGCCCGAAGAAAAATCGGACATAAGCGGATTCCTCCTATTTCTTCCGAAAGCCTTGTACTGCTCTTACCACGACCCTGCAAAACGTACAAATGAATAGAGATGAAAGCCGGTAAGAAAAGGGATCCGCCCAAAAAGGAGCAGGGGATGACCGATGGCATTTCGCCCCGGCGCACCCCCTGTTTTTCGCTCGCCTGTTAGAACCAGTGTAGCACGGTCCGGGCAAATCGGCCGTATGCCAGGCCTATTGCTCGTAGGCGCCCACATCACAGGATACATCCCGCGGTTCGTACCGCTGATCCATTGTAATCGGCGCACCATTATGGTCGACACAGCTCGGGATTTCGTTAACCGCTCCGCTGCCCGGCAACAACTCCATCGTCTCGGTCCAGCCGCCATTATTCTGTAAGGGGCCCAGCAGCGGATCGACTCCTATCATATCACTACCGCTCACAGCACAGCTTCCTGCGCTACCAAACCAGTTGTTGCCCTCCGACGTTAACGTGCCACCGTCCTGGGTGCAGCCGTTGGCATTGTCCCAGAACAAGCTGCCCCGAACGGTCGTGAATGTCTTGGAGCCAGAAAGCCCACGAAGGGCACAAACCCCGGCACCATCATTCTGCGCGACCGTCACCTGGCTCAACTGTAGATAAGACTCGCATACCCCCGTTCCCGAGTTATTTGTTAGCACGCAGCCACCCATATGATCCGTGAACGTGGAATTGGTGATATTGATCTGGGACTTATCGATTCCCGACCCACAAGTGTTGTAGATCGCATTCTCATTACCATTAAACGTACAACCACGGATATTGAGCGTTGGTATAATATCATCAGCATAAATCGATGGGTTTGTCTGAGATATCACCGCACCGTCGCCAAGATTATTGTCCTTGAACCGACTATCTACGATCTCCCCAGATACCACCTTAAGGACTAGTACTTCGGCCCGATTTTCCTGAAACCCGGACCTCTCAATCGTAAGAGAGCCAGACGACATATATATGACAGGTGCTCCGTTGAAGATGAACGCGGATCCCACGATGCTGACCGTTCCGGCGGACGACCCGCTGCGATAAAAAAACGGTCCCTCGATCTCAGAAACAATCGTATTATCAAATTGCGTTTCAGCGACAGTATGGAGATAGAGAGCCGCTTCGGTCGGCTCATCGAGAGGAGATGCCTCATGATAAAGGATGTGGGAATCTCGTATAGAGAGTAGATCCGTACCAACAACGACAGCTACCGCTCCAATATCATGGCGTTCCCCCACCACTTTATTATCCGTAATCTCCATCCCAATAAGCTCAATGGTCCCCCCTGTTCCGAAGTGATCCACAAACAGTGCTCCTCCCTCGCTACTGCAACTGTTCACGGCATTATTCTTAATGGAGCCACCACCAGAGACATCTCCGTTCGTATGAATCCCGCCCCCCTTGGCGTATGGTCCTGGCTCAAAAAAATCGGTAGGACAATATCCATACGTGGATGCGGTATTCGACGAAATATTGGAATCCACCAGAATAAGAGATCCTGATTCAGCAACCCGAATACCACCACCGAGTGCGATATCCTGGGCATAGGCCTGGTTAAGGGTCACAGAGCTATTGGTCAGCGTCGCCACGCCACCGACATAGAGCCCACCACCTTCTTCGGCCGCGTTATCGGTTATGGATACCCCATTCAGCGACAGATTTCCCGTAATCTGGTGAATACCACCACCTTTTACCGCATCCCCGTCGGCGATCGTGACGTTGTTAATAGTCACATCCCCTGATGCAACCGTAAGTATCGAGCCGGATGCTCCAATACCGAGTCGAAGTACTGTTGTTTCTCCTTCCGCCCCATCAATTACAACGTCGCGGCCTACCGTAAGAGGCATTACCTCAAAAGTTCCAGCCGCAAGTTCGATCGTTTCACAATTGGCATCGCCAAGATAGGCCTCCAGGGTCCAGGTATTTACAGCCGTGGACCCGACCTCAGCTGCACAGACATTACAATCCGCTCCGGAATAGGGCTCAACGCACTCGCAGCTAAAGCTGTTGACGCCGTCCACACAGCTGGCCGTTACCGGACAGGTATGGTCGATACAATCGTCGCTTTGCACACAACTATCAATGCCATCGCCTTCATAGTCCGGATCGCAGGTACAGCTGAAACTCCCGACGTCATTGGCGCAAGAGGCGTTCTCATGGCAGGGGTCGTCCAGACATTCGTCGATATCGGTACAGACGGTGCCATCCCCATCGAAGCCCTCCGAACAAGCGCACTCGAAGCTACCCACCGTATTAGTACAAAGGGCGTCCACACTGCAGGTATTTGTAGGATGAACCGCTACATCGACGACAACATCATCTACCAGAACGCCCTTGGCGTCGTTGTAGTATTGGTCCACGGTGTCGAAGCCAAATAGAACAACGGCGTACGACCCAGCAAAAGAATCCAGGTCCAGATTTACCGTTAGTGGGCTATCATTGGTCGTCAGGGCGTAGTATTCCTGTTTATCCCAAAGTTGCACATAATCGGTAGACCAGTTGTTGGCCAATGGGTCGGTTTCGGCTGCAATCGACGCCGCGCAATCCTCTGGGGTATCCGATACATCACATAATACGATGCCGGCCACCGCGACATCCGCGCCAAAATAGTCTCCATCGTCCAGATCCAGGATAATGGAGAACGATACGGTCGCACCGGCTTCGACCATAAATACCGGCGAAACTGCCGTTCCAATGGAAACCCCCGGATAGGACGTCCCCAACGCATTGCTATACACCAATGCACCGCCAGAGACATGCCAGCCCACGGCATTATTACTATTGTTCAGGGTCCAACCAGGAAGCTCCGCCGATGCGAAACCCTCGGACCACAATTCGGCGGGCGCACATTCGTCGATATCGACGCAGTCAACCCCATTGCCATCGTAGCCATCATTACATGTACATTCGAAGCCACCGGGGAGATTGCTACAGCCGGCATCCACGGAACAGTCATGGCCACCATCGGTGCATTCGTCCACATCCGCACAGGTCACTCCGTCGCCCGCATAGCCGTCATTACAACCGCAGCTGAAGGTTCCATCTTCGTTGGTACAGCTGGCGTTCACATCGCAGTTGTCGGTCTCCAATTCACATTCATTAATGTCCACGCAGCTGCCATTGCCGTCGTCCGCTTCCAGATAGCCATCATTGCAGGCACAACTGTACCCGCCGTCCTCATTGGTACAGCTGGCGTTGGGCATACATGAAGCCGTGGTCACAGTGCATTCGTCGATATCCGTACAGGTCGTGCCATCGCCTTCGTAGCCATCGTTGCAAGCGCAGCTGAAGCTGCCCTCTTCATTGGTACAGCTGGCGTTCCCATCGCAGTCATCACTTTCGTCGGTGCATTCGTCGATATCTTCACAGATGATCCCGTCACCCACATAGCCCTCATCACAGGCACAACTGAAACCACCATCCTCATTGATACAAACGGCGTTGGCACCACAGTCGGACGCTCCGTCGGCACATTCATCAATATCCGCACAGTTTGTGCCGTCCCCTTCAAAGCCATCGTTGCAGGCACAACTGAAGCTGCCCTCTTCGTTGGTACAGCTGGCATTTACATCACAGTCATCGATCTCGCGGTCGCATTCGTCGACATCCGTACACACGCCGTCATCAAGCTGCTCAAAACCGGCATCACAAGTGATCGCGCAACTTCCGCCAATACACTCGCCAGTGCCGTTTTCCGCACCACAGACGCTGCCACACTCGCCACAGTTCTCCAGGCTGATCTGCAGATCGGTCTCACAACCGTTCTGATCGTCCTCGTCGCAATCGGCAAATCCTTCGTCGCAACCGACGCCATCGATGGGCTCGATCACATCACTCCCCGTATCCGTGGCCTCGGTGGGCGAGTCACCTCCACAGCCCCAGAGCCCCCCCATCGTCAAACCAATTAAAGAGAGAACACAGAAGAACTGTCGCAGAGTATGCATGAACACGCCTCGTAGATCCGGTCGATGGTAATTTGGACCGAGTTTATAGCCCGTTTATGTGGGGCCGTCGATAGTTTCGCCAGCACCCTGCCAGACTGGGGAGAACGATCAAAAAAACACGTCCTCAAAGCCCATAACTGGAACTCAAGGGCTAGTAGCTACACACCCGAGGGGTAACGACTACTTGCTTACAACCGCCATTTCGTCGAGCCGGAGATCGCCGCTATGCACGATATTGGAGCGAAGCGTATGCTCGATATCTGCGCAGGGACCGGAACCGGAAAAGCTGTTGTCCAACCAATAACGGCCCTTCTCGTCTTTCGGCAGCTGGCCCGACTTGATGCAAGCCGACAGCGGAACACCCGCCATCCAGCTATACACGTTCAAGTCGATCGCCAGGTTCGGATTCGCATCGTTGATTGCAAGACCTTCGGGCTTTTCCACATGCAGCTCTTCTTCAAACCCGAGAACGATTCCAAACGGAATCAAAGTCCCGGCTATTTTCACATCGCCGGTCACGACAAAGGACATCGATGTCTGCACATCCTGGGAGGAGGAAGAAGAAACATCGAAAAGCTCATCGGATTCATCAATACGAACATCGATGCCTTTGTACGTGCCAGCTGGAAGAGAGACGTCGATCAACGAGGGTTGCGTACCCCTCGCGAGAAGATCGACTGGGAAAGGACCCACAATGCGGAGCTCGTGGTCACTACAATCAACGGCCGCATCAAGTTGCCCCGCTAATACGTCACACCCTTCGCTATCCTCGGGAAGTCCGAGGCGAAGCTCACGAATGTTGACGTCGGCGCGGGCAATGACGACCGTATTTCCGTCAGCGTCCGGAACCCTCAGCTCGGTGTTCTCAAGCGAAAGTCCCTGGAGGCCAGAACCGAAGATGGCGATGTGACTATCAACAAGCTCCTCCTGGGGAGTACAAGCAAATGCAAACGCAGCAAGAACGCCAATGGCGAAGAGCCCGTTTACGTTTTTTCTTATTTGTTGATTCCACATTGTTCAACCACCTGTAAAAGAGGTTCGGTGGTTCGCGGAAAAACCTTTAAGAAATAATTATATAGTACGTAGTACGCCCAGTGAGCCCTTTGCAGATTCCGGAGAATCCAACGGTTGGCCAAAGATGGGTCAAACCCGTACAATCGACGCCTTGCTCTCGTTTTCAGGAAGTCTCTTGCGGCGATTATTTGGACTCATCAGCCTGGTAATGCTGGCCGGCCTCGGCTGCGGAAACGGAGTCGATCTTCCGGATAGCGGTGATGTCTACGAAGATGTCGTACAGCCGGATGTGGTGGAGCCGCCCGGAGACGTCGACCCATGCAGTGTGATCAGCTGCCAGGATCCGGAGAATGGCCAGGCGAATTGCGTCGACGGAAGCTGTGCCATTGTCTGCGACGAATTCTACGAGCTTCAGGGAACCAGCTGCGTCGACCAGAACGAATGCGCGCTGGACAACGGCGGATGTGGCCCTGCGGAGGAATTCCATTGTCATAACCGCATCGGGCGGCTACCGCGCTGCTCCTTTAATTGGACGAGCGATTGGAACACGCTCACAGAAGGCGTAACCACCATCGAAAATGGGACAAACTATCCCTCATCCATGGTCGTGTATGGCACAACCGCCTTCCCGGTTGTTTTCGACAAGGAGCAGAACCACAGCATTATCGCGGCCGCCCGGGTTGAGGAAGGCAAGCTGCTATATTTCGGCAATGAAACCCATCTTCATGCCGGATTATCAACCGAGAACGAATCCACTCGCCTAATCTTAAATGCTATCGGCTGGATGACGGAGGCGCCGAGCCCCATAATCGGCGTGGCTCCTGGTATGACATTGATGGCAGAGTTCCTGGCCGCGCAGGGCTACACAGTGGGCCAGGTCACAACACCGGAACTGGTGGGAGTCGACATCTACATCCGTGAGGCCTACGAGGAGATAGCGCCGGAGGATGTCGACAGGATCCAGGCCTTTGTTCGATCCGGTGGTGGGCTTATCACAGGTGGATTCGCCTGGTGGTGGGGTTATAACAACCCGAATACTGCGGAGACCTTTCCCGGCAATCAGATGTTACGAGAGATGGGAGTTGTGGTTACAGCCCAGAACCTGGGCGGCGGCCCACAACCGGTCGGCCTCGAACCACCTACCGTCTACCAACACGCAGGTTATGCGCTCGAAGCATTGGTGGATCATGTACAAGGAGCGATCGTCCTGGAGCCAGCCGATCTCCTGACTGCGGTTGAATCGGTAGAACATGCTGTCGAGCATCTTCCTCTTGGATTCGAAGACTTCTACGGCGACACCATCCACGAATTCCTCGAGGGGGCTGACCCGGTGATACCCACCACCGCAGTGCCTCTGCGAAAGCAGGATAGCCCCATAGACTATCTGGTGGTTCGGCTCGAGAACAAATTGGCCAAAGAGCTTCCTGTTGACCAGGTCAATGCACATCCGGCCGCCGACGATTTTCCGGGCTATGTTCCCGCAGGCACCCCCTCCGTAACCGAGACGGTGACGATCCACGCGTCCTACGCTGGACGAGCCGAAGAATACGCCTACTCCAACCCCTGGGAGCCGGTCTGGCGCAGTACCGGACTCTATGCTCGTCCGGGTTCTATGTTCACGGTGACAGTCCCGCAGAATGCCTCCACAGAGGCTCTGAGCATTCTGGTGGGCTGCCACACCGATACCCTCTGGGACAAAGAAGCGATCGAACGGTTCCCAGACATCGTACGCACCTATCCTGTCGAGAGCACCGAAACCGCCGTCGTAAGCGCGTTCGGCGGATTGATCTACCTGCGCATACCGGAGGAGACCAATCTCGGCCCTATCGAAGTCACCTTTGACGGCGTGGTTCGTGCGCCGCTGTACCGCCATGGCGAAACAAGCCTGGAAGAATGGCAGAACACCATTCGCCATTACCCGGCCCCCTGGGCGGAACTGGCCTCCGATAAATTTATTCTCACCCTGCCCTCATCCGATGTAGTGGGACTCGACCATCCCGATGACGTCATGGCGTTGTGGGATAGTGTTCTCGACGCCGACGCCGATTTGGAGGGCTCCTCCCACGAACGGGTCCGGCCGGAACGATTCGTTCTCGACCGCCAGATCAGCGTCGGCTGGATGCACTCGGGCTACCCGCTAATGGGCTACACCGTGGCCGTCGACTCCTTCCTCGACCTGGACGCCATCCAGACGTCTGGCTCCTGGGGGCCTTTTCATGAGTTGGGCCACAACCACCAATGGGTGCCCTGGGTGCTACCCGGTACCACCGAGGCGACTGTGAATCTATTCTCAGTCTACGTATCGGAGATGGTCTTCGGGGTGGACCGGGGGATTGCCCATGAAGCCCTGCTTCCGGCGGTCCGAGCCCAGCGGATACAAGACTATCTGGCGACCGGACCGGACTTCAACGAGTGGTCTGTATGGACCGCTCTCGAGAGCTACCTACAGCTTCAAGAACACTTTGGCTGGGAACTGCTCACAACCCTGTTCGTCAACTACCGCCAAATGGCTTCCGAGATCAATCTGACGAACGATACGCAGCGCATCGATGTCTGGGTGGTAGAAGCCTCCGAGGTTGCGGGCGTCAACCTGGGGCCATTCTATCTTTCCTGGGGTCTGCCCGTGTCCAACTGGGCCCTGGAAGCCGTAAGCTCGCTTCCGGACTGGAACGAAAGCCCCATGCTTCCCAACAACAATTAACCGGCGGGTTCCCCACTGGTTTCCTAAGCGCCAGACACCTCTTGGCTGAGTATGAGCTTTTGAATCTTTCCTTGGAGACGGTCAAAGTCGACAGGTTTGGTGTCATAATCCTCGCAACCACAGTCTAATGCACGTTGCCGATCTTTCGAGCTTGCGTAGGCGCTCAAGCCGATAATAGGGACGTTCTTTACTGGTTCCTCAGCTTTGAGAGACTTGATGAGCTCAAAACCGCTCACTATTGGTAGACGCATATCCATAAGGATGAGCTGTGGTTTGGTCGTCGCCAGGATCGTGCGGCAGGTCTCCGCATTCACAGCGGCCAAAACGTCGTACCCAATCTTACTTAGCCAGCGCTGCATCAAATACATGCTGGCCGTATCGTCTTCAACGACAAGAATCTTAGCGCGGGTCATGCCGCCTCCACATCGACTTTGTCCGTGGGGATCAGAACCGTGAATGTCGTACCCACCTGCACTTCGCTTTCAACCGCGATAGTACCGCCGAGGTGATTCAGTATCTTCCGTGTGATTGCTAGACCGAGTCCCGAACCAAACGGGCCTACCTCATTCCCGTCATGCACCTGAGTAAACTCTTCAAAGATTTTTTCTTGATTCTCAGGTGCAATGCCAATTCCGTTATCGGAGACAACCACTTGGATGTAGCTCCTCTCCTCTTTTTCAACCGTATCAATTCGTAAGTTGACGTGCCCAGACGGCGCGAATTTGAAGGCATTGGACACCAGGTTGATGATCACTTGCCGGACCCTGACGGGATCGCATCGAAAGACCAGGTCCAGGACGTCACATCGTACTGTGAAATCAGCGCTGCTGCGAGCGGATAGCAGACGCATATGGTCTCGAAGGTCATCACATATGTCACCCACACAACAGTCTGAATAATTGAGGGTTAGTTTGCCTGCTTCGATGGACGTGAGGTCGAGCATCTCATTGATAATAGACAGCAGATGCAATCCTGAGGTGTTGATTGTCTCCAGATCAGCGAAATACTTTGTGTCGCCAGATTCAGTGACTTCACCCATAAGCAGCTTGCTGAACCCCACGATAGCATTGAGGGGAGTACGAAGCTCATGACTCATATTGGCGAGAAACTGACTCTTCGCCTCACTTGCTCGTTCGGCGGCAAGTTTGGCTCTGGCAATTTCTTCATCCTGAAGTTTTTTCTCGGTAATATCCTCCGAGATTCCAAGCAGAAAACATGGCTTG
>Ga0310121_10002582_pt1 | contig 17063 bp, 15 predicted proteins | sample CB27_Tmax_986_MG_FD_203504 | JGI IMG/M metagenome (GOLD analysis project Ga0310121, IMG submission 203504) | Marine microbial communities from Western Arctic Ocean, Canada - CB27_Tmax_986 | ecosystem: Environmental > Aquatic > Marine > Oceanic | place: Canada: Western Arctic Ocean | collected...
CTAGACATATGCCAAGAAAACATCCGATAGGTGCAGAGAAAGATTATCCAAACGGTAGTATCACGCCGTTGGAAATCGCTGGTCAGGACTATGTTGTGGTGCGCGCCCAAAATGGTGCAATGTCCGTTTTCCGAGATGAATGCAGCCATCTGCAATTGCCGCTTTGCGAGGGTCATGTGAAAGAGGAGCGGCTGGTCTGCCCGTGGCACGGAGCCTCATTCGATATCGCTACGGGAGCCGCGCTGACCCTACCGGCCGATGATCCCATCTCGCGTCTCGAACACAGCCTGATCGATGACCAGATCATCGTCCATCTGGGGGATTAGATGTTGGATGGGCGAAAAATACGCGAAGATTTTCCGATTTTCCAACGGAAGATCCGAGGCCGTGATCTGGTGTTCCTGGACACGGCGGCTTCCTCGCAGAAACCGAACTGTGTAATCGATGCCCTGTCTCAGTTCTACCGGGAATCCAACGCCAATGTGCATCGGGGCCTCTACGTTCTTTCGATGGAGTCCACCCACAAGCTCGAGCAGACCCGTACTCATGTGGCCGACTTCGCCGGGGCAAATCCCGATGAGTATTATACGGTGTTCGTGCGGGGTACGACCGAGGCGATAAACCTTGTAGCGTCCTCCCATGCACTACAAAACCTTGGCGCCGGTGATGAGATTGTGATCACGGAACTGGAACACCACGCCAACCTGGTACCGTGGCAAATGGTAGCGAAACAAACGGGTGCAACCCTACGCTATGCGCGGATTGATGACGATGGCCGCCTGGATCTCGACCACTTCTTCGACCAGGTAAATGACAAAACCAGGTTGGTAAGCTTTGTGCACGCCAGCAATGTTTTAGGAACCATCAACCCCGCGAAAGAGATCGTATCGCGGCTTAACGAACGCGGCATTGTCACTATGATTGACGGCGCGCAGGCCGTACCCACCATGCCGGTTGATGTCTCGGATATCGGTTGCAGTGCGTATGCATTTTCGGCTCATAAGATGCTGGGGCCAACCGGGGTCGGCGTTCTCTTTCTTAAGAAAGAGCTGGCCGATACTATGGTGCCCTACCAGTTTGGCGGCGGGATGATTTTCAAGGTCAAATACGATACCACCCGCTTTGCCGAACCGCCGGAGCGCTTTGAAGCCGGAACACCCGCATTCGCAGAAATTGCCGCCTTCTCCACAGCTCTCAGCTATCTGGAAGAGCTGGGAATGGATAATGTGCTCCAGCATGAACAAAAAATGGCCTCGTACATGCTTGAGACCTTGCGACAGATCGATGGACTCAAGATTTATGGGCCCCCAGACGACCAGGACCGGTTGGCGATCGTCTCCTTCGAACTCGACAATATCCACGCACATGATCTGGGAATGTTCCTTGATTTCCAGGGGATTTGCGTTCGCGTTGGCCATCATTGCGCACAACCCTTGATGGAAAAGCTGGGAACCACGTCCACAACAAGAGCAAGCGCCTACATCTATAATTGCGAGGAAGATATCGATCTCCTGGCATCAGCCCTCAAGGACGCCCAATCGTATTTCTTGAGAACGTTGGGTTGATTCTATGCATCGCGAAGGCCAGCCCGGTACCGAAGTCCATCTGTCGCAGTTATATCGTGACGCCATCGTTCACCACGCCCGGAACCCGGCGGGAAGTATGCCTATCGGTGCAGCCGATATCCAGCAGGATGGATACAATCCGAAATGTGGTGACGAACTGCTTCTCCGCCTGCGCTTGGGGGCGGATGGGAAAGAGGATGATCCCGTCATTGAAGCAGCCCAGGTAGAAGTGCATGGCTGCACCATCTGCCGCGCGAGTGGAAGCCTGCTATGGCCACATCTTAAAGGAAGTCGAATCTCCGAAATCCAGGCAAAGATCGCCAACTTTCACGAGCTGTTCAAGGCCACCGGTTCGGACACCGAGGCGCTGGGTGAGGCCGCCATCCTACAAAGTGTAGCCGCTTTCCCGGCTCGAATCGATTGCGCCCTTCTCCCCTGGTCCACGGTCGAAGCTGCTTTTCGCGCCTGGTCAAAGGCTACTTCCTGAACCCATCTTTGCTCATCGTATCGGAGATGTCATGTCAACAAATACCCGCTCGTTTCCTAGCGCCAACGAGCTCAAGTTGTCATTAAACGAAGTCATCGACCCCGAACTCGATATCGGGCTGGTCGATCTCGGCCTTATATACAAGGTCGTGGTAGACGAGACCCACGCCGATATCACTATGACCTGGACCAGCTACGCCTGTCCCTACGGCCCGCAACTCGTAGCTGCGGTACGATCGCATGGTCTAAAGGCGGGCTTTCCTCGCTGTGATGTCCATGTGACATTTACCCCCCCCTGGAATCCCCGGACCATGGCGAGCCTCGACGGCAAAATGAAACTGGGGATGTGGGAAGATATGGACACCGACTAGTCCAACTTCAGAACAGAGTCTGCTGTACCTCGACCGGAGCAATACAACGGGGCCCATCGTTCTGGATTCGATTCACATGGTCGGATACAGCTATGGCTTCCAGGGGCTGCTCGTCTCTTCCGCGCAAGATCGTGGTCAGTCCGTCCGGCGTCGTACGAGTCGAGTCCAGCCACAGATCAAAATGCGCCGGGTCTACCATCAACGGCATACGTCCGTGGATCGCCTCGATATCTGGATGGGCAGGTTTTGTGATGATGGTACAGGACTCCACCACAAGACCGTCCTCCCCCTGCCAGCGTTCCCAGAGTCCTGCAAAGGTCAGAAGGCGGCCTTCAACCGAACGAATATGGTAGGTCTGTTTACCCGATCCGGATCGTTTCCATTCATAATAACCAGATGCGGGTATCAGACAACGCCGATCTCGGAACGAGGCACGAAAAGACGGTTTTTCGTGAACGGTCTCAACGCGTGCGTTGATCAGTTGTGTGGTCATCGCATGATCGGTCGCCCAACGTGGCACCAGCCCCCACTTCAGCTCATACCCTTTGCGTTCGCCTCCCGGCGCACCCACAATGCCGAGCACTGGCTGCGTGGGTCCTATATTGAACCGCGGCTGGAGGTCTTCAAGACCGTCGATAGCGAAGAAGCCCTTCAGTTCATCCGTTTCATGGACTAGAAGAAATCGCCCACACATCTTGCTCTCTACTTGAGTTCAATCCCGTCGACGATCCAGTTCCCCATGGAGTCAAAAGCCCGTATGCGTACCATCCCGGCCCCGTCACCATTGAGATCCTTCAGGTTCACCTGGAACGATTCCGTATCCCCATCAACAATGCCATCGCGGGGCGCGACCTGTCTCCAGATACCATTGTCCACGGCCATCTCGACGGCCCGCAGGGAACTACCCGCATCGCGAACCGTAAAATGGACTTTTTTATCTCGCACCTTGAGTTCGGCCACCGATGGCGGATGATTATCAATAAGAACAGGCTCGGACACCAGATGTGCAGCTAGTCCCTGCCCAGGCGGGTTGTCCAATATGTCGGAGACTCTCACTCGTACTTCGTAACGCCCATCCGGGAAATCAGCCGATACCCAATCCACATATAGCCGCGTTGTACCATCGTCCCCCGTTACTGGAATCCAGGCCTGGGTACCGATGCGCCGTACCGATACAAAAGCTCGCAGTTGATCACCGTTCAAATCCTGCACATCGTAACCAATACGTTTAATCCCCGTGTACCGTTTTGCCGTACGTGATTTGAGGCCCTTGGAGCCCTTGCGGACCCCCCGTTTGCGCGAAAGGGTCTTTTTCTTGCTGGAACTTGATGCCTTTACGGTTCGATCCACCACGACGACCCGGTGAACGGTCGGCGCAAGATTGGGCGAACGAAAGGCGAGTCGCACCGCGCGGGCCTGCGCCTTCTTGCCGTTCAGGTCAAGCCGATATTGGAAAAAGCGTCGTGCATCGACCTTGGGAACCCCACCACCGGCGGGAACCTTGACGAATCGAGTCCATGTATCGGCCTGGACTTCATCCGTGGACCCTGTTCGAACCCAGGTGGAAAATCCTTTTCCAACCACATCCACACGCCCCATGGATGCCATTCCGCCCGAATCACGAACCTTCGAGAAGTACCGTGCCTTGGCGGCAACCGGTCGCAACTGGTAGAGGGCCGCACCTCCTGCGGTCACCAGATAGCCCGAGCCGTCAGCCTCCAACGCAATATCCGAGATCGCCGCCTGGGGCGTATCGATAAACAGACTGCTGGCACCCTTAGGATTGAACAAAAACGCGCGCCCCCGGTCGGCAATACTAAGAAGGATTGCGGTATCACCCGTTCTTTCCATATCGAGGATCGGCGGGAGCCCCGCCAACTCAGGTCGACTGGTACCCGAAGGGCCCACAAACCAGACCGACGATCCCTTCGGCAGACTGAGGGGACTGGCCGAACGGACTGGTGTACCAAATGCGCTCCCTGTGGTGACGTCTTTGGACTTCTTCTTTTCCTTCCCAGACAGCGACTTGCTCGGAGCCGGGGCCGTCACACCGGATTTTCCGGGATTTACAGCCGCGTATATGCCGCCTTCGACCGCGTTCAAGCGCCGGATCTCGGACTTCGAACCCATATCGAGCAATACCCGACGAACGGCTACAAATCCGTCGCTACCCACTTTTCCACCGGATAGCTCAAGAACCCGGCCGGGATAAGAGGTAGCGGCCCAATGCCTTTTCCCCACACGCAAAGTGTCCATGACATGCTCGGCCTTTACCATGCCAGCACGGCTGATCTTACCCTTGGAATTCGTGAAAATAAGACCTCCTGGACTACCCGTCGAAATTACGACCCCCTTTTTCCCGTCGGCTCGAATGGACCAGATGTAGGTGGCGTCACCTTCGTACACCACACCAGACCGGCCCTTTGAATCGATACGGATCACACGACCCGACGGAGACAGACCAACCCACAATGCTCCGTGCAGCCAGGCAAGTGCGGTTACACCAATATCGTTTTCATGGGTTCCCTTGAACACCGGCTCGAATCGCCCCTTTCGAAAGCGTAATACGAGCCCACTCCCGGCCGTGCCAACGTATACATCACCACCGCCACGAACGACAGATGTAAAGCCATCGATGGCTTTTCCATCGATCTCAGAAGCAATATATTCCTTGAGCCCGGGTCCCGACAGAATCAACCCATCATGACTAAGGACCGTTCCATCAAAGGTTCCCTGGTCAAAGGACTTGACTCCCTGATCGACGACAAGTTCGGTTCCTCCGGCCTGAACCGGAACCACGAATCCCATCAAACCAAGACATACGATAATAACGGTAATTTTCTTCACACCCATCTCCTTTAATTCAAAGAGGGTTTTCTTGGAGCAATCTTCACCTTCAAGGATGCTTTACCCGACAAGACCCAGGGCACGGTTTTCGTGGCCGTCAGAAAGGTCGGATGCGGACCAGTCCCCATCCTCGACGCCTTTAGAGTCGCGCTGAACGATGGCGGTGGACTTGGGAACAACCCCCCCCTGCTATCGAGAGTGACCGTTCCGGGTTTCGGAATCCGAACGGCCAGATCCCGTTGGGTTCCTACCGGGCGAATGGCCTTGAGGTAGGATTCAAAATCGGTGGGTTTCGCTCGATCCCGAACCAATAATTTTTCTGCCGTTCCCACTTCGACCTTTATGACGCCGGCCGGGTGATCGGCTGGGATCTCCAGATCGATAAATTCGGTCACGGCCTCTCCTTGACCGTAGGGCAGAAGGTGCACTCCAAGCCGCAGAATCTGACCAGCGTCTACCTCCGTCCTGGAGGACGAGACCCGAAGAATCCGAGCTGTTTTCTTATCGGGAACAACCTCTACATCTACCGACATCTCCGCAATACGAACCCGTTGGTAGGGATTCGCCAATAGCTTCACCAGCACACCGAGCACCTGCCGCATCATGCCCATCTTCGGAGCTTTTATCATGCTGTAGCTTACAAAGGTGTCGGAGTGACCGTCCTTCAACTTCCAGTACAAGGTAACGCGGTAAAGATACGGTAATCCGTGCGGTAGAGCATTTTTCACGGAACCGCCGATCCCACCAGCCAGGACCAGCGGCAGGGTCAGGGGCATCGGAGAGAGCCGCATAGAATAGCTTCGGTCCACTCCAAGCTCCTTCGAGCGCACACGTACCTCGAGGGGGATCATCTCCGGTCGCTCTGCCATAGTACCGACGACCGAGGCCTGATAATCACCGGTAAGCTGGCCAATCACCGGCCCCGCATTGGCCACCTTGAAAGAGATTTTCTGGGTCGCCATGATATGTTGAATCGAGGTATCCACGATGGGGAAATTGGTGGCACCGATCTTCAAGAACGGATGCCCAAATCCTATCAACCGGTCACCCTCGACGTGGGTGACGGTTCCCACGCCAATCATATTCAAATCCCCAAGCATAAAGGCGACGCCCAATGATCCACCCGCAACGAGACGGCGCTTCTGGGTATTCGACTTTCCGCTTCCGCTGCCGCCACCACCACTGATGGGGGTCATACCAAGCCGGCTCAGCCCACCATGGAATGCTCGCGCCAGACCGTCTGGGAGATCCGGCAGAATTAACGGCATGGTCATAGCCACCGGCCCATCGGTGGTCGGCGATGTACCCATGCCCATCCGTTCCATGGCGGCCGGAAGATCCCCGTCGACAAGGTACGGACCCCAGACGGCACCAACCTTTTCACCCCAACGGAGTTCCGAGATTGGTCGTGGGTCGCGCCGGAGATCATCAGCCATATTGCCGATTGGAGTGATACCCGCGATTGGGTCCTTACCGAAGGCCCAGGCATACGATAACGCTCCGATCAATTTCCCATTCGGGTAGGAACCGATATAAATCGGACTACCGCTCATGCCGGCTACCGTTCCGCTATGCTCCAACCCGCGTCCAGATACGCGGGCCAGGATCATTCCCTGGTGTGGAAACTTATTGTCGAGCTTTCCGATAACTTCCACATCGAATCGTTCGGGATCGTGGCCCTGAAAGACCGATAGACCGTATCCACGCATTCCGCGTTGCACATCGCGAAACGAGAGTGTGTCCACGCTGAGGCCATCCTTGGCCTCCACATCCGGTACCTGAAACCAGACCATCGATACTATCAACCAGAACCAAATCCTGTGGATCATCTCGTCTCCCTACCATACACTCGGGCAGACCACGGGTGTCTTGTCCGAATCCCGGTCATACTAGCAGGGATCGACACATTAGAGAAAGCGGCGTCGGGCGTACTATGTTCGTTGCCATTTTGATTGCCACCGGGACAAGATACATACGCCAAAAACCCTCCTCGGAAAAATCGTTGGCACTAGAGACCCAAACAGACAACCCATTACGTAAAGTCCTACGGATCGCGGATATCCGACAGGAATCGGGACGGAGCTGTATCGTCGTGGGTCGACTCTTTGAAACCGACCAGGACTGGTATCTGCGAGATTGGAGCGGAGAGGTCGCCCTGACCTTCCCATTGGGAACCACTGCAATTCGACGGCTAGCTCTGATTCAGGCGCATGGAATATGGGATGGTAACCGGCTGGTTATCGACTCATGGGACCTGCTTGGCCCGGACCCATCGGAATGTAACGGGATAGAGCAACAGAACCGGACAGGAGGACCAGAGCGAGCCCTGCTGGATTCGGATTTCACACGACGGATCCAGCTTCGCACCGATTTTGTGCGCTGTACCCGACGGTACTTTGATGACCTGGGGTTTCAAGAGGTGGAGACACCATGCCTGGTAACGGAACCGGGATGTGATCCCCATATCCATCTTTTCGAAACCCGTTACAAACCGCTGGCGGGCGCTGGACCGGCGACGGAACTCTATCTGCACACCTCCCCGGAGTTGGCCATGAAACGGCTTCTGGTCTCCGGTGCAAAAGCCATCTACCGAATTGGGCCCGTGTTTCGAAACGGAGAAGCCGACGCAACGCATCGTCCCGAGTTCCTGATGTTGGAATGGTATCGTGTCGGCGACTCTCTCGAAGACCTCATGGACGTCACCGAGGGACTGTTCCAGTTGCTGGACAAACAGGCCCGATCGAAGGGGTTCCAACCACCCCCCCTGCCGTCAGCGTTTCCGCGGCTTCCCCTGCGCGATATTTTTCTCGAAGCCACGAGGGTTGATCCCCTGGAAACATTTGAACCGACGGACTTCGCAAAGCTCCTCATGCTCCAGGGTCTGGGCCCCTACCCCGATCATTCGACCTACAGTCAGATTTTCCATCAGGTATGGGTAGAAGTTCTAGAGACACAGGTCATGAAATACGCCCCCTGCTTTTTATTCGACTATCCGGCCCCACTGGCATTGCTCAGCCGGTTTCATCCAACCGAACCTCGATTGGCCCGCAGAGTCGAAGCCTTCCTGGGAGGTCTGGAACTGGCCAACGGCTTCGAAGAGCTGACCGATCCCGTCGAACAACGCCATCGCTTTGAAGAGGACCGTACGCAGGCCCTCCAGGAAGGACGTACACCCGCCCCCATTCCGGAAGATTTTCTTCGGGCTCTTGAATTGGGATGCCCTCCCTCCGCTGGGATCGCCGTAGGTCTCGACCGATTAGTACAGGTTGCCACCGGTGCGTCCGAACTCGCCGACGTCAATATCCTGATCATTCCGTGATGCTTTCGAACCACTAATCTGTCGTCGTATTCAACCCGAATCGGGTCCGTTAAGAAAAAAAAACTCAAACAAAGACTTGCACTTTCATGGCTCACGAATATGATGCGGGGTTAATTGGCATCCAAGGGAGGGGAAACCCATGGTAGAAACGGGAAATACTGATCACGCCCTCATAGCATTGTATGTGCAGGCGAAAAAACGCCAACGCTTGTTGCGCATTGTATTTATGCTTGTTGTCCTATTCATTGTTGGGGCCAACGTCTGGTCGATGATCAACCAGGCAAGGGCAACCCTCGAAAGCCCGGCACTCCAAGAAGAAGGCACTAAGAAACTGGATGCCGTAGCCAAACACCTTCAACCGCGTTATGAGGCCGAATTCCGTGCCCAGAAACCGGCCATCAACAAAGAGTTCAGTGCTAAGGTTGACAAGGAATCAGCCACGTTCAAAGCAAAAGCCCAGGAAGACTTCGACAAAGAGCTCGACCAATCCATGGCGGAAGAAGAAACACGTCAGCAGAACGTACTGGCAGAGCACGGCGTTGGTTGTACGAACCACGATTACCTTTCCTACCAGGACCTTCGAGTCAAGGCCAAGATAGAAGATGGGCAGCCCATCCCCGGCCAGGATGGCCGGAAGATTTGCTCCAATGCACAACAAGATATGCAGGCTGCTCTCCTGACTGAGCTGCGCACGTCTATCCGCAAACATCTTGCGGACGTGTACAACAACACGATGGTCGTACATGCGGCCGAATTGACGGCAATGGAAATCAGCTTGAAGAAATATTACGCCCTGGACAACAACGTAAGGATGTTCCCCCAGGACGTTATGTGGCTCTGGTTGGAACTCTTGGGCGAAGCCATCGGTGGCGACGGAACAATCCTGGGCGGCGACTAAAAGAACGATGCCCCAAATCCGGTTTTTAGGGAGAGATAAATGAATACCATCCAGGATCATGTAAAGAACGAAGTCGATACGGCTCAACGCCAATTCCGACGTGGTGTAATCATTCTCGTCGTTATTACAATTGGCCTGATTGCATATTTCCAATGGATCAAAGGGAAAATGGGCGTCTTATTCGACCCGGCAAATCTGGCCGAAGTCGGAGGAAACGTGGTCCAAGACACGCTCGATCAGAATAAGACCGATCTCGTCACGGCGTCTTCAGGCATGTTCGTTACCTATACGACCGAATTGGTTCGAATGGGAGTGCAGCAGTTGTTCCGGGACGAATCCCGCGAAATCACAGGTGCGCATATGCAGGCCAGCACAAAGATGTTTGAAGAGATCGTGAGAAACAACAAGGGTGAACTGCTGGAGTTTGCTGCCAATGAAACAACGCCCGGGCAGTATACTAATCCACTGTCCCTCGCGAATGGCTGGAGGAGTGCGCTGCATCGAGAGTTGAGCAAAAAGTATAATGATGTTCCTAAAGAGACGGCGCAATACAAGATGCGCCGAAGCCTTTCGGCCATGAAGAATACCCATAAAGCGATAGAACGTATCGGTGAGAAGCATATGGCCTGGCGTGATCACCAGAAAAGTCAGGGCCTCGATAAACCGGCACGTTGGAATCGAAAGCTGGAGCCAAGCCGAAAGGACAAGTTGACCTACAGCTTCATCCGTGGCGCATGGCACCTCATCAAGAAAGGGCCTATCAAATCAACCCTTCAAAGGGGTAGCAAGCAACATCTTCCTATTCCGAAGAACTAGCTTCTACGGCCAGCAACAGCGCGGTGACATTGTCCACACCTCCAGCACGGAGTGCGGCCTCTACATAGGCTTCGGCTAGTTGGTCCAGGTCTTCCGTGCCCAGGTCATTGGCAATGGTTTCCAGGGTCTCATCGTCAATGAGGTCTGTAAGACCATCACTACATAAGATGTAGATATCTCCAGCTCGTTTCTGGCGAACAATGACATCCGGTTCGACCTCAGCATTCACGCCAAGCGCCTGTAGGATAATGTGCTTATGGGGGAAAAACGGAACCTGCTCCTCTGTAATCCACCCCTGATCCAGATAGTAGTTCAGAAGGGAATGGTCCCTTGTGACCGGCGACATTTTCTTGCCACGAATACGGTAGATTCGTGAATCTCCCACATGGCCAAAAGCAAGCTGATCCCGGGCCCCGACTATAGCCACGACCGTCGTACCCATACCGTCCAACTCCGGCTCGTCGATTGAGGACTGATAGATCGAGCGGTTGGCAAAATGGATTGCATCAAGCAAGGATTCCCTCAGACGCTCTCGAACGAGATCTTCCGGAATGATCCGTAGACTGCCCTGCATTTGCGCCCAGCTCTCCAGATAATTATCCCGTATCCCATTCACCGCCATCGCACTGGCTACGGCGCCTGCGTTATGCCCACCCATACCATCGGCAACGATGAATATCTCCGGGGAATCGTGAATGAAGAACGTGTCCTCATTTTCCATACGCACAAGCCCCACATCCGTCAGAGCCGCAGCGCGAAGGATAAATTCTTTCTTCGATTCGGTCATTTCGGCGGGGGGCTGTTCGAGTCTCGATGAATCTGGTTCCTCGCTTCGGGACCAGACACAATCTGAATGGAATAGGGAGTGGATCTCCGGTCAAGAGATCGGATCCGTACATAATACGTTCCTTCCTGCACGTCATCATATACGTCCATCCGATAGCCATCGTACGCAATGAATGGTCGTCCCGCTTGTTTTCGGAGAATTCCCCGGGCCTCATAAAGACCCACTTGCACATTTGCCAGTTTGCGCTGAACCACCACGTGAACTCGAATCGAGTCGGGCGCACCCAAATCGATCCGCCGCCAATCGGTTGTGTCCCCCGGCTCACCAATCGTATCCGGGATCCATTCGCCGGGGGTCGCTATTGCGGCCTGATCCCTATAACCATCCGGACCGGAATTCTTTTCAGGGTGAACAAAACAGCCAGAAAAGACCGTAAAACAAAAAAGCCAAACTCCGAGCCGTACCATCTGGCGCCCTTTCTCAGTCCAGCTCCAACATACTGAAACGATCGCTGCTAACCTTCTCGTCAGCCGCCGGTCTCTCCGCTGCAGTCGAAGGTGCTGGTGTTCCCTCGGAGTTCGCGGCCGGCGCAGGGGTACGGCCACTCTGCTGATCTGCCGCCGGAGGCCGGTTCGGTGACGCACTCGTTTCGAGCCCTTTCCAGTCATTATCAATCCGAACCTCCACTACTCCGTCACGTACCCGAAACTGCTCTAGCTCAGCCAAGAACAGGTTCTGCTTCATCCATTGTATAAATTGAACAAAGCCCAGTTCCCGAACATCCGCCGGTATGGGCAACCCGGCCTTCTGATCCGATCCGGCTGACTTCACCTGAACCCCGTACGAAAGCATAAGTTCGGCACAAAGCTCTGCGAGATCACCGGGGCTTCGGGACCGTAAGGCCTCCATAAGCTCATCTCTCTTTTCCTGGTCACTCATGCGAAAGCCTCTGTCGGTCGGCGCCTTCCATTGCGCAATTAATACATGTCGCCCCGGTAAAATCTGCATCTACCAGATTGGCGTCGCGGAAATCCACCTGCACCAGTATAGCGTCACGAAACGATGCTCGATAGAGATTCGCGCCTCGAAGGTTACAGTCCAATAGTGTGGCACCGGTAAGATCTGCACTCGTGAGGTTCGCATTGCCGAGCCGGAGATCCGTAAATCGACACCGTAGGAGTGTGGCATCCACAAAACGTGTATGGGTCAGATCGCAGCCATCAAAGACGAGCTCGGTGAGATGCGCATTATCAAAACGGGCGTTGATGAATTGGCTATCTCGGAACGTACCGAATCGAATATGTCCTCCGATAAACGACGCTTCGATGAAGTCGCTGGCAGATATCTCAAGATGATCAGCCCGTACTTCCCCGAGAAGGGCCTGCCGTGCGTCGGCTGCTATCACGCCCAGATGCCGCATGCGGCAAGCCCGAAAATCGACGCTTTGGAGCCCTACCGATTCCATCTTTACACGCTCAATAGAGGCATCGGAGAACACAACACCACGCAGATCAGATCTCTCAATGGTCATATCTATGACTTGACCACTATTAAGTGACCGTTGCAGATCTTCGGTGGCGCTCAAATTGGAGTACATCAAATACCTACTGAATCCAACCCGAGCATCGTACCCTAACGCGCAACATGGCGGCAACTCTCGACCTTTGGTGGTGGAATAGATTCCAATCTGGTTCTTGCAGATAGACCCGATTTGGAGTACTTCCGTACCAGAACGACTGAGCCTCGGAAATCATGCGTATCGTCTCCTGGAATGTAAACGGCTTACGGTCGGCGCTGAAGAAGGGATTTCTCGACTATCTCGATGCACAGCGCCCGGACATTCTAGGACTGCAGGAAGTACGCGCTCTACCGGAGCAACTTCCGGAGGACGTTGTGGCCCCGGCGGGATACCATGCTTTCTTCCAGCCGGCCGAAAAGAAAGGCTACAGCGGAGTAGCCCTTTTCACCCGAAAAAAACCAAATCGCACCTGGTCGGAGCTCGGTGTTAGCGATTTTGACCGTGAGGGACGTATTCTCGCGGTTGAACTCGATGATTTCGTCCTCCTGAACATCTACTTCCCCAACGGTTCAGGAAACCGCGACAATAGCCGCGTACCGTTCAAGCTTGCGTTTTATCGAGCGGTATTTGACCGAATCGCCGACATCCGCCAGACCGGTCGTGAAGTTATCGTAATGGGGGATTTCAATACGGCACATCGGCCCATTGACCTGGCTCGACCGCAAGCCAACCGCGCCAATTCCGGCTTCATTCCGGAAGAATGTGACGAGTTCCAACGCTGGATCGATGCTGGATTGGTCGACACATTTCGGCATATCCATAAAGACGAGCCGGACCGCTATAGCTGGTGGACCTTCCGGGCGGGGGCCCGTGCCCGAAATGTTGGCTGGCGTATCGACTACGTGCTGACTACCCCCGGCCTGACGCCTCATATTCAGGACGCAGAAATACACGACCAGATACTGGGTTCGGATCACTGCCCTGTGAGTCTTACACTTACCACACCCTAATGGCCGGCCGACGATCCCTTATTTCAGGGATCCCCCAAGGATCATATAGGCGTATTCTCGGAAGATGTCCGCGATATCCACCGAAATCGCGGTTCCCTCTGGGATATCCGGACTGACACTGCTCAGATCAATCTCTGGGATGGCGAAACCGCCCAGACCGCCGGTTAGAGAGGAAAGCATCTCACCCAATAATGTGGTCTTGATCAGGTTGATGATGGCCTGGTCATCCCCTTCGAAAGGCCCTTCATTGATGACAACTTCCAGGTATAAGGGATCCAGATCGACCAACTCAAAGCCAATCTCGTTCTCGCCCTCCGCATTCTGCTTCACAACGATCTGGACGGGTGCTTCCCCCTGGATCCAGAACGCAAAATGGGTGTCCTGGCCGACCAGCTTCATGGACGCATCCAGATACAAATCACCGATCTGTATGACGTCGCCCTTGTCAGTGCAGGAATTGAAGACGATGGGCATGAGGAAATCTGTCGTAACAGCCAACTCGGTGATGCCATATTGGCTGACATCTACATCACCAAGACTTTCACCATCAATGGTCATATTCAATGTTCCACCGTCCCAGGCCCCAAAGACCAACTCGTTGAGCATATCGTCATGCATGGCGATCTTAAGGGGATTTTGCGGCGGCGTAGATGGCTGACCGGATGGACCACATCCTTCATAACTGATGCTCCCAAGAACCTCGTGCGGCCGGAGTGAAGTGACGGCATAGGCCAATGAATCCATCGCCAAACGGAGAAACTCGGGTTCAAATTGAATGGCGGCGATCTCCGTCTTCAGTTGGAGTTCGTTGGGGGTCCCCCCCTCCGTCAAAGCCGGAAGTTCAAAGATCTGATCGAACGCCAACGCCCCGAATAGTTCACCGATCATGGATGAGATCTGCTCACTAATAAGGAATTCAAAGGTCGTCTCAAGGAATGGCGTTATCAGTCCCGAGATCAGATTCAGTAACGGGCCAGAGAAGCTAAGATCTTCGATTGTAACTTCGGTATTCTCCGCGTCTGCTTGGACCTCGCCACCGGACATCGAGATAAGGATGTCCGAAGCTATGCTAACACTGGCAAGGGTGATGGTTTCGTTCGGCACACACCACCACTGACCGGAATTCTCAAGATCGATGCTCAGATCGTAAAGGGTGATCACCATGTGGATGCCACCATTGATCAGGGTCAACGATACGTCCGAATCTGCGAACTGCATATTCATGATGGAGTAACTACAACCGGCGAATTCCCCGATTGGATTCGTCACCAGTTGGTTCAAGTCCATCGACTCCATAATAATCTCGAAGATCGTAGCAAAGTCGTTGATGTGCTCGGGATCATGATCCCCATCGTCCAGGGCTTCCTGCGTGAACATAAGGATCATCCCATCCGCCACTCCGTCCGTCTCCATCGACGGCGGATCCAATGGATACCATTTCGTGGACCAGGCTACAGAGCGAGCCACCAGGCTCTCGTTCAGGAATGGATCTGCGGCCTCCACCACTATGAAGTTAATCCCATATTCGAGCGGTAGGGTCGTTGTGAAGGAGTCTCCAGCCGGCTTAACGTTCATATAGGCTCCGTTTACCCGGAGCCATTCGACCGTGCCGAGATTGTCGGACACTTCGCCAGAAACTACGATTTCGGGCACCCCATCGTAGGTCAGCCCGCGTTCCGGTTCCGTAATGACAATATCCGGGCCTGTCTGATCGACCGTGAGTTCGATGGATGCTGATTCATCCGGCTCGCCCCGAAGTTCGGCCGTCAGTAACACGACTCCTTCTTCCTTGAAGCGGATACGATTGTCATCATCGCCAAAAACAACATGGTCGATATTGGGATCGATCCCGGTGATGGTAACGATCACATCGGAAACAAAGTTCCCATAGCTATCTTCCCCATACCCATACACCGTGATCTTATCATCCAGGGTATAGGCAAGCTGTTCCGGAATATCTGCCAGATCGGGATCGAGGGTAAGCCCATCCAGGGTTACCGCCTCGCCGGGCTCGACCGTCCACACCGCGGTATCCTTCGATCCCACATCGGCGCCTTCCGGCACGCAGAGCACCTCATATTCTCCGGTTCGGGTCGAACTCACGACCATTCCGGTGATGGTAACATCCAGATCCGGTTGTACCCGGGCCTCCAATGGCGATCCGGGGATCTCATTGCCATAGGAGTCCTGCACAACACAGGTCACGACCGCTTCCTCGTCGACCGTTGTTATATCGGGCTCGACGGACGCAACCGTTTTTGCGGCCGGGCCAGGCGTCACAACAATTGAAACGGGTGTCTCATCCACAAGACCCGTTACTTCCAATGCACAGGCGATCTCGACCGTGCCCACCTGGGTCAACGTTACCGTCAATTCGTTTGTTGATGCGCCCTCATTGGGCTCGATGACAAGGGAAAAACCTTCTACATTCAATACCCGCCCAGATTGGTCCAGGCCAATACAGCTGACATCCAGGGATTCGCCGGCCTGGATTGTCGTTGTTTCGACTTCCGTATCTATCGTTACGACCTTTATCGGATCGACCGGCCCACTATCCGCCGAATCCCCACAACTCGTAACAAGTCCTAAGCCGCCAAAAAGAAGTAACCTTAGACCGATCCGTTTCCACATCATCATCTACCTCGCGAATTCGGGGAATCCTAGCAGTTGGCAAGGAAGGATGCCACAATATATGATGTTCGTGGTTATTTTTTGAGGGGTAGTGGATCCGAGGGTGAACGCAACTGCCAAAATCGGAACTTGGACTGTAGCAAGAAAGCCAGTACGATAATTTTGAAATCGGGACTTGGGGCGCGGAATATGGGCATTCGAAATTTGAGACAAAGGGAAAACATAAGAACGAGTCAGAGTCACTCGCCCGTCTGGCGATTGCTGATGCCAATACTCGCCCTTTGTATTTTTGTAGTCACGGGCTGCGGTGAAAACGTGACGGATACGGCACCCATCCTGCCGGGAACGCCAAATGTTCCTGGAATCGACACCGGCACAACCCAACCGAACCTGTACCCCAATATTCTGTCTTTTCATCAGCATGTGGCCAACGATGGTCAACTCTGCACAACGGCTTGTGTCATCAACGCAACGGCCGGCATGACGTTTCAGATCAATATTCGCTACACCAATTGGCAGGGAGTTCCCATGCCGAATGGTTTGATTCAGTACCAGACCACGGCTCCCGAAAGTCTGGTCAAACTTCTAAGTAATTCGTCCGTCACACAGCTCGATGGAACAGCGAGTGTAACCATTCAAACCGGTCTCCAGGCCAACGGAACCGCCGAAATCAGCATCACATCGGCCAACGACCCCCAGGCCGGTGTTCTGCGGTTCTTCATCCACCTGAACGCACCCAATCCACCTGTCCTGACTGTATCGATGCAGATGATTGGCACTTCCAACCTGCAGTCCTACACCACCAAGATATACG
>Ga0310121_10002585_pt1 | contig 17061 bp, 13 predicted proteins | sample CB27_Tmax_986_MG_FD_203504 | JGI IMG/M metagenome (GOLD analysis project Ga0310121, IMG submission 203504) | Marine microbial communities from Western Arctic Ocean, Canada - CB27_Tmax_986 | ecosystem: Environmental > Aquatic > Marine > Oceanic | place: Canada: Western Arctic Ocean | collected...
AAGTCAGAATCGACTCGACTTCGGTATTTTCGGGAAAAGAGCGGGTAGCAGGCAGATGGATAGCGCTTCGAGAGGCGTCGAGCGTGAAATCACCTTCACCTCGAGCTGCAATCTGATCAATCACACCGCGAGCATCACGCAGAAAGAATTGGGTTGCATCCACGAGTACACGCTCACCGGTTTCAGCCACCATCTCGAAACCCCAATGGACAGAAGGTGCAAATGCATCACGAACGGCTTGCGCTTCATTCGGGTTCTCGCTTTGCGCTACGAACCCGTAGTTTGGTTCCATAAGCAGGATACGAGGCCCAATTCGTTTGGCTGCGAGAACATGGGTTCCCCGTAGTTGCCCACGATCGATACCCACGGGGTTACTTCCTAGGCCAGAACCCATAGAGATCTGATAAAGAAATTCCGTGTCCAGTTCAGAGATCTCCCAGAACAGTGACCCGTTCACATTATCCCAATATAGGTCAAAAAAGCCCTCCATTTGAGTCATCCCTTCAGTGTGTTGTTCAATACTGGGTAGGGACGGTGCCTGTGGTTTTGCCGGCCTGGCGAGTCCACAGAGCGCGATGAGGGCTAACGTTCCTAGAACGCTTAACCGAGTCAGCCTGGACAGTGAGTGAATGCGGAGTGAGATGGACATGGCGAGAGCCTCGTTTGGGTGTACTCAACCTCGAGTAGCGCAGTGGTGCAGTTTGTTGGTTTCAGGCGAAGATATGGGGTCACGAGCAAAGTGACCAAGTTGGCCTGATCTGAATACTCGGTTGGGTTAGCTCATTACCCGAGTCGGCATAAGTCCTGAGCAGGATTCTTAAGAGAACGAAGCCTTAGGTGACCGGGTATCGGATCTTCTGCTAATTCTTCCAGTTTGGTTGCACGGGGTCCTCCGACGAAGGTTCACTGATCTCCGGAGCATACACTTCTCGTAAACGGTTGTGATACTCTCCCAGCAAGCTTTGTAGTTCAGCGTGTTCCTCAGCGACCTTCTGCCTTAGTACAGGGTTCGTCAAATAGTCGTAGAGGATTGCACTCATGATTTGTGCGTCTAGGCGGAATCCAGCGTGGCCGATGTCTCCCATCCCATCTGCTTCCATCCCCTTCGTGTGATATGTGTCACGGGAGCTGAAAATACCAACACCGATACCTGGGATGTCACGTGTTACCCAGCCGGTTTCTTCGTATCCAGCTGGCCGCTGAGGAACTTCGTTGATTCTGGGAGCGCCGAGCTTTCTAGCATAGGCAAAGTAAAGTTCTTCGAGGGATCCAAGAGAAATCCCATCCCGGTACTCTCCATAACGGTCAATCTGGACTGTGGTTCCAGTCGCAAGTGCTGCTCCCCGTGCTGCATTATCAATCATCCGAGTCATATGCTCAAGGTAGACCTCATCCGGATATCTGATGTAGTAATCGACCACGGTCCGGGCGGGGACTACGTTCGGTGCTATTCCACCTTCCGGTATTACGCCTTGGATGGAAGCTTCCGGGCGAAGTGTCGATCGAAGACCGTTCACAGATGTATAGAACCGAACGGCTGCTTCCAGGGCATTGCGCCCATTCCACGATGTTAATTGGTGTGCAGGTCGACCAGTAAATACGTACTTTACCTCGTTAATATTTAGGCAGCATACGCCGAATCCAGCCCGTGCGCGGGACGTCTCCGAGGCTGAGTGACTGCGCACCAGGATGTCCGTTCCATCGAATATTCCTGCTTCATACATAATGGTCTTAGCCGGAGGTCCAACTTCCTCAGCTGGGGTTCCAAAAATACGTATGGTCCCAGGGACCTGATCCGATTCCATATAAGCTTTGAGGCTGAGTGCAGCTGAAATAACCACGGGTGTCTGAGCATTGTGCTGATCACCGTGGAATGGTCCGTCTATGTCCCGGAGCGCGTCATATTCACCGATCAGCCCAAGCACCGCTCCATCTGATCCGGCTGGGGACACCCAAGTTGCGACAAACGCCGTCTCTAGATCGGCAACTCCTGTTTCAACAGTGAACCCTTTCGAAAGCAATACCTTTACGAGTGTGTCCACGGCCTCGAATTCAGCCCATCCCACCTCTGGATTGCGTCCGATATGATCGGAGAGATCCTGCATTTCAGAGTCCCAAACTTGACCAGCGTATTCAATGAGTCCAGAACGTTTCCGGTCATTACGTTCTGTTATGTCTATTGCAGTCTCTTCCGGCGCAATTCTTTGTTTCAGTGCTTCTATGCGGGTGAGGATGTCAGAGGCTGCTTCTATTTCAGTCGGTGTAGTTTGTGCTGATCCGAGAGTCGGGAGCAGAATGAGCGCAAGGATGAGATGATTAGTACGCATGCGGGAGTCACATTTATGGTTATGGAGTGTCTCTATGGATGATACCTTCTAATACCGTTCCTGCGCTATGAGATGGATAGTGCGCTATCAATAACGGAGTAGGTACTGAAGTTTCAAATCGAGCGGAGTAAGATTCTATGGGGCTGGACCCGCAAGATTGGTCCAGCGATGAGTTCGGCATCACAACGGTTCGGATGGGGAACGGAATCTCTATTCCCTCAACAGGGCGAGGACTAGCCCACCAAGCGCAAAGCTGATGCGTTGAAACCGAAGGTTAGTTATGAAATCGGCCATGAGCAGGAGCGTCAGCCGTATCCGGCTAACGCTCCTCTATTGAAAGATTGACGAGCTGACGAAAGCGATCTAGTGACACTCGTCCACGGGGAGTTTGTGTGAAGACCAATCCTATAATCCCTCGTTCCGGATCGACCCAAGCGTTCGTTCCGTCCGAACCCCCGTGGCCGTAAGTGTCGTCTGTAATGCTCCATCCATACCCGTAGCCTCCGCCTCCAGACATCTGGATCTTTGGAGACCTCATGAGTTCCACGGTCCCTGGCTCAAGGATTCGGACGCCGTCATAGATTCCCCCATTCAAGAACATCTGACAGAATACAGCGTAATCCCATGCAGTTGAGATCATCCCCCCGGAACCCCTCGCGAACGGGTAGGCCACGGGCCCACCAGGAGTGCCACCGGGCTCCCATTCTCCGTTACTTCCTCGTTCGTAGTAGACTGCACCCATGCGGTTGAGCTTGCCATCAAGCTTGTGCCCCACCTGATGGTTATAGCTATCTGCCATCCCTAGCGGACGATAAACGATATCCTTCAGGTAGTCCTCAAGCAGTTGTCCTGAGCTAATCTCTACTAGCGCCGCCAGCGTGTTATAGCCGGGATTGTTATAGCTATAAGTCTCACCTGGTGGAACCGATGCTCCAACACTCCCAAAGCGTGCAGCTTCTTTTTGAAGCGTTGTATTTGCTGCTAAAGGTTGGAGGAAGAGGCTGGATATTCGCATTCCGCTTGAATGCGACAAGAGCTGCCCGACCGTGATGAACCCCGCACGATAGTTGTCCCATTCGGGGATGTGAGTGCGGACCAGATCGGAATACTCGAGTCTTCCTTGCTCGACAAGCTTCGCAATTCCAGTGGCGACCAAAGGCTTCGTATTCGAGGCCATCCGAAACAGGCTATTTCGTTCCATAGGGAGTCCCTGTTCCTTGTTTCTCCAGCCCAGGGCTTTATGAAGAACGATGCGTCCCCTTCGAGCTACCAGTACCACAGCTCCGACCAACTCACCGCGTTCGATAGCCTCCTCATAAACTCCCAGAGCCCCCGTGAGGACTGCCGCTGACATCCCCACATCTTCCGGAACGCCATATGAAAGGGTCTGAGCCTCCTGGCTTTGCAGGTCTGGGGCCAGCACCCCAATCGTTAATATCAGAGCTATCGCAGTTCGTCTCACAGCTTGTGAATAGATACTCATACTCCTCCTCTTCTGTTCAACTGTCCCGACTTAACCGAAGAAGCGCGCGGGCACAGGCGGAACATAATTAGCTGCTTGTTAGTTGGCTCCCCTTGCTTGGCGCTTAGGGCGTCGGATACGATGCCCTAATATCTAAAAGCGAAAGAGAAGCTATGTCCACATCCGACCATACACACTCGGGTGCTGATATCACAAATGACAATTTGTGTTCAGTGCTTGAATCTATCCTTGAGGGAAGTGCTCGCACTCAGATTCTTGACCGAGCTTTCAGCGGGGATGACTTCGAAGTTGGGGTTAAACGCCTTCGCTCTTCGATACAGACCCACATTTTCAGGGCTTCTGCAGACGTTTTTGCTCTTTCGCAAATGATTGAGGAGCTCGACAAGAAAACTCGGGATGACGGGTTCCATGTCCTCCAAGCATGGGATTTTGGTACCCACCAGTTTAGTGAAGAGAACGTGCCAATGCTTATGATGGATTTCTGGACGAAGACAGCTCCAGAAGTCCGACTAGAACGTTCTTCACTCGCAATTCTATTGGATTACTACTTCCTGCATGTTCTGGCACTATGTGCCATGAGGGCGTGGGATGGGAATAACGCGGATGCAATGCTGGACCGTGTTACCAAACTCGTAGAGCATCTGCAGGGACCCGAAGGCAGTGGACACCAGTTCGTCCAGAATGCTGAGACTCTCCTGGTGCTTGCAGTCTCGCACTTTCACCCAGAAGACCAAGCTTATGACCGTCTGGTTGAAAAAGTTCGGAGTCTGAATTTGAGACATCAACTGAACTTCGCACTCATTGGGGCAGCTGTTCTAGGGAGTCACTTGCGGTGGGGATTTTCGGTCATGTACAAGCGAGATCTTGGGCGGATGCGAGATGATAATACGGCAGATTATCCCTGGCTCTTGGATGCGCTGCTCACTCTCGTGCGCGAGTACGAGAGGATGCACGAAGAGGGTATTGAAGGTACAGAGCGTGAGAATGTGGTGAACGCGCTTCTTAATGGTCTCACTCCCGACCCATGGGCATTCATAGATACACGTCCTGCCGCCCTAGTTGACTATGAGGTTGAGTACTCGGAACTCTCTGAACTTTTTATTCGGTATAGGGAAGAGATTTTGGAAGAATTTGAGAGCCATCGCCCAGGCCGAGATACGTATTCTCCGATCTCATTCCATACTAACTTTTTACCAAATACCCTCGTTGCTATGGTGATGACGGCACTGCTGGAGGGCTCGGCTCAGGGATTGTCTTTGAATGCTCTTTTCCTGGGTAATGGGAATGACGTGGGGGATGAACGAGCAAATCTTGCTCGGATGCTCATGCACTATGCCAACGAGAGCCCCGATCGACTTGGGGAGCACGGTGCCGCTCTGATTGTCTACGACGAGGGTACTGGCATCAGCCACGTAAGTATGACTTTGAGTGCATTTAGAAAGTACATCCCAGGTTGATACCTCCCATATCACCAAGGTGATGCTCGCCAACGGGAAGATCTCACGATAAAGTGTTCATCTTGCAGGTATCTACGCAGTGCTGATCGGGGCACTCGGATCGATCAGTCGAACGGAGGTCACCTAATGAAAAGCATTATTTTGGTTGTGGTCAGCTTGCTCACCGTCACGATAAATGTGAGCGCCCAAGTCGCTGAGCTATCGCTTGAGAGTGTGCTGGCGACTGCGCCTGGACGGGCCCGCGCTGGTGCAGCAGTCATTAAGTGGAATGATGACTACACGCACGAGACTTTGAAAGAGGGAACGAACGCCCTCGTTTGTTATGATCGTTCCGGTGAACGGGATAGGCAGCCGTTTGCGGTGCAGTGCACCAGCATGGCCAACCTGGCTCGTGTTGCACAGAACCGCCGGTTTCGGGCGGAGACTAGTAACACCGAGGAAGAGCGGGCGATGGTAGCTGCTGCGGATGCTAACGGTACGAGAGTGGAGCCTGAGTATGGTTCACCGTGGATTTCGACGAATGGTGCGGATCAGCAGAGCGCTGGGACCCATGCGACGTTCGCTGTACCGGGAGCTACCACTGAATCTACCGGTCTGCCGGAAAACGGCAGAGGTGGTGGTGCCTGGATTATGGGTGCCGGAACGAGTGAAGCTCACATCATGATACCAGGCTAGAACCTCAAAGCTTATAACAACCGGACAAATTTAGGTGGGCGAGAGGACCCTCCGTCTCTGATACAAGGGTTCTCTCGCCCCGAGAGAGCAACCTATGCAGGGATATTCCGGCCTCGAAGCCGGATCGCCCCGTAGCATCGAGATGAGTTCACGTTGAAACTCTACGACCAACTGCAAGCAGAAAAGTTGCAGAAATTATCGGCCGCAGCCGACCGTGGCGTGTAGGACTATTCTAAGACAACTAGGCTGTCCATTGCTGGGGAGATCGTGGATGCCTATGTCAAGTCAGATCTCAAACCTCCTTGGCCCATCGATTTCCTTGATATCAACCTAGATAACATGGATCTGGGGGTTACCCGTGAGAGGATCTGGATGACACCCTATCCCCACGGAGCAACCCACCGTACCGTTTTTTCTAACGGCGCTCCACCTCGAGCCTCCCATCCACAAATACGTGAGAAGGCACGACCCGGTAGTCGAACAGGTGTCCCGCTAGGACGATGAAATCAGCATTCTTTCCGACCTCAATGCTGCCGACCCGGCTTCCGATATCAAGCATCTCAGCTGGATTCATGGTTGCCATCCGTAACGCTTCAATCTCTGGCACGCTATTCCTGAATCCCCAGGCAGAATTCAGGATGGGTTCACCGCCTAGGCCCGTTATTTTTACGCTCTGCGAGTACCAACAATACTATTCAAGCCTTGTGTTGTATCACCTCAGCGCTCCAGTCTTTGGACGATGACGAATCGAGTTCCTTCTGCGTTAACGTCATACTCGGGATTGTAGGATGCCATCATGTTGCTTGCGCCCATCCCGACCTGTTCCCCAGTGAAAATCCGCTGTGGCTTGTCAGGACTGAAACCGCTATCGGTCGCGAACTCCACGCCCATCAGTGAATTGCCTTCCCAGTAGAACAATTCGTTGTTGCTCCATTTTGGCCAGGTACCACCGTTCGTGGACACCTTCCATCTCGATTCAGACCTCGGGAACGTGGTCACGTAGATTTCCGTCTGGCCATCCTGGTCGGACTGGTATGCGACGAAGCGTCCATCCTGAGACATCCGCGCCAGGGCCTGAATCCCCTCATCGTCTACCAGAACTGCTGCCTCCCCACTTGCCACGCTGACGTACCAGAGGTCCCGGGCTTGCGTATCCGGGTTGTTGGTGTGGAAGACCACGGTCGATGCATCTGGAGACCATGACGGGTACCACTTGTGCATCCCCTCGCTTTCGATGAGTACCTGGTCGAGGCCGCTGCCATCTGATGCCCGGATGTAGAGATTTGACACACCACCATCGTTCTGGATTGAGTATGCGATACGGGAGCCGTCAGGGGACCAGATCATGTGACGCTCATATCCCTCATTGGTCGTGATCCGGTTCGCGTTCATGCCTTCGAGGATCCAGAGGTGATCCACATCGCCCGCGTTTTGCCGCCCGCGAACTGCGACCTTGCTAGCATCCGGAGAGATGGACGGATCAAGGATCGAATTCATTCGAGGGCCTATGGTCCCTAAAATGTTTCCAGATTCATCAACCCACGCGAGTTGTCGGATTGTTGGTATCTGGTTTCCGCGTCCACGTCCCTGGGCGCTGAGCGATCTTTGGTCTGCGGCAAGCAAGCCGAGCGCGATCAGAGGAATTGCGACATAAGCCTTCATGGTTTCTACTCCTTAGTTACAGTGCTTTAATCGTCGTGCTCACGTCTGATATGTAGTGATTGACAGAAATATGGTCATCAAGTAAGGGTTCAGGTACCACATTCCAGTCACTACCGATGGCCTCTTAAAGGAGCGGGATCAGGGGGGTCATCCGGCCCCTGACTGTTGCCAAGCAATTTAAAAAAGCCAGAGATCAAGAAGCTGGCGGCGATCGCTACCTACTAGCCACCTAGTTTACGGACCACCTTATCAAACATGCAAAACACTACCAATAGCTTCACCCCTGAAACAGAAGAGCGCCGGCCGGGGATATCCCGGCCGGCGCCTTGTCCTGATGGCCTTCGCTGGTCCTAAGCTCTCAGCCGCCCGGGCGGTACGTCCTAGTTGGGGGCAGCTGTGCGCCGGACAGATCGTCCGGAACGCTCTTCTCGGCGACGACGGTGTGCGTCAGTGTCCCGATTCCCTCGATGGTGGCGCTGATCATCTCACCATCCTGCAGGTACCCAGAGCCTGTCGCGCGCTCGACGCGACCAGCGCCCGTTCCGCCCGACGTCCCGCTTTGCAGGACGTCACCGGGGAATACGGTGATGAGTGACGATGCGTACTCGATTAGCTCCGGAATGTTGTGGATCATGTCCCCCGCCCGGGCCTCCTGAACGGTCACGCCGTCGATGACCAGGCTCTGGTGCAGGCGCTCCATCGGATCGCCGTAGAACTCCTTTGGAACAATCCACGGCCCCTGGGGGGCGAACGTGTCATGGCCTTTACCGACGAACCAGTCCTGACCGGAGCCGTAACCACCCGGAGGACGCCCGCCACGATCGGATACATCCATAGCGACCATGTAGCCGAACACGTGGTCGTAGGCTCGGCTCGCAGAGATGTACTTACCCTCACGGCCGAATACGATAGCCAGCTCGACCTCCCATTCGATTCGGTCACGGCCATAAGGCATCACAATGTCATCGCCGCTGCCGATGACCGCACCGCGGGTCGGCTTGAGGAACAGGTACGGCACCCCCCGATTCTCCTGTCGCTGCCGGGTCCTCTCCGCCAGCTGCTCCGGGGTGCAGCCTTCACACGCGTGTGTGTAGAAGTTGACCGCGGCGTTCATGTTCTTGCTGGGATACATGATCGGAGGAAGGATGTCCACGTCTTCGACAGGATGAACATAGTCTGCTCCGAGCAGGTCATTTCCCACCACGTTGTTGACGATCTGGTACAAGCGTGGCTTGAGTTCATCATCATAACGGTTGATGAGCCCAAGCATCTTGTCTGGCATCCCGATGTCGTCGTAGGCTCCGCTGGCTTCAAGAGCATCATTCGCTTCCCCTAGGTCGACGATGAATGCATCGCGAAGGACGATCCCGACCGTTGGAGTACCCTGGATCTCAAAGGTCCCGACCTTGAATGGCTCGATACTTGTCGTTCCGTCTACTTGAGTCTGGTTCGCAGTCTGTGGTGCACAACTCGCTATGACTACGAGTGCAGCGAAGGTAAGTATGCGTTGCATCTGACTTCCCCTGTTGGTTGGTCTGGTTCAAAAACCTGACAGTGACCGGATAAGAAGATCAGTCCCTGTCGGGTTCTCCGGCAGTGACCGTTACCGGCACATACGTGTTTGTCCAGCAACATTGGTCGCCCGGGGTACTATCATTGGCTCCGAAGTTGTCGACACGACCACGTAAGATGTATTCACCGGGCTCTGTAAAGGTCACGCCTGTGGTTGCCTGTCCTTCCTTTTCGTCGAGCGCAATCCTGCCGGGGTCAAAGGTGACTGTACCAGCGGGACCTTGATACTTAATCCACGTAACAGCTGGCTTGATGTCGGCGTTACGCTCGTCATGCGAAGCACGTTCCGAGATCTCTCTCATCCAGATGCTTATTTCCATAGGGGAGCCCACAGTGGCTACACGTGGTTCTGACCATAGCCCCTGAATGTGCTGGCCTTCTGGCCCGGAGGCTGAGAAGCTGACCATCGGAGGCACAGATCCCATCGCCCTAGGGCCATAATCAAGCTGAAGAGGTGAATAGCCGACTTTGGCAGGGATAGAATGTGTTTTGCCATTAGCTGTGATCGTCCAAGTGACTCTTTGTGACCCATCGGCATAAGATGCGGGCACCGTCACATGAAAGACCCCACGGTCCCTGCGGGCACGACCGGAAGTAAAATGAGTTGGTTGTTTCCCGTTAAATTCAGCTGGCTCAATGAAATTGTCAGGCCCAATCGGAATGTCGAGGACTTGTCCCGAATTCAAGTTGAAGAAGCCAAATGACATTGTGTAGGTGCCATCCTCATTCGCGTACCAACCTTCGAGGAAGGGTGCAATAGGCTCGCCTGTGAGCGGAACCGGTGAGAGTGGCATTCTCATACCGTTTCCGAACCGAGAATTGTTCGGGTTCTGGGCTATCAAAGCAGGAACCGTGACAAAGAAGGTCAATATGAAAACAATCTCGATCCGCACCTTACGATTTCGCATAGCTTTCTTCCTCTTACTTTTCCCTAGACTACATGTATCGAAGGAGCCTCCATATCAGAAGGCTCCTTCGATCATTCATTCTTTATATTTCGCCTGATTCTTCAGGCATAGACAAATCTTAGTTACTTCCGGCTCCATCTTCACTTGTGACTTTGGACTTGGCCTCTCTCTCAGCTTTGATGCGTTCGTAGCCCTCATCATCCAAGTGTGAAACTGCGATCCACGCGTGTGACATCTCGTCTACCGTGCGGCTGCCTCGAGTGTAGAACATCTCTGAATCAGTCAGTGGATTGTCTGCAGTGTTTTCGTACCAACCGGTCATTACAAGCACAGTGCCTGCTGGTAATAGAGGAGATTTGTCATCATCGAAAATGTAGCTGTGATGCCATCTGGCATCGAAGTCCGAAACCATGCTGAGGAGTTCTTGCTTGCCATCTGGGTAGATAGCCTTGATCTCCATCCCATGGAGGTGTACATGCCCATGTGGCTGGAAGCTGTCGATCCGGACTGGGTGATCCCAACGGTAAAACCCTTGGGTCATAGAGGTTCCGCCGGGCTCCAGGAAGATATCCCCTTGGAGTGGATAGAGTCTCAGATTTTGTGTGAACTCGGGCTCATATCCTTCAGGATAGAACCAAATTCCTAGCTCAATCTGATCACCAGGAACCTCGAAACCCATGGGGTAGTAGTGCGTATCCCATTCGATTTTATCACCAGGCTTAATTAGGCGTGCGGCATCCTCAGGAACGATCTCTCCGATCTTGCCCATCGCGTACTCAGACAGGTTCCCGAGAGGCTGATAATCCCCATCATCTTTAAGCCTCAAGAGTTTGGGGTTTGCGTGGTGCACAACTTGCCGTCCCGCTGGGAATGAAGGCCGTACCTCCATCGCCCGAATCCACCTCTCCGAGGTCACTTCAGTTGGCACGACCGGACGCCACCACATGTCGCCACCTTCAGCGGGGACATCGAATGGGAAAGTTTTGATAACATGGTCAGGCGGACCGAGCCGTTCTTCCTGCTGCCACATCTGTTCGTCACGCCAAACCATAGCCTCTGGCAGGTCCGCGAGATCCCCTTCCGGAGTGCCATTGTCGACCCAAGTCACGATGGCATCGATCTCTTCCTCACTGAGTCTCCAGTCATTCTTGAGATCTTGGATTCCATTACCAGTGTCGTAGTGGTAAGGGGGCATCAATCGCCGTGCGACTTGGTCCTTGATCCGCCGTGCGTAACGCCGAACATCACGGTACTCCATGAAGGACATCGGTGCTACCGACGCCGGGCGGTGGCAAATCTGGCAGTTTTGCTGGATAATAGGTGCGATGTCACGTGTATACGTGACATCCTCATCCGCACCTGCCTCCTGCGCTGACAGGCTCTGACCTGGAAGCGTGAGTACGGCAACAAGTGCCAGAACTATGGCTCCTGAGCCGATATGGTGGTCGGTCAGGCGTACAAACCTGGTCGCCATAATTGCTTCCTCCCAACGAGAAGAGACCTTAATAGCTACAACTCCCCTACAATGTCATGGCATGCTACTGTCTATTTGGTTGAAATTCAAGGGTGAGACGTGCTTTGCAAGATAATGCGGTGGCTATTTTAAACGCCTCAAGTTATAGACATGTGATCAGTGTGCAGGGGCTGGCTGGGAGTGTAGGATGTCGTTGAATCAGGGGTTATTCGAGATGATATGGGTTATGAAAAGAGCGATAAGAGGTCCCTGATGACCAAAGCTAGGGGTCCGGAAACGGCCGCTCCCATGAATCGCCGCAATGCGGTCAAGACTTTTGTGGGTCTTGGACTTGCTTCAGCGCTTACGGACTGCACTCCAACCTCACAGGGTTCGGCTGGAGAGATGCCAGGACCACCGCCCGCTCAAGGCCCGCAGCTGGATCCAGAACCTGAGGCAGCACTTTCACTAGATGAACATCAACACCCAGCTGATGGGGATGTGCTTGTATTCGCACTCGGAGCCCGCAAGGGTGAGCTTGTCACACCGGCCGATGTTCCTCTAGATGGCCCGCAGATCTTTGTTTATGCGGGAGACGCTGATGGCGCTCACGGTGCCTCTGGGTCACGACTTGATCAAATCGTACTCCTACGTTTGGATCCGCTGAAGTTAACGGAGGAGACAGCTATTCATGCCGCAGAAGGGATCGTCGCCTACTCAGCAATCTGCACACATGAGGGTTGTGACGTTAGCGATTGGAGTAGTGAGAGTCGTCGCCTGATCTGTCCCTGCCATGACTCAGAGTTTGACCCGACGGATAACGGGCAGGTCACCGAGGGTCCTGCCCGTCGGAGGCTTGCCGCTCTACCACTCAAGTTTGTAGATGGTCACCTAGTAGTTGCCGGTGGCTTCACCGGCCGTGTTGGTTTCCGCAATCCATGATCGAAAGCTCCAGGATGTCATACAGGTAGAGGAATAGATAATGAAGCTAGATCAACACTGGGCAGCTATCGGATTGATGTTTTTGGTTGTTCTCGTCGTGCCGGGGCCAGGTATAGCCCAGCAGTCCGCCACATCGTATAGGGCGGTCACAGATGAACGACTTAAGGAACCAGAACCTGAGAACTGGCTCTTTTACCGCGGTACATATAATGGATGGGGGTATAGCCCCCTCGAACAGATTAATAGTGAAAACGTCCAGTTCCTAACTCCTGTTTGGTCATTCTCCACGGGCGTGAACGGTGGACACGAGGCAGTACCCATCGTCAATGACGGGATCATGTTTGTGACGACACCTGGAAATCAGGTGATCGCGATTGATGCCCGGAAGGGTGATCTGCTTTGGCTCTATCAGCACGAGCTCGCGGAGGATGCGATCGCATACCACTACACGAACCGGGGTGTCGCGCTGTATGGAGATAAGGTTTTTACGGCTACCCTCGATGCGAAGGTCGTCGCACTCGATGCAACCAGTGGTGAAGTCGTCTGGGATGCTTCTGTAGCTGATAACGCCGCGGGATATTACATGACGCTCGCACCACTGACCGCACAGGGAAAGGTCATGGTAGGTGTCTCGGGGGGCGAACTCGGAATCCGCGGTTTTGTTGTTGCGCTCGACACTGAGACCGGGGAAGAGGTATGGCGAACGCACACTGTGCCTGCTCCGGGGGAGCCGGGTAACGAGACTTGGCCAGGTGATTCCTGGCGCACAGGCGGTGCTGCAGTCTGGCTCACAGGACACTATGACCCTGATTCGGGGCTCACCTACTGGGGGACAGGGAATCCCGGTCCATGGATGGGCGACGCACGCCCAGGTGACAATCTGTATACCAACTCTGTGATTGCTTTGGATGTTGAAACGGGTGACCTAGTCGGTCACCATCAATATCACTGGAACGGCTCTTGGGATTGGGATGAAGTTTCAACCCCTCTACTCATTGACGTCGAGAGAGAGGGTCGTGTATTTCCAGCCCTCGTGCACCCAGGTCGTAATGGATACCTGTGGCTGCTCGAGCGTAGCGCTGATGAGATCTCGTTCGTGGATGCTTGGCCATACGTGCGCCAGGATGTTTTTACAAGTATTGATCCAGAGAGCGGGCGCCCCAGTTATGACGAACAGAAAAAGCCGGGCACAGGATTCAGAGCACCTTTTTGTCCATCGCTTTGGGGCGGGAAAGATTGGCCTCCTGCGGCCTATAATCCGGGGACTGAGCTTCTGTATATCCCGGCCAACGAAAATCTCTGTGGATCGATGTTGGGTAGGGAAGTAGAGTACGAGCCGGGTCGAAGTTTTACGGGCGCCGAGTCACAGATGACGGTCTGGCCTGGGGCGGAACACATCGGTGAACTCCAGGCCTGGGACATGAGTACGGGTGAGGAGGTTTGGACACGGGAGTTTGAGTCCCCTAACTGGGGCCCAGTCCTTACGACGGCTGGCAACTTGGTTTTCATGGGAGGCACGACAGATCGCAATTTCAGAGCGTTCGATGCACGAACCGGAGATCAACTTTGGGAGCACAGGACGAACTCAGGCATTATTGGCGTACCCTCGACCTATATGATCGACGGCGTCCAATATATTGCGGTGCAGTCAGGTTGGGGTGTGGATGCAGCATCGATGACCCGGCGCATCAATCGAGATCTTGGCACTGAGACGTTTGTACCCGAAGGCGGCGTCATCTGGGTGTTTGCCCTCAAAAACTGAGGTAACTATGGAAAAGTACAGTAAGCCTATCCGAAATAGGATCGTAATTTCTGCTCTGGTTCTGATCGTGTTTGGGATGCTTACAGCATGCACGACTGACTCCCGGCCCGAAGATGATTCGACAATAAATGCCGAAGAGATTCGTCCATTCGATATTTCAGTGCCCGATGAAGTGCTCACAGACTTGAACGATCGGCTGGCACGGACGCGCCTCCCAGACCAGATCCCTGAAACTGGATGGGACTATGGCACGAACCGAGAATATCTGAAAGAACTTATTGAATACTGGAAGGACGAATTCGATTGGCGAGACCAAGAGGAGAAACTCAACGGTTTCAATCACTTCAAGACGGCGATCGATGGGTTAGATGTCCATTTTATCCATGAGCGTTCCCCGGTCGATGGCACGATCCCGCTAATCCTTACTCACGGCTGGCCAGGTTCATTTATTGAGTTTGTTGATATCATCCGTCCATTGACCAATCCTGAAGCGTACGGAGGGAATCCGGCGGACGCGTTCCATGTCGTGATCCCCTCTCTGCCAGGGTATGGCTTTTCTGATAAACCTGAAGAGCGGGGATACAACCCGGAGCGAATGGCGGATGTGTTGGCCTCGCTGATGGAACGATTGGGCTACGAGCGTTACGGAGCTCAGGGAGGTGATTGGGGCGCGATTATCGGTCGAGTCTTAGCAGGAAATTACGCGGATCGCTTAATCGGGTTGCATTCTAATTTCGTTTTAGGTGGACCGCCAAGGGGGATGGGAGATCCCGAGGCCGGGGTTCCTATTGGGGAACTGGAACTCAGGCAAGAGCGATCCCGTGCGTTCGCGAATGAAAGTGCATATCAAGCCCTGCAGGGTACGAAACCTCAATCTTTAGGTTACGGGCTTAATGACTCTCCGGCCGGCTTAGCTGCTTGGATTGTCGAAAAGTTCCACGGCTGGAGTGACCATGATGGTGATCTCGAGAGTGTGTTCACCAAGGATCAGCTACTCACCAACGTCACTCTTTACTGGGTAACTCAAACCATTACTTCAGCTAGTAGGATCATACTATGAGTCCCGGAGGACGCTATAAACCCGACCAGTCGGGTTTATAGAAGTCCCAACCGGAGCTGCGATCTTCCCGAAAGAGATCAGCTTTACACCGCGCAAGTGGGCAGAGGCCCAGTACAACATCGTTCACTGGACGGTTATGCCTCGTGGAGGGCATTTCGCCGCACTGGAACAACCTGAGCTATTGGTCGGCGATATACGCGACTTTTTCCGAGGGCTGCGCTGATCTCCTAGAGTTCCTTACATACTAACGCTGACCGACATTGCTCGCGCGCCATTCTTGGTCAGCTGGTTCATTCGGATCTGACCTCAGGAACCGAATGAGTTCGGCATGAAACTGATCCGGGATCTCGAATGCTGGGGCGTGTCCAATCTCCGGGAAGATAAACAACTCAGCGTTCTGTAATTCTTCAGCCACATGTCGTGCAGCTGCAGGATAATCACTAACCAGCCTGTCTTCTGCTCCACCGATGACTAGCGCCTTGGTAGCAATATGCTGCCATTCATAGACTACGGGATCCTCGAACAAGATCTGACGTTGGGCGGCCCTGACCTTGGCCATCTGTGGCCAATGGCCGCTCAAGGTTAGACCGTACTGATACTTCACCCATTTCAGATATTCCGGCTTCCACCCTCGAGGATAGTAGCGCACGTGTCCTGACAGCACGGATCTGTAGCTTGTTCTCAACGCACTCTGATATGCTGCTTCAGGATCAGTCCAGGCACGACCGTGCCGTGAGTCTGTTAACCCAATCTGGTTGACCATCACCACATGGGTTGTGGTCTCAGGATAGGTAGAAGCGAAGCGTGTTGCGACCATCCCTCCCATCGAGTGACCGACGATTGCTGTTTGTTCAATGCCAAGCTCGTCGAGAAGTGCTTTCGTATGCCGTGCGGGCATGTGGAGGTTGTAGTGGATGGCAGGTTTAGACGAGCGTCCATAGCCGAGTCGGTCGACTGCTATCGCACGGAAACCTGCTTCGGTGAGTGCCTTCATCGTGACTCCGAATGCAGCCGCGAAAAAGTTCATCCCATGAAACATTACCACCGTTTGCCCATTCGGTTGGCCTACCGGTGCTACGTCCATATAGGCTACCCGGTAGTCCTCTCTATTCAGACTGACGTCGAGATATTCGACCTGGTAAGGGTAGGGAACATTTGAGTAGTCAATTGCCGTAGGGCCCCAGTCGGCTGGTGGATCCGAGGGCGGGGTCGATTGTCCAGCAGCTCCAATGGGACAAACAAATGCCATTGTGCTGATAAGCGTGAGCGCTCGGAATTTCTTAATTAGGGACAAATGTGCTTGCTCCATATCCAGCTTTCCTATCTGGGGGTTTATCTGCGTCTCCGCCTTGAGGGCAGTGCGATTGCATCACCAGGATGGGGTCGCACGCCCTCTGAATCCAGCATCGTGTAGAAGGCTGGAAGGCGGTTCAAAATCAGTTCGTTAAGCTGCTCAAGTAGATCCGGCATTGCATCCCAGGCTTCGTCCACCTGCCAAAGTTGATCGGATGTGGGCAGGGTGGAAGACGCCTGAATATCGTCGGCGATTCCAGCATTGTTTCTGATTGTTCTGAGTTCGCTCTGGATTGCAGAGAGATCATCCTCTATCGCTTCAAGTTCAGTAGTTAAAGCTTCCGGTAACTCGTCATGTTCGGAGATAAGATCACTTGCTTCAGTGAGTTGGCTCGTCAAACGTTCCATTGCCTCGGTTGCTTCGTAAATAGGCTTCGCTAGTGTATGTAGGCTCAGCAGTGCTTCTT
>Ga0310121_10002586_pt1 | contig 17059 bp, 14 predicted proteins | sample CB27_Tmax_986_MG_FD_203504 | JGI IMG/M metagenome (GOLD analysis project Ga0310121, IMG submission 203504) | Marine microbial communities from Western Arctic Ocean, Canada - CB27_Tmax_986 | ecosystem: Environmental > Aquatic > Marine > Oceanic | place: Canada: Western Arctic Ocean | collected...
ACCGCCGCTACTGGGGCGCCAGCTTCGTGGTTTCAGGCGGCGAGCAGCAGCTTGAGGTTGAGGGAGATGTCATCGGCCAGGTCGCGGTGGCCGTACGTGAACGTGGGCTAGAGCGGGGGACCATTGGAATCGAGTGGCGACAGATTGAGATGGTGCACTTCGAGGCGCTACGAGAAGCGCTACCGGAGGCAACATTTGTGGATGCGGAACCCTTACTCTGGCGTTTGCGGGAGATCAAAGGTGCTGAAGAGATCCGCAGGCTCAGGGCCGCGGCCGAGGGAACCAGTGCGGTCTTCGACCTGTGCTTCTCGACGGCAACGGTTGGCATGACTGAGTGGGATATGGACAACTTCATTGGCCGGGCAATGGCCGAGCGCGGATTGTTCTATAACTGGATCGACATTGGCTTTGGCCCAAAGGGTGCCCGGTCGCTTGCTACCGGTGACACGCGGCTTCGGGCGGGGGAGTTGATGCGGCTCGATCTTGGCGGCCGGTACAAGGGTTATCCCTGCGACATGGCTCGATCTCTGGCGGTTGGAGGCCGGGTGAACGCCCAGGCGCAGCGAGCCCACGAGGTCATCCTCGAAACTAACCGAAGGCTGCGCGAGGCACTGAGACCAGGAGTGACGGGGCGGGAACTATATCGACTCTGTATGGCGTCCATCGAGGATGGTGGCTACATTTCCCTGACCCGCCAGGCCGGGCATTCCCTCGGGCGCACTCCCCACGAGCCTCCCTTTATGACCGAAGAGTATGACGAGCCGGTCAAGCCCGGCATGATTATTGTTCTGGAGCCGACCATACGAGTTGAGGGTGTCGGTTCGGTGAACATCGAAGACATGATGCTGGTAACTGAAGACGGCTCCGAGTGCCTTACGACTTCGCCGCGCGAGTTGAACGCGTTCCTGTAGAGCATTGGCAGCAATTGTTACTTACGCACGGACTCGCTTCACAGCTCAATGCGGGCCTCCGCGCAGCGCACGCGCCAACGCTACCGGGACACCGGCATCTGGGGGCTTTGATCTATCCTGCCGGTATGACGGCATGCCTGCTGGCGATTTCGAACTGAGCAAGGTGGGGAACCTGTGATCGGAATCGGCCCCTGCCACGTTGGCGAAATCCCCGATCAGCTCGCCCGTCTGAAACGCGCTGACATCACATTACAACAGCTAACGGTAGAGGCGGCGCTCCGACGCGACCGCGGCACGGCCTGCGTGACCGCGCTACGGGACCCGCCAACTGCCACAGTGCTGGAGGGGACGGTAGACAAAATCCATGGGAACCGGATGGCGGAACCGCCTCGTTTCCAACGACCGGCGCGTTCGCCGTTAACTACGTGATGCGAGATTCCAGCGAAGGATCCCCCGTGATTATCGAATCCCACTGCCACATCTTCGAACGGTCCGTGCCAGGTGCCGAGGAGAACTTTCCGCTCTGGCCCGGGAACCGCTCGGGCGCGGGCGCCCCGGACTTGATTCAACAAATGGATGAGGCTGGCATCGACAAAGCATTCATCATCAGCTACACCCCTGTGGACGTGATGGCGCACTACCCGGCCGTGAAGCGAGAACGCATGCTGGTCGTGTTCCAGCATTACCTCACTAAGGACTACTTTGTGCGGATGTGGCAGCAGCATCCCGATCGATTCGTTTGGTTCGCCGATTCAATCGATCCACGGGTGCCCGGCTACGTGGAGCGGGCGGCACATGACCTCGATCGGGGTGCCGGCGGCTTAAAACTGCTGCCGCTGTTCGTTGACACGGAAATGGGGGATCCGCGCTGGCGGCCAATCTTTGAGCTGCTGAGAGAGCGGCGCAAGCCCTGCATTATCGATCTCTCGTGGTGGTACGCGCATTACCCCTGGTTCGCACCCAGTGTCTACCAAGAATTCGGCTCGTACCAGGAGCAAGGCTCGTACACGCGTTACGTCGAGGGCTTCAAGCGGCTCGTGGCGGACTTCCCGACCGTTAAAATACAGCTCGCTCACTACGGCACGCCCAGGCTCCAGGACGAGGGCGATGATTCGCGCACGATTCACTATGAGCGATTGGACGAGCCCATCGAGCTCGCGCGCGCGCACCCAAATCTCTCATTCGATCTGGGGGCCTATCAGCACGTAATCGGGGAAAACGAGCCGCACCCTTATGAGAGCGCCTTGAAGATCGTCGAGATTCTCGTGGAGGCGCTGGGCGCGGAGCGCGTTCACTGGGGCACGGACTGGCCCTACGGGGTCACGCGGCCCTACCCCGATCTGATCCGTGCCATTCGCGAGGCGCCGTTCCTCAATGACGCTGAGGTGAACGCCGTCCTGGGGCTCAACGCGCAACGCTTCCTCGAGCCCTGAGAGTGGTGGAGTCAGCGGGCTGGGCAGCGCGGTTCGCCCCTGTAGCTCTCTGAATTCTGAACGGAACCGCCTTCGAGTAGATCGGACTATTCGGTGGCCTCGAAAATGAGGAACTCTCCACGTTTCTTAACGTTGATGCAAATGCCTTCTTCACGTGCGGCTCGGCGGATCCACCGATTGACCGTCTCCGCGCGCTTGTTCTCCGCTTCGGATAGCTCCAGGTCCGCCTGTTTGCCGTTTGTGCTGTTCATCATGTCGCGAATGTACGAGCGATAGTGGGCCAGCTTTCGCTTATCTCGCCCGCTGAGCTCCCGCCAGGGCAGTCGTCGCAAATCCTCGGCCGTGAGTTCCCGAAAGCCTGGCATTACAACCCCCCTTTGAACACATCTCGTAATGGATGGGCCAAGCGTCACCCAACGGCTCGGCCGCCGGCCACGAAAAGCGCGATGCCTTTGAACCAGCCCGGGGTTCACCCGCCAAGGGCACAGCCGCCCCGACCTTGGCCTACGACAGCAAACCGAGCGCCTGATAATGCGTGGCATCCCCTTGCCAGCTCGACCCAGGGGCCACGGCAGTCGCCACTGCAGGGGGCGATGCCGAGACCAACCTTGAGCCCTCTCCGGACTCGTGTTAGCATCCCCGCCAGCGTGCTATCGGCTTAGCACATGCGGCTGTTGAGTTAGTGTTGAAATGGCCCGTCTTGAGCGGAGAACTGCGACTCATGATTTGGGAGAGTCGGTGAAACTTAAGATCGATGGTGGTGGCGGCGCCATGCCCCTCTACGTCCAGCTTCGCGAGCAAATCAAGCATCTCATTGCCTCTGGCGGGCTGTCGCCAAACTCCCGGCTACCCGCGGCCAGCCGCCTGGCCGACAACCTGCAGATCAATCGCAATACCGCCTTGCGAGCCTATCGGGAGCTGGAGCGGGAGGGGTACGTGGAGTTTCGCAGTGGCGTCGGCACATTTGTAGCACGTGATGTCGCGCATTTGCGCCACGGCCGGGGCGATCTGGCGTTCTTGGAGCAGCTTGATGGTGCGATTCATTCGGCCCTGGAGGCCGGGCTGACTCCAGAACGCATAGCGAATCTCAGCCTTTCCCACGCTCGCTCGCTCCAAATCCAAATCGCCGAAGGCTTGCGACGACCGGTCACGGTCGCCATGTTTGAGTGCAACGACCAGAGTCTCGACTACTACACATCCGGGTTGCGCGGTGCGGTAGACGCCGAAGTCCGGCCCTTTCTGATTTCTTCAATCGGTGATGGAGCCGCTCCGGCCGGATTGGCGGATTGCGACCTGGTTGTCACCACGTTTTTCCACATCGCCGAAGTGCGTCGCAATCTGCGGCACATTCACGGCCTCCGCGATCTTGAGCTGTTTGCCGTCTCGGTGCGCCCACACCTCGAGGTGCTGCGACAGCTCGGCGAGCTGCCAACCGGCACGGCGCTGGGCATTCTGTATTTCGAGAGTCCGCACTTCACCCCGGAGCGGCTGCAGCAGATGGTGGACCACATTCAGCACGCGAACTTACACAACCTGGCGACCATCAAACCCATTTATGTTCGGGGCGAATTAACAGCCGCCGATGTGGTCGAGGTGGACGCAGTGATGGTGCGCCCCCAAAACCGCGCGGCAACCGATGACCTGCAGGCACTGGGAATGCCAGTGATTGAGTACCGAAACGTGCTGGACAGTGCCTCTCTGGCGCTCATTGAGGAAGTCCTCGACGATATCCGCGAAGCCAAGACCGGGCCAATTCCTGGGCTGCTTGAACACCAGGACGATTGGATGCGGTCTCGCCGTGCCTAGCCACTCGCTTGCCGCGCGTATCCCTGGGGTTGCCGGTCAACCGGCGGCGGGAAGGATCGCGGCGCGCATGCGTGACCTATCGCCGGTGGGGTCCCGTATGCTTGGTAGCTGGGTCGATGCGGCCCGGGAACGAGGCGTGGATGTGTTGCCGTTGATGCCGTATTCCGAGCGCCCCACCGAGCCGTATGTAGTGGAGGCTGTCGAGCGCGAAATACATCTCAACCGCGAGGCGCCCTCACGCGGGCTGCCGGAGCTCCGCGCGGCGGTGTCCGCCTACATCGGCGACGAAATCGGCCGGAGCGTAGACCCGAAAACCGAGGTATTGATCACTAACGGCGGCATGCAGGCGTTAAACCTCGTATTCCGGTCCATCTTGAATCCCGGGGACGAGGTCATCATTCCGGCGCCCTGTTATTTCTTTGGCGGCTGCGTAGAGCTAGCGGGCGGTCACCCGGTACACGTACAGATGGATGAGGCCGACGGATTCGCCTGGGACATCGAGCGGATTGCCGCGGCCATCACGTCGCGCAGCGTAGCCATCGTCGTCACCACACCGGTCAATCCGACCGGCGTGGTGCTGACCGAGGACGTGCTGACCGCCATCGTGAAACTGGCCTGCGAGCGCGATCTGCTCATCGTCTCGGACGAGTCCTACGACACCATGGTGTACGACGGCGCGGCCCACGTCTGCATCGCGGGCCTGCCCGGAACCACCGGGCGCACCGTGCTGATCCGCAGCTTCACCAAGAGCTTCTCCATGCCCGCCTGGCGAGTCGGATACGTAGTGGGACCTCCCGACATAATTAGCGCTTGCGCCAAGGCGCTGGAGTGGGAGCAACTTCACAGCACCCACCTGGCCCAGGCGGCCGCTGCCGCCGTCATGGGCGGCCCGCGCGAATTCCAGATCCAAATGACCTCCGAGTTTCAGCGCGCCCGCGACACCATCTGTCCGCTGGTTCGGGACATCCCCGGCCTGCAAGTTAAGGAGCCTGCGGGCGGGCCGTTTCTCTTCTATAATGTTTCTGAAGTTTTCGCCTCGTCCGAGGACGCCTCGCGCGCCCTCCTCGAGGCCGGGGTGCCCACCACTCCCGGTCATTACTGCCAGTCGGACCAGCATGTACGGATGGCCTTTGGCGCGTCGCTGGAGGTCCTAAAGGAGGCAGGGCAACGTATTGAGCAAGTGATCGCCGGTCAACCGGCGCAATCTAAGGGAGGCTAGGGCCGGCAATATTCGAATTTCGCAACGGAGATTCCTGCATGCCGTATGCACGCAGGACCCACAACTACCTGATAAGGGGGAGGATCACCATGGACCGTACACGGAAACCACGACAACATCTAAGCCGCAGACGTTTGTTGCGGCTCACCGCCGCCGGTGGCGGAGGCGCCGCGATGGCGGCGTTCCTGGCCGCCTGCGCCGGCACAACCACGGAAGTCATCAGAGAGGTGCCGGTCGAGGTCATCAAGGAAGTTCAGGTGGCCGGTGAGACGGTCATCAAGACAGTTGAAGTTGCCGGGCAGACAAGGGAAGTCGAGGTCGTCAAGGAAGTCGAGGTCATCAAGGAAGTCGAAGTCACGAAGGAAGTGACGGTCGAGAAGATCGTCGAGGTGATGCCCGACAATCCCAAGGCTGCAAGTCTTGTTATCGGCCTTCCGGAAGCGTCCAGTACAGACGATTTGGACGCCTCGCAGGCCCTCTTGTTTCAGACGAAGATAATGTCCTTCGCGCTCTCGGACAGCATGTTGCTGTACGACTACAACAGCCAGTCGCTTAAACCGCGGTTGGCGGAATCCTGGGAGGTTGCGCCGGACGCCCAATCAATGGTCTTCAACTTGCGGCAGGGCGTAAAATGGCATAACGGCGACGACTTTACGGCGGAAGACGTCAAATTCAATTTCGACCGAATTTTCGATGAAAATGATCCGCATAACGTAGACGGTACGTTCTATTACAACAACTTCGCGCAGCCGTTCTATGAGAGCACCGAAGTGCTGGATTCCCACACCGTTCGGCTCAATCTGAACGCGCCGGACGCGTTGATAGCCGAAAAGTTTGGCGCCCTTGACAGTGTTTACATGGCTCACCCGGCGAGTGTCATAGAGCACGGTAATCGGGCCTACTCGCTTGATCCGGACAAGTACATCGGTACCGGCCCATACATTCCGGTTGAGGTACTCCCTGCCGAGCGGGTGCGCATGGTCCGCAACGAAAATTTCTGGGGGCCGAGGCCCGATTTCGACGAACTCATCTTCCAGATATTCCCCGCCGGACGGGCCGGCGAGGACGCACGTGTGAACGCATTGCTCGCTGGCGAATTGGACCTGGTGCTCTACGCCCCAGCCCACCGGCGCAACGATCTGTTCACCGCCGAAGGCATCGTGGCGAAATGGTTTCCCACTTTCGTACTTGGCTACTTCTATTTAAACCACACTTTGCCGCTCTTTCAGGATAAGTTGGTGCGGCAGGCGGTTGCACGGTCCTTCGACCGTAAAACCTTCCACGAGGCCACCGCCGGTCCCACCTCTATTCCGTGGGGCAATTTCTGGTTCCCCGGCTCCCCCTTCCTGAACGAGGACGCCGAACTGAACTACGACCCCGAGAAGGTCGCAGCCCTCATGACGGAGGCCGGATTCACGATTGGGGGCGACGGTGTGTGGGCCAAGGCCGATGGCACCCGTGCGGCGTTCAAAATCCAGTACCGGGCGCAGCCGGGCGAGGCGCCGGATGATTTATCAACGTTCTGGCAACAGGGGATGAACGACCTCGGATTCGACGTAGAATTGGAGTCCTATGACCCGGGTATCCGGTTAGATTTTGAGATCGGCCCCCTCGCTGAGAAAAACCTTCATATCGTCGAATTTGGCGTGGGAGTGTTCCTCGGTGACCCGGCGTTTGCCTATCAGCGCTTTACCAGCGACGACCAGTTCGCCCTGAGCTATATGAAGAACGCGGACCTCGACCGGATGTACGACCAGATCCTTCGGGAGGGCGACGTCGAGACCCGCCTTCAGATCGTGAAGGAGATGCAGACGATCATCGCGGACGAGGTAGGTTGGGTGCCAAACAACGTGCGCACCTTGGGCGCTGCCTGGAGGGCCGACAAGGTGACCAACGTCACCGTTGGCGCCACGCAGTACAGCTACCCGTGGACTTACAAGGTGTCGCCGGTCTAGAGCGGCGGTCAACTGGTGGGATCCGCGTCCTGGAGTGTCTGGCCTGCCGGGCCGCGGATCCCCACCCGCTTTCCACCGATGTATAGAAATTTAGGCGGCTCTTGACCCCATATATCGTCCGCCGGCTGCTCTTCCTGCTGCCGTTGCTCCTTGCGGTTAGCGTCGTCGTGTTTGCGCTTGGCAAGACCTTGCCTGGAGACCCGGTGGCGGCGTTTCTCAACGCCGCCGGTGTAAATAATCCGACGCTCGTCGCCGAGATACGCGCGAAGTACGGGTTGGACGATTCGCTGCCGGTTCAGTACTGGACCTGGCTCAAATTGGCCGTTCAAGGCGACTTCGGCGACTCCATTCGAAAGGGCGAACCCGTCACCGCTCTCGTTCTTCGCGGAATGCGTAATACAGGCAGCGTCGCCGCCGCCTCCGTCATCCTGGTGATTGCCGTCGGATGGACGATGGGCGTGGTGGCCGCCCTGGTACACAACCGTCGCTGGCCCCAGGTCTTCTCAAGATTTCTGGCCCTCTTCCCGGTGCTGATGCTCAGCGTGCCCGGGTTTTCCATCGCAGTACTCATGATTTTGCTGTTCGGGGTACTGCTCGGGTGGTTGCCGACCGGCGGCGTGTCCAGCGCCCGCGATGGTGGGGGCTTCGCGGACCTGGCCAAGCATATGATCATGCCCACCATCGCTCTGGCGCTGGCGTCCGTGGGGGCTAACTGGCGGTTGGCGCGCAACATCATGATCGAAGTGTTGCATGAGGACTATATCCGCACCGCCTACGCTAAGGGGCTACCGCTCTGGCGGGTACTCTTCGTACACGCGCTGCGCAACGCGATAATCCCGCTGATCACCAGCGCCGGCCTGCTGTTCGGCTCCCTGCTGACCGGGTCCTTCATCCTTGAATTCATATTCAACTGGCCCGGCATCGGCCGGCTGATGGTGGAATCCACACTCTTTCGCGACATCCCTGTCGTGATGGGTGGCACCATGGTGCTGGCGGCATTGTATCTGCTCATCAATCTCGCCGTGGATGTTTTGTACGCCGCGGTAGATCCGCGAGTCCGCTATGGCTGACGCAGACCTCTCCCAGACGGTGACGCTCGGCGGGCCGTCGGTTCCGCGTCCGCTGGCGGGACGTAGCCGTCGCGGTTCCGCCGCTGGCTTCCTGAAGGAGCACCTGGCCCTGTCGCTCGCCACCGGCGTGTTCATGCTGACCGTGGTGATCGCGGTTCTGGCGCCCTGGCTGCCGATCGATGATCCGATACGCGGCGACATCCTCAACCGTTTCCTTTCGCCCGGGTCCGAAGGCCATATTCTCGGCACCGATTCCCTGGGCCGAGACATCTTCGCTCGACTCATTTGGGGTGGCCGCACCTCGATCCTTGTCGGCGTCGCGGCCAACCTCGGCGTAACCGTGCTGTCGGTGTTCTTCGGGCTCCTCGCCGGATATCTCGGGGGTCGAGTCGATGGCGTTATCATGCGACTCGTGGACGTAGGTCTGGCGTTTCCCGGCCTGCTGCTGGCCCTGGCCATTCTGGCCATCCTGGGACCCTCGATCGTGAACATGGCCATCGCCGTCGTCCTGTCCTCGGTCCCCTTGAACGTGAGGTTTTTTCGCGGTGAAGTGCTGCGAGTCAGATCGGCCAAGTTCGTCGAGGCGGCGCGGATCCTCGGCTACGGCAAGTGGCGCATTATGTTTCGAGAAGTCTTGCCCAACGTCATGCCGCTTATTATCACCGTCACCGCGCTGCATGCCACCAGTTTTTTTGTCTTCACCGCCGGCTTCAGCCTGCTCGGTCTTGGGGTGCGTCCGCCCGAGCCAGACTGGGGCAGCATGATCGCCGAGGGCCTGGCCGCCATCTACCAGGCGCCGGCCGTGCTGCTGGGCCCTACTGTTCTCATCAGCGTAGTCGCAATCTGCTTCAACGTGATCGGCGACGAAGTCCAGGTCATCTTGAGTCCCACCGAAAGCCAGCTCTAGATGACCGACGCCGCCCGCTACGAGCCCTTGCTCTCGGTCCGCGATCTTCGGACTTATTTCTTCACCAGGTCCGGCGTCGTGCGGGCCGTCAACGGCGTCAGCTTTGACGTGTTTCCCGGCGAAGTCGTCGGGATGGTGGGCGAATCCGGCTGCGGCAAAACGGTCACCGCCCTTTCTGTTCTGGATTTGATCGACCCGCCGGGCCAGGTCGTAGGCGGCGAAGTCGTCTTCAACGGGCGCGATCTCCTGAAGCTGGGCGGCCGGGACCTCCGCCGCATTCGGGGCAACGATATCGCCATGATCTTTCAAAACCCGGTCGGTGCGCTCAACCCGGTCTTCTCAGTGGGCCGTCAGCTTTCAGAGGCGATCCTCGCGCACCAGGACGTGAGCAAACAGCAGGCTCGCGAGCAAGCCATCCAGTTGATTGAGCGGGTCGGCATTCCCGATCCCGTCCGGCGTCTCCGGCAGCACCCGCATCAGTTCAGCGGCGGCATGGCCCAGCGTGTTGTAATCGCCATGGCCCTCGCCAACCAGCCCAAACTCTTAATCGCCGACGAGCCCACCACCGCCCTCGACGTCACGATCCAGGCCCAGATTTTGGATCTGCTGCGCGAACTCAACCAGGAGTACGGCATGGCCGTCATCCACATCACCCACAACATGGCTCTGGTTGCGGAGAGCTGCGATCGCACCATCGTCATGTACGGCGGCAAGATTTCCGAAAGTGGCCGCACCGAGACCGTTTTCGAGCGCCCCCTGCATCCCTACACCCAGGCGCTGCTCGAGTCAGTCCCCAACCTCGAGGACGACGAGCAGGATCTCGTGCCGCTCGAAGGTTTTCCGCCGGACATCACGGAGGAATGGGTCGGCTGCGAGTTCGAGCCACGCTGCGCCCAGCGGATCGACCGCTGCGCTCTGGAGAATCCCGCCCTGCGCGACGCGGAGCCCGGGCACGCCGTCCGGTGTCACCTTTACTGATGGCAGCCACCGGTCCTGCTCTGATTGAAGTTCAAGGTGTCGTCAAAGATTTCGATCTGCCCGGGAGCAAGCTCTTTGAACGAGGACGCAAGCTGCGCGCCGTCGCCGGCGTCGATCTCACCCTGCACGAAGGGGAAACGATCGGCCTCGTGGGTGAGAGCGGCTGCGGCAAGACCACCCTCGGGCGACTCATCGTGCGGTTGGAGACGCCGACCGCCGGCCGTATCCTGTTTCGCGGCCGCGACATTCAGGCCGGCGGCTCGAACGAGCAGCGGTCTCTCAGCCGCACCATCCAGATGGTCTTCCAGGACCCGCTTGGCTCCCTGAATCCGCGCAAGCGCATCCGCGACGCCATCCGCGAGCCGCTGCTGATCAACGACATCATGCCTCGTTCGGAAATCGACGCGCGCGTGGCCGAGCTGCTCCACGAGGTCGGTCTGTCGCCGGCACTCGGGAATCGCTATCCCAGCCAGGTCAGCGGCGGCCAGCAGCAACGCGTGGCCATGGCCCGCGCAATTTCAGTAGAAAGCCCGGTGCTGGTGGCCGACGAGCCCCTGTCCTCGCTCGACGTCTCGGTGCAGGCGCAAGTTCTGCGGCTCATCGAGAACATCCGCGATCGGCGTCACCTGAGCATGCTGTTCATTTCACACGACCTGGCCGTAGTGCGGCGCCTCTGCGACCGGGTCGCCGTCATGTACCTTGGCAAGATCGTCGAGGAGGGGGCCGTTGCCGACGTCCTGCGACGGCCGCGGCATCCATACACCGTCGCCCTCCTTTCAGCCGTGCCCCGCGTCCGACCCGGCGAGCGCACCCGTATCAGGCTGCCCGGCGAGCCCGCCAACGCCGCCAACATCCCGTCCGGCTGCCCCTTCCACCCGCGTTGCTGGAAGGCCGACGACAATTGCCGCACCGTCGTCCCCCAACTTGATGCGCTCGGCGACAGGCGTGTCGCCTGTCACTTTCCGGAATAGGCCGGTGGGCGTCCTTGATGGCAAAGTCGCGATCGTCACCGGCGCCGGCGGGCCGCTCGGGATCGGTCGCGCGATCGCTCTGGCCTACGCGAGCGCAGGCTGCCAGGTGGTGGTTGCCGGTGGACGGGCCACCGAAGACGTAGCCGCTGAAGTCCGGCAGACTGGCGCCTGCGTGCTGGCCTTACAGACGGACGTTTCGCGCCCCGAGGATGTACGCGTCATGGTTGACCGGACCGTCGAGGAGTTCGGACGCTTGGACATCATCTGCAACAACGCCGGCATCCTGCGTTACGGCAGTCTGCTCGAAATCAGCTTGGATGACTGGACCCGTACTCTGGCCGTCAACCTCACCGGGCTGTTTCTCTGCACGCAGGCGGTGGCCGCCTACATGATCGAGCAGGGCAGCGGCGGTCGCATCGTCAACATCTCGTCCTTGTGCGGACACATCGGCTGTCCGAAGCAGGTGAGCTACGCCGCCTCCAAGGCCGGCGTGGAGGGTTTCACCAAGTCCATCGCGCAGGACCTCGGCAAGCATGGCATTACGGCCAATTGCATCGCCCCCGGCGGTGTGTACACGGGTATGGCTGGAGGATCTCCGCCGCCGAATAAGCTGCCAGTGAAGTGGGACGGCGGAGCGCTACCAGAAATGTCCCTACCCGGCGACCTGGCCGGTGCGGCGGTCTTCCTGGCCAGCGAAGCCTCGAACTGGATCACCGGAACGGTGCTGGTTGTTGACGGCGGCCGGCTCGTCCGATGAGCTTACCCGTGCTCACCAGACCAGCTTTCGACTCTGTCTCGCAAAGGTGGGACTGAATAGCCTCCGTAAAGATCGTTCTCATCGGCGCCAGTAGCGTCTTCGCTCCCTCCATCGTGGCCGACCTCTGGGACGCCCGGGAGGACCTTGCGGGAGCACCATGGCCCTGTGCGACCTCGACGCCGGCAGCCTGCGAATCACGACTCAAGTGATCCAGCGCATGATCGACGAGCGCGGCATGCCCTATCGGTTGGAATCCTCCACCCAGCGCCGTGACCTGCTGGACAGCGCCGACTTTGTCGTTGTCGCCATCGCCATCGATCACCGGCGGCTCTGGACGATCGATCTCGACATCGCCCAGCGGCATAGCCTGATCCTGACCACCGGCGACCCGCTGGGCCAAGTCTGGGATTATTTCGGCAATTCCTTAGAGGACGTCCCCACCCCGTTCGACGGCGATGTGCTGGCCATGACCACCGCGATGGCCGTCAGCGCCGCACGCTTGGCGAACAGCGATTCGTGGCCGGACCGCACCGTGACCGTAGCTGAATTCGCAACCCCAGAGAGGAGCCGTGATGACTGACACGAGCGCCGCCCGAGAGGCAGCTTTCAACGCGTTCGATCGATGCCTCGAAGACCACATACGATCGTTACAGGAATTTGTGCGCATCCCTAGCGCGCGCGGGCAAGAGCTCGCCGCCCAGGGCTGGCTGGCGCGCCGCATGCGAGACCTCGACCTGACGGTGGAATTGATCGACTGCGACCCGGACGCGCTCGCCCAATACCCCGGCTGGACGCCCACCGACTGGTCATACGAAAACCGTCCCAACCTGGCCGCCGTGTGGCGTGGGGCCGGCGGCGGACGATCCCTGATCCTCAACGCCCACGTAGACACCACCTCGCCGGAACCCGTGGAGCTCTGGTCGCACGATCCCTGGGGCGGCGAGATCGTCGGCAACCGGCTCTACGCCCGTGGCGCTCAGGACGACAAGACCGGTTGCTGCGAGATGCTTTTCGTCGTGCAGGCGCTACAGGACGCCGGGTTCCGCCTGAAGGGCGACCTGATCTTGGAAACTACGGTCGATGAGGAGTGCTCGGGCAACGGATCGCTCGCGCTGGCCGCCCGGGGCTACGAAGCCGACGGAGTATTGATGCTGGACGGCACCGGCCTGGGTCGCGCCATCGTGGCCCACCCCGGTCACGTCGCCTTTCGAATCACCATCCATGGCAAACCCGCTCCGTATGTGGCGGCCACCAACGGCGTCAACGCCATCGAAAAAACATGGGTGTTCATTCGCGCGCTCCGCGATCTGGAAGCCAGAAAAAACCAGCACATTCATCCCCGCTGGGCGGGCACCGATCACCCTATCCACTTCAACGTCTACGGTATCGTCGGCGGTGAGTGGGTGGGCAACGTGCCGGGACGCTGCGTGTTGGACGCCGTGATCGGCTTCATGCCCCCGGACGACCTGGCCTCCGCGCGCGCCGAGGTCGAAGCGACCATCGCCGCCGCCGCGGACGGAGACGAATGGCTGCGCGAACATCAACCACAAGTTACGTTTGAAGGGCTGGGGGTCGAACCTCTGGACATGGGCGATGACAATCCAGTCGTTGCCGCCCTCGCAACCGCGCATCAGGCCGCCACCGGGAAACCGCTCAAACCCATCGCCATCACCGGATTCTGCGATCTGCACCAGCACAGCCTGCGCCGGCACACCCCCGGCTGCCTTTTCGGACCGGGCGGAGGTGGCGGCCCTCATTCGGTGGACGAATACTTCAATCTTGACGATCTTGGGCCCGTGACGAAAACCGTCCTGGCGTTCGTAATCGACTGGTGCGGAGTCGAAACAGCATGAACAATTCCGCCGGCTCCAAGACCTCAAGCATCGAGAGGTACGTACACCGCTCCGGCGAGGAGCTGGAAATACCGGTCGGCCGCGTCGTGGGCGCTCGCTCTAGGCCACGGTTCGGAGTCTCCGCGGCTATGCACGCAGGCGAGCCCGCCGGCGTCCGCGCCGCCATCCGCCTGTGGCGCGCACTCGATCCCGCGCGGCTGGACATGGATCGCTGATGTCCGTCCACCGGCGCGCGCCACGTCCGGCAGCGTATACACGCCCATCCGCTTCCGGGGGCATCATCCGCTTGATCCCGCCCGCTGGAAAATAGCTCCCCAACAAACCGCCCGCCGTACCCCGGCCGAACTAGAAGGCCCTCCAAGTTGCCCGACCACCGCATCACTCTCACCTACGACCCGGACGAGACCCTGATCGACCGAGTCCTCGCCACGCTCCCCGACCGTGCCATTGAGATAATCCGGGCGCTGCCGGTGGACGAACTACCCGGCGCCCTGCCCGGCACCACGATCCTTTTCGGCAACCACCTAGCGCCTCCTTTGCTGCAACACGCCGGTGACCTGCGCTGGATTCAGACCGTGGGAGCGGGTGTCGACGGGCTGCTGTCGGCCGAACTGGCCGCCACCGACATTGTCGTCACCAACACTAGCGGCGGGTTCGGCGTCCAGATGGCCGAGCACGCCCTCGCGCTGATGTTTGCGCTTGCCCGTCGACTGCCCGGTGCGATGAGGTCACAAGCGGCGCGACGCTATGAGCCTGAGCCCCAGGACGAACTATTCGAGTTGACCCATAAGACACTCGGCATTGTGGGATTTGGCGATGTAGGCCAGGCCCTGGCGCGACGCGCCCGCGGCATCGGCATGCGGGTCATCGCCCTGCGGCGCCACGCTCATGGCTCCCCTGGGGCTCAGATGACGATCCCATCCCTTCCGCTCGACCCGCTCGCGAACGCAGAAGATCCAGCTGCCCTCGCTGACCAAATTCTGGGGCCCGACCGACTACACGATTTGCTCCAAGACTCCAATATCGTTGTGAACATAGTGCCCCTGACGCCCACGACTTCGCACCTCTTCGGCCCAAAGCAATTCGCCCAGATGCGGCCAGATTCGTGCTTTATCAACCTCGGTCGGGGCAAGAGCGTGGATCAGGACGCGCTGATCGACGCCCTGCGCGGCGGCGTCATCGCGGCCGCCGGTTTGGACGTCACCACGCCTGAGCCACTACCGGCGGATTCTCCGCTCTGGGCGCTGCCCAATGTGATTATCACCGCCCATTACGCTGGCTGGTCCGACACCATGCTCGAACGCATTTACGCCATCTTCCTAGACAACTTGGTTCGATTCGATCGCGGTGAGCGGCTTCGCAACATCGTCGACGTGCGTGCCGGATACTAGACTGCCTCGTCGATACGACCGACGTGAGGTAACCATGTGGGCCGTGGCTTCCCGACCAGATGACTCATGCAGATGCTATGCAGAAAACTCCGGGGCCCATTACGGGCCAGGCGGACTGAGGGGCAGCCGCGCGATCAACGGTTCGAATTAACCTCATTCTCATTCGACGAGGTCGGGACTTGACTATGTTTGAATTCGTGCAGGTAGGGACGTGGATGCTGAATCAGGCGCGTGGGATCAATCCACTAAATCTGACGGGCCGGTGACGGCACTCCGCTGCTCGAGGTGGTCGCGGTCCGCTCGGCCGGGCTTTGGCGCGTCAACAACGGCTGGCGACGATCGGATGATGGAGGCTCGCTATTGACCCGGTGAGCGGCCGATGGGGACAGCAATCGGATCAAGGCGCATCTGCGGGACAACCGGACCAGGCCGAACCGCTAAGCGGCCTCCGCCCCTTCGTGACCGACACGCGGAATGTCCTGCTCATCCAGCCATTGCCGGACGATTCGCCCGATGCCTCCTTCATAAAGTCGTAGGCATACGGACTACAGAGGGAATTGAGGATCGGTACCAAGTTGAGCAGCAGGAAGTGGCGGTGGAAGTCATGGGTCATGGGAATAAACGGAGACTTTTGCTCTGGGACGTGGCGGAAGGGGGGGATCAGCGTAACGGTATCATGCTCGGAGGGAGAGCATACTGGCGCTCACCGTTCGTTTAGCAACACCAGGAACGATCAGGACTAGAAATGCCTAAAATTGCCATCATCGGCGCCGGGAGCACCACCTTCGCAGCGCGGCTGATCAACGATCTCCTCACTTATACGGAATTGTCCGGCTCCACGATCACCCTGGTGGACATCGATCCGGACCGTCTGGCGGTGACCGAAGCCTATGCGCGTCGGGCGGTTGAGCAGGTCGACGCCCAGATGCGCATCGAGGCGCCGACCACCCGTGGCGCTGCGCTGGAAGGTGCTGATTACGTTTTCGTCACGGTGATGATCGGCGGAGTGGCGGCCTTCAAAGTGGATATCGACGTGCCCGCCAGTTACGGGATCGACCAGACCGTAGGCGACACCCTTGGCCCCGGCGGTGTATTTCGTGCCCTCCGCACGATCCCGTTCCTGCTCAAACTCTGCAACGAAATGGCCGAAGTGTGTCCCGATGCCTGGCTACTCAACTACGCGAATCCGATGGCCATGAATTGCTGGGCCGTGAGCGCGGCCACCGACATCAAGAGTGTCGGGCTTTGCCACAGCGTGCAGGGGACGTCGAAGCAACTTGCCAGATACTGCGGCGTTCCGCCCGAGGAGGTGACCTACCGGGTCGCCGGAATCAACCACATGGCGTGGTTCCTCGAACTCAAGCGCAACGGCGAAGACCTCTACCCAGCCCTCCGGCGAGCGTTAGAGGATCCCATTATTGTGGCTCAGGACCCGATTCGCTTCGACATCTACCGGCACTTCGGGTACTTCAACACCGAGTCGAGCCACCACATGTCGGAGTACGTCCCCTACTACCGGAAGAACCAGGAGACGATCCAGAACTACCTCACGGAGAAGTGGGACTATCCCTCGTTATGGCCGGAGCAGCGTGAGACCGCCCAGGACGATATTCGGCGCATGCTTGACGGCGGCCAGCCGCTCGAGATCACGCGCAGCCACGAGTACGGCGTCCAGATCATTCACTCAATCGAGACCGATACTCTCCGCCGGGCGAACCTCAACGTGGCCAACACCGGGCTCATCACCAACCTGCCGACGGGTAGCTGCGTGGAGGTTCCGTGCCTGGTGGATGGCACCGGAGTGCGGC
>Ga0310121_10002587_pt1 | contig 17057 bp, 16 predicted proteins | sample CB27_Tmax_986_MG_FD_203504 | JGI IMG/M metagenome (GOLD analysis project Ga0310121, IMG submission 203504) | Marine microbial communities from Western Arctic Ocean, Canada - CB27_Tmax_986 | ecosystem: Environmental > Aquatic > Marine > Oceanic | place: Canada: Western Arctic Ocean | collected...
CGTTACCATCAATGGACCGGCTGCACTGCTGCGCAATACCCGTGTCATCGGTAACAACGTCAATTTTTCCGCCCAGTCGCTCGAGATCGGTGGGACGTTCACGGCCGAAATCAGCGGCAACAGTCACGCGGCACTCAAGGCAAACGGGTTTGCATCGCTTGACGGTGACCTGGTACTCGACTTCGGTGGAGTCGCGCCTCCTGTTGGTCAGTTCTACGATCTCGTCGACGCCGACAGCGTTGCCGGCAGCTTCGACTCGGTCGCCGCCGACGTTCCGGCCGGTATGGGACTCACCTATTTGGTGACGAACGTGGCGGGGGGGACCAACGGCGCCGTCACACAGGTCGGTCGCGCCGTCGAATTGCAACTCTCAATCAACCGCCGCAGCGGGGCCACGAAGATCAAGAACCTGACCACTGGCGCCACCGCCACGTCGGCCACGATCGAAGGTTACGGGGTCATTGCCCCCGACGGGATACTCGACGAGACGCAATGGACGCGGTTCACCGCAGGCGGGCCCTGGGTTGGCAACGGCAGTTCAAGCCATGTGGGCGAATCTTCCTTCACCGGTTCACGGGCCATCGGCCCCGGGGCGGCAATCGATCTGGGCAACATTTACGCATTTGAGCCCACTCAGTTGATCGAAACCAACGAAAACATCCAGTTTGAGTACCTGCTAGATGGCGGTAGGACGGCGCAGGGCGCCGTCGACTTCACCGGCCCGCACAACAACCTCGTGCTCGTCGTCGAAGAAGGCGATAGCGTGTACATTCAGAACCAATCCGAGCAGGATCTGCAAATCGACGGCTACGGCATCATCTCCCCGTCGAGTTCGCTCGAGGCCAGCCAGTGGAGTGGGATCAGCCAGGGCGACGCCGCCTGGAGCGCAGGACCTGCTGCCGACAGCCACCTCAGTGAAGTCAATTACACGGGCTCTCGGCTGTTTGAAGCCTTTAACGGTGATTCTTTGGACGTCGGGCAGATATTCAGAAGCGGCGCAGAGCAGGACTTGGTGTTCGAGTATTCTATCGCTGGCGTCAGCGGGGTATTCGCTGGAAATGTCGAGTATGAGGAAGGGCTGCAGGCGACGGTCGATTTCGACAACGATGGAGACGTCGACGGCTTCGACTTTTTGCTGATCCAGCGAAACGACCCGTCGCTGATCCCCCAGTGGGAGGCGGAGTTTGGCACGATTGGCAGTAGCGTTGTCGCTGCAGCCATTCCTGAGCCCACGACGTGCCTGTTGGCGGTGATCGGCCTGATTTGCGTTGCAGGCCGTCGGTTGAGAGATGATGATTTCACCACGTGCGAGCCAATCCGCGCATGTCCACGTTTAAGGATCAGTCTGATGAAAACGCTCCTCACCACCGCGGCTTTCATCTCCGTTGGGCTGGCGCCGGTCGTCGCCCAGGCAGTTGAGATTGCGTCGATGGACTTCACAGATCCCAACAACGACGGAGAGCTCGACGGCGACACGGACGGCAGTGGGTGGGCGGCGGGCCCCTGGGTCTCAGATGTGGATGACTCGGCAATCGTTCTGGAAGGACTCAGCTACACATCTCCGGATGGCGTGCAGGTGAACATCGCGACGTCATTGCAAATTGAGTGTGCTGCTGATACGGTCGAGTCCGATTGTGATGGCAGCCTTCCTGGCGCGGGTATTTTCATGATGAGTACCCGCGACCTGGCGAGCACGCATGCGGAAGACGAGGTTTACCTCAGCTACCTGACGAAGTTTGAGGCGGGGACCGAACACTTCGGCGATTTCGTCGCTTGGAATTATGGCACGAGTCTCGGCAGTGCGCCAACCGTCGGTATGAGGGCGAACGGAGAGGGCCCCAACGATGAAGATTTCTTTGCCCGAGATCGACATATGAACGAGGCCTGGTCGCCCACGCAGCTGGAAGTCGGCGAGACCTATTTCGTCGTGGGACGTCTCTCGAAGGCCGAATCGGGGCCCGACAAGCCCTACACGAGCCACGAAGTCTGGGTCAACCCCGTTCATGGCACCGCGCCGCCGCCTGCGGACGCTGTGTCGAATTTCCTTGCGACCTCAACTGAATCGGAATTCAGTACGATAAGCCTGTTTGTGGCGAATTGGGACGTGGGTGACGAAGCTCGCGTCGGCAGGCTCCGACTTGGGACCACATGGGTGAATGTCGTCCCGCAGCTCGGAGACTTCGACGGCGATTTCGACGGCGATGGGACTCCCGACGTGGACGACTTCAACACGATGGTGTCCAACCTCTATCGTCATATCGACGGCGTGAGGTTGGCGCACGAGGATGGAGATATCACCTCAGATGGCCAGATCGACGTGAGGGATTTCAATGTCTTCAAGGCCAATTTTCCTGCCGTCGTTGCCGCCGCCACGGGTGTTCCCGAGCCGACCACCATCGCCCTAGTGCTCGTTGCGCTAGTGGGTCTAGTCTCCCGCAGTCGTTGATCCCCGCTAAGTATTGGAGGCACGACTTATCAACTCTGGAATTTGACGTCAAAGATATTCGAACGAACGAGTACCAAATCGAACTTGAGTAACCATGCTTTAGGCGTCGCATTTGACGTCGACTTCAACGCGTTTGTGAGGGATTTTGAGGTCGCCAACGGAGTTGGCTCCTTTGCTGCCGTGGTCCGCGCGATACCCGAACCGTCGAGCCTGCTGATGTGTGGGTGGGGTCTGGTTGGATTGGCTCTGCTGCGTCCCCGCCGGGCTGGCCAGTTGTCGATGGCAGCAATGATCCTGGCCTTTGTAATGCTGGTGTCGGTTCCCGCCAATGCCGTCGTCATTTGGGAATCATCATTCGAGACAGAGAACGATCTGGCCGTCGTGGACGACCAAATCGTCTCGTTTGGCCCCGGCGCGATCGACAACAATGCCGGCGCTCCGGACGGCACAGCGGAAATTCACCCCGAGGGAGGAACGGAACCCGGGCCGCAGACTTATCAGGCGTACTCTGATATTGGTGCCATCCCGGCGAGCGTCGACCCATTGGGCGTCACGGGTAGTTTCGCCTTGCTGAACGACGACGACGTAACAACCGAGATTGGCCAGGGGGTCAATCAGGTGACCTCGTTTTATATCGACACCAACATCCCCAGTAGCGCTGTCGACGAATTAACCGCCGAAGGATTCTTCTATCGTACGGGCGGCGGAGCCGCTTTTAGCGCCTTCCAGGGAAGGGATCGAATGTTCGCCCAGCGGCGCTCTGCCGCTAGTACCCGAGTGTCCGCTGGGATTCAACACCCAAGTGGAGTAGCGGAGAATAAAATGGCGTTGTTTTACACGCTCGACGGGGGCGCTTTCCAGACGAGCTTAGGCCCGACAACGATCAACGACAACCAGTGGTACCATTGGGCATTAGTTGTCGACAAGATCGCGGACGAAAATTACACCCTCAGCACGTACTTAAATGGGGTACTGGAAGTTGAGGAGACCGGCGTCGACATCGATGGAGGGTCGATCGGGTCGGTCGACACGATGGTCCTGCACGGCTTTCCGGACTTCCAACAGGGCCTCGATGGATATGCAGGCCACATCTTTATCCACGATACCGTGTTGGGTCCCAGCGAATTTATAGGCGGACAATTCGCCATACCACCGGACATTCTCGGTGACTTCGACGGCGATGGGACTCCCGATGTGGACGACTTCAACACGATGGTGTCCAACCTCTATCGTCATATCGACGGCGTGACGTTGGAGCACGAGGATGGAGATATCACCTTAAATGGCCAGATCGACCTGAGGGATTTCAAAGACTTCAAGGCCAGATTTCCTGCCGTCTTTGCCGCCGCCACGGGCGTTCCCGAGCCGACCACCATCGGCCTAGTGCTCGTTGCGCTAGTGGGTCTAGTCTCCCGGACCCGTTGTCGTCGCTAATCTTGTGTCAAAACCTTCTTTGAACAGAGCTAACAGAGTAGAGTATCTCTGATTTCTCTCTCTACTCCGTGGCCGCACTCGAGGTTGGTTCTGGGAGGACACCCAGCGCGGCCAACGGCCGCAACCAAAGAACGTGGTATATAAGGCGGCCGATGCATCCGAGCTGCAGTAAGTCGATGCGATCGACAAGGATGCCCTGAAGGGGCCGAGACATGGTAGCCCAGGGCAAGCTCAACCGAAGCGCAGCGAAGGTTGGTGCCGCCCTGGGTTGTGAATGCCCCAAGGTAATCGTCCGAGCAGAAAGCTTGGTCCACAACCGGAGCGTGACCGAGGACGAAGTCAATCCGCGGATCGCCTCGGTGACGTGCCGTTAGCAGGCCGAGAGAATCACTCGGCCGCTGGCGCGGGGGCGATGCCTACCCAGGGCGGCGGCCCGTCTCGCTTTGCTCGTCGGACCTTGCCCTGGGCTATGTTGTTTTGCCCCTTCAGGCAATTGCACGCCCTTCGATGACTTCGCTGTTGTCACCCCCAAAAAAACAGTTGAAGTAACAAAACCGGCGCACGCCGCGAAAACTTCCATCCTCTAAAACAAGAGAACTTCTCTGTTTTCTCCGTTACCTCCTGTTCAATCCAGTCCCGGCGAATCGAGTCGGCCACGGCGCCGCCCATCTTGTTATCCGGTTCGCTTTTGGCACAATGCGATAAACCCACAATGCGATAAACCCAATGAACGAAGGGAGATTGACAAATGTCAACCAGACGTGAATTCCTGGGCGCAGCAACTTTGGGCGTGGCAGCGCTTCAGACCGCTTCGCGAACCTCCGCAGCCGGCGAATCGACGCCGTCAGAGTCCGGCAAGAAAATCCGCATGGCCGTGCTGGGAGGCGGATTCGGCAGCGCCTTCTACTGGCATGAACACCCGCAATGCGTCGTCGCAGCAGTGACCGATCTTTACCCGGAGCGCCGGAAGCGGCTGCGGGATGTTTATCGTTGTGACAATGTTTACGACTCACTGGAAGAAATGCTGCCAAAGGTGTCGAAAGATCTCGATGCGGTAGCGATCTTCAGTGGGCCGCTCGATCATGTGAAGCACGCCAAAATGTGTTTCGAACGCGGTCTGCACGTAATTTCCGCTGTGCCCGCATGCTTCACGATTGAAGAAGCATACCAACTGAAGGAACTGACGGAAAAGACAGGGCTGAGGTACATGATGGCCGAGACAAGCTACTATAACCCCGGGTGCATCTATGCCAGAGAGCTGTATCAGGAGGGCGGGTTTGGCGAACTGTTCTACAGTGAGGTCGATTATTATCACGATGGCGACAGGGAAAAGATGATCAACAATAAGAAATCCCTGTATTACAATCGCGACGGTTCGGTGAGCTGGCGTCAGGCGTACCCTCCGATGCACTACCCAACTCATTCCCTCGGCTACATCGTAGGGGTCACGCGCGAGCGCATCGTGAGCGCCTCTGCACTAGGCTGGGGCGATCCGCAGCAATTCGCAAAGTTCAAAGCAAACCCGTACAAGAACGAGTTCTCCAATGAGTGTGCACTGATGCAAACGGATCAAGGCCATATGGTTCGTTGCAACGTTTGTTGGCAAATCGCCGCTGGCGGCGAACGAGCGCAGTGGTTTGGCGAGAAAGGTTCGTTCTACATGCGCCGAATCGGCATCCACCCGATCATGTGGGACGGGCGACGAGACAAACCCGCGGAGATCTCCCTCCCCGAGTATTGGAATAGCGACCGACTACCGGAACCGATGCGGCACAAGAGCGGCCATGGCAACAGCCACACCTTTCTCAGTGCCGAGTTCATCAATGCGCTGATTGAGGACCGAAAGCCGGCGGTCGATGTTTACGAGGCGCTTGCGATGACCGTGCCGGGCATTGTGGCACACCAGTCCGCGATGCGGAACGGAGAGCAGCTGAATGTACCTCAGTTCGACAAGCGGGCATGAACCGATCCGGCCTATCAAGAGCCAGGACGCCCGCCGCCGCCAGGACGGCCGCCTCCGAAGCTTCCCGGCAACGGCGTGCTGAGGTCGTCGTTTTGTTCGCCGCAGTTGCGCGTCGCCATGTTGGCTAGCACCAACAGGTCGGTCGACTCGTCCAGGAAGTTCACGCTGCCGTCGGTGAAGGCGAAATTGACGCCACCGGTATGGTGGCTGCCCCAAAACAGATCGTTGAAATTGATCGTCTTGGGAGCGCCTGGGGGAGCCGTTTGCGAGATTTTGTAGTACCCAACCTGCTCTGGCGTGGTGATCCCCCACCGCATGTTTTTGGCGGCGTAACTGCACACGGTGTTACCCGTTCCAAGGTCATCAACCGTATTCGCATAGCCGGAGTACCAAGCGCCAGCGAAGAAGGTCCGCAGTTGGTAGACCCGCTCCCCGATGGCAATGGTCTGACTGGTCCCGTCGGTAACGTCTTTAAACCGGACGTGTTCAAACGGAAAGAACATTCCATCGGTGTAATAATCGCCACAGTTGTTATTGCTCGCCACATCTTTGAGGGCGCAGCGACCGGCGCCGGTGACGCCAAAGTAGTTGGTGACCCCAAAGCCTCCGCCCGTATACTCCTCGTCCTGGTCCGGTTCGTGACTGGGACAATCGAATATGGCCAAGGACATAGACCTGAGGGTGTCCTCCTGAAGCTCCTCGACGCTGGTCAAATGACTTGCCGCGTCGACGAGATTCTGTTGCTCGATATAGGGCAGCAGCGCGTGATGCAAACCGAAGCTGATCCCGACGCCGTCGACGCGAAAGGTGCCACCCGTGGGAAACTTCTTGTGGCTGTCGTGATAGTTGTGCGCGGCTAGAATCATCTGCTTGAGCTTATTCGTACACGACGTCCGCCGCGCCGATTCCCGGGCTGCTTGCACCGCCGGCAGCAGCAGCGCCACCAGAATGCCGATGATGGCGATCACCACCAAGAGCTCCACGAGCGTGAATCCACGGCGAGGCTGCGGGACACGTTTCGCCCACATGGCAATTCCTCCTCAAGCGTATCAACGACTCGTGAACGAGCCTTCTGGCTACGTTTGGTTCGACCGCACGTAGCGCCCGTGGTGGTACCCTAGACGAGTTTTGCCCACCAAATTGCAAGGCTACACTCTCCGGCGCCATGAGTCAACACGACAGCCTCATTTGCGCTTTTTCGACAAGTTTCCTTTGGCATCCCGCCAGTGTGACGTCCGTGGCTCGTAGAATGGCCGGGCGCCTAGCGGCCGGATAAGAATGAATGGTCGAGAATGGTGCGCTTGGGATTGAGGAGCAACCAGAATGCGGCGGCGCCGAGGTTGCCAATCATGTTCATCGTGGCGAACAAAACCGCGATGTGGCGGCCACCCATGTCAATGGTCACGGTATGCGCGCACGGGCCGCCCATAGCCGCGCAAAAAGTTCCCAGGCTAATCGTCATTACGGCAAGTACTGGCTGCTGGATAAAATACGCGCCAAAAACAAAGCTTGCGCAAAGCAACATACTGACCGCGGCAAGACCCGATCGCGCAAGCCGTAGGCTTGTGGACCGAGCCAGGATGAAGTCCGACACGGCGCCCCCGATAAACGCACCAAGGATGGTGGCCACCAGCGGCAAGCTGTTCAACAAACCGGACTGCTCTACCGAGACATGGCGCGTTTCTTGTAGGTACGTTGCAAACCAACTGGCGAAGAATATCTGGCCCGTGGCGCGACAGAACTGCTGACTGCAAATCCACCAGGTCGCCGGGCTCAAATAGATCGCCAGCCATGGTGTGGACGTGACATCGTTCCCCGCCGCCCCTTCCACAGGATCTCCGATGAACTTCCGTTCGCCCTCGTTCACCCACGGATGCTCTGTAGGCAGATAAAGCCAAGCCAGGACAAGGTAACGTGTCCGCGTCGGACTTTCGCCGATTGGTGAACCGGAGGCAGACAGACGCCGCAGGCTTCTTGTACGATCACAACGTTTGGAGTTGTTGGGCATCGCCAATCGACTATACCGGTCGCTGGATCGAAGAGCAACGCGACGTCTGAAGCCGGCTTCTTGCAAATGCGGTCGTGGGAGGACTTGGTTTCTCGGCTACGTGTTGAGCCGAAACTGGAGAGCCGTTAGGATAGGCCAGATCGCGGGATACTTAGAGAAACGATTGCCTTGTTTAAGCAGGTGTAATGGAGGAGACATTCTAATGGACATGGTTCATTCCTACGCCCGTTCGAAACAAAGAGATATTGTGGACCTGATTCGACAACTTGTGGAGTGCGAATCGCCCACTGACGATCCTGGAGCCGTCGGTCGATTCGTCGAACTGGTGGCCGACTCGGTTTCAGGATTTGCAGAAGTGCGAAAAATCCCTGGGGGACAATTCGGCCCCCACTTGCAATGCACTTTTGATTCTCCTCGCGAGCATCAGGCCGGGCAGATCCTCGTCTTGGGCCACTCCGATACCGTCTGGCCGGTGGGTACACTCGAAACCATGCCGTTCCGTGAAAGTGAAGGCAGGCTCTGGGGACCGGGTGTGCTCGATATGAAGTCCGGGATCGCTTTTTTCATTTTCGCGATGCGGGCACTACGCGATTTGGAGCTGGTCAATCCCCACAGGGTAGTGTTTCAGATTAACTCGGATGAGGAGGTAGGAAGTCCATCCTCGCGCCCGCTCACCGAAGCGGAAGCACAGCGAAGTCTGGCGGTGCTGGTTCTCGAGCCAGGTGATGGTCTGGAAGGAAACCTGAAGACGGCACGTAAAGGCTTTGGCGCTTATACAATCCGGGTGCGGGGTAAGGCCTCGCACGCTGGAGTGGACTTCGAGGGCGGCGCAAGTGCTATCGTCGAATTAGCTCGGCAGATTCATTTGGTCGCGGGTTTTACAGAGCCGAAGCGGGGCATCACCGTCAACCCCGGCACAATCTCTGGTGGTATACGGACCAATGTGGTCGCAGACGAAGCGGTTGCTGCAGTTGACTTCCGTTTCTGGAAGGCGTCCGAGGTGTCATTAATCGACGAGAAATTCCGGCAGTTGATCCCTTTCGACAAGCGTTGCACAATTTCTGTGGAAGGCGGCGTGTTTCGTCCGGCCATGGAGCGGTCGCCAGAGACCGGGCGCCTTTTCAGCAAAGCTAAATCGCTGGCGCATGAAATGGGCGTCGAATTGGGGGAATCCACCAGTGGGGGAAACTCGGACGGCAACTTCACGGCTGCTCTGGGCGTCCCCACTCTGGACGGGCTGGGAGGTGTTGGTGAAGGCCCACATGCCATCCACGAGAGCATCCTCTTAGACCGAATCGCAGACCGTACCGCACTGGTGGCCAAGCTCGTACTCGCCCTAGGCTCCTAGCGCCCTAAAAAACCGAGGAGTATAACCAAGGAGATTCTTCGTGGTGCGTTTTGTCAAGGATTGCCAGAGTCTTTGTCGCTTCGGGCTCGCACAGGGGGAAATTTCGCCACCAGTCGGCATCTATCACCGGATGTGGGGTGCGGCTACGCACGATCGTTCCACGGGCGTGCACAGACCTTTGATGGCTACAGCAGTCGCTTTTCGGGCTCTCGAAGAGAAACCGCCATCCTCGGAAAACGAGCAGATCCTGATTGCGCTGGATCACTGCCTGCTCGGAACTGCGGAGATGGAACTGCTGCTGGACTCCGCAAGCCAGCTGGCAGGTGTCATCAGAGAGTCCCTACTGGTAGTGTTTTCTCATACGCATGGCGCCGGTTTGATGGGCTTCGACCGGGAAACGTTGCCTGGGGGAGAGTTGATCCGCAGCTATTTGAAGGAGCTTTCGTCATCTGTGGCGGGGTTGGTAGCCGCAGCCAGGAATAAGTCGCAGCCTGCCACTATCGTGTATGGCGTCGGCCGCTGCGCGTTAGCCGAAAATCGGGATCTATGGGACGAGGAAGGGAAGCAGTACGTCTGCGGATACAACCCGGAAGGGCCGTCGGACGATACCCTCCTCGTAGCTCGGGTCACCGATAGAGAGGGCGAACTGCTCGCTTCGGTCGTCAACTACGCCTGCCATCCGACGACGCTGGCCTGGCAGAATACTCTCATCAGCCCGGACTATCCTGGCGCTATGCGGGAAGTAGTCGAACAGGCAACCGGAGCGCCGTGCCTGTTTATTCAGGGCGCGGCTGGCGACGTGGGGCCGAAGGAAGGTTTTGTGGGAGATGTGGAAGTGGCGGACCGAAATGGGCGACAGCTGGGCTACGCAGCTCTTTCGGCCTTGTGCGGTCTATCGGCTCCCAACATGCGCTTTCAATATACGGGTCCCGTGGTATCCGGCGCCACGCTTGGGACTTGGTCGTGGACTCCGCTGTCAGCTGAGGAGAGAGAGCGCCAGACTCGCTGGCAGTTGCGGCGCTGGACTGTCGACTTGCCCTACCGTTCTACGTTACCCACTGTCGAACAAGCTGAAGCAGAGCTCAAGCGATGCGAAGCGGGAATAGCAAGTGCACAGGCTTCCGACGACAAAGTAAAGGCGCGCGACTGGCGCGCCTTGGCCGAGCGACAGAACCGCCTTCTGAAACGACTGAATTCCCTTCCCCCAGGCGAGAACTTTCCGTATCCCATTTGGCTATGGAGAATCGGCGATGCCTTTTGGCTGGCCGTGGAAGGCGAGCCCTACAATTTGCTACAACGATCGCTGCGTGATCGTTTTGTCGGGGTACCAATTGTGGTTGCTAGCCTGGCGAACGGCTCGCGCATCAGCTACCTACCCCCGGCCGACACTTACGAAACGGGCCGCTATCAGGAAACGGTCGCTTCACTAGCACCTGGCTGCTTGGAAAAAGTTATCGACGAGGCTGGGAGGCAAATCGAATCATGGTTGGCGGGAGATGGACAGTAATCGCTTGCCGCGATTAAAATCGGTCTATCGGCCTGTTGTTGCAACCGACAAAATTGGAAGGCCCCTATATGGTCGACACGAAAAAGGTCATCCGCCGCGAACTCACCTATACCACTCTGGAAGAAGTCATCGCCGACGCTGAGCGCCTGACGGCCGCCAATGCTAACACCACTGGCAACTGGTCCCTTGGCCAAATCCTTGAACATCTGGCCATGGTAATGGAAAAGTCGATCGACGGTTTTGATGTGAAGCCGCCCTTGCCGGTCCGGTTGGTCGGACGCTGGTTCTTGAAAAATCGCTTCCTCAAGCACGGAATGCCCGCCGGCTTTCAATTGAAGGGCCCGATCGCCAAAGAATTGTTACCTGCAGAGCTCGATCCTCAACCGGCCCTCGAACATCTCCGCCGCGCCGCCCAGCGGCTGCAGACCGAGACCGATCGAGCGCCCCACCCCTTCTTCGGCAAGCTAAACCAGACCGACTCCAACCGCATGAACTGTCGCCACGCCGAACTCCATATGAGTTTTATCCAGGAAGCATGACAAAAAAAAGTGTAACCGTTCACGGCTTAGAAAAAGGACTGGTTGATTTTGTGATATTCCTGAACAGGAGGAAACTAAGGAAAGGGAAACACAGAGGCACAGAGTTCACAGAGGAAACGAAAGAACACCAACTCCGTGTCCTCTGTGTCTCTGTGTTTATATCTTCTTTCCTAAACACCTAGAACTCTGTCCTACTCCCTACCCCTCGCTCCAGCCTCCTCATTGCCCGCTCGCTATGCTCGACATCCTCATCATCGCTCCGCACCCCGACGATGCCGAACTCGGCATGGGCGGGGCCATTCTCAAATTTAAGTCCGAAGGTTTGCGCGTCGGCGTCCTTGATCTCACCAACGGCGAACCGACGCCATGCGGCTCGCTGGAAATTCGCGCCGCCGAAACGGCCGCGGCGACGCAGATTTTGGGGCTCGATTGGCGTGAAAGTCTTGGCCTGCCCAACCGTAGCTTGGAGCCGACTCTCGAGGCCCGCGAAAAGCTGGCTGGCGTGATTCGCCGCCAGCGGCCCCGTTGGCTATTCGCACCGTATTGGGAGGACGCCCATCCTGACCACCTCGCAGCCACCCAGCTGGTCGATGCTGCGCGTTTTTGGGCCAAGCTGAGTAAAACCGACATGCCGGGCGATCCATTTCATCCCGAGCGGATCTATAATTATTATTGCGTGCATTTGAAGCTTGCTCCGCAACCAGCTTTTGTCCTCGATATCAGCGCCGAGTGGCCGCGAAAACTCGCCTCGATCGAATGCTATCAAAGCCAATTCGTCGACGGCCGCCCCACCGCGCCACGGACCTTCTTAGAAAACCTCCACCATGAAGCCGCCTATTGGGGCAAAACGATTGGCGTTGAGTATGGCGAACCTTTTACGAGCCACGAACCGTTGGGCCTTAGCAGTATGACGGGGCTAAAATGACAGGCTCGGACATCGCCGAATTCAGGTTTTGACAAGATCGCAATTTACTGCTGAAGAAAAAACTGCTCTTTCGCTTCAGTCGTTCTAACGATTGTGCCGATGATACCGACAACGCGCTAGGGCTGTGCGAACGGCCGTTGCTAGCGTCCAAATTGAAAGGGGGGCCCCTTTCGTTTGGAAAACCTGCCACCATGTGTGGACGACTTCTCAAAATTCTCTGCTGCCTGCCGCTTATCGGCCTCGCCGGTTGCAAACTGATATTGCCAGAAATCTCGCATAAGCCAGTCATTCGCAATCCGTTTCCGCAGCTCAGCCGTGTCGCGGTCGCCCCGTTCTTCAATCACAGCGACGAGGCGACCGTTAATGGCCGCGACTTTGCTATGGCGTACTTTTCCGAATTACAATTGACGCCCGGCTTCGAAGTCGTGCCGCTCGGTGTCGTGGAAGAAGCAATCATTGCCAACCGTATTAACCTGAGCGGAGCTGGCGAAGCCCGACGTCTGGCTCAGTTGTTGGGCGTCGATGCGGTGGTCGTCGGCGCGGTGACCGAATACTCGCCCTACTATCCGCCTCGCTGCGGGATGCGGATCGAGTGGTATACGGCCAACCCTGGCTATCACGAAATCCCCGCCGGCTACGGCTTGCCTTGGAACACGCCCGAAGAAGAATATATCCCCGACTCGCTCGTTTATGAATCGCAAATGGCGCTCGCCCGCGCGCAAATGGCAACGCAAGCGCCCGACTGCGACGCCGGCTGCCAAACTTTGCCCGCGCCGCCAGCGCACTTTCAGGGTAATGCTGGCGCCGTTAATACCCGACCTGGCAGGGCCAAACAAGCCCGCCGCCAGCGTGATCCTTTCGAAGATGACACTGTCGCCAGCAACTCGGTAAACAGCGTGCAGGCGATTGAAGAACTACCACCGGGTCAACTGTTGGTGCCGGCGCCCGCTGGTTCACTCAGCGCCGAGGCAGACAGCAGCGGCATAGATACTGATGCCAGGAGCCCGGCAACTCCTACGAGCCCGTCGAACGTCGCCAGCGAACCAATTAGTGCGATCGATACATTACCACCAAATTGGCCCACTGAACACTGTTTTGTGCCAGCAGCACCGCAAGCAATGCGGCCACCGTGCGAGCCGCATCACGGCCCCGTGCTCAAGCACACGCGCGTCTACAATGGCACAAACCCTGATTTTACGCAGGCTTTGGAGAGTTACGTTTACTTTCGCAATGACAAACGGTTTGGCGGTTGGGAATCTTATCTCCAGCGCAGCGACGACTTCATCCGCTTCTGCTGTCATATGCACATCTCGGAAATGCTGTCAGCGAGGGGCGGAAGTCGAAAAACGCAGGTGGTGTGGCGCTGGCCCGAGAACCGATAGGGGTGTTAGTGCCGGTGCCACATTGACTTGCACTGCTCCGACCGATCGGCCGTGAGTAGTCCAAGCGTGATGTTCGATCGGCATGAAACCCAGCTCTCGCCGGAAAGGGTTTCACGTTGGCCGCGCCCGCAGGGATGCCTACAGCACCATGCCCGCGGCCACGACCCCGCTTCAGCCCTTGTCATCAGGGAACCGGCTCCCTGGTTTATGGGCTGTCCCTAAAGTGTTGCCGCATGGAGAGCTGCTACTGTGAATGACGACGACATTAATGTCTTGGCGCTGGTCAAAGGCCGCGAACGCTACATCTTTCTGTTCGACGATAAGCAGCGCGCTGACGCGCTCCGCGCGCTCGGTCGCTTCGCCTCGAACACCGATCTGAGCTTCTCTTGGTACGACGCTGCCGTACTCAGTCAAAAAGTCCGCCAAGCCGGTCCGGCCAGCAAATCCCTCGATCGTATCACACTCGCACAGCCCAGTGATTTGGACGATTGAGAGGGACAATCAGCGAGGAGCGGGATCTGCTCATGATAAACTTCGTTCCCGGCTCCAGGCTCCAGGCTGCTTCCGCCCATGCAACGTCAGCTTGCCAAATTCTTGTCGCACTTGCATGTCGAGCGCGGCGCTTCGCCGCACACGCTCAAAAGCTATCGCGATGACCTCGAGACCTTTGCTGAATATCTGAGCGATCCAGAGGGTAGCTGCCCAGATCCGACCACGCTCACATCGGTCGAACTCCGCGGCTATCTGGCAGCGCTGCACGACGCAGGCTACGCCAAAACCTCGATCGCGCGCAAGTTGGCCTCACTGCGGAGCTTTTATCGTTTCGCCCAACGCGAAGGTTGGGTCGACAACAACCCTGCCAAGGCGCTGCGCAACCCGCGCAAAGCCCACAAATTGCCGCACTTTTTGTCGACCAGCGAGATCGGCAAACTGCTCGGTGCCCCTTCGAGCAAAAAAGTGATGGGACTCCGCGATCGAGCGATATTAGAAACGCTCTACTCCGCCGGTCTCCGCGTCAGCGAACTCGTTGACCTTAATGACGGCGACCTCGATTTCGACCAAGGAATCGTTCGCGTTCGCGGCAAGGGCCGTAAAGAGCGACTGGCGCCGCTTGGTTCGTATGCCCTGCGTGCGCTCAAGACTTGGCTCGCTAAGCGGCAAGTCGCTGACAAAGAGCCAAAAGGGCGAGCGGCTCCGGTGTTTGTCAATCGGTTTGGGACGCGACTCACTTCGCGAAGCGTCGGTCGAATGCTCGAAAAACATCTCAAAGAAGCCGGCCTCGACAATCGCACCAGCCCCCACACCCTCCGCCACAGCTTTGCGACGCATCTGCTCGACGGCGGAGCCGACATCCGCAGCGTGCAAGAGCTGCTCGGCCACAAGAGTCTGGTCACCACCCAAATCTATACGCACGTCAGCACAAGCAATCTCCGCGCCGCCTACGAAAAGGCGCACCCGCGCGCCCGGGCCCAGTAATTCTCTGTAACATTCCGCGACCGACTCCGCTTAACACGGAGTCAGGCGGAAAAAGTCGCCGACGGCCGCAGTTTTGGATGAGCAGGCAATTCGTCCGGCACTTGTCGTGCCGGCTGCGAGCCGTTCGGCGATTTATCTTCTTTAACCGTTAATTCTTGCCTGGTATTGACTTATGTCGACTTCTGGGTATGATTGCGACTTATATTCACAGGTGCGAGACCGGCCATCAATTAGTTTCTCTCTGGATTTTTTATTCTGTGGGGAACCAGGTCCGGGTCATTCAACGTTTGTCATGTTCCATTTCTTATGGTGCCATTTCTTATGGTTCCCCATATTTTATGGTTCCAATGGCGATAGCGGCCACCGAGCGACGTCCGTTTTGATTAGCGTGATGTTGCCCTCGGTATCTAGCTTACGACCGCGACTGATTATCTTGCCCCTCAGGCGAGTAAGCCGAGTATTGGGCGCTGCGTGCGGCGCTATCGGTACTAATTAATCAGTGATTCCAGAAACAGACCAGTTGGTATCGGCGGACAGTTTCCGCCGATAGTATCGGCTGGCGTTCTAGCTGCGTTTTAGCGCAGAGAAATGAGATTACAGTTTTGTCGAAGTTTGAAGATTTATGTTTGGCCGGTTCCTTGTTGCGTGCGCTCGAGGAAAAAGGCTACGAAACGGCCACGCCGATCCAGGCAGATGCCATTCCGCACATCATGAAGGGCACCGACCTGGTCGGTTGTGCCCAAACGGGGACCGGCAAGACGGCCGCGTTCGCGCTGCCGACCTTGCACCGCCTGCTGACCGCAGGTCAACGCAATCAGCCCGGAGGCGGGAAAAAACACAAGAAAATTCGCACGCTCGTCCTGGCCCCAACTCGTGAGCTAACCGCCCAAATCGGCGGCAGCTTTGCCGCCTACAGTCGCTTTACCAAGCTTCGCCACGCAGTCGTTTACGGCGGCGTCTCGCAAGTGCCACAGGTCCGCAAGTTGCGTGCAGGCATCGACACGCTGATTGCCACGCCAGGCCGATTGCTCGATTTAATCAATCAGCGGCACATCGATCTGAGCCACGTTGAGATGTTGATCTTTGACGAAGCTGATCAGATGCTCGACATGGGCTTTATTCATGATCTGCGCAAGATCGTCTCTTTCTGCCCCGATCGTCGACAGACGCTGATGTTTTCTGCGACGATGCCGCCCGAGATTCGTAAGTTGGCCGACGAGTGGCTCCACAAACCGGCCAACGTACAGACGGCCCGCGTCTCGGCTCCCGCCGAGAAAGTCGAACAGTCGGTCTATTTTGTCGAGCGCCGGCAGAAAGTCCGGCTGCTCGAACAGTTTTTGCAAAACACAGCGGGTGGACGCACACTGGTCTTTTCGCGCACGAAGCACGGCGCTGACAAGATTGTGACGTTCTTGCAAAAAGGAAAAATCCGTGCCGCGGCGATTCATGGCAACAAGAGCCAATCGGCACGCGAGCGAGCACTCGAGCAATTTAAATCAAAATCTCCGCCTGTGCTGGTGGCGACCGACATTGCCGCCCGCGGGCTGGATATTAATGACGTGTCGCACGTCATCAATTTCGATTTCCCCGAAGTCCCGGAAACTTACGTTCATCGGATCGGCCGGACTGCACGCGCCGGTGCCTCGGGCAGCGCGGTCTCGTTCTGTACGTCGGACGACGTGCGTACGCTGCGGGGTATCGAAAAGTTGACGCGTCGCAAAATCGACGTGGCGCTCGACCATCCGGAATTGACCAGCGATATCGCTCCCCAACCGACCGAGGCGCAGGGCAAATCTTTCCGACGCGGCAGCCAAAAGCCCGATTGGCAAAAAAGCCGTCGCCCGAAGTCGCCAGCGGGAGGTCGTCGCAAGACGTCGTCCCGCAGCATTGGCGGCGAGAAGAAATCGGGTAGCAGCCGGGCCGGCAAGAAATCTGCCGGAGCGAGTGGCAATGGCCACGCCAAACATCGACGGCGTCGACCGGCTGCTGGTAAGTAGCGGATAGGATAGCTTGCTTCATCCATAAGGAG
>Ga0310121_10002588_pt1 | contig 17055 bp, 13 predicted proteins | sample CB27_Tmax_986_MG_FD_203504 | JGI IMG/M metagenome (GOLD analysis project Ga0310121, IMG submission 203504) | Marine microbial communities from Western Arctic Ocean, Canada - CB27_Tmax_986 | ecosystem: Environmental > Aquatic > Marine > Oceanic | place: Canada: Western Arctic Ocean | collected...
GTACCGGAAAGTCCGACGGCGCTAGAAAGACGGGGACCGGCTCATAGCCGCCCCATCCCCACGGACTCTCCCACACATGGGTTTCTTGCGTCTTCACCGACCCCAAGAGGAGTCCACCCCTAATGCGGGTGATGGTATAAGAGTCCACCCAACTTCCCAGCGGCATCGGGCGTTCGGCCACGGCAGTAATGGCAAACTCGCTAACAGGTGCATCCCCGCGAGTCCGCTGGATAACTTCGGAGGGAATGGCGTGGCCCCACGCATCAAGGCGTTCCTCCCACATCTCCTCTAACACACCGAAAAATTCCTCGTCAGCCGATTCCCACAGCGGGAGAGTAGAGTCGTCGCGTTGAGCCTTCCATTCTTCGTAGAGCCGGCGCGCCCAGACCGAACCGGAAACCCCGGCCTGTTGCCATCGGTTGATCCAGTCGTCAATTCCGTCCATCCGCAACATATCCCGCGTGTTATTCGCATCCTCCAATCCTTCAAAAATTCTCGCCACCAGAATGTCCTCAGAAGACCACACGTCGGGGGTACCCTTCGGCCACGGGAACGGGAACGCGCCGTCATCAAACTGCGCCTCCGCCTTGGAGACCAGCTCGAAGCACCGCTTTTCAGCTGCTGCCAGGTCAAGATTCAAGGGTTTGCAGATACGCATCTTGGTTTCTCCCGATCAGCGATGCTACCAACAACAAAAGGGTCCCGTACGGCTTTCCGCACGAGACCCTTCCGAGCGGTTTAGCACCTTGTTAACCCGGTTGCAATCGCAACAACTCGCCGGGGTGCAATGTCATTATGCACGCTATAAATATAGCTGAATGTCGGCCTTATTTCAATGTGAAAATAGCACCGATTAGGGCAACTCAGGACGCGCAGAACACTGCTGGATAGCTGGGTGTGGCTGGGTGCCACGGAGGGGGCTAGTTGCCGCTGGGATGCGCCTCTATCCACTCTAGTACCGCCAATCCTTCAGTGTGGGCTAACCTTGAACCCATGCCCCCAACCAACGGTAGGCTCCCCGATTCTTCGGGCTTTCCCAGTTCGGGGATCCTGATCATTATTGCTGACCAAACGTTATTCCAACCTGGGGAGAAATGTGATGGGGCGCTTATTAAAGATTGGCGTACTGCTGATAGTTGTCTTCGCTGGTTTAACTCTCCTCACCTTGCGCCTGACCGGCTTCGACCCGCCCTATCTGGATGCCCGTAGTGAAGAATTTTCTGAAAGACTGAGGACTGGCTATCCCGGATTATGGCTGAGCGGAGAGCTTGTACAGGAACCGGTCACAAACTGGGATTGGGTCAATCAGGTCAATGATCCCGTTCGCGGCAACACCATCATGCTGGAGACTCGTACCTGGTACGGAATTCCCCACTCAGTGGTTATCAATCCAACCCCACACGGCGACAAATTTTACATTGGCGGCAGCGAACAGGATTTCAGGCTGGAACGAGGATTTCCTTATTCTAAGAGGTGGTGGGCGAATATTGAGCGCGATCCACGCGTACGCATAAAAATCGATGGCAAAATTTACGAAATGACAGTAGCTCACGTGGCTGATCAAGCAGAGGTTGCACAGATCATTGGAAGAGATCCAGTGGCGCGCTCCTTCGGCGAAGACGGTACGGAACAAATCACAGGAATTAGACATTACTGGCGCGTGTTTCAGCGCAATATCCCGGACTATAACAGTGCAACAGGAGCGCTCACCCTCTAGTAACAGACCCGCAACTCAGGACGAGTGAAACACTGTTTGTAGGTTCAGCGTCAGCGACGGTGGAATAGGGGGTGCCCCCCGGTACTGGGGTCTTGCCTGTCGGCCAAATGGACCCGCCCCAGCTACCAAATATTTTTCGGGGAACGGTAGTGCAGTGGTGTCGATGTGTGCCGACCTGTACCAGTACACGCCCCCCACTGGGGATGAAGGGGGGGCATATCAAGGGCTGATTTACCCCTCGAAACAGCCCTGTTGTTTGCTCATCGTTTGCTCGAAGCAGACATACAGGGTAACAGCAAAAACCCCACAACCACCGAAGTGATTGCAGGGCTTTTAGTTACTTCAGTGGGCGCTACTGGATTCGAACCAGTGACCTCCTGCTTGTAAGGCAGGCGCTCTAAACCAACTGAGCTAAGCGCCCGAAGACCATTCATCCCTTTCTTTACTGGGGACCGATCGAAGATCAGGCCGTTGATCTGTCCCCAACTGCGGCACCACCTACGGTGTTAGTCCAACCCCCCCTCAAAAAGCCGGCCAGGAGACCCACGGAGCAGGAGGAGATCGAGTAATTTAGGATCGGGCCGCATCGCGGCCGAGGCTGGGGGATCGTAGCTCAAAGAGCTGTGGGGCCGACCGGCATTGTACTCTCACCGGCACTGCCCGACCAGCACTTTCGCTTCCTCAAGCGAATAGAGAATGATACGCCTCAAGAGTTCCTCCCTGAGCGTCCCATTCTCTTTGGAAGAAGTTCTGGACGACGACTTGCCTTCGGCTATCACCACTCAAGGCGATACCTACCAAAATTCCCAGTTGAAGCAGGTGGTTTCCGATCCATGACCGGGTGTGCTGATTAGCCAGAGGCCCAGCATAACTTCTTGAAATAGGCCCACCTCATAGGTTGGCGGGAGCACGGGTGCCCATCAGATCCATCACGGTTGAAATATCGTCAACAGCCTCCAGATTCTCCAGAAGGCCTATCAGTTCCTCGCTGTCCTGATCGGAGAGTGCGCGTTGGCTAACGCAGTAGCGGAACTTGTCCAGCCGCTCCTCGCGAGTCATTGGGTTGCCGCAGGAGCCCCGGTAGTGGATTAACTCCTCGCTCACGGTGCGCCCGTCGTTCAGTAGTGCCGTGGCCCTCGCACCTTCGTCATTCCTAGGAGCAGACGTAAGGCTCACCTTTGGAAGCATCGCCTCCATGTCAGGGGCGAAGCGGCGCTCATCTCTGAAACTCTCGATGTCCACACGGCCGTCTAGCAGTGCAGCCGAGGCACAGTACCGTATGCTGAACTTGCCGTCCAAGCCGCTCGGCGGAGTCGGACGTCCTGGCCCCGGCCTTGAGGTCTCCATGGTAAGATGCTGCACCTCCTCCGCACGGAGACCATGGGTTTCACGCAGGTTAAGAACGGATTCGATGGAAGTCTGCATGAATATCTGAGCGGGATAACGCTTGATATTGAAACCAGGATCCACGAGGCGTGGAATGAAGTCTGTTCCCAGCCCACCGGTCACAAGGTCCCAGTCTATATCGTCGGACATTAGGGTAAAGACGTAGCCAGAGCGTGCCTCCAGGATATTCGGATTGCTGGTGTAGCCGGTCTGAGCCAGGAGGGCGGCCTCAACACCCATGCGGGCGGCGTCACCGGGGTGGGTGGACTTCGTGAAGGTGCCAGTGTTGGCGCTCACGCCACCGGCTCTGGAGGCGGCGTAGCCCAAGGCCATCCTAGTCTTCTCCACGTCCAGTCCTAACACACTGGCGGCAGCCGCGGCGCCTCCCATGGGCCCCACCACTCCGGGAGGATGAAACCCCTGAACCTGACCTCCGGTCGCCGCTGCGGCAGCCCGCAGACGCCACTGTACCTCGATCCCCAACACGTACGCCAGGATGATATCTCTTCCCGAAGCACCGGTGTCTTCTCCCAGAGCCAAGGCTGAGGGCAAACAGGCGGAAGTGCCATGGGTAGGAGCAGCACAGGCCTGTATTTCGTAGTCCAGGGCGTGGCCGAATACACCGTTGGCAAAGGCCGCGAAGGGAGGGTTGGTCTGAAAACCCCAGCCTGCCACGCTGGACCGGGGAGCGCCACCCATCTCCCTCACGTAGTTGGCCATCACAGCAGACAGGGGTTGGTATGTAGAGCCTGCCAGTATGACTCCCACACCGTCAAGAAGGCCTATCTTGGCCGCCTCTATTGCTTGAGGTGATAGGTCTTCATACCTGAACTCGGATATGAAGCGTGCCAGAATCTCGGTAGCGCCCATCTGACTATGTCGAGCAAACCGCTCCTCTCGGCTGGGCCTGTCGGCGTCTGGACCACCACCGGGCTCATGCTTGAATCGTGAGGGCGATAGCGCGTACGCGGCCCCCGCAAACCCGGCTCCCAGGGACGTTTCAAAGAAGCGTCTTCTTTTCATGATGCTCTCCTCTTAATTCAGAAACTCCAAACCTTCTACGTTGTGATATTGGCAACTATCGGAAGCACTGGAGTTAACTCGGGTCGCACACGTTGCCGAGGACGCCGCCACCACCGCAATAGGTCACATCTTGGAGTTGGAGCCCGACCCCGTCGGGAGCCTCCACCAAAATCTCCGGTGTTACCCCTTCCCGCATTCTTACATGAGCCGTCACTCCATGCTCGGCAAGCCCGTCCATGACCTGGTCGGGGTTGAACCCCTCCACGCCTAAGCCCACATGTGGACGAAACGCCTCGGGACCGTTTCCTTCGATCAGGGCGATATGCTGAGGTCCGGACCCTACCCTGAGAACGGGGATCGGAGGTCCTTCATATCCAGCTGTCCGTGGTCCCCCTTCAAGTTCCTGGTACGTCTGAATCTGCATATCAGTCAGCTTCTGATACCACTCAAGTGAGCGCTGCACATTCGGAACGACATACTTGATGTGGTTCAGCGTACGTACTTGGATCGGTGCTGGATCGCCCCTCCGCCGAACCGTAACGGCCGAAGTGTCACACACCTCACCCAAGAAACCCACTCCGCCGCAGGCGATGACGGGATTGAACTGGAGTGGCGAACCATCTGGATCGTCGAAATTGACACCATTTACCGTTGTGCCTTCTCGAAGAACCGACCGTGCTGGAGCACGCATTTCGGCGAGGGCCCTTAGAATCCGGTGGACGTTGAAATCCTCAATACCCCAACAAAAGTGTGGACGGCGGGTTTGGGGTGCCTGGAAGCTTTCCGGGTCCCTCGGGGACAAGGCCATGTAGGCAGGTGCGGGTCCCTCCCCTATTCGGAGAACGGTTTGACCTCCCCCGTAGTCTTGAAAAGCATGAGCCGGAATACCCAAGACCCTCTCATACCATTCCACGGTGCGCCGGACATCTGCGCATCCGAAGCTTACGTGGTTCAGCGAACTAACTCGGACTGGCAGGTACGACTGGACCGACTGCGCCATAACCCGAGCTTGCCCCATCGCTAGCCGAGGCCGCCACATCGCCACTGCCAAGAATGAGAGGAGAAGGTCTCTACGGGTGATCTGACCACCTTGATCTCTTTTCTTGGTTTCTTTGATCATCATGCTCATGGATGTCCTCCTGACTTCCATACTGTGGGAGAACTCTTTGGGGAGCCTGGGGATCGCCGAACGTATTGCTGACCGCACGGTGCTGCAACGGGACTTCGCCTCATTTTGACAACACTTGCCTCAATATCCGGGGCCGTTCAAATCGATGAGACCCGTCGGCCACGGATAATCGCCCGGGTAGATCATTATCCACTCATCGCTCCACGGATTCGTATCGGGAGCCACATCATTCCTAGGGTTCACAAACTGATTCACTACGGTGGCTGCCCCCAATCTCTCGTAGAACGCAGGAATAGTGGTCTGAAACAGAGAAACGGAAAACTCACCACTGTCCACCCGCTGGAACGCGGACCGGACGATTTCCGCTCCGACTCCCTTTCCTCTGTGAACAGGTGTTACACAGACTCTCGAAAGGGCCATGACTGGTATCTCCCGATCCTTAGAAATGACTGGGCGTTCGAAGGTAAGAGCATGTGCGATAAGCTTCCCGCCATCCCATACGACATGCCGCTGTGATGTGCGAGTACTCCCTGGATACGAAACACGGTAGTGCCGTTGCACTTCGGGGAACGCCTCCACTAGCTGAGGAAGGGTCTTGTCCTTGCTCGGCCAGATGCTACTGAGCAGGGACAAGACAGCAACGATCTCCTTCTCCACAAGCGCTTCGTTCTGGATCTGGGTTACAGTCAGCATGGTTCCCAGCTACTCCTAGGCGTAGCGGGCTTGCTGGAAGCAACCTCCCCTGGCCTTTCGGCACAGGACCAAGACGAGCTCGGGAGAAGAATTGCGAGCGGCAGCCTACTGAGTATAGACCTCCAAGAAACATTCACGCTGATCTGAACTGAACTCCCGAAATCGTCAGCAACACGGAGCCCCTTGTTGTTGTCCAGTGAGTCTGGAGGCGACTCTCTTCGGGGAACCACACTCACGGACTTTACTCTAGCAGGGTTTCAATGAGGTCCGTGAAACCCGTGTCAGTCTCCAGGACCGGACCGAGCCTGAACAGCCGGAGCACCCCCTCCGCATCAATGACAAAGGTTGCCGGTAAGCCGAGAACGTTGTAGACGTCCATCGACCGTTGGTCGGGATCGTGGAGCTGGATGTAGGTGACGCCGTGCTGTGCGAGGAAGTCCAGAGCTAGGTCGATGTTCCCCCGTGAATCGATTGAGACGCCGACCATCTCGAGGCCCTGCTCCCGGTACTCCTCGTAGAGACTCTGCAAGTGTGGAGTCTCATAGCGGCACGGTCCGCACCAGGTGGCCCAAAGGTTCAGGACCACCGGGTGACCCCGGAGGGACTCAAGCGAGACAAGGTCGTCCGTCTCAAAGCGCGAGGCGATAAAGCCCGCGATAGGCTCTCCCACTTGCGGCGGGCCAGGCAGATCATCGGAATAGCGGAAGGGCAGGTAGAGGGCAAAGAGCGCTGAGCCGACCAGAAGTACACCGAAAACCGATAGGGCCCAGCCCCGCCGGGCTCCTAACCCATTAGGCCGTTCTGGTCCGTCCCCATCGTTCACTATGGCTCCACTTGTACGATCGCGGTGCGAATACCAAATGCTCCTGCTTCCACGTGCGTCCAAGCGAACAGAAGCTCACTCTCCGAGAGTACGAGCATTACGGGAAAGCCACTTGCTCGGCCCCTATCAAAGGCCGTAATCGTTCCCGACCTCGCAAGTGAACCCGTGGGACTAACCCCCCGTACTCGAACCTCTGCCTCATCCCCTTCCATACGCTCGATCCAGCTAACCCAGGCGGAACCGTCACCCGCCAGGGCGACATCCACCCGACCAGCCGGATTGCCATCGTCCACTGTGATGGGTTCGGCAAAGGTCACTCCCGCGTCGGTCGATAAAGCGACTTTCACCCGAGGTTGTTCATTTGCGCCCGTGAACCATGCGACAACAACCGTCTCTCCCGCTGCGTCGATAGCGGGGCCGTTCACGGGACAGGCGTTGATACGCCAACCATCCCGGTGGACGGGCTCGCCTTCCGTCCAGTGCCCATCCACAAATCTCGAGACATAAATGTCGCGGATCTCCTCGTCGGAGCGATCACGATACACCACGACCGGACCGGTGGACGCGATGGCTGCATCGGTCTGGCAGCAGTCGCAAACCCGTCCGTCAACCACTACCTCAGGCCCTGCCGGCCCATGATCGTTCAGTAGACGGGCACGCAACGCCATCTCGCGACTGCCCGGTTCGCCATTGGGTTCCGCAGCGAACGCACGCCCGTCGAGCCAGATCAACCCAGCCCCGGATTTGCTTCCTTCGCCGTCAACCACCGGGAAGATCGAGACGAATCCGTGCTCGGTTGCCGTGCCGTCCTCGTGCGGGATCCACTCTGTCAACCAACTCCCACCTCCGTCAGCTGAGTGTACGATCCGTACCCCGTAATCGTATCCTCCACCAGCTCCACGCTGTAGCCAATGAGCGTAGAGGACCCCGTCGATCTCCTCCACCGATGGGAAGTCCGCCCAGTTGACGAAAAACCCGTCGCTCGACGTCACGGTCCTAGCGTCCGACCAGGCTTTGTCCTCGAGACGGGTGAAGCGGAGCTGGTAATCGTTTCCCTCCCCCGACGGCTCCAGCCAGCTCAGATAGGGCCCATCCTTACCATGGGACAGGTGTGGCTCCCCACTGCCCTCCAAAACGGGTGTCGGCAGAAACTCTGGAGAGAGTACCATGACAGCGTCCGAATCCGGAGGACCTACGCAGGCCACCAGAGCCATTGCTACCGGAACAGCCAAAAAACCGCGCGCTCTCCAGCGTAAGAGCTGATGCATTCGGGAGCGCGTGGATCGGCTGAGGGAATTGTCCCTGGCGCTTCTCATAGTCCCGTGGCCTAGTCGAATAAAGGGAACTGCGCCCAACCGTGAAGCCAAGCCATAAAATGCTGGCAGGTTAGACGGCTTGCAAGAAAATAGTGAGTCTGGCGCACTCGTGCGCGTTTGGGACAAGGAGGCGATAAGTGTAAGGCTCAAGAACAGTGCACGGTTTCTGCCCCCGAATGTCAAAGGTGAAAGATTGTTGGTTGGCTGTGACCAGACTCCTAAACAAAGCAGTTTCACCCAGGCCACAATTCTCTCTTTTCGTCAACAGCAAATCGAGGGTGAGATCCTCCAACCGTCGGGCCCTAACAACTTTCCATTTGCAGCAACTTGCGCGGACCAGAGCGGGATCCTACCTATTTTCACTGGTCGAACACACCACATTCCTTCTCTCTATGAAATCGAAGGTTGAATCATGACGATTTCCCGACGTGAAGCAATCCGGATTTCAGGGGCAACTCTCGCGGGTTTGTCTATAGGCACTCTGGCTCGGGGTGATGTTTGGCCGCAAGCCCCTGCGAATCAGGTATGGCCTGACGATCTGGTTGAGAGGCCGACCATAACTAGCGACCCTGCCCTAGAGAGAAACGGAGGCAGGTGACGCCCGGCTCCGGACCCCGCACGCGGGGCCCTTTCGCAAAGCCCATTTTTAGCTCGTCCACTGTCTCGTCGAGCCACTTGGCGACCCCCCAGCTCACCGTCGCGCGTGCCGGGCGAGTTTTCCCTCCCCCTCCTGGCCTTCCGATCTCTTCTCCCCCCCCTGGAGACCTAATGCATACCGTGGCCTCTCCCGCCTTCTAAGCGCCAACAGGCACCGACCGGAAAGGAACACCTCGTGAGCAAGAGACCGGAGGCCACGACAAGGCCTTTCACACCGACGAAGCTTCCTCATCTTTTGGCAGGACCGATCGTCTTCGCGGTCTTGCTGCTCATGCCTTTAGGTGGGCTTCCATTTGAGACTCGCGGCGCCATGGGTCTGCTGGTTTGGATGGCCTGGTGGTGGATCGCCCGGCCTGTACACCTGGCAGTCACGGGACTCCTTCCGCTCGCGGTTGCCTCGGTCTTCGGACTCGCTCCCATGGATGAGGTCGCGACCTCATACTCGCAGGATACGATCCTTCTCCTGTTGGGCGCGAATGTTATAACGAGCGTCTGGAAGCGCTGGGGGCTCGATCGAAGAATTGGCCTCGCCTCGCTTCTCGGGGTCGGGACCAACACGACCAGGCAAATCCTCGTCTGGTTTCTGGTCAGCGCGGGCCTCTCGGGCATCCTCCCGAACACGATCGTCGCTGCTACAATGATTCCGATCGTCGTCGCGATGTTACGCTCCATCGGTATAGAGGACCTCTGGGACAGCCGCGTGGGCACACTACTGGTCATTGCCGTGGCGTGGGGCACCAGTGCCGGGGGAGCCGCGTCACCACTTGGTGGCGCCCCTAATCTTTTGACCGTCAGCTTCATTGAGGAGTCAGTCACCGGTCAGGAATTCCTTTTCTTGACCTGGGTCACGCGACTTGCCCCCATCACCGCGGTGATCGTGCTCTTGATGTTCTTCTTCCTGCGGTTCGCGATGCGGCCGGAAGTCGCCGAGCTACCCGGCTCCAAGAACTACTTGCAGGAAGAGCTCCGGACGCTGGGGCCCATGAAGATGGAGGAGAAGTGGGGGCTTGCCCTGTTTGCAGTGGCAGTAGCCCTCGCGTTCGGCAGGCCCCTGTACGCAGATCTGCTTCCTAACCTCACGCCCGCGTTTGCATTTGTTACGATGGCCGTGGTGAGTTTTGCGGTTCGTACGCGAGAGGGACCACTCATCACCTGGGACTTCGCACAGGCGAACATGCACTGGGGCCTGTTCTACCTCTTTGCTGGAGGAATCGCACTGGGCCGGATCCTGAGTGGGTCAGGTGCGGCAGAGGCCTTCGCGAAGGTGCTGGTACCGTACGCCGGCTCGGGTGGCTTCATGGCCGTGTTCGTGTTCTCTCTCTTGACGATGGTGCTTACGCAGGTAACCAGTAACACGGCAGCCATCGCAATCGTCGTCCCTGTCACCATCAGTACGTTCCAGTCGCTCGATCTGAATCCGATCCCGTTCGTCTATATCGTTACGGTGATCGGAAACTGTGGCTTTATACTTCCCTCTTCGGCCGGCGGACCCGCGGTAGCAGCGGGATATGGGGTGAACCTGCACACGATGGCCGTCAAAGGCCTCATGGCTTCACTTCTGGTACTCGTCACTTTGGTCGTGTTGGGATACGCTCTGGCCAGGTGGTGGCCCGCGTTCGGAGTAGCATAAGAGACGGCTGGCGGTTGGAAAGTCGAGTCCCGCCGAGGTGAAATCCGACTAAAGCAAAGACCGTCGTATCGCACCTCCAACACCACAAACTCATCCAAGAGATGTATAACCGATCTCCAGTATCTATCCCTCGCTTGCGTCAAACCCTGTTCGAATAGGATGTTGAGCCTAGTCCGATACTCCCCCACCGAGGATTGCTGCCGTCCAGTCACCCGAGGAGACCAAGAAATGTTCAACGATAGTGGTCTTGATCGCAGAGGGTTCTTGAAGCGGGCCGGAATGACGGCAGTCCTGGGAGCAGTCGGAGCGAGAGACGCCCTTGCATCCCAATCGTCGGATGTTCTTCCCCCACCACTGATCCAGGACTACAACTTCGACGAGATCTACGACCGGGTTGGCACCGATAGCACCAAGTGGGATGGTGCGATCGCGAACTTCGGCGAGGAAATCGATGTCGGGATGGGAATCGCCGACATGGACTTCCGAGCGGCCCCTTGCATTACCAGGGCCCTCGCCGAGCGCTGCGAGCATGAGAACTGGGGCTATCTGAGGAGGCCTCAGGCCTACCTTCAGGCTATCGTGGACTGGAACAAACGACGTTACGATTTGGACATCGACCCCGACACGGTCGAACTGACCACAGGTGTCCACCCTGGTCTTATCGCTGCCCTCCAAACCTTCGCTCCCCCGGGAACCAGGGTACTCCTGACGGCGCCGGTCTACAGTGGATTCTACAGTGACCTCCGTTTTACCAGGACGGTACCGGAAGACAGCCCCATGCACCTAGTCGATGGACGCTACTCCATCGACTTCGAAGACTTCGAGCGTCGCGCTAGGCGAGCTAACGTATTCATTCTGTGCAACCCCCAGAACCCTACGGGCAACATCTGGTCTCCCGAGGACCTTACACGCATGGGCGAGATCTGTCTCGACCACCGCGTCATCGTCCTAGCTGATGAGATTCACTGCGACTTCGTGACCAAGGGAAACAAGTACACACCCTTCGCAAGTCTTCCAAACAGGGAAATCGTTAACAACAGCATCACCTTCAAAGCAGCAAGCAAGACCTTCAGCTTGGCTGCGATGAAGGCAGCCTGGTACTTCTCGACCAATCTTGATCTCCTCGAGCGAGTGAGAGCAAATACCCGAGCCGACCTGAGTACACTAGGTATGGTGGCGAATCTGGCTGCCCTGACGGAAGGTGAGGATTGGCTGGACCAATTGTTGCCATATATAGATGGCAATCATGACTTTACCGAGACCTACATCACAAACAAAATGCCACTCGTAAAGTACAGGAAAGCCCAGGGAACTTATCTGGCATGGATAGACGTGAGCGAGGTCATGGAAAGAATCGGTGCGAAACAGACAGCCTCAGAGGAGGCCGATACCTCGGGAAGACTGGTATCGCCCGAGCAGATCGTTCAGCGATGGTTTGCGGAGAATGCAAGAGTCGCGCTAAACCCCGGGCATTCCTACGGGACTGGGGGTGAGGGCCACATGCGAATGAATATCGCCTCACCCAGAAAGCTCCTCGAACGAGCCTTCGATAACATGACAAGTGCGCTGGAACGAGTGTAGCGTCGTACTATAAATAGCGCATGAATTCGAGCAGATTACCGTCGGGATCACGCACGTATATACTTTGACCGCGGGTGTTTCCCCCGTCGCGGCCACCGTCCCGTTCGCCCTCGGACTCGATCTCAGCATGGGCGCGGTCGAGAACCGTAACAAGCGCCTCTCGCGTGCCTTCCCACACCCAACAGAAATCACCGCAGGGGGGCACCGCTCCAGGCGCCCGAAGACCAGTCCCACTCTGCCAACTAGAGGGACGGTGGAAGTTGATCTTCTGGTCACCGAAGTGAATCGAGACACGTCGTTCCGTCTCTTTCACCACAAACCCGAGCGCTTGGTAGAAGGCGACCATCTCCTCGACCCGTTGGATTGGGATCGCAACATGGTCAAGAGCCCCGATTCCCGTTGCCTGCTGCGCGGACGCCTTCAAGGGACGCACGATCGCGGCTGACCCGGAGGCCACCGTGCTGGCTGCAATCGCTCGTTTGATGAATGCCCGTCGGGAATAAGGCGTATTCGACATCATCCCGCTCCCATTCAAACTCTCAAGGAAAGTTTCATGTCCTCAGCTGAGGACATCACGGAACACTCGGACCGCTGTCTCCATCTCTTCGCCGGTCCCTAGCGAAATTCGGGAGTGCGTATGCTCCAAGGGTGGGAAGTCTCTGCCCACACGCACACCCTGTTCCAGACATGCGTCCCGGAACTCGCTCGCCGGCCGTCCAAGGTTGACGAAGATATGGTTGGTGTGGCAGTCGGCCACCTCGAATCCCATGTCCCGGAACGCCGAGACCGTAAACTCGCGAACCCGAGCGTTCTCCTCCCGTTCCTCGGCGATATGGCCCTGGTCCTTGAGCGATGCGATCGCTGCCACAGCAGAGAGCGTGTTCATACTTCCGAGATTCCACGCCCGGCTGATTGCACCGACGGTATCCTCTTGTCCGATGGCATAGCCAACCCGCAAACCCGCCATCCCATGCGCCTTGGAAAACGACCGAGTGATGAACACCCCCGGAAACTCCTGGGTCAACGCGACCGCGGTCTTGACGGCCGGATCAAAGGTGTAGTCGATGTACGCCTCATCGATCAGGATGTTAGTGCTCGGGGAACTGTTCTTCACCCGTCTGACGAAGTCCTCCACCACAGATGCCGGGTGCACCGTTCCGGTTGGGTTATTCGGGTTGCAGAAGAAGACCATTCCGGCGCCGTTGGCGGCATTAGCCATTGCATCAACATCCAGCCCCATTGAGCTGTCGACGGGAATGAACTTGACCGGCGCACCAATGCTGCGTGCCGTCTGGTCAGGCCTCCCATAGCTCGGGGCACCGGTGACCAACGGCTTGCTCGCTGAGCAGAAGGCGTGAGTCGCCCCCTGGAGGATGGCACCCGAGCCCGTCCCCACGATGATGCTACTGTCCTCTACGCCGTATATCTCTCCAATGGTGTCGACTAGCTCGTTCGTGTGATCCGGTGGATATCCCCTCCCTGCTCTCGGAGAGATGGTTTCGTGCAACGCCCCAATCGCTCTTGGGCCAGGACCCCGGGCGTTCTCGTTCGAGCTGATCCGAATGACGCCGTCGTCATAGGGCTCCTGCAGAAGCTCCGGCTCGAATGCCGCCGCCTCCCGACCACGGCCGATGATGAACGAGTTGGACAGAACGCCAGCGGTACCCAAGCCGACCGTTCGAACGAACCCACGACGTGTCAACGACATGACGTCCTCCCTAGACTGGGCGAACCCGTAAACCTGCTGAGACGATGCTGACTGACTTTTTTCATCATAGTGCCTTGGCCGCGGGAAATCCAAGAACGTCGAGCACTCCAGGTTGGTCGAACTAAGTGGAATTCGTTGCGTGACTAGAAAGTGCCCGGCATTTTCCTCAACCATGAAGATTGCTTACGTGGACGGCCCCCGTCTCCGCCGCTCTTTCCTCGCGGCAAGCCAATACGTCCAAGACCGGAAAGCCGAGCTGAATCGGATCAACGTCTTTCCGGTCCCTGACGGCGACACAGGGAGCAACCTGGCTCTCACTGTGCAGGCAGTGTCGGCCCGTCTGGAGGGAGTACGTGAGCGAGATGTTTCCACTGTCGCGCACCAGGCAGCCGAGGCTGCAGTACTTGGCGCCCGAGGCAACTCTGGCATGATGCTTTCGCAGGTCCTACTAGGGTTCGCAGAGCATCTTCAGGGCCGAACCAGGGTCTCCACTGTCGATCTAGCCGAAGCACTGAGCGCGGGAGCCAGGCGTCTCCAAGCAGCCCTGGAAAGTCCCGTCGAAGGTACGATCCTCACGGTCGTCCGCGACACGGCTCAGGTGGGAGTAAGGGCCAAGGCTGGGGATGTCTCGGCCTTTGTGTCAGAACTCGTTGAAGAAGCGCGTGAGTCGCTCGCCAGAACGCCCGATTTGCTGCCGGTTCTTCGGATCGCTGGGGTCGTCGATGCGGGCGCGAAAGGGTTCGTTTCCGTATTAGAAGGGGTTCTCCTATACATGGCGGGAGACCCCCTATCTCTCGGAGAGGAGAAAAGGGGAGACGAGACTAGCGAAGGAACGATTGCTCGAGTGGATCTCTCCGAAATGAAAGAGAGATTCCGCTACTGCACTGAGGCCCTTGTTCGGGGGGAGACTCTTCCCGGCGAGCGGCAGGTGAGGAATTTGCTTCGAGAATGGGGTGACTCCCTCGTCGTGATCCGGACGGGGAACGCCCTGAAGGTGCACATCCACACCGACGAACCGAACACGGTCTTCCAGATGCTTGGGCATATGGGTCGGTTGATCACTCGCAAGGCGGAGGACCTAGCCGCCCAGCGACAGGTGCTAGAACGGGCTGCAGCCGACGGGCGGCAGCTGGTTCGCCGACCGTTGGGGGTTGTGACGGACAGCGCCTGTGACCTGCCTGAGGAAGTCGTAAGAGCGCACGGGATCCGGATCGTACCTCTCGAGTTGATCGCGGGGGATCGAACGTACCGAGACCGCGTGGATATTTCGGCGGAGGAGTTCGCACGGTCAATGGAAAGCGACGAAGTACACTTCACGACTTCACAGCCATCCCCTGGAGCCTTCCTGGAGGGCTTTCGTGACGCGGCGACGGACGCGGAGAGACTCGTGGTCGTCACCCTGGGATCCGGGCTCTCGGGAACCTTTGGTTCGGCCGAGGTAGCCGCCCGTATGCTCGAAGACACGCCCGTCCATTTAATGGACTCTCAGGGCGCGAGCCTCCTCCAGGGGCTTCTTGTTGTGAAAGCTGTCGAATTGGCCGAGCAGGGCATGCGGCCGGAAGACGTAGTCTCCGAACTGATGCGGATCCGGCGACAGTCGGGCGTGTTCATTACGGTTGACCACTACGACCGTCTGTTGGCCTCCGGAAGGATCGGCAGGGGGATGGCACTGGTGGGAACGGGACTCTCGGTCAAGCCGATCCTCTCTGTTAACTCCGAAGGAAAGGTGATCCGAAGTGGACAGGCAATCGGGCGGAAGCGGGTGCTATCGGCAGTCATTGGTCTGCTCGAGGAAGTGATCCCTAACGAGGTGGATCGGGTACGATTTGGCATTGTGCACGTTGCCTGTCCTGAGGTCGTTGAGGCAGCCTCAGATGCACTTCGCTCTAGATGGGGAGATGTGGAAATACTAGCGGGGCCTGCCACACCCGTGATCGCTAACCACGTCGGCATTGGCGCATGGGGCGTGGGGTACATGGTGGAAGACTGAGCGTAAAATCCATCCATCCATCCATCCGGATGGATGGATGGATATCACATCGTCCAGCGCATCACGGCGGTCACTGACAAGGCGTAGGTGAGTATCATCAACCCGCTCGTTACTCCTCGTGTCCGCTTCGCGCGGACAACGATGGCTCTGAGGGCGAGAGCCATCATGACGATTGAGGCTACACCTGTAAACACGTGTATGTGGTCAACCGCACCGAGTATCGACAAGGGTGTTGACGGTCTATAGAGCAAGTCCAACGGGAAGAACATCACCATATTCATCGCATTGGATCCGAATAGGTTTGCGACGGCAAGATCGTAAGCCTTGATCTGGAGCGCGGCGAAAGAGGCCACAGCCTCGGGAAGCGAGGTGGCGATCCCCAGGGCGAGGACACCAACGAAGCTCTCGCTCAACCCGCTAATCTCCACCGCGCTCTCAGCAGATATGGCAAATAGCGGCGCCGTGACCGAAACCACCACAGCACCGAGCACGAACTGACCGACAGCTCTCCGCATGTTAGGCGATGGCTCAGACGCTCTACCTTCCTGAAAAGGCACGTGCGATGTGATCTCGGTCTTGGCCGCGGTTGCCTGAACCATGGTGCTGCGCCAGAGGACCACCCTGCTTCCCAGCAGGTACGCTACAAGCAAGAGCAGTGAGCCGGGTCCCAAGATCCCCAATATCGGCGCTGCTGAAAGGAGCACGAACCCAGCTGCGATGCCGGTGAGGAAGATGGCGAACACGGCAACCAATGCCTGTTCGCTTGCCACTCGCCGAAACACGTGAGCCCGCGGCCCAAGGGTGATCAGCGCCAGGATCAGCATGTTCGCCATGTTACTCCCAAACAGATCTCCGGCAGCAAGATCGGGCGCGCCGATTCGCACCGCTGTACCCGCCGTCACAAGCTCAGGGAGCGAGGTGGCGAGCGCCAAGAGGACCATCCCGAACCAAAGGCCTCCGAACCTTGTTCGCGTGGCGATCACATCGGCACTTCGAGCTAGGGCCACCCCTGAGAACACGACTCCCACTGCTCCCACGACCAAGCCGGCGATTGTACTGGCTAAACCGAGATCCGATCCCATGGGACCTGCCTTTCGGTCGGTTGCAGGAGACCTGTCAGATGGACGTGACAGATAGAGGAAACTACTTGACGAGAGCTAGAGGAAAGAAGACCAAAAACCCGATCAAGAGGAGGACTGGAGCCAGGTTTATGGAGCCTTGGGCGAGGAGGATAAACCCAAGTGTTGCCGACAGCATTCCCGCTCCCCCGAACACGCCCGTCCAAACCGTAAAGTGAAGACCGTCCCGCCCCCCAACCTTTTTGGTTGGCGGGCGGTTGGCCTCAGCGTCCCGGTGTCGCTGCCTGTGTCTCCGACTCATAGTGTCGGAATGCTACCCCTAG
>Ga0310121_10002590_pt1 | contig 17048 bp, 11 predicted proteins | sample CB27_Tmax_986_MG_FD_203504 | JGI IMG/M metagenome (GOLD analysis project Ga0310121, IMG submission 203504) | Marine microbial communities from Western Arctic Ocean, Canada - CB27_Tmax_986 | ecosystem: Environmental > Aquatic > Marine > Oceanic | place: Canada: Western Arctic Ocean | collected...
CGTTTTTCAATACCGAACAGGTCGCCTACCTTATCGATTTCTGTCTTATTGCGCCGACAAATCGCTTCCACATGGACGTTCTCTAAGGCTTGGTAAATCGGAATGAATTCCGCACCAAAACCCAATCCGACCATCGCAACATTCAAGGTTTCTGACATCATGATTACCTTTCTTCTTAGTCGGCTGCTAGATCTACTGCTTTCCATCCTAGCCATCTTGACATTGCGCGGGTAGCTCTTAACAAGTCTTGTCAGAAAGAGATTCCGCGGGTAGGTTGCTTTTTATGCATACTTTAGCGCGAATGTTGCAGTTGGCCGGCTTGTCGATTCCGCCGCTGGCTATGGTTGCCCAAATCTCTGATCCCGCTCAGTTTGGGACCGGCGAAATGTTGAAGTTTTTGTTGATGGCTGTGGGCGCTTTTTTGTTGGGATATCTGCTGCAGAGGTTTGGTGGTGGAGGCGCAAGTCTATAATGAGACGCGAGTTCCCTTTGCCTCTCTAACCGCTGGCCGTTTGCCCGGTATCGCCCGATGTTTCTGAAACTGATGTCACTGAAAATGGTGTCGTCGAAACTGATGTCTCTAACGCTGACGCCCTCAGCGGCAATCGAGAGTGATCGCGGTCTGATGTCTTGGGTATTGGGGTCTTCGGTCTTGGGGTCGTGCGTATTGGGACCTTGGATATTGGAGTTTTGGGTATTGGCGTCGGTTGGGTTTGCGGCGATCGCTTCGTTGGCGACGCTTTCGCCAGCGTTTGTTTCGCCAGCAATTGGCGCTGAATCGGCGCGTTCTTGGAAAGCCGTTCCCGCTCGACCGTATGGAGTCCGAGGTGCGGATCGGCGTTTGCTGGATCGGGCAGAGCAGTTCGCTGCTGACGAGCAATGGAACGATGCTTTGGTCGCAATCACGCGCTTACTGACTGCCGGCAGCGAGTCGGTCGTTGCGCTTGAAGGTGATCATAGAGGTGATCACTACATTAGTCTGCCGGAATACTGCCATCGGCTGCTATCTCGATTTCCTGCCGACGCGCTCAGGCGTTACCGCCAGCTGGTCGATGTGGCGAGCAAATCTTGGTACGAACGGGGCATCGCTGCGCGTGACGAGCAGTTGCTGCAACGCATCGTCGACGAAAACTTTTGCAGTAGTTGGGGCGACGACGCACTGTTCGCCCTTGGCGAACTGGCTCTTGAGCGAGGTGACTACCAGGCGGCGCGTAACGCCTGGCTGCGGATTAGTCCGCAGTTAGCTGCCAGCGCCGACAGGCTGATTTATCCTGATACCGAGATCTCTCTGGCCACCGTCCAAGCTCGATTGGTTTTGGTTTCTTTGCGGGAAGGCGATTGGCACCGCGCCGAACGTGAACTAGCTCAGCTGCGCGAGAGCTACCCGGCTTCCACCGGCCGCCTCGGTGGCCGCCAGGTGGTGCTTCCTGACCATCTCGCAGTCCTGCTGAAGAAAGCTCGACGGTGGCCTCCTCTGCCAATGCCAATCGATTGGCCCACCTTCGCTGCCTCGCCACAGCGAACCAATGTACATGACTCGTCTGCCGCTCAAGGACCTTATGAGCTGCTCTGGTCACAGCCCCTAAGAAATGAGCAACTTTCCGTCTTTCCAATAGTCATCAACGGCTTGGTCGTATATCAAGATGACACAACGGTTCGCGCGCAGCATCTCATTGACGGACAACCGGCGTTCACGGCGAAAGGCGGCGCGTTTGAGTCTCCTGACATGTCGACCGACTGGTTTGGGCAGCCGTGGTATACACTTACAGCCAATAGCAATCATGTTTTTGGCATAACGGCAGCACCTCTCGGCCAGGGTCGCAAGTCCAGCGGTGCTGACGAAACAAGTGCTTGTTGGTGCATCGACTTGCAGCGCGAAGGCGCCTTAGCGTTTCGTTTGCCGAGCGGCAATCGGGGAGTTGCCTTTGTCGGGGCGCCGCTGGTTGTTGAGAATCGGTTGCTGATTGCCTGCCGCGGCAACGGCCAAACTGCGCGCGCCGGAATTGCTTGCTACGATCTCGACACGCTTGAGCCGGTTTGGCAGCGTTGGTTGTGTCAAGCAAACACACCAGCGAGCGGCAGGACCATGGAATTGGCCACGAATCTGCTCGCGTACCACGCCGGGGTGATTTATATCACTACCAATCTGGGTGCGATCGCTGCCGTGCGGGCCGACGATGGCCAGGTCGTGTGGCTGCGGACCTACGAGCGAAAAAGTGCAGAGCTGAGCAGTGCAGGGGATTGTTCGTACTACCGCGGCCCGAGCCGATGTATTTATTATCGCGGAATCGTTTTTGCTCTGCCAACCGATAGTGACGCACTCGTCGCTTTCGAGGCCCCTACCGGTAGGGAACTGTGGCGATATCGGGTCGGTGATCCGCTGGCAAAACTTATAGGAGTGACCGACGGAAGAGTCGTTTTGTCCAACGGCGGCTTGCAGGTTTGCGAATACCTGACAGGCCAGTTGGCGGGTGAGAATGCCGAGGCGCAGCTGGTAGGCTGGCCTGCTCTACGCGACGGCGACGGTATCGGACAGGTCTTCTGGCCTCAAGGGCCTGGGGTCGATGCTTTCGACGTAACCGAAGCAGGTATCCAATTCCGTCGCTTCAATCTTCCTGAGCCTAACGGCGCGAACTTGCTCGTGACAGGCGATTTCCTAGTCGTCGCGGGACCGTCACATCTGTCTGTTTTCCGTGATCAAACTCGGGCGACCAAAATCTCGCGAGATTCACAAACTTCTTCGAAAGAGTAATACAACATGCCTGACGAGCAGGATGTCCAAGCGGTCCACAGGCTTCACGAAGCCGTCGAGAACCTCCAGCGCGAGCTGGGCAAAGTGGTGGTTGGTCAGCATGATGTGATCGAGCAATTGCTGATCGCATTGTTTGCCGGTGGCCATTGTTTGTTGGTTGGCGTACCGGGTTTGGCCAAGACTTTATTGGTGCGGACGTTGGCCGAGGCGTTGTCGCTTGATTTTAATCGCGTGCAGTTTACGCCCGATTTGATGCCGGCCGATATCACTGGCACGGAGGTGATTCAGGAAGATCGTTCCTCTGGCGAACGAAGTTTCCGATTTTTGCCGGGACCTGTGTTTGCCAACGTCCTGTTAGCCGACGAAATCAATCGTACGCCCCCCAAGACCCAAGCCGCCCTGCTTGAAGCGATGCAGGAACAGCAAGTCACAATCGGTGGCCAGCGGCATACCCTGCCGCAACCATTTTTTGTGTTGGCAACGCAAAATCCGATTGAGCAGGAGGGGACTTACCCGTTGCCCGAAGCGCAACTCGATCGATTTATGTTTGAAGTGTTGGTCGACTATCCCGACGAACAGGAAGAGCTAAGAATTGTCAAACAAACGACCGCTGACTTCACGCCAAGCGTGACAGTTACCCTGGGCGCTGACGAGATTCAAACCTTTGCCCAACTCGTCCGTCGAGTGCCGATCGCCGATCATCTGGCACGCTATGCGTTGCAATTGGTTCGCCAAACGCGCATCGGGAAGGGAGACGTACCTGAGTTGGTGCGCCAATATGTCAGCTGGGGCGCCGGACCCCGCGCTAGCCAGTACTTGGTACTTGCAGCCAAGGCCCGCGCCGCGCTTGATGGACGCTACTGCGTAGGCAGCGAAGACATCCAAGAGGTTGCCCTACCGGTGATGCGGCATCGGATCATCGCTAATTTTAACGCTGAGGCCGATGGAGTATCGACCGACGCGATCGTTGAGCATTTGTTGGAGAAGACCGCCTTCAAGTAAATGACGAAATTCCCAATGGCAAATGACTTAAAAACGACATAATTAGTAATCCGAATGTCGAATGATGTGCAGTGATCGAAATTCATGCTTTTTCGTTCTGAGGTCCGTTGGCCGATTTTCAATGCAATGGGCGTCATTCATCATTGACCATGCAAACATCCCAATCAAACCTTGATCCCAAGATGCTTGCCGAACTCGAGGGGCTAGAGCTGCGCGCCCGTTATATCGTCGACGGTTACTTGTCGGGAACGCATCGTAGTACCTATCGTGGACAGTCGGTTGAGTTTACCGAGCATCGCGAGTACACACCGGGCGACGATCTGCGCTACGTCGATTGGAAGGTATTTGGCAAGACCGACAAGGTTTACCTCAAGCAGTTTGAGGCCGAGACGAACTTGGTTTGCTATCTGCTCGTCGACATTAGCGAGAGCATGCGCTACCAAAGTGAAGTGGCAGCACTGTCGAAATTGGAATATGCCCAATCTCTGGCGGCTGCGCTTGGAATGATTGTCTTACGGCAGCGCGACAGCGTGAGCCTGACGACTTGCGACGATCAAGTGCGAGATTTGGTCCGCGAAAGCAGCAGTCCAGCGCACCTGCACCAGCTTATCGACGTGATGCGGCAGGCAGTTGGCCGACGAAAGTCGGCCTTGGGTCCGGTACTACACGAAATTTCGCAGCGTTTCAGACGTCGCGGCATCGTCGTGTTGCTTAGCGATCTGTTGGGCGACGACGACGCACTACTTACGGGTCTTAAGCACCTGCGACACGCGCGCCATGAGGTGATCTTGTTGCAATTGCTCGACCCAGCGGAAATCGACTTCCCTTTTGATCGAACCACGTTGTTTCACGGGCTTGAGTTACTGCCGGATGTATTGGTTGAGCCACGCGGCGTGCGGCAGGCTTACTTGGCGGAACTCCACAAATTCTTGGATCGCATCCAAGTCGGCTGCCGCTCGCTGCAAATCGAATACGAACTCTTGACGACTGACCAGCCGTTCGACGAAGCGTTGCGTCGCGTACTGACGAAACGAAGGAGCCGATGACTCTCCCAGTCACCTCATCTCTGGCAGCGCTTGAGTTCACCAGCTTGCCAATGCTCGGTTGGTTGGCGACGGCCGCATTGCCGTGGTTGATTCATCGCCTCTACCGCCGACAACATCAGACAACGCCCTGGGCGGCAGTCGAATTGTTGCTCAGCGCCATGCGGCAGCGTGCCCGTCGCGTGCAACTACAACAGTGGCTGTTACTCGCGGTTCGTACCGCAATTTTGACGCTCGTGGCGTTGGCCGTGGCTGAACCGGCATTGCGGACATGGGCGGTGGGCGCTGGCGGAACTGCCGAGAGGCACCGGATTATCGTTGTCGACCAGTCGTACTCGATGGGATGCCAGCAGTTAGGAACTTCACGTTGGCAGCGAGCCCAGGCGCATGCCCATGACTGGATTGAGAGCAGCAGCGGAGATGCGCTGACGCTCATCGGTTGGTCCAAGCAAGCAGAGAATTTGATTGGCCGGCCGACGTTTGATACGTCAGTTGCCTTGGCGGCTCTCGAAGATTTGCGGCTGACGCAAACCAGCGGCGACTTGCCGGCGGCCGCGCGTGCGGTGCTGGGGGCGATCGATCGGGCGAAAGTCGAAATGCCGCAAATTCGGACGCAGCAGGTCGTGTTTTGCACTGACTTAAGCCGTCAAACTTGGTCTGCCGACGAAAGTGAGCGGCTGTTGCTCGAGGCCTTAGCTGAACGAGCGCAGGTGACCATCGTCAATGTTGCCGACGACCAGCGCGACAACATAGCGGTCACGAACCTGGCGATCGAACCGGCAATTACGCTGCAACAGCGCGAAGCAACCATCACCACGACGCTGACTTGTTTCGGCCAGGCGCCACCGGCCGGTGTCCGTGTTGAAATACTCATCGAGGGTCGTCTGGTCAAACAGCAACAGCTTGATTTGCGATCAGACGGCGAGACAACAGCGCGGTTTACGCATCGATTCGTTGACGAAGGTGTGCAGACGGTGCAGGTGGTCGTTGCCGACCATGACGATGGATTGGCCATCGATGACAAGCGTTGGTTGATCGTCGACGTGCGGCCGAACGTACGGGTAGCCTGTTTCGCCGGTCAATCGGGGGCGGCCCGCGACCTGGCTCGGGCACTCGCTCCTCGTGACAGTTTGACCGGCAACGATGGTGCCATTCAGCCCGATGTATTTTCCGTGAGCCGCCTTGGCGAAATCGAGTTGTCGAATTATGCCGCCGTACTGCTCAGCAGTGTCGCCGAACTTTCGTCGCGAGAGGCGGCGGGACTGACGGAGTATGTACGGCAGGGCGGGGGACTGGCGATATTCCTGGGGCAAGGCTCGACAGCCGAGCGGCTCGGCGATCTTCGGCAAGTATTACCTGTGAAAGTAGAGGGCCTTCAAGAACCGGGCGAGTATCGGTTCGACCCGCAGGAGTACCGCCACCCAGTTGTGTCACCATTTCGAGGACAGGCTCAATCGGGTTTATTGGGAGTCGCCGTTTCGCAGTTCTTCCGGCTACGGCTGCGCGACGAGCGCCCGTCGGCAGAGACGGTGCTCAAGTTCGATACCGGCGATCCGGCATTGGTCGTCGATCATTTCGGTTTGGGACAGGTAGCGGTGTCGGCGCTGCCCGGATCGTTGGAGGCGCGCACCGCCAGCGGCGCGCCTTGGTCGAGTTTTGCCTTCAGTCCCAGTTTTTTGCCAGTCATTCATGAGCTGGTCGCTTACCTGGTAGGCGATCGCTGGTTGCGGCGGCGGAATTTAATCGTTGGCGAGCCGGCTATTTTTCCCTGGGAAAAAAGTAATAGGGTAGCTACGGTTCGCTCGCCTGAGGGTGTCGAGCGAACCTTGCCGTTGCCTGGTGCAGAGGATCGTGGGCAGTTGGAGTTCCGAGAAACGGACGAACAAGGTGCTTACCGTTTTAGCTTCGGCAACCGGGAATGCGCTCGATTTGCAATCAACCTCGATGGTCGCGATAGCGACCTGATGCCGATCGATCCGGCCACACTTCCGAGCGATTTTTCTGCCAATACGGTGGAAAGTTCGATGGCACTTCCAATCGCCGCAGGCGAGCTCTCGCTTGCCCGTACGCTGTTGGCCGCTGCTGGGCTGTTGCTACTGCTGGAGATCAGCCTGGCGTGGATGCTCGGCAGAGGTTGGGGATGATGGCTGCTAGTATACTGCAGAAAGTTGGTCTCAACCTGGCTCTAACCGAGGCGGCTGGGCCGCACCAGTGGAGGCTGCGATGGAATTGGAATTGGCCACTTTGGTTCACTGCGCTGGCGATCGTCGCCGCTGGTCTGTGGGTCATGACGATTTACTTTCGCGAAGCCTCAACGGCGGGTAGGGCAATGCGAACGCTGCTCGGATTGCTGCGGCTGACGGCTTTGGCGCTTGTGCTGCTAATGTTTGCCCAGCCCACCGTCGAATGGTTCCGTCTAGGGCGACCACGCTTGGTACTGCTGGTCGATCGCTCGGCCAGCATGGGCACCCTCGACTGTTATCCCGTGTCGACGGGCGGTGATTCTCGTTTCGCTTCTCGCCTCGAGACTTGGCAAACATTATTGACCGATGACGATCAGTCGTTGTTAGAGCAGTGGCAGTCAAGTTATCAGTTGGACGTGATCGCCTTTGATGAGCAGATCGATCCCCTCAAGGAATCAGAGACGTCGATTTCAGAGCAACTGCGTGCCATCCAAATTGCGGACGACGGGGCAAGCGGTACGCGGTTAGGCGACGCCCTCGACTACGCGCTGCGCGAACTACCGGGTCGGCCGCCGGTGGCGATTGTGGTATTGACCGATGGCATTGCTACCCTTGGCCAATCCTTGCAGAAAGCCGCCGAGCGTGCCCGGCAGTTGCGCGTGCCGCTCTACACGGTTGCGGTCGGTAGCGACCGCCCCCGGCCCGATGTTGGGGTGGAAAATTTACTGGTTGAAGAAATCGTCTTTCCCGGCGATCGGCTGCAAGTCGAAGCAACGTTGCGTGCTACCGGCTACGCGGGACAACCGGCTGAGGTCGTATTGCGTGATGCGGACTCTCAGGAGATCTTAGCGCAGACTACTTTGACATTGCCCACGGCCGCGGATGGGACGACCAAAACCGTTCGCCTAGCCATTCGTCCCAGCCAACCTGGGAAATTGACGTTGGAATTGGCCATCGAACCGCGCGACGATGAGGCGAATGCCGACAACAACGTGGCACGGCAGGTTATCGACGTACGCGACGAAAAGATTCAGGTTTTGTTGTTGCAAGCGCAGCCAAGCTACGAATTTCGGGCTCTCAAGAGCCTGTTGGAGCGCGATCCGGCAGTTGAGCTGCGCGTCTGTCTGCAAGAGGCCGACGCCGATTACTCGACGGTGGATGACACGGCCCTGCGGTCATTTCCCACCAGCGAAAAGGAGTTGTTCGCTTACGATGTGTTGCTGTTAGGCGATGCCGATCCGGCGCTGCTGCCGCGGTCGGTCTGGCCGCTGGTCGAGCGGTTTGTGACCATGCACGGTGGTGGGATGGTTGGCATTGCCGGGCCGCAATTCATGCCACTGGCTTATCGGGGCATCCGCTCGCTGGAATTGTTGTTGCCGATTAAATTGGAGTCGCTCAACCCGTTGCGTTCACAATTAGGCGGTACGGAAACCTTTGCCATCTATCCGACCGCGTTGGGATGGCGGACTCCGAGCCTGCAATTAGGCGAGACAATCGCCATGTCACAGGAGATCTGGTCGGCGCTGCCACCGGTAATGTGGATGTTGCGCGTTGACGATATCAAGCCGGGTGGCCAAGTATTGGCAGAACATCCGGGGCTCACCAATCGTCAGGGTCAACGCTTGCCGGTGATTTTGCGTCACTATGTGGGCGCGGGCGAGGTGTTGTTCCATGCTACCGACGAAACCTGGCGCTGGCGTTGGCAGACCGACGATCGGTTTTTCGCTCGTTACTGGGGCCAAGTTGTACGGAGGTTGGGACGCGGGCGACTCGCCGCCGGGCAACAAGGCGCTCAGTTGGCTGCAGACCGATCACTTTATGAGCCAGGCGAACCGATCCAACTGCAAGTGAGGTTTCGAAATCCCTCGCAGGCGCCTGCCGAAGACGATCAGGTCATCGTGCAAGTGCAAGGCTCCACGGGACCGTCTCGGCAGATCGCCGTACAGCGGCGCTTGGGACGGCGCGGAATATTTACGGCCACTGTCGAAGGCCTTGCTCCAGGCGACTATGCGGCGCTCATGGTTCGGCCAGACTTGGGAGGACCGACCAACATGGCACGGTTCGAGATACGGCAGCCGCCGCGAGAGCTAGCCCAGGTCGTCGTGAACCAGAAGGGCCTAAGTCGAGCCGCGGAGGTCTCCGGCGGCAAGTCCTACAAGGTCGCGACCGCCTCGCGTCTCGCCCAAGATCTACCCTCACCGCGCCATCAGACGCTCGAAGAATTGCCCCCTCGCCAACTATGGAATAGTCATGCGATCATGGGGCTGTTTGTGGCCGTGTTAACCAGCGAGTGGTTACTCCGCCGCCGCTACGGAATGTTGTAATCGGCAAGCAAAAATGTCTCAAAATTTCATTGCTCAACTCGAACAAGTTTGCCGCCGCCGACAGCGGTGCCGCTGGCTCGCGGCCACTTGTTGGGCGCTGGTGGCAGTCTCTGTGGCGGCGATACTGTTGGCGGGGCTCGATCGAGCGCTCGGCATTGCCGATTTTTTTGGCCGCACATTATTGACGTCGGCGTTTGTGGCTATTGGTGTGGTGATCGCCCGGCGCTGGTTGCACGTGCTTGCGGATAAACGAGTGACACCTTTGCAGATTGCCCATGAAGTTGAGCGTCGGCATCCACAGTTACGCGACGTTGTGTCGAGTGCTTGGGACTTTGGCGTGCAAACAGGCAACGATCCCAGCTTGGGATCGGAGTCGCTGCGCCGCGCGGTCGTGCTGCAGGCGACTACCGCGGTCGACGACGTTGATTGGCAACGACTTGTGCCCCGCCAAGCTTTGCGAAAGTCGGCGCTCGCTTTAGCGGGCGTATTCGCTACGATCATCCTACTAGGTTGGTGTCTCCCGCAGGCGATGGGAATCGGCCTATTGCGGCTGGTGAATCCACTCAGCGCCGCGGACTGGCCGCGGGAACATGATCTGCAATTCATTGAGTCGCCGGTACTCTTGGCTGCCGGAGAAGATTTGGTCTTGCAGCTGCGCGATACACGCGGGGCGCTACCCGCAACGGTCACGATGCACTACCGCACGCGCCGCCAGGGACGTTGGCACGAAGAGAGGCAATGGTTGACGTCGACGACCGATCCTTTGGAGATCCATCGACCGAACGTAATGCAGTCGCTGCAATACCGGGCGACCGGCAGCGACCACCGCACCATGCCTTGGCAGCCGCTTGAAGTTGTCGTCCCTCCGCACGTTGAAACGTTGCAAGTCACCGTGCATCCCCCCGCTTACACGCAGTTGCCGGCAACCACCTGGGATAATAATTTTCCGATCTATGCAGGAAGTGATTTGGAGTTGGATGGCCGTACTGATCAACCTGTCAAGCAAGTCTCGCTCCGTAACAAGCGTGGGTCTCAGTTGGCTGCGCAAATCAGCGCCGATGGTCACTCTTTTCGCATTGAGCCAACAGCTTGGCGAATTACCGAAAATGACACGTTCACGCTGCTGTTGACGACCGCCTCCGGACTCACGGCATGCGCGACAACCAACTTGGCGTTGGAGGTGATCGCAGACCAACCACCGCAAGTTCGTTTTATCGAGCCCACGAGCGACCTCACCCTCTTGCCTTCCGTCGCCGTGCCGCTGGTAATCGAAGCCAGCGATGCGTTGGCTATCCGTGAAATAGGGTTAGCGTATCGTCGCTCAGATCGATCGGACGCAGGCGAACAGCGATTGTCGTTATGGCAGGCGCCCCGCGACGTGAAAGTTGATCAGGTCGCGCGGCAGCGGCGGGTAGAATTCCTTTGGCAGTTGGCACCGTTGTCTCTCGAGCCAGGTTGCGTGGTCGAAGTCCACGCGCAGGCCCGCGACGCTCAACCGGCAACGACACGAACGGCAGCGGGACAACAGGCAAATGAGCAACGGGCAAATGAGCAAGGGGCAAAAGGGCAAGAGACGACGGGCCAGACGGTGCGCGCGCTGCGACTAAACATTGTTTCGGAAGCCCAATTGTGGCACCAGATCGTCCAGCAGCAAGGCCTCGTGGTTGACACGCTCGCCCAGCTGTTGCGCTCTCAACGCGAGCTTCGTCGCACGACCGCGGAATGGGAAGAAACTCCAGTCTGGTCTACCGAGCGCTGGGCGAGCGCCACACACGCCGCGCTTTTTCGGGAGCGGCAAATTGCCAGTGCGTTGGCGATTGGTCAGCATGGCGTTATCGAGCAACTCGCCCAGTTTTCACAGACGATTCAGCGCAACGGTCTGTTGCGCCCTGAGGCAACGGACCGTTTACGGTCTGGGCAAGCGCTGTTGCAGAATCTGGTCGATGCACCGCTGGCGGCGGCCGAGCAGTCACTGAGCGAACTAGCGCGGCACGCGCAACTTTTGACCGGTCGAGAGACGCTGCGTCCTCTATTGGTCGAGACGGGCGAACAGCAGCAGCAAGTCGTCGACGGGCTGCGACGCGTCGTCGATTTGCTGATGCCGGCAAATCTGGTGGGGCGGCTGGAAGGGGAGTTGGCGGCGCTTGAAGCGGATCAAGCCGCGCTGGCGAAACATTGCCAAGATGAGGTCGCGCCTCAACTATTGCAATCGGAGCTGGTAACTCCCGCTGCGCAAGCGGCGCTCGCCGGCGCCGTACGCCGACAGCGGGACTTGGCTAGTCGGTTTGCCGAGCTTATGCTCAAGCAAACGCAAATTGAGAATCGGGTAGCCGACGACGAGCCAACCCTTGCCGCGCGCTTGGCAGATACCGTAGCACAAGCGGAAGAACTTGGCTTGCAAGCAACGTTTCAGGCGGCTGCCGAGCAGTTGGCGCGGCACCGCCTTGGTCGCTCGGCGTCGTTGCAGCGGCAAACGATCGCTGACTTAAAGAAGCTTCTGGAACGCCTGGCAGGCCAAGATGCAGAGGGAGCCGTCGAGCGCTTCGAGCGTTTGCAAACGGCAGAACGAACAGTTCAACGTCTGCGCCACCAAGTCGATGCGCTCCAGCAGAAAATTCGCAAGCTCAAGCCAGAGCAGCGCAGAGGCGAGTTAGCACGTCTGCGCCGCGAACGTGAAAAGCTAGCGGAACAAACAGAAGAATTAGCTCGCCAGCTCCAGCGCCTGCGCACCACGCAAGCTGCCGAATCGCTACGGAAGGCCGCGTCGCTACTCCGTAGTGCTAAACTCGACAGCAAAACGACCCAACAAGCTCAGCAACAACTCGACGCGGCCCAGCGCCGACTTACGACCGAGCGTCGCCGCCAACAAGTCGCCCTCGCTCGCTTACAATTGGCCCAACTCGACGCAAAGCTGGGTGCCTTCGTTGTCCGGCAGCAAGCGATCCAGCAAGAAACGGTTCGCCTGGAAAGCTTATTCGAAAAATCGGGCCAACTCAGCAATGCCCAGCAACAAAGTGTTTTGCAATTCTCAAACCGACAGGCAGATTTGCGTGACGCCGTGACGGACGAAGCGAACAGGCTAACGTTACTTCCCGTGTTTGCCCATCTGCTAAACATGGCGGGTGAGACGATGCAGCGCCTCGAGAATCGTCTCCAGAAAATCGAGTTAGGTCAACCGGCACAGGATTTGACAGAGCAAGCGGTGCGCCAATTGGCGCAGCTGGTCGAGGCAGTGCGGCAAGAACGTCAAAATCTATCGAAGGACGACCGCGGCGGTGGCGGCAATGGGGGAGGTGAGGGTAAATCTGGCGACACGGCTCAAGCGCAGACGCTACAATTAGCTTTAGGGCAGCTCGAGTTGCTCAAGTTGCTGCAGACAGGCCTTCGTGAGAAAACAAAAGCCTTGGAAATGCGACACGCGGCCGGCCAACCATCAACAAATTCAGCGGGTGAGCTAGCTCGCCAACTAGCTCACCAACAACGGCAGCTTACCGAATTGGCTCGTCAGCTGGTTGCTGAGCCTCCCAATCCGCCAGCAGAAGAACCATTTCCGAATTTGGAGCAGGAGTTGGAACGATCGCTCGACAATACTACGTTGCCGAGATTCAGTCCGGAGAATCAACCATGAGAAACGTGTGTGCGGTCTTGCTCTTGGGCTTGCTGTCGTTTGGCCGATTGATTGGCTGTGGTGTGGCGGTCCGCGCAGACGACGCGTCGCTTACCGAAGAAGCACTGCTCGAGGACTTGGGCGCTGAGTTACTGAAACCGTCGACCCGCAAGCCCACCGTGCCACTCGACGAGCGTCTCTTGAAGCAATGGCGTCTCTTGGAGCAGGCGGGCGAAGACGTAGGGGAGCGTCAGCCGGCCAAGGGCGTTTGGTTGTCTCGGGTAGTGGAGCGCATGCAAACGGCCCAAACCTTGCTGGAGCTTCGCGACGAATCGGGCACTGCTAGTTCCGCCCAGGCGGAGGCGCTGACTCGGCTCGACGCGATGATTGCCGAACTGATTCAGAGGCAGTGTCAATGTAAAGGGGACCAAAACAGCGGTGGCAAGTCTGCCAGACCGGGCCAAAAAAAACCGAGTCAGCCCAAGCCGGGTAACGAGTCGGGCAAGAAGCCGGGTGCTACAGGCAAAGCGGGGAAAAGTCCGGATCAGGTCGCTCCCTCTGCGACCCAAAGTGGTGCCGATTTGTCGACGGAGCTGGCGGTCGCAGGTGAATTGGTCAAGGACCTTTGGGGCCAACTTCCGCAGCGGCAGCGCGAGCAGATCTTGCAACCGCTCGGCGAAGAATTTTTGCCCAAATACGCTAGCGAAATCGAAGCCTACTTCCGCGCCCTCGCTGATCCAAGCCGCATCCCTTCAGAGTCTCAATGACCCACTTTCGTCCATCCATCTGTGCCGTGCTCTGCCTCCTTGCCTTGCTCCGCTTCGCGGAGCTCCTTGGCCGTGCCGCCCAGCCTCCTGCGCCCGCCGCACTCATCACGCCAGCGGCGATTCAAGCTGCCGAAAACGGCCTGAAGTATCTGACTAGCCGCCAACTAGAAGACGGCAGCTTCGGCACCAGCGGCTACGCCCGCAACGTCGCCGTTTGCGGATTAGGTGGCATGGCTTTCTTGGCAAGCGGTAGTACGCCATCGCGAGGCCCATACGCCGAGCAGATCAATCGTTGCATCGAGTATCTGTTGTCACAGACCTCCGACGCCGGATTTATCGCAGCGCCCGATGCTACGAGTCGAGGACCGATGTACGGGCACGGTTTTGCGACGCTCTTTTTGTGCGAAGTGTATGGCATGTCGCAGCAGCCAGAGCTACGTGATTCATTAGGGCAGGCAGTTGAGCTGATTATCGGCTCGCAAAATGCCGAAGGAGGTTGGCGCTATCAACCGCAGCCGACTGATGCTGATGTGTCGGTAACCGTTTGCCAGGTGATGGCGCTCCGCGCCGCTCGCAACGCCGGGATTGCCGTCCCGCGCGAGACGATTGACCGGGCGATTGCCTACGTTCATGGCTGTCAAAACGAAGACGGCGGATTTCGTTACACACTGACAGAAGTCAGTCAGCCAAGTCAATTCGCCCGCTCGGCTGCCGGCGTAGTGGCTCTTTATAACGCCGGCATCTACGCCAGTGCCGAACTTGAACGGGGTCTCGATTATCTTCAGCGATTCAGGCCTGGTACAGAGACAGCAGGGAATGGAGGATTCTATTTTTATGCCCAATACTACTCCGTGCAGGCGATGTGGCACGCTGGCGGGGAGTATTGGAAGCAGTGGTACCCGGCGATTCGTGACGAATTGGTAGCCCGACAACGGGCCGACGGTTCGTGGCTCGATTCCATTTGCTCCGAATACGGTACCGCGATGGCATGTATCGTTTTGCAAGTGCCCAACAACTACCTGCCCATCCTGCAGAGATGAGTGTCGCGGTGTTTGCTTTGAGAGCTTTCCTGTTTACCTGTCTGCTGATGGTCTTTGGCGTGCGACTGATATTCGCTGCTGAACCTTTGCTACTCATTGGCCAATCGCAAGTGGGAGCGTCGTTCGTCGGCGCGACCGGCGACGTCACCTTGCAGTTTCAAGTGGCTGGCCAACCACGCCATGTCTCGGAGCAGGACCTAGTTCGTTGGTCGACGGCGCCTACCAACCTCCAGCAGAGCGAATTGCTGCTTGCCGACGGTAGCCGTTTGGCACTCGCTGCTGCTTGGGCAGGCAAGCAGCCGTGGCAAATAGTCGGAGACTCTGTTTCAATAACTACCAGGCTGCTTGGCGAAGTCGATTTACAGCGAAATCAAGTTCGAGCGATTGTGCTGCACGCTCCCGCTGGCTTGCAGCAACGCACCCAGTTCTTGGATCAGTTGCGCAGTGATAACAAGGGGTCGGATGAGCTTCGATTGACCAACGGAGACCAACTGATGGGCCAGCTTGTCGGACTCTCCAAGAATAACGATGGCCAGCGGCAGATCAATTTTTTACTCGAGTCAGCCAGTCAGTCGCTGCCAGTCCCCGTAGACCGGATCGCCGCGATCGTCCTTGGCAAGGGCGAGAATCACTCTCAGCTACCAGGCAAATTGGTGGTCGGATTGCGTGATGGAAGTTTGTTGATGGCAGAGTCGCTGTCCGCTGATGCCGGGCAACTTCGCCTGCGGCTGGCCTGCAACGTGGAGGTGACTGGAGGAAACTCACGCGACGTTACCTACTTGCGTTCGCTCTCGCCGACCTGCATTTATCTTTCCGATTTAGTCACGATCGACTATCAGCACGTGCCGTATTTAGATATCCCATGGGCCTATCGTCGCGATCGCAATGTACTCAAGGGGCCCTTGCAAGCTGCTGGCGGTTGTTACAACAAGGGACTTGGCATGCACACTGCCTCGCGGTTGACGTACCGGCTTGATACCGAGGAGATCGCCGGACGTTTCCGACGATTTGTCGCTGCGATCGCCATCGACGACGTCGCTGCGCAGCGCGGTAGCGTAATCTTTCGTGTCTATCTCGAGCGAGACGGCAACTGGCAACAAGCCTACACCAGTGCCGTCGTTCGCGGTGGTGATCGGCCCTTGCCCGTCACCGTCGAACTTGACGGCGCTCGCCAGCTTGCACTCGCGACCGACTTCGCCGACCGTGGCGACCAGCAGGATTACGCCAATTGGTTAGAGGCTCGGTTGGAATAGCATGGGGCCAATATCACGAACGTCGATTCTTACTTGGCTTATCCTTTTTGGTAATCTTTATCGCTTGAGCTGACTTTGAAGAACTCAATGATTGAGGGACTTCGGAAAGCGCGGGCGGCAGCCCGACACTAGTTTTGGTATTAGCACGAACTTTACCGATGGTTAGCGATAGACCAATTTATCGGGCTCCTGCTCTGCCTTAGTTCGCTCATACCGTAGGAATGTCATGACGACGATTCGTAATTCTCAACCGTTGCGGAAGGTGCTTCGATCGACTACCGCAGGTCTGCTAGCTGTTTTGCTCACTGCCCAATTTGTACTAGCAGCCCCCCGTGCTGGGAAATTGCAACGGCTTGAGCCAGAACTGGCTGCTCCGAAAAAAGAAAGAATGGTTCGCCCCACTCGGCCTGCGGAGATGGAGCCGAGCCAGCCGATCATCGGTACGGAAGTCTTTGTCGAACGCTTCGACGACGGTAGCGTCAATGTTGAGCGTGAAGTCACTCTCGACGCCGATGCCAACTACGTCAACCACGGACCTTGGAGGATGTGGAATAAGGCTGGCAAACTGATTGCTGAAGGCACCTATGACAACGGTCGGCGATCCAGCATTTGGACTCGCTGGTACGACCATGACGAATCGACGCTGCTCAGTCAATCGCCATTCCGCCGCTTTAAAGCTCCTTTTCTGTCACAAGTGAATTTTGACAATGGCATCATGAACGGCGAGTGGTCGATTTTCGACGCCCAGCAAAATCGCTGCTGTCAGATTTCCATCAGCCAAGGCAAACGCGATGGCATGAGCCTCTTTTGGCTGCCTGACGGTACCGTGCTGAGACAATCGATGTACGAACAAGGAGTGCCAACAGGGGAGGTGCTGCAACTCGAAGCCAAGACGGGCAAACTGGCTCACGCCAAGAGCTTTTTGAACGGGCGTGAGTTGACCACCAAGAAGTTGATGCACCGGCGAGGTAGGCAGGTGAAATTTGAGCTTCCTCACCAGAATCTGTGGGCGAATTCTGGCTCGGGTAGGGCTCCGAGGTTGTGATATAAGGTGGTTTCAACGGCTTCGTAGGTGCG
>Ga0310121_10002593_pt1 | contig 17036 bp, 16 predicted proteins | sample CB27_Tmax_986_MG_FD_203504 | JGI IMG/M metagenome (GOLD analysis project Ga0310121, IMG submission 203504) | Marine microbial communities from Western Arctic Ocean, Canada - CB27_Tmax_986 | ecosystem: Environmental > Aquatic > Marine > Oceanic | place: Canada: Western Arctic Ocean | collected...
CAGTAATGATTCCATGTTTCCGTTTCTGCCATGCGTTGTAGAACACTGACGAAAGTACTGGCGCTTGTCCGGTTCCCAGCTGCAAGGCCGGAGCCGTCAAGTTGAACTACGCTCTCCATTGGTACACCGATTTCAGTCAATGCTACTGAGACAGCTCGGGCACTGGCTTCGGGGCTCCCCAATCCCTCTTGAGTGCGGCCCATAGTCCGGAATACGAGTTCAGCGAAGAGGTTGTTACTCTTCTTGTTTATCACAGAGATGTATTCGCTGAGAGGAGGCGAAGTGTGTTTTGCGAGTATACGGACTCGGGATCGTTCATGGTGGGTTGGAGAGGTGATCCCGGTTAGTACAGATTTATCTGGGGACTCCACTACTCGGATATTACCTAGAATACGAATCCCGCGTTCTAATAGTACGTTACGGAATACAGAAGCAGCGAAGTGAGGGGGAGATGGAACAGTCATTTGCCGCCAAGCATCCCTCGCTCCAAGTACGATGCCTCCTTCGATCCGAATAGGATCCAAAGGGTATTCGCGCAAAATTGACAAATGAGGTCTAGTTCCTCTGGGAGACGTGATGGCTAGGTTATGCACATCCAGGCCTGCACTCTCCGGTATGGTATGTACCTCCGGTCTAGGTCCTGAGCGGTCTGAAGGAGCGACACGGAAGGACACCACATTTTCGTTAAACGAGAGTGCTGAAATAGGGGCTGCAAAATGATCATTAAGGTCCTTAGGGTCCCATGAGTAGGGACGAAGGGGCCCCGGAAGGTGTGAAGCGTCAGCCACTAGGTCGCCCGTTACCGTTCTGACACCGGCTTCTTCAAGCTGATCCGCAAGCAGTTCAAGAACATCCTCTCGTTCTTGAAAAAAGAGATCAGAGATTCCAGGGTCACCAGTGCCGTATAGCACAAGATCACCTTCAAGGACGTCATTGGCGATGTTGGAATCAGAGAGCAAATATGTTTGGAAACGGAAGTCCGGTCCGAGAATCCGTAGAGCTGCGGCCGTTGTGAGTAGCTTCAGGTTTGAAGCCGGACTCAGAGCAGAATCCGGTGACTCCGAAAAGAGCGTGTCACTCAGGTCGAGTGAGACGACTAGCACCCCCCATCTAGCATCCTTCCAGCTATAGGCATCCAACATCCGTGAAAGGTCTGCCTGCAACTCGCTGACTTCTTGCGCTTCAACTGGCTGACTTTCTAACGCTACAAGTGAGATCGACAACCCCAGGAGGAATCTCAGCGCAGGCGACTTCACGCCGTGACCAGGGGGCTCATAGCAGTGTGTGGATCAGGCGTGGATAGGGCCAGGTCCACCTTCGGGGACACAGGTCGTACAGTATCCGGTTAACTCCAAGCTGTAACCGATAACCTGAAAGCCTGTAGCCCTGCCACTAAGTGATTGGATTTCCGAGCCGGCAACCTCTCCGGGGATATCCGTTACAGACCCGCACGCTAGGCAGCGTGAATGATAATGAGGGTCCATTCGTCCATCATAACGAGCCGAGCTATCACTGTAGCTGAGCTTGACCGCCAGGCCACAGCCGACAAGAGTTTCGAGACTCTTATAGACCGTCGCGAGAGAAATCCCATCCAGGTCGGAGCGGACAGCTAAGAATACTTCGTCTGCTGTAGGATGAATATCCGTGCTAGCGAGGTAGCGGTATACGGCTGCCCGTTGTTCGGTAAACCGCTGTCCACTGGACTGCAGGGCACGGCGTAGTTGAAGGTCGGTATTCTCACGTAGCATAAGAGTACTTTATCGGTTCTAACGAAATAATGTCAACTGCGTGATCCACGATTTGATCAGTTTCACAAGTGAAAGGTTTAGGGATTGTCTAGCGCCCATCAGCGGCAAGGGTTGCTGTTGGGGCGGTCTAGGCAGATTCTTTTCCAGTACAACTCTGGAATTGTCCCACATGCCGCACATGAAGGATGTCTGATGAGCAAAGACGCCGGCACGTTTGATACCCTTCTAACTGAAAACCGCCGTTTTTCTCCGAGTGAAGATTTTCGGACTCGTGCAGTGGTCAGTGATTTGGAGATCTATGAACGAGCAAAGATGGACCGTGAATCCTACTGGGTGGAGTGGGCAGAGCAGTTAGACTGGTTCAGACGCTGGGACTCTGTCTTAGAGTGGACACCTCCTCATGCGAAATGGTTCGTGGGCGGGAAGCTTAACGTTGCTTACAACTGTTTAGACCGCCATCTAAATAGCTCTTGTTCTGATCAAGCTGCTCTTATCTGGGAGGGAGAACCAGGAGACACGAGAACCTACACATATGCTCAGTTGCATGATGCTGTCTGCCGCTTTTCAAACGCGCTGAAAAATCTGGGTGTAACTCGTGGGGATCGCGTCACCATTTATTTGCCTATGATCCCGGAGGCAGCGATTGCCATGCTTGCTTGCGCTAGGATTGGGGCGATCCATTCCGTGGTATTCGGGGGCTTTAGCCCCGAATCACTAGCTGACCGGAATAATGATGCTCAAGCCAAAGTGCTTATCACCGCTGATGGCGGTTGGCGAAGGGGTGGCATTGTTCCTCTCAAATCCAATGCAGATGAAGCTCTCCTGAACTCACCTACAGTAGAGAAAGTTGTCGTAGTTCAGCGAGGTGGTGAGTTAACCGAAAAGGTTGATGCAGAAATGCTGGAGGGTAGGGATCACTGGTATCATGACCTTATGGATCAAAACTCGGCTGATTGTCCGGCCGAGGAAATGGACGCCGAAGACGTGTTATTTATCCTTTATACGTCGGGCACGACCGGTAAACCGAAGGGAGTAGTTCACACCACTGGAGGATACCTGACACAGGTGGCTGCTACCACCAAGGTCGTGTTCGATTTACAAGACGACGACGTGTATTGGTGCACAGCGGACGTGGGATGGATTACTGGGCACAGCTATATCGTCTATGGACCACTCGCTAACGGGGCCAGCGTCTTCATGTATGAGGGGGCTCCAGACACACCTGATCGAGGCCGCTTTTGGGAACTTTGTGAGAAACATGCTGTCACCGTTTTCTATACAGCGCCAACCGCGATCCGGGCCTTTATGCGCTGGGGGGATGATTGGCCGGCAGAGTATGACCTATCTAAGCTCCGACTATTGGGGACAGTTGGTGAACCCATAAATCCGGAAGCATGGATTTGGTATCATGAGAAGATCGGCGGAAGCTCATGCCCTATTGTCGACACATGGTGGCAGACGGAGACAGGCTCGATCATGATCACGCCACTGCCAGGGATCACTGAAACAAAACCAGGAACTGCGACTTCTCCCTTTCCTGGCATTGAGGCAACGATCTTGAACGAAGCAGGAGAAGTTACGAGCGCCGGGTATCTCGCGATTACCTCTCCTTGGCCGTCTATGCTTCGCACGATATGGGGTGATGACCAACGCTTTCAAGAAACATATTGGTCTAAGTGGGATGGGATTTACTTCCCGGGAGATGGCGCCAAGAGAGATGAGGACGGCTATTTCTGGATTCTTGGACGAGTGGATGACGTTCTGAACGTTGCCGGTCATCGAATCGGTACGATGGAGGTTGAGAGTGCCCTCGTCGATCATCCGGCTGTTGCGGAAGCTGCTGTAGTTGGTAAGAGCCATGAGATCAAAGGTCAGTCTATCGCAGCGTTCGTGACCCTTAAAGAGGGAAACTCAGAGACTGATGAGCTGCTGGCTGAAGTTCGCGAGCATGTCGGGTACAAGATCGGAGCAATTGCCAAACCTGAGATAGTGATTTTTACGGCTGACCTCCCCAAGACTCGTTCAGGGAAAATAATGCGACGTCTACTGCGGGATATCGCAGAGGGACAGACCGTGGGAGATACGACGACTTTGGCAGACCCGAGCGTGGTTGCACGTCTACAGGCGATGTATGAAGAGGAAGAATAGACCTAAGGCTACTGCGTCCTGATTTTTGATCTTTATTTTACTGAGTTGAGCATCATCTTTGATGTGCGGCTAATGGTGTGTGAATTCAAAATCCAGAGTCCGGTCAAGCACGAGTTCATCAAGCGGTTGCATCGGCGTTTCTCCGATGAAGGAATCGAGATCTCGTTCCCTATCCAGACCGTGATGATGAAAATCGACCCCGACCAGGCATAGACTGACAAGGAAGAACCATGCAGGATTTCTTTTCGAATATTGTTGCAAACGACTGGCTGCGGGCCGCGGGGGGAGTCCTTTCCCTGATCGTCTTGGCTTGGATGGCCAACATAGTGACCCGCAGAGTATTTCTGGAGTTCGTCCACAAGTTGATGAGCAGGACACGGTCCACTTGGGACGATCACCTCTTTGAGCGACGCGTCTTCCACCAATTGGCCAGCGTGGCTCCAGCACTCGTGGTCTACATTGGAATCGACTGGGCCCTGAGCATCGGCGACAGCGCTTCGGCCGCCGCTGTTACGTTGACGAGTTGGGAGAATTTTTTGTTCGCGGCGGCAACCTTCGTGCGCCGCGTGTCGTTGGCATGGGTGGTGATAGCTCTGACGAGGGCAGCCGGCGGGCTATTGGATGCCCTCAACGACATCTACTCCGCAACCTACAAAGAAGCCCGAAATCGCCCGATCAAGGGATACCTGCAGGTCATTAGTCTTTTCTTGTACGTGGCTACCGGCATCATTGTGATTTCCATTGTGGCGGGTCGTTCGCCCGTGCTCTTCCTCTCAGGCCTCGGGGCGCTCACGGCCGTGCTGATGCTGGTGTTCAGGGACACGATCCTGTCTCTGGTGGCCAGTGTTCAGATCATGTCCAACGACATGATCCGGATCGGGGACTGGATCGAAATGCCCCAAGCTCATGCCGACGGCGACGTCATCGACATTGCGCTCCACACGGTGAAAATCCAGAACTGGGATAAGACGATCTCCGCGATCCCAACCCACAAGTTCATCTCCGAATCCTTCAAGAACTGGCGTGGTATGAGTGAGTCCGGTGGTCGGCGGATCAAGCGCTCCATCTACCTGGACATGAACTCAGTCCACTTCCTATCCGAAGACGAGCTTGCTCGCCTGTCCCGCTTCGAGTTCCTACACGAATACCTGGGTGCAAAGCAAAAAGACCTAGAGATTGCTAACAACCGACATATGTCCGGAGAAGGCATCAAGCCGGACTCACGACGGCTCACAAATGTGGGCACGTTCCGGGCGTATGTATGGCATTATCTGCGAGGACATCCGAAGATCCACCAAGAGATGACACTTCTGGTCCGGCAACTCCAGCCGGGGACGCAAGGTTTACCCTTGGAGATATACTGTTTCTCCAACGACACGAACTGGGCGAACTACGAGGGACTGACCGCGGACATCTTCGACCACCTTATCTCGAGTCTGCCGGAGTTCGGCCTTGATGCCTTCCAAGAGCCGGCGGGAAGGGACCTCAAGATCTTGCGTGCCTCAAGCTAGGGTCGTCGTGTAGGCACGTGTGAGCTTCCACAAAAAAGTTGGCGCCGGCATAGAGTTTAAGTTTACGGTCGGAGTCGGCTCTCTAGGCAAGGCGATAACCGCGCGGGGTAACAACTTCTTTTCTATTAAGGCGAGTTACTGGTTAGGCCTCAGATAAAAGACGCATAGAATGGCTCGTGATCGTCGGGCTCTTCACGTTATTGGGAGCGGGCTGCGCCCAGCAGGCGGAGGAATTGTAAGACTCTACTCACGCTATGCTCCAGGGCGTTTAGCAGCTGCGAAGTAGACCGGCAAGCCCGCCGGCGACAAGAAGAGGGGCAGGAAATCCAGCTCTCCCGATGAGTAGACGCGTCACTCCGGGATCAGACGGAACCAGGCGTTTAAAGAGTGGTGCTAAGCTTCGTCTGCTAGTGCATCAAGGGTGGAGGGAGCAGTTTTAGACAATCCCGGATCTGGCTTCTTCTTGACCTTCTTAGCTGGAACTCCTGCATATACATAGTGCGGCTCAGTACTCTTTGTAAGCATTGCACCAGCGCCGACCATAGAATCATCAGCCACATGCATACCAGATAGAATTGTCGCGTGATAGGTGATTCGCACTCCTCGCCCAATAACGGTTTTGGGCGTCTCCACGATGCGGCCATCAGCGATATCGTGTGTATGAGAATAAACGTTTGCAAAATCTGAAACTGATGAACCATCTCCTATCTCAATACCACCCCGGTCGTCGAGGAGCACGTGTCGGTGGATCACTACGTTGTCACCAATGTCGAGATTATATCCGAATGACAATCGCACATGTGGGAATGCCTTGAAGTTTGCACCACAGTGATGAAAGACATGGCGGGCAAGGATCCGTCTGAAGCGGATGCCGAGCTCCACATTTTCTCCTAGGTAACTACGGTCGAACATTTCCCAGAGCCACAGGAGTGGCTTGCGTGGTGTATAACGTTCTAGATCGATGTCCTGATAGTACTCCGGCTCGAGTGTAACATTCTCTGGGTTCATCTGAGCCAACGCGACAGGGAGGAAGTGTGTGGCGTCGTTGCGAAGGTGTGCATCACCCAGATGTGGGAAATAGATGTCGGTTAGAATAAGCCGGCAGAGTTCATTTCGGTCACATTTCTCTGATTCAAGTTCCTCTGATAACCAAGCTAGCCACTCAGAATAGAGGTTTGATGTGTTGCTGGGGATTCTTACTGAACGCAGAGGTAAGAAAGGCATTAGTGAATCTAGTCTAGATTAAGGGTATAGGTTCTAGGGTATTTTGAATTCTTGAACGGGAAATGGAAATATAAGCAGATCGATCGGATGGCAGTACCAAGTATCTAGAAGTCTGCCCATGGATCTGGGTAATACCTTCTGTTCAGAATGAACCAATCTTGGAGGGCTATCCGATGATCCCGTTGACGCTCTGCGGCCCTACAGATATCGTCTCCTATGGTAACAATCGTGTTTTCTGGAGTGGGTCCGCGCCCGCCTTATAACGCTCTTATCCCAGGGCTTCAAGGGGAGGGCGCGTCTTACTGGGATAGGTCGATTAGCGATGTCTGATGCTGTGCCCCTGCGAGGCCAGATTGCAAGAGAGGCCCTCACATTCGACGATGTTCTCCTGATTCCTGGACATTCGTTGATTCACCCGAAAGATACGGATGTGTCTTCGCGTCTGACGCGTGAGATTTCTATTGAGATCCCGTTGCTCTCAGCAGCTATGGATACAGTTACTGAGTCTAAATTGGCCATCCAAATGGCACGTGAGGGAGGCGTCGGGATTATTCACAAGAACCTCTCACCCGAGGCTCAAGCAGAGGAAGTAGACCGTGTTAAGCGTTCTGAGAGCGGAATGATCCTGAACCCGATTACCCTCACGCGAGACAGCAGTCTTAAAGATGCTCATGACCTGATGGCGAAATTTTCAATTAGTGGAGTTCCCATTGTCGAGGGTAATGGGAAACTGGTTGGGATTATCACTAACCGAGATCTGCAGTTCGAGCTTGATCTTAACAAGTCTATAGAGGAGGTCATGACTTCCGACCACCTCGTTACTGTTCCAGTAGGGACTACGCTTGACGATGCGGAAGCGATTCTCCATAAGCACCGTATCGAGAAGCTTCCAGTTCTAGACCAAGATGGAATCCTAAAGGGACTGATTACTGTTAAGGATATTTTCAAGCGGCGCCAATATCCGAATGCCTGCAAAGACGAGCATGGACGCCTTAGGGTAGGCGCTGCGGTTGGAGCATCGAAGGTCGATATTGAACGTGCAGCATTATTAGTGGAAGCTGGGGCAGACTTGATTGTAGTCGATACTGCTCATGGCCATTCCGAGGGTGTTCTCGAAGCACTCGGGCGTGTGCGAGAGCGGTTCCCAGATACCCAATTAGTGGGTGGAAATGTCGGAACTGTAGAAGGGGCTCGGGCTTTGCTCGAGCGAGGAGTCGACGCCGTTAAAGTGGGTGTTGGTCCGGGTTCCATCTGCACTACCCGAGTGGTGACTGGTGTTGGCGTTCCACAGCTGACTGCGATCATGGATGCAGTTGATGGTGGGGATGGGTCGGTACCGATCATTGCAGATGGGGGAATCCGCTACTCAGGTGACATTGTAAAGGCTCTTGCGGCCGGAGCGGAGTCGGTAATGATGGGCTCAATGTTCGCTGGCACGGACGAAGCTCCAAGTGAGAGCTTTATGCTAGAGGGTCGGCGATTCAAAACCGTAAGGGGCATGGGTTCCTTATCAGCGATGGAAGAGGGTTCGGCAGACCGTTACTTCCAGGAAAATCAGAGGAGTCAGAGCAAGTTAGTTCCAGAGGGTATTGAGGCTAGGGTGCCGTATAAGGGCCCTATTTCAGATACGATTTACCAACTTGTCGGTGGTCTCAAGAGTGGGATGGGTTACTGTGGTGCTGCATCTCTTGATGAACTTCGCTCTAGAGCTCAGTTCAGCCGAGTTACACCAGGCAGTCTCAGAGAGTCTCACCCTCATGATGTTACCATCACGAGGGAGGCCCCGAACTATCACATGTAGCGAAATACCCCACCGTCTTCATCCCACTGGACTAGAGTTTTGATGTCCCGAGAAATACCAGGAGGAAAGCCCGCCGACTGGAGTGATGACGTCTGGGACGCCTACAAGCTCTATGGCAAGGCAGATGTAAAGTACGTCCAAAGCTGTAACCGATTTCTTATGGAGATGTGTGAGCATCATCTGGGTGAAATCGTAGAACTAAACTTGAAGCTGATGGGCATCATGATACGCAATGGTGATATCGCTATGCCTGACCACTTCGACATCACTACTGGGCTTCCATCCTTGTTGGATCTGGGGGATGCAGAGGATGAGGTTGGTGTCTATAGGAACTGGTATGCTGAGAACATCAAGTGGCCTGAAGAGTGCGTAGTTGGGAAGGAGACTGTAGAGATCAGCTCTATGCCCCATAACGTGTTCTCGCCTTGGTTCCTGACAGCTTGCAGAGAGCTTGCGACACGCTCCGTACAGGGAGATTTGAATACGGACATAGACATCTACGTTAGAGACTCAGATGGCCCACCTGACCTATTAGCTGACGAGCCAGTACCCGAAGGTGCGGAGATAATACTTAGAGCTTCAAGAGATGTACTGGACTATCTCAAGAGTGGTGCTTGGCGAATTGATGAGGCACCAACGGAAGAGGTGGACATCGAAGTACAAAGACGTCCAGAAGAGTCTAGGCGGGATTATATCAATCGTGTGCAGGAGACGGTTGATGCCTACCTGATGTATGGGATGACCCAAGCAGACACGATTACAAGGCACCCAAAGGTGCCCCTGCAAGGCAGGCCCCTAGACCTAGACCACCTGCACGAAAAGATGCTGGTCATGAGAATGTTTGGGACACCGATACCCGACATCATAGAGGCTTGTGAGGAAAGTCTTTTGGATAGCAAGGGAAGACCTCTCTCTGACCTCAGAAAGACCGTGTATGATCGCACAGGGCTGATAGCTGAACACTTGGGCTTCCTACCTACCTCTGGCGATACAGAGGCTCTTTAAACTGCCCCAAAAACAGGGTATAACTAACGGTGCTATCACCTATATCACTTTGGGGTTTGTGCCCAACGAAGAAGCTGCTGCTCATACCAGGAGATCTCATCTAGGAGTGAGCGGCTTTGCAGTATCTGCGGACATACTGAACAGGGCATCCTAACACTCCGACTCCCATGCATTAGGGTAGTACCCTGAGACAAAAAAGTACGGATAGGATGCCCATTGAGGAGCGTACCAAGGGCTGATCAGCGCACTCTCACTGAGTGTCAGGGGTTGGCTGAATCACCCTACGCCACCTCGTCTATAAAGCTGAGTGCCCTAGAATTTATGGGGAAAAATCTGGGGATGTTCTGATAGGGGCTAGTTGTTCGCCTTGCGCCAAGCGAGTTCAAACATTTCGGCACACCGCTGACCTCCGCCGGGCTTGGAGTAGTTACGGATTGCCAAGACGTGCAAGTAGTCAGGTTTAGCCCTAAGAAGAGCAGATAGAACGGCGCGGAGGCGGTAGCGTGTAGCTGCTGCCCCCCCCACCTCGAAGGACCGCAATGTAGACGGGAGCACCACACCGGACGCGCAAAACAGTGTTGTATAGTCCAGCGCCATGTATTGACTAACCCCGGTTTCATTGCGAGGCTTGCCACTCAAGCATTTGCTTGAATTCATTAATTGTAGTCGGTGGGTACGGATCATCCGGGACACTCCGACGCTCGTAACACATAACGGAGTAGATGATGCGTATGAAGGGTACTGTGAAGTGGTTCAATGACCAGAAAGGTTTCGGATTCATTACACCTGAGGATGGGAGCAAGGATTGCTTCGTCCACCACAGCGCGATTCAGGCCGATGGTTTCAAGACTCTCGCTGAAGGCGCGACAGTGGAGTTCGATATGGGTGAGGGAGCAAAAGGTCCTGCTGCAGAGAACGTAGTTCAGGTCTCGTAGAGCAGGGGTTTTTCCCTAACAGAGGCGGGCCGCTCCCATGTGGGGGCGGCCCGTTTTTTTGTGAGGTAGTAAATCGACCCTGATTGATATCCCTAGAACTTGTTTCCTGTCCTCTCTCGGATGACAACCGCAACCTCATACGAAGGGGGATCACAAGTTTCTCTCGCCATACGGCGAAATAGGGGTGCGCCCCCACTGGGGTGGGATTGCTGGCGTGGATAGAGAGGCGGGGCACATATTCAGAGTAGCACCGGAAGAAATCGGGAGGGGAATGGAAAATGCGACTGCGCGGCACGACCATGGGGTTGCTGGCTGCATCTACTATCTTGAGTGGGTGCTTTGGGGCAATGGTGGGCTTAAGAGATTTTTCTGAAGTTACCCTAGAGAACAACGCGAGGATCATGACCTTGCAACGGGGCATGACACCGGAACAAGTGATCGAGCACATCGGGCCATCAAGTAACTCCCGCATTCCCAATCCATTCAGAAGTGAAATGTATCCAGCAGGTGACGACATCTTCAGGGCCTTCTTCTTCTATAGCGGGACAGGCCTTGTCCCCAGTATCCCCGACAGTGATTTGACGCCGGTTGTCTTCAAGAACGAGAGTCTGGAGGGCTGGGGGTGGTCGTACTGGGAGAGCACTGCGAAGCAGTACAACATCAGCATCCGCAATCGGTAAGCAGCCCCACCAAAATTTTTTCAGGAAACGGCGTTTCAGTGGAGGCGATGTGTGCGCTAGAAGGGCCATCTCACTATGGCTTTTCGGGTGCTATCTCTTCACGCCGAAGGCAGGTGTCTGAGTTCACTCTTTGAGAAGTTGGGTCTTTTGGTTGAACGCAGACCCGACGAAGCGCACGAAGATGAAGCCAGCCTGACAGATATTAGCGATCAGCGCCGTAACGTAGAGTGCGGGCGAGTTGCCGTAGGACAGTCCGATCACTATGGCAATCAGACTGACCTGTTCGGTGACTTCCAGCACCCCCACGATCACCACCGCAAGACGGTCGGGAGCGAAGTTACCTCGCACAGGTCGATAGGTGCGTACGAAGGAAACGATGATCCCGTTATCGAACACGAGGAAGATCAGCGCAGAGATATGCCAAGCGAGTTCTGAGTCGATTCCGTACCCTGCAAGCCCAATGGGAAAGAGAGCCGCCGCTACGCCGGCCACACTGCCGGAAATGACCAGCCGCAGTCGCAGGAGGTCGTGGACGGCATCCGCGATCTCATCTTTACGTTTGCGAAGCACACTGACGAGAGCTGCGAAGCCGGCAAACGCCGCAGAGATCTCCGCCAGTGATAGAAGGGTTTCGGTGTTCGGCATTGCCTGTCTGCGTTTGGGATATAGACAAGTTAAGCAGCTCTTTACTAGAGACCCAGACCACCGATCATATTGTCCAGATGCTAAGCCAGGTCATTATCTGGATGTGCGATAGGCCTTCACCCAGTCTATCTCCAACGCAAACGGTCCCTCTTTCTCATCACCGATGAGAATACCCATTTGTCGAATACGGGTTGGGTCGAGTGGCCCACTTCCCCTGGGCACATAGCCCCGGAAGGTCGCTTGAAATGTCTCGAAAGGCAGGTCGATCTCGGTCCACTCTCCGGGAGTCGTTTTGAACTCCACCCCGTACGCCACGCCGTCAAACGCCCCGTCCTGGCGGAAGCGAAGCTGATATCGGCGGCCATCTCCTTTAACCCTGAGGGTGACCCCCTCGTAGGCGGAGAGGTCCAAGGATTGAAATGCCGCACGGGTGGATGCGAATCCCCCGTTGTTCTCCAGAGACACGAACCCCATGAAAAGCGCTGTCCTCTCGTCAGTCAGCGAGATCTTGCTGGTGGATCGACCACCCATAACGCCGTCATTGACGATCGACCAGAGGATACCCTCGCCCTCAGTGAAATCCACGACGACCCTCATTTCTTGCTCCTGGGCAGTCAGCGTAACAGGTATCGAACAAGTGCAAAGCACCACAACTAGTAAGCGAAATATATGGCCTCCTCGGCCCGGGCAGGATAGCATCCAAGAGATGTCCATCCATTCGAAAGGAATTGTTGTTTCAGCTCTCGGATACAACGTCGTAGAGTGGCCCTTGGCTCATGGTTGTATAAGTAATGTACAATATTATGTTACAGAATATGGGATTTGTAAATGGTTTGTATAGTAATTAGCGTATGGGTGCTGATGCGTGCGGAGTCGTCGCCCCCTGCTGGCGGCTCTGGAGAAGCGCATCGCATATTCGCTAGTGCAGTAGCTTAAGTCGCAACCACACTGAGAGGGGGAACTCAATGAAATATAGCTTTGCATTTACCGCCTTAGTCGTTATGGCTGCTTGTTCTCCGGCGAACGATGGAAGCGCCATATCAACGGAAATGCTTACCGACGCTGAAATAGTAGAAGCTCTGGATGCTGGAATGGCGGAGTTCACGGCTGGATGGGCTGCTGGGGATCCCGAGAGGCTCTCAGACCTTTATGTGCAGGATGCAGTCCGCATCCTGCATGATGTTTCAGAACCCATAAGAGGAAAAGATGCTATCCGGGCTGAGTTCGTAGCTCGGTTTGCCTCAGAGGAGGAGCGTAGTTCTGAAGCTACCATGAATAACGTTCGACTGTCATACAAAGTAATAGGCCCAGATTTGGTGATTGTTGATGGCATATATGAACTATTTGATGAAGAAGGGAACTTTGGGTATAGGGGATTCTGGTCTACTGTTGAAAGAATCAGAGACGGCATTTCAAGAATCGTTTTTGAGACAGCGGGGGAATACAAAGGAGAATGACTCGCTCGATCCTGATGGAGGTACGCTCGGCTATAGCCTCCTACTACGGGAGTGCCACACCGGACGCGCAAAACAGTGTTGGTAGGTGCGCCAGGAGAGACTAGTTCCCGGCAGATCCTTGCAATAGATCCACCCTGAAGGGCCCGGCAGAGAAACCGGCCGGAGTGCCCTCTACACCACCGATCGGTCCCGTCATGGACGCGGAGAATCCCTCGTCTTCGACGACCCGCAGACTGGCCTCTGATAGAGCGAAAGTTGCCTCTCGGGTTGAACTGGAAGCCAGGGCCACCATCAGGTGAAGGAAGGCCCATCGGGCGAAGGGATCCTCGGGCAACTCAATGGATCCCTCAGTAACTGGCACAGGGTTCTTGGTTCTCTCTCTCTGTACTGTGAGGGTCCTCAGATCTAAGAGGTCCCCCGCCCCGATCAGACTTATGCGCAACCCCGAGCCACGGTGCGGTCCTGTCCGCTGTACGGATCGACCGTCCACCACCACCACACCGGATGCACCTACGACCCAAGCGGAATCGCCATCCACCACAAGTGCCGTATTCTCGTCGATTCCCAACCCGATCTGCGGTGAGTCCTCCTGGAGGACGGACACCAGGATCCGTCCGATCCGACCCCGTGCCAGGAAGTGCTGATCTAACATCCCTGACTCGAAGAAACCCATCCCCTCCCGGATACGAACACCGTCACCGTCCGGCAGACGAACGCCGTGAGTCACCGCATCCGTCGAACTCCCGCCGGCAATCATTACGCGACTCATCATGGCTGCCCCGGCACTCGAGCCCGATACCACAGCACCCTCTTGCCACCGCTGCCAGAGAGCCCGGTAGGCCTCTGTCGTGTCTCCGCCCGGTAGGAACACATCGACGATCCGGCTCTGGGATCCACCAGTGAAGAAGAATCCTGAGCAAGTCCTCACTTCAGCAACTATGGAAGAGTCTTGGGCTTGGGAGGGATCTTCTGTCGAAATGAGGAGGCCCTTCACCGAGCCGACTCCGCCGTAGCCAGTCAAGGTCGCCACAGCCCGCTCCATTGAGGCCGCGGGTTCACTACTGGCTGTCGGCACCACGCATAACGGGCCGTCCCCTGCTCGCGCATCGACAACGGATTGGTAGACAGCAGAATTGTCTGCCTGGAGCCCACCTCCGGCGATGACCAAGCGTCCAGTCGTCCTGGCCTCTCCATCTCGACCAACGCTATCGCTCACGGCACACCCGACTGCTATCAGAGCGAGAGTGAATAACAGGGTTTTCTTCATGCCCTAAATCTGCCCGCGCACCCAGCAGTTCCGCAACTTAGCCGGGAGCACCACTCCGGACTGAGCTACGCCACCAAAATTTTTTCAGGAAACGGCGTTTCAGCGGCGGCGATGTGTGCCGACTCAGTGCTTCTACTAGGGACACGTCCCCCATACCGGACTCGCAAAACAGTGTTGCTAGGTGCGCCATACGAAGCAGTGAAATAGGCACAGATTTGCTAACGGGACCCCAGTCCATTTATCCTTTCTTCGATAATAAAGATTTGGGTGGGCCAAAGGAAGCCGGTGAAAATCCGGCGCGGCCCCGCCACTGTAAGAGGACCGAGCTAGTCTCGGAGAACGTCTGCTCAAGGACACCACTGGGGTCATGCCCTGGGAAGGTGAGCAGTTGGCCTCAAGCCAGGAGACCTGGACCACCCGAGCTTATACCAACATTTCCGTGGGGGGATGGGCAAGGCCCAAGGCAAGTGGGCTAGCCCTATTCCGCTGCGAAAGGAAACGAGGGCTTCCTCATGTTCGTCCGACTCTTCACGCTCGTCGGCTGCTGCTTATGTATCTGCATACTCAGCACTCCAGCATGTCTTACGGCTCAAGAAAGTCTGTTCTCGCTTGAAGGACTAATCGTAACTGCAAGCCCCACGGCCCAAAAAGCAGAAAACGTATCTGCAAACGTGACTGTGCTCGACGGCGCAAAACTGCGTGCCCAAGGTATCACCAACGTAGCAGATGCACTGCGATCAGAAGCAGGAATTCACATTGTACGAAACGGATCGTTTGGCGCTGTTACTTCAGTCTTCATGCGAGGAGGCGAAAGTGACTACGTGCTCGTATTGCTTGACGATATGCAGATTAATCAGCCGGGAGGAGCATTTGATTTGGCTGAGCTCGATCTTGCTCAAGTGGAACGAATCGAGATCGTTCGGGGACCTGGAAGCGCGCTCCATGGTTCCGATGCCGTTTCGGGCGTGATACACGTGATCACAAGAACTGGAAGTAGCTCGACCACAAGTCACGTATCTACCCGCATAGGCTCCTACGGTCGAAGAGACTTCACCGCCAAAATTGGTGGTGGATCAGAACGAGCAGCGTACTCGATCTCAGCCTCGCGGACCTCAACCGATGGCATCTTTACGAAGAATAACCAACAGGTGAATACCACAGTCAGCGGATCCGCTCGTCTGGTTACAGCTGATAAGACCCGGGCCGATCTTTCAGTTCGGCTGGGTGACCGACGTTATCATTTCCCTACGGACGGTAGCGGGCAGGTGATGGATGCGAACTCATTCACCTACACCGACAGGAGCGCGGCAAGCCTCAGGGTAGAGAGATCGGTTTCTGAAGCATTGAATTTCGAGGCCCTTATAGGGCTAACTAGTACGAGTGGAGGACTAGATGATGCTCCAGATAACGCGGCAGACACACTCGGCTTTTTTGGATTTACGAGCCTCAATCATTTTCGGAGATCAAGCGTCAATCTTCGGGCACACCTCAAAGTCGATGAGATGGTTGTCACAGGAGGTTGGGAAATAGAGCATGAACACCAACGTTCGTTCACGGAATCCTCCAGTCAGTTCGGCGCCTCAAGTGACCAGAGTGATAATGACCGCCTGAACCAAGCCTACTATGCCCATGCTACAAGCAGACACCAGAACATCGTTCTAAATGGTGGAGCAAGGTTAGAGCACAATGAGCGTTTCGGAACGTTCGCAACCTGGCAAATAGGTGCAACGTGGACACCTTTCAAAAGCGAGTACACAAGATTGAGGGGATCAGCGGGCCGTGCCCTCAAAACGCCTACATTCTTCGAAAATTTCGCTACGGGCTTCGCTCGTGGTAATCCGCATCTGGAGCCAGAAAGTTCGATCTCATGGGAATTCGGGATCGACAGGACCATCTTCGGAGGGATAGGAGAGATAGGCCTGACATGGTTCGACCAGTCTTTCGAGGACCTGATCCAGTTCACTTTTACACGCCCGACGCCTACGGATCCAAACTACTTCAACTTGGCGGCGGCAAGTAGTCGAGGGCTTGAGCTGCAGCTGGACACACAGTGGCGGAAGCTCTCAGCCTCGGCAACCTGGACGTGGCTCGAAACAGAAGTCACGGACAGCGGCTTTGAAGAGGGGCCCGGAGCAACCTTTATTCGTGGAGAGGCTCTTCTTCGGCGACCTAACCATAAGGCGAACCTCCACGTCGCTGTAAACCTCAATAATCACCTAGATGTCTACGCAGATCTAGGAGTCACGGGAGCACGATCAGATCGGAACTTCAGCTCATTCCCAGCGGCAGCCGTAACATTGCCGAGCTTCGGTCTGGTCTCGATCGGAGGGAGATGGGAGGTCTTCCCCTCTACGCAGAACTCCTCACCTCTAGTTTTCGACATGCGATTGGAAAATGCACTAGATGTGGAATTCCAAGAAATTTTTGGCTTTCAAGCTCCGGGGAGGGCACTGCAGGTTGGATTATCTCTGAACTTTGGAGGTGGAGAGAAGAAGGCCCCATGACAAACGCCAACTGAGGGGTTGATTCGTTTCAAGATGTCTCCTGACCTCGGAACCAGTCTTGAATGTAATCGATGATTTCAGTGGTCGGGGTTCCTGGGCCAAATAGCCTTC
>Ga0310121_10002594_pt1 | contig 17033 bp, 15 predicted proteins | sample CB27_Tmax_986_MG_FD_203504 | JGI IMG/M metagenome (GOLD analysis project Ga0310121, IMG submission 203504) | Marine microbial communities from Western Arctic Ocean, Canada - CB27_Tmax_986 | ecosystem: Environmental > Aquatic > Marine > Oceanic | place: Canada: Western Arctic Ocean | collected...
GCTCTCGCGGGAGTCGGCGTTTCTTATGAACAACCTCATTCTTCTAGGCGTGACCTTCGCCGTGATCTGGGGCACCATGTTCCCGCTGCTCACCGAGGGGCTTACCGGGTCGAAGATTTCGGTTGGCCCGCCCTTCTTCAACCAGGTCAATATCCCGATCGGTCTCATTCTGCTCTTGATGATGGGGATCGGGCCAGTCATTGCCTGGCGGAAAGCGAGCCCGCGGAATCTGAGGCGGAACTTCCTCTTCCCGGGCGCTGTGTTCCTCTCAGCTGCCGCCATCCTCTTCGCAGCCGGGGTCCGGCACACATATGCCCTTTTGACCTTCGCGCTTGGCGCCTTCGTGCTCACGGTTATCGTGGTCGAATTCTGGAAGGGTACCCGTGCTCGGGCTCGAATCGAAGAGGAGCCCCCGTTAACGGCCTTCCTACATCTCGTGCGGAGGAATCGAGGCCGGTGGGGCGGGTACATCGTGCACGTCGGGGTCGTGATCATGTTCATGGGCTTCGCCGGATCGGCCTTCGACAGGGAAGTTCGCCAGAGCATGGTGCCTGGCGAGTCTGTCTCGATCGAGTCGCCCTTCGGGCACGAGTACACGCTCACCTACCAGGGCCTCTCCACCAGCCTGGTTCCGAGCATGAGACAGACCATTGCCCTCTTCTCCGTGCAGAAAGACGGCGTCGACATTGGGTCGATCACCACTCAGCGCCAGCTGGTCCTGGCGACGACGCCCCCCCAGCCGATCAGCGAGGTCGGAATCCGGTCGACGTTGGTGGAAGACCTGTACGTAATCCTCGCGACCGTCGACGATGCCGTGCTGCTCGGGAGCAACGATCCTCAGTTACAGCGAGCCACCTTCCAGGTGCTCGTGAACCCGTTAGTTCCATGGATATGGTATGGCGGTTTGATCATCGCCACAGGTGCCCTGATCGGCCTTTGGCCGGGCGCTGGTGTACCCACGCGAAGCCGCCGGATGGGCTCTGGGTTTAGAGCGGGAGCGGCCGTTGGCGCAGGAACTAGCGGAAGGGAAAGCGAAGCCTCCACTCCAGACTCGACGACGAGCGCACCCACGACTGTGGGATGAGCGCTCTCATCCCCGGAGTTCTTATCGCTCTAGGGGCGGTCTTCTTCGTCTTGTATCCCATCGTTGCGGGGCGCGAGGCGGCCATGGAATGGTCCGACGAGGAACTCACCGAAGCCCAGCACCGACGCAACGTAGCTCTCCTGTCTCTTCGCGACGTCGAGTACGATTTCCACGCAGGAAAGTTGGACGAAACCGACTACCGTGCTCTGAAGCAACAGATTTCCTCCGAGGCCCTTGAAGCGATCGATGAGGAAGAGGCCGAGTGGCTCGGGCGGCAGGCGGTGGGGAGTGCCCAAGGGGGGACCACAACGCAGACCGGTGTGCCCGATGACCTCGAGGCCGAAATCGCCGCGCTCCGCGCTTCGATTCGCGAGGGAGTCGTCTGTCCTCAGTGCGGTGATCCCAACCCCCGGGGAAGCCGTTTCTGCGGTGACTGCGGATCGGCGCTTCCTGTCATGACGGACACTGCTGGGGGCTCGTAAGAGTTGGCGCACGTTCTGGAAGCTCGCGATCTGGTACGGCGGTACGGTCCGATTCGGGCCGTCGACGGGATCTCTTTCGGCCTTGTCGAGGGCGATCTTCTTACGGTTCTGGGTCCCAACGGTGCGGGGAAGAGTACGCTTCTCGGGCTCCTCGGGGGATCGCTACGGCCCTATTCGGGAGAGATTTGGTTCAGAGGTGAACTGCGGGATCCGGGTGTTACGGACTGGCGGGCGGAAATCGGTGTACTCTCCCACCGGACCTTCCTCTATGGTGCCCTCTCCGCCCGTGAAAACCTATCCTTCTACGGCTCCCTCTACGACCTTCCGGATATAGCTGAGCGTGTTGATGCCCGTCTCGCCGAAGTGGGTCTGAGCGAGGCCGCGGGCCGTTATGTACGGGAGTTCTCCCGCGGGATGCGCCAGCGCTTGGCGCTGGCACGAACTCTCCTCCACGACCCTTCGCTCATCTTCCTGGACGAGCCATTCACCGGGTTGGATGTGCACGCTTCAGCGCTCCTCCGAGAGGTGTTGGTGCGACTCAAGGATGGTTGCCGTACGGTGATTCTCGTCACGCACAACCTGTCCGAGGGTCTCGCTCTCGCCGATCGGGTGGCGATCCAGGTCCAGGGCCGCTTCGCTTTTCTGGGAGCCCGGCACGAGATCCCCGACGGAGCCGAAGAAAGGTTCTATAGGGAATGGGTGGAGGACTTGTGAGCCGCTATCTGAGGCAGGTGTGGGCGCTCGCCGCCAAGGACCTTCGGGTGGAATTCCGAACCCGCGAACGGTTTGTGGCTATGGCTGCGTTCGTCGTTCTCACGTCCCTTCTTTTCAACTACGCCGTGGACTGGACGCTCCTGAACCCGCGGGACATAGCCTCCGCACTGATCTGGATGATCATAGTTCTCGGTGGGTTGCTGGGTCTCGGTCGAACCTTTGAACTCGAAAAGGAAGATGGTGCAATGGAGGGGCTCCTCGTGGCTCCCCTGCCGAGAGACGCTCTCTTCCTCGGAAAAGTCATCGCGAACTGCGTGCTATTGGGCCTGGTAGAGGTTCTCGCTGTTCTTGTGGTCTCTCTCTTCTTCCAGGTTGACTTCACTCAGAACTGGCTTGCAATAGGTGCAGTCCTCCTCGTTGGAACGATCGGGTTCGTATCGCTCGGGACCCTTTTTAGTGGCATCACCGCAGGCACGAGGATGGGCGAGACGCTGCTCCCAGTCCTTCTCTTTCCGCTCTTAGTGCCGCTCGTTGCCTTCGGTGCATCGTCCACGGCCAGTCTTCTCGCGGGGTTTCCTCCGGCTGTAGTTTATGGCAGTTTGAGAATCCTGGCGGCGTTTTCTATACTTGCCCTCGTGTCAGGAGTAGGGCTCTTTCGTTTTATCGTGGAGGAGTGATGTCTCTCAGGTCAATCCGACAGAGTGTGCTGATTCTGGGATTCCTTGGGGTCAGTTTGACCCTTCTGTTCCATTGGATGGTGTTCTTCTGGGTTTCGACGGAGGCCACTCTTGGGATCAGCCAGCGGATCTTCTACATACACGTCGCGGGCATGTGGACCGGAATGCTGGCCTTTATCGTCGTCGCTGTGTGTAGCGCGATGTACCTCTGGCTTCGTGACGACAGATTGGACCAGATAGGTCGGGCGGCAGCAGAGGGTGGGCTTGTGTTCTTTGCGGTTGGACTGACCGCCGGGCCATTGTGGGCCCGTCTTGCCTGGGGAACCTGGTGGACATGGGAGCCGAGGCTGACCCTCAGCTTGCTCGCCTGGTTTATCTATATCGGTTACCTGCTGGTGAGAGGTGCGACCGAGAATCCAGAGAAAGGGAAGACATTCGCTGCTGTGATCGGGGTTATTGCTGCCGTGAACATTCCACTCATTCATGTCAGCGTACTGTGGTTTCGTTCTCTCCACCCGGAGCCGGTGGTAGTTCGACAGGACGGCCCGGCCCTTCCACCTGATATGCTGATCACCATGTTGACCGCCCTTCTCGCCTGGACGATCCTCCTTTTCGCCCTCGTGTTGCTCCGCTATGGCGCTGCCCGTCTCGAGGCCAGAGCGGAAGAACTCGCGCTCGACCAAGGAACGACTACTTGATGAAAGCGAAACTTCTCATTGCGGCTGCGGTTTTCCTGCCTGTCATGGCGCTTGGCCTACCTGCGGGTTTGCTTGCTCAGGAGACCCCCACCGCGACTCCGTTAGAAATGCGCCACTTCTGGCATGTATTTGTCGCTTACACGTTTGCCTGGATTCTGTTGTTCGGGTGGGTGGTGTCGATTCTGAAGAGATTTCGCCGGGTCGAAGAGAAGCTGAATTAGCTGCCGGCATAACGGTCGAGGATGCGATTCGTCATATCCAACTCGGCGAGCACACCTCCCCGAGTCATTTCCTATGTTTTTTCCCCGTGCCGGTAGTGTCAGGACTCGCTTGGGAGATCCTCGACGCGATCAACGTCTGCGAGAACTGAGAGTGACTCGACCTTGAGTCCGAGCCCGTTTGCCTGTTTCATGCTTTCCTCCAGAACCCGGTCCGTACTCCACGGAATCCCCTTGAAGAGGTCGGGCGTGGGTCGCCGTAACGCGAGAAGGTAGTATCCTCCGTCCACCGCGGGCCCGAAGACGGCGTCGACCCCCTCAGGGTCTGATAGAAGGGAGAACGCCCTCTCGACCCGATGGCGATCGAGGCCGGGTATGTCGGTACCAACAACACAGACCAAGTCGCCTTCTCCAAACCCCCATTCGACGGCGTGGGTGAGCCGCTCGCCTAGGTCACCGGACTGCTGGGGAAGGTACTCGTGTTCCTTTTCTCCCAGCCACTTCCGGATCTCTGGTTCAGAGGCCGGTGGGTCGTAGCAGATCACCGTGCGGTAGTCTCCGCCTCGAAGCTGCTGCACTACCCGTCGACCGAGTCGGCGATAGATATCGGCGGCTTCGACTTCGCCAAGCTCCTTCGCGATCCGGGTCTTGACGCGTCCGGGGACTGGCTCTTTCGCGAAGACCATCAGGACGCGCCGGGGCGTTTCAGGTGCCATTTATCAGGGATGAGGAGGCTACGCTCGCCAAATCAGCTTCAGACCTGTCCGTGAGGCTTGTACCAACGGGACAGAACCCGCGGCGAGATGCCTAGCGAGTAGAGAGAGATCAGAGCTACGTTCCGAATGAAAGCACGAACGGGCCCCTCTCTCCTGTAGCGTCGGGCACTCGTGATCACAGGCGCGTCGATGCGGTCCAGGCCGCCATTTCGCCGTAGTCTCCGCACGATTTCGACGTCCTCCATCAGGGGGATCTCCGAGATTCCATCCAGCTCTTCGTACAAGGAGCGGGAGAGGACTAGCCCCTGATCTCCGTAGATGAGTCCGGTCAGCTGTTCGCGGATGCGTTGGCCTCGCTCGATCAGGCCCCACCAGAACCCTTCCTGGTCCAACCGGAAAGCGAAGTGGGCCGCCCCGCAGGATGGGGGAGCGTCGAGCCAGCGGCGGAGAGCCTCTTGAGTTTCCGGAGGAAGCCGGGAGTCGGCATGGAGAAAGAGTACCCAGGGAGCTTTGAGAGAACGGGCCCCAGCATTCATTTGCCTTCCACGGTTGGGTCGAGTGCGTACCGTTTTAGCACCCTCGCTTTGCGCGATGTCCAGAGTCCTGTCCTTTGAGCCTCCATCCGCTACGATAATCTCTAGGGGGAGCTGAAGGGAATTGAGGTCGGCTAGGAGGAGGGGAAGTGTTTCTTCTTCGTCTAGGGTTGGAATCACGATTCCCAGTCGTGGTCGTGTCCTAGGGGAAACTCCGGTCACCGGGGCACATCGTTTAAAGTCCAGTCGTAGTCAAAAAACGCAACTTCAGTGTCACTGGACTGCACCAGGCGTAGTTGTTCTCCTTGAAGGTATCGTGAGAAAAAATCCCTGAGTCCCGGAATCCCCCCGAAGTCGTCTCGATACCAATACATCGCTCTGTTCAGGTAGAGAGTTGAGGGATCACCAGACTCCAAAGTGAAGTGGGACCGAACATCGATGAAGCCCTCGACCGCTGAGTCCAGCTGAGCGTCAAGACGGTTTGCCTTGTATGCTTCCGGCCAGAGAGCGGGACAGCTTCGTGCTGCACAGTTCACCGCAAAATGGATCCGGGGCTCACCGAATGTGGGCCGGATGATCTCGTGCTCGATCTCGTCCTGGGAGCGGTCGCTTCTTGCTATCCGGCAGTGCTTCTGAGTGAAGGCGTTTCCAATCTGCCAAACTGAGTTCGCGGGATACCCCGCTAGTTGGTTTCGAATCCTACCGAAGAGTCCGATGCTGCGACGCCCGATTGGATAGTGATCGGCCACAGTCTTGAGCATGCACGCGTTGTATGCGTTAATCCAAAATGCAAGCTGCTCTTCCCGAGGTGCCCGGCGGAGCGCCTCTGGGTCTGTGGCGCCCAGCGACTCGATATAGAGGTCTAACTCACCGCGGATCTCAGTGAGCGTCCTATAGTCCACGAGCGGAGGGTCCACGACTTGTTCGAGCACATGGTCGAAGGCCTCGTGATTGGGGATGTCCTGAGCTGCGAGGGGTCCCGATGTCAATGATGCACCCAAGACCATCATGACTCCCGTCGCCCCGGGGAGTGAGATCTTCATCTTCTTCAGTAGGACAGGAATGAATGTGAGAGCAGCAAGCATAACTCCAGCGAGTAGGGCGCGGAGGAAAGCCTCACGAGACGCCTCCTGTGATCCTTGCAAGAGTGCATCGGCGAATAGGGTGTACACGACTGTACCTGGCAGGATTCCAATGGCCGTTGCCCCGGCATATGTTCGCCAGCTCATAGTGGTAAGGCCAGGCCCGATATTAAGAACATTGAAAGGAACGGCGGGAATAAGCCGGAGCACAAGGAGGCCTCTGAATCCGTACTTTTCCGAGACTTCATTAAGCCTGCTTATATGTCTCTGTATATCCTCACCACGCAGAAGGTAGCGTACTCCATCGCGCCCCAGGATTCGGGATACGATAAAGGCTAGATTCGCTCCGAGGTTCGCACCAATCGAGTTGAACAGTACCCCTCCCCAGAAGCCGAATACAGCGCCTCCGATCAGTGTGAGAATTGTGCCAGGAAGGGCCAGTGTTACTGCACCCGTATAGAGGATCACAAAGAGGATCGGCGCCCAGGCTGAAGACCTCAGGTAATCGATCACGTCGAGTGCTCCCTGCCGTGACAGAACATTTCCTGCGGGGGTCAGACAGAGGATGAGGAAACCAGCCAAGAGAAGGAGCCCGAGCACAACGAGTCGGATCTTTGCCTGAATCCGGCTCATGTTAGCCATCGAACGATACTACGAAGAAGGTGCCCAGCAGCGCCTTCCAGACGCGTACGCTGGTACGCGTCTGCGGTCCGTTTCACCCCCTCGACCATAGTCGGATAGGGGAATATCGTCCCCGATATGTCTGCTAGCGAGAGTCCGTGCTTGCGTGCTAGCACGATGGGCATAAGCAACTCTCCGGCTCTTTTCCCGACAATCGTGGCCGCGAGTATCTGGCCCTTACGATCTGCAGTGATCTTGGTGAATCCAGTGGTCTCCTCGTCTGTGATAGCACGATCCAGATCCGAGAAGTAGTACCTGAAGGGGATGCCCCCTTGCTCCTTGGATTCCGCGTGTGAGAGGCCTACGTGGGCGACCTCCGGGTCAGTGTATGTGACGCGAGGGACATTCGATAGATCCACTCTAGAAGAGAAAGGAAGAAGGGCGTTTCGAACGACGGTCTTCGCCATGACGTCGGCCACATGCGTGAATTGGGGGCCGCCGGTGACATCTCCTGCAGCCCAAACTCCCTTGGTCGTCGTCCTCAGACGCTCGTCGACGTCGAGGGGGTCAGCAGTTATTCCGACGCGCTCCAAATCCAGTCCCTCGGTATTTGGTCGACGGCCCGTGGCCACGAAGAGGAGTTCGCCAGAGAACCGACGGCCATCGTCTGTCACGGCGACTCGCTGAGTACCGTCAATCTCTATCGCAGATGTCTTTGTGCCTAGGGAGAATGTCACCCTCTCGGACTCGAGCGCTGAGCGAAGGACTTCGGCCGCCTCGGGATCTTCTAGAGGAAGGATCTCTGGGAGGATTTCCAGGACCGTGACGGCGGCGCCCAGGCGGGTGTACATTTGGGCGAACTCGAGGCCGATGGGTCCGGCTCCGAGGATCAGTACGGATTCCGGAAGCTCGTCCTGCTCAAAGGCCTGCTCATGGGTCAGATAACCGGCTTCTTCTAGGCCAGGGATGAGGGGAGTCACCGGTCGGGCTCCCGTGGCGATCACGATCCGCTTTGAGCCGAGAGTGCCGACCCCGTCAACTTCGAGTAGCCCGGGTCCAGAGAAGTGCGCGGATCCGAAGTGCACGTCGATTCCTCGCTCCCGGATCCGGTCTGGGTCATCGTGGACGGCGACCCGGGTACGGGCCGCCCGGACTCTGTCCATCACCTCCCGAAAGCTCGGGGATACCTCGAGCGGTGGAAGTCCGAACCGTGTGGCGGTGCGGATGTGTTCTGCCGTGTGAGCAGCCGCGAGCATGGCTTTTGACGGGACACATCCTGTCCAGAGGCAGTCGCCGCCAAGGTCGCTCTTTTCTACGAGAGCAACATTCGCACCCAGATACGCACCTCCGGTTGCGGAGACGAGTCCGGCGGTTCCTCCGCCGACGGCAATCAAATCGTATTCCTTAAGAGGCATGGGGCCCTCTGCTTTCATTTGGTCGGTGTAGCCCACCTAGCCAAGCCCGTCTGACAATCCACCCAACCCGATGACTCCGCCTGAGGTTCCTCCTTTGCCGAACTTGGGATCTCATGAGGCCATTTTCATGACCCCTTCCACAGTCTACAATTGAGGCCCCTAGACCGAACCCCTTTCGCTTTATCTTCGGGTTTGGTATTTTCGGTTCAGGAGTAAGTCGTAACGCTATAATTTGAGGTGACCTGCGGACAGAGACGAGTTGGCTACACCTAGGGCCTACGGACAGGGCGGTGACGCGTCCGACGGGGAGACATATGACGATGGCTATTGTGGAGTTGAGTGAGAAGAGAGAGAAGGATCTGGCGACGGCCCTGACTCAGATCGAGCGGTCGTATGGGAAGGGGGCGATCATGCGGATGGGCGTGGACGGTGCCGAGATGCAGATCGAAGTGATTCCGACCGGCGCGATCAACTTGGATGTGGCGATCGGCATTGGAGGAATCCCCAGGGGTCGCATCTCGGAGATCTATGGTCCGGAATCATCAGGTAAGACCACACTTTGCCTCCACGTGATCGCGAACGCGCAGAGGAAGGGTGGGATCGCGGCATTCATCGATGTCGAACATGCCCTCGACATCCAGTATGCCCGTAAGCTCGGGGTCGACGTGGAAAACCTCCTCGTCTCCCAGCCGGATACGGGCGAGCAGGCACTCGAGATCGCCGAGGTGCTCATTCGATCCAATGCCGTGGATGTCGTCGTCTTGGATTCTGTCGCGGCGCTAGTGCCCCGCGCTGAGATTGAAGGTGAGATGGGCGACACCCACGTCGCCCTCCAGGCGAGGTTGATGAGTCAGGCGTTGAGAAAGATTACCGGGGCAGTGAGTCGGTCTCATACGTCCATGGTCTTCACCAACCAGATCCGGGAAAAGGTTGGTGTGATGTTCGGCAATCCGGAAACGACATCGGGAGGAAGAGCCCTTAAATTCTATGCGTCGCTTCGCCTTGATATTAGGAGAATTGGCGCGATCAAGGACGGGCAGAACATCGTCGGGAATCGGACCCGTGTAAAGGTCGTCAAGAACAAGTGTGCACCACCCTTCCAGCAGGCCGAGTTCGACATCATGTACAACGAGGGGATCTCCCATTCGGCTCTCCTAATAGATCTCGGCTCCGAGTTCGATCTCGTGCAGAAGTCCGGAGCGTGGTACTCGTACGGGGATCTTCGCCTCGGTCAGGGGAAGGAGAACTCGCGCCAGTTCCTCATCGAAAACCCGGATGTAATGGAGGAGATCAACGAGCAGATCCTGGAGGCTCTTGGTGTTTCGGATGGGTCCGATCGTGAGAGCCACGAGGTTCCGGGGGCAGAAAGCCTGGCCGGTTAGACCAAAGTCTCCGGGCGCAGAGTCTCGTGGGGTGGCTCCTTCGGTTGAGGTGCTTCCGGTGGCCGGGTTATACTCCTCCATGGCTCTCCGATTCCAGAGAGCCCTACAGATGGCAGGAGGGGACCGACCAGCGAGTACCGCTTCGGCACGCAGGATCCTATGAAGGCTTCCGAAATCAGACGCCGGTTTCTGGACTACTTCCAGCTACGGTCTCATGAACGCGTTCCCAGCGCGTCACTCGTTCCCGCTGATGATCCGACACTGCTGTTCACGAACGCGGGGATGGTCCAGTTCAAGAAAGTGTTCCTCGGGGCTGAGGAGCTCCCCTACAAACGAGCGGTTACGGCGCAGAAATGCGTTCGGGCGGGCGGAAAGCACAACGATCTGGAACAGGTCGGCACCACAGGGCGGCATCACACCTTCTTCGAGATGTTGGGAAACTTCTCCTTTGGTGACTACTTCAAGAGCGAAGCCATCCTGTATGCATGGGAGTTCCTCACGAACGACCTCGGGCTGGAGCCAGCACGATTCTTCGCCACGGTGCATCACACCGATGACGAGGCCTGTCAGCTCTGGCAGGAGATGGCAGGGCTAGACCCTGCTCGCATCCTCCGGCTGGGTGACGAGGAGAACTTCTGGCAAATGGCTGACACGGGTCCGTGTGGGCCGTGCTCAGAGCTACACTATGACCTCCGCCCAAGAACTCGCCGTAGCGTGCCCACTCCCTCCGAATTCGAGAACTTGGGTGAGGCGGGTGAGATCATCGAACTCTGGAACCTGGTCTTCATGCAGTTCGACCGAGACGGAGAAGGGAATCTAAATCCCCTGCCGGCTCCATCCATCGATACGGGGGCAGGGCTGGAACGGTTGGCTATGGTTCTACAGGGGGTCAATTCCAACTACCACACCGATCTCTTTCAACCCCTTCTGGAGAGGGTTGCCCAGATCGTGGGTCGCAAGTACCGAGCTGAGGAGCGGGGAGGTGTCAGCTATCGAGTACTAGCCGATCATGCCCGTGCAGTGGCATTCCTCCTCGCAGATGGGGTGCTCCCTTCTAACGAAGGCCGAGGATACGTCCTTCGCCGTATCCTTCGACGCGCAGTTCGGCACGCTTGGTTACTTGGTTTGCGGGAACCAACGCTCGGTGAGGTCGGGGCTGAGGTCGTCTTACTCATGGCGGATCAGTACCCAGAACTGCGCGACAACGAGACCCACATCCTAAAGGCGATCGGTCAGGAGGAAGAGCGCTTTCTCGTCACGATAGAGGAGGGTATGGACAGGATGGAGCAGATCGCCCCCCGGGTTGCAGTTCAGCCGACCTCAGGACAGGATGAATCCGGGGCGAAAAGCCGGCCGTCGATCTCAGGAAAGGAAGCATTCAAGTTGTATGACACCTTTGGTTTTCCGTTGGATCTGACCCAGGTCATTGCTGGTGAGCGCGGATATGTTGTAGATGAGGAAGGGTTTGAGGATGCCCTTGAAGAACAGAGGGTTCGTAGTCGTGCAGATCGATCGGAGGCAGACGCTGGGTCGATGCGATACGAGGATCTCGGTGAGTGGACCGTCCTTGTCCCAGGAGTGGAGCAGGAGTGGGTGGGGTGGGATGCGATGCGTGCGGATACAAAAGTCATAGCTATGATCCGTCAAACTGATAGGGTTGGTCTGATCCTGAGGGACAACCCTTTTTATGCAGAGGCAGGGGGACAGGTGTCGGACGTGGGTGTGGTACAAGGGAAAGGGTGGACGGTTCGTGTCGATGAAGTCAGGAAGATCTCAGGCCGGACGGCCATATTCGGGGAGTTCGAAGGCGAGTTTTCGGAGGATCGGCCAGCCGCTGGAGTCGCCGGAGGGATCCCGGCCCGTGCCCAGGTGCTCGAAAGCTTCCGTCGCGACACGGAGAGGAACCACACGGCAACTCACCTCCTCCATGCTGCTTTGCGGAGGATCCTCGGAGGTCATGTCACCCAGCGCGGTTCTTTGGTAGCTGCCGATCGGCTCCGCTTCGACTTCTCCCACCCTCAGCCTCTCACAGCTGAAGAGATCTCAGCGGTGGAGCGTGAGGTAAATGAGGCGATCTGGGCTAATCACCCGGTGCGCTGGGAGATCACTTCCCGAGACGAGGCGATCAAGAGTGGGGCGATGGCCCTCTTCGGGGAGAAATACGGGGCTGAAGTAAGGCTAGTGGAGATTTCAGGAGTGAGCCTGGAACTCTGTGGGGGAAACCATCTAAGGCACACGGGAGAGGCTGCTCTCTTCGTCCTGAAGCGGGAGGGTGGTGTGGCGGCGGGTGTTCGTCGGATTGAGGCCCTGACCGGACCAGCGGCCTTCGCCCACCTTAAAGAATGTGATAGAGTGCTAGAGGTTATATCTGATAAGGTAAAGACAACAAAGGATTTGATAGAGAGTAAGATCGATGATCTCCTGAGAGAACGGGAAGAGATTGGGAGCCTCCTGAATGATCTTAGACGGGGAGGTAGTGGTGGAGAGATTACGGTGCATGAAGCTGAGATTTCGTCCGCTGATGGAAACCTGGTCAGGTATCGGGCGGTCCGTATGAGAGTGAAAGATGCGGAGGATGCGCGCACTTTTGGAGACGCCTTTCGGGAACGGGAATCAGGAGCGGTGGCAGTCCTTGCGACCGAAAGCTTAGACGGGAAGCTAAGCCTCTTCGTCTTCGTTACGGACGACCTGGTTGGTCGCGGAGTGAAGGCCAGCACGCTGGTCAGCGAAATCGCAACGATCGTCGGTGGGAGTGGTGGAGGAAGGCCGCACATGGCACAGGGCGGGGTCGAGAAACCCGAGCGATTGGATGAGGCACTCCGGTTGGGTGAAGTGGCACTTTGCCAAGCGTTGGAGAGGGCGCTACCGGCATGACTTTGCACTCCCTTTCTCCGCGAAGAGCGCCTCCTGAACTCGTTGAATGGATGAAGCGATTCGGCGGCGTGGCTGAAGAAGCTGAGCAAAAGGACTTCGTCGAGGCAGCGCTCCGAGCCCTAGAGGTATCGTTAGCCCGGCCGGGTCGAGACCGAGAGGCTGCCTATGCACTCCTTGCAGCCGATGGCCTGATGACCTACGCGGTGGAGCTACTGGCTGTGGCTGAGGACCCTGAGGCAGGACTCTGGGCACTGGTTGAGTCGATCGCCACAGGCTCAGCGGGAGGCCAGGAATGAGTTCCGCCCCCAATGGCCAGTTCATTGTTGACCTGCACTCGCATCTGGTTCCCAGAGTCGACGATGGTTCGACCTTCTTGGACGATGCCTTGGAGGGCCTGGGCCGGATGGTGGAGAGAGGGGTCCGGACCGTTGTCACCACACCCCACTTGGACGGGAGCTTAACACTCGAATCTGAGGATATCGCTGCCAAATTGGCAAAGGTCGACGAAGCGTTCCTACGTGTGAAAACGGTGGTGCACAAGAAATATCCGGCTCTCTCTTTTATGCGTGGGCACGAAGTAAAGCTGGATCTTCCGGTTCTCGGGCATGACGAAGCCTGAGGCGCCAGATGAGGTTTGCTGGATTGCCCAGACTCTGGAAGAGGTGGGGTTTGAGACTTGGACGGTAGGCGGTGCAGTGCGAGACGCGCTCTTCGGTATCCCATCCGAAGACTGGGATCTCACCACCCGGGCCACTCCCGCCGAGGTAAAGCGCGTATTTGGCCGTACGATTCCCATTGGGATCGACCACGGCACGGTCGGCGTTCTTTCCCGAGATGGAGTGCTCTACGAAGTCACTACATTTCGGCGGGACATCGAGACGACTGGGCGACGCGCAGTCGTGGAGTTCTCGGACACCCTCGACGAGGATCTCGCCCGGCGGGACTTCACGATCAACGCTGTGGCCTGGCATCCGCTGAGAGAAGTGTTCCACGATCCTTTCGATGGGAAGGCGGATCTGAAGCGGGGTGTCTTGCGAACGGTGGGAGACCCCGGAGATCGGTTTACTGAGGACTACCTCAGAATCCTTCGGGCCCTCCGGTTCGCGGGCGCGTATCAGCTCACAATCGAGAGGAAAACCTGGCTGGGACTGACCGCGTCAGTGCACCGAATGGACATACTCTCTCCCGAGCGCCTTCGCGAAGAACTGGAGAGGGTCCTGACAGGCGAGACTCCGCCCTCTCGGTCTATAGCCCTGTACGCTGCCTCGGGAGTACTCGGGTTTCTCTACCCAGAGTTGGATGTTCTCGTGGACTTTCCACGCGAACCGGGGAGCGATTGGTTCGCACACTCACTCCGGGCGATTGATCTTTTGTCCCCTCGCCGCCCGGTTCTGCGGTGGGCAGCGCTCTTCCAGGGAGCCGGTGAGCACGAGGGCTATCCCGGGGCGGGAGAAGAGGGGACTGAGCCCCATGATCTGGCCCTCCGTCGGTCTACCGCGGTCCTCGAACGCCTTCGCTCGTCCAACGCGATAGTGAGCGAAGTTCCCGGTTTGACCCAGTGGATTGCTCGGCCTCCTGAGCCTGAGGCCTCGGACGAAGAACTCCGACGCTGGCTTTCGGCCGTGGGCCGCAACACGCTCAACTCGCTCCTCCGGATTTGGATCGCCTGTCTTCGGGCCGACGAGGTGTGTGTGGGCAGCTTGACCCGTTCGCAGTTCATGGAATTGTGCCGACGCCTCCGGGCGATCTCTCAGTCGGCTGTGCCTCTCACGGTAGCCGAACTAGGGGTTTCGGGGCGTGACCTCATCCGGATGGGATATGCTCCAGGTCCTCACTTTGGTGAAGTTCTCGATCATCTCTTGGACCGAACTCTCGAGGATCCCTCGCTGAATCAGCCCGCATTGCTTCAAGCAGAGATACAAGAATGGATGCAGCATAAGGAGAGCCACCGCCGGGATCACGAGGATCCACGGAAACGAGACCCCGGCTCTTCCTTCAAGACAGGTACGCTCCCATGACGGACGATCTGGAGCTTTTTGACCGGTCGCAAGGAGACGCTAGCACGGACGATCCGCCGGGACATCCCCCTCTAGCGGCCCGAATGAGACCTAGGAGCATTGAGGAGTTTCGTGGGCAGGAACACCTACTCGGACCGGGAAAGTCACTAAGGAGAATGCTTGACGGTGTCGCACTATCGAGCTGTATCCTTTGGGGGCCCCCGGGGAGTGGAAAGACTACTCTTGCCCAACTTATGGCTGAGCGAGGTGACGCCGTATTCGTTTCCTTCTCAGCAGCGATGGAGGGTGTTTCCCGTGTCAGGGAAGTCATTGCGGAGGCAAAGACAAGACTCGTCACTACGGGTCGACGGACCATCCTCTTCTGCGACGAGATCCATCGGTTCAACAAGGGCCAGCAGGACGCCTTTCTTCCTCACGTCGAGGATGGCACGATCGTTTTGGTGGGGGCCACCACAGAGAACCCATCTTTCGAAGTGAATCGGCCGCTCCTTTCGCGGGCCCCCGTGTTCATCCTGGAGCCCCTCTCAGAGGACGATTTGCGCATAATTGTCGAGGATGCTCTCGCTGACAGAGAACGGGGCCTGGGAGACTCCGGAGTAGAAATAGAGAACGATGCCCTATCTCTCCTGGCCCATGAGGCGGATGGTGACGCGAGGAGAATCCTGGGGGCGCTCGAGGCGGCGGCGGATCTCGCTGGGAGCCAGGGTACAATCGACGGTGAAATTGCTGCAGAGGCATTACAACACCGGTTTGCACTTTACGACAAGTCAGGCGAAGAGCACTTCAACCTGATCTCGGCGTTCCACAAGTCGATTCGGGGGAGTGACCCACAAGGAGCGATCTACTGGCTGGCCCGGATGATTCGGGGAGGTGAGGATCCACTGTATCTTGCCCGGCGTTTGGTCAGGATGGCCACAGAGGACATCGGACTCGCGGATCCGACTGCACTATCGATGGCGGTCGCCACCTGGCAGTCGTACCACTTCCTAGGCTCTCCAGAGGGCGAGCTGGCGCTGGCTGAAACCGCCTTGTTCCTGGCCACCGCTCCGAAATCGAATCGGGTCTACACCGCCTGGAAGAGGGCGCTTCATGCTGCAGAGTTGTCGGCTTCGGAGCCGGTACCCATGCACATCCGGAACGCTCCGACTCAAGAGATGAGGGAGTGGGGCTACGGAGCCGAATATCTATATGACCCCGATGAACCCGAGGGTTTAGCCTGCCAGAACTATCTTCCCGATTCCATTGCGGGAAGCCGGTTTTACGAGCCTGGCACATTCGGTTTCGAAAAGGAGATCGCGAAGCGACTGGAGTGGTGGGAACGGCAGAGATCGAATAGAAGAGTGACTGAAGATAGGGCGGCTGCCTCCGGACACGAACCCGAGAGATCGGGGTAGTTCTGCGGACAGCGCGGATGAGCCTGGAACTCTGAAGGAGGACAGACACCATCCCAACTCAGCTCTTGGACAACCGACACCCGGTTGAACAGACCATTCTCGTGGGTGCTCCCAGGCGGTCCCTGGACGAGAAGATTGTGGGTGAGCACATGGAGGAGCTTCGGCACCTCACGATCACGGCAGGAGGCGAAGTAGTTGGGACGATGATCCAAAGGTTGAATGCTCCGACGGCTCAGACCTACATCGGGAAGGGGAAGGTCAAAGAACTGAGGGAGTTGGTCATGGCGAGCGACGCCGACTTGGTGATCTTCGACGAGGAGCTCAAGCCGGATCAGGCACATAACCTAGAGGTGTCTCTAGACGTGCGAGTAATGGATCGCTCCGAACTGATCCTGGACATCTTCGCGTCGAGGGCCCGTACCCGGGAAGCCAAGGTGCAAGTGGAACTCGCACAGCTTGAGTATCTCCTCCCACGGCTGGCACGGATGTGGGCACACCTTTCGAGAATCCGGGGGGGGATCGGGCTACGGGGTCCAGGTGAAACCCAGCTGGAAACTGACCGTCGCCTCATTAAACGCCGCATTGGGGAGCTCCGCAAGAAACTGGTGAGTTTGGCGGAGTCTCGGACGATCCAGCGGAGGCGCCGTAGCCGACACTATCGGGTGGCCCTCGTCGGGTACACCAATGCGGGTAAGTCATCGGTTCTTCAGGCTCTCTCCGGTGACAATCTGTTCATTGAAGATCGACTCTTTGCGACCCTGGACTCGGCCACTCGCCAGGTTGATCTCGGTTCTGGATACGAGGCACTTGTCACGGATACAGTCGGGTTTATCCGAAAGCTTCCCCACCACCTCGTCGCGTCCTTCCGCTCTACTTTGGAGGAAGCTAGGGAGGCTGACCTCCTAGTTCATGTCGTCGATATCTCGCACCCGGATTGGGAGGAGCAGAAGCAGGTAGTGGAGGAGGTGCTCGAAAATCTCGACCTAGTAGCCGGGCCGCAGATTCTGCTTTTCAACAAGGTTGATCGGATTACCCACGATGAAGAACAGGTGGTGCGTGCCCGAGTCCGGGCCTTGGACGAGACACCCTCCGTATTCGTTTCTGCCCTTCAGAATGGTGACTTGG
>Ga0310121_10002595_pt1 | contig 17031 bp, 13 predicted proteins | sample CB27_Tmax_986_MG_FD_203504 | JGI IMG/M metagenome (GOLD analysis project Ga0310121, IMG submission 203504) | Marine microbial communities from Western Arctic Ocean, Canada - CB27_Tmax_986 | ecosystem: Environmental > Aquatic > Marine > Oceanic | place: Canada: Western Arctic Ocean | collected...
CAGTGTAATAAGCGAGTTTATAGTCCCGGAGTTTTTAGAGTTTCCTGTTATCACTAATATTTAGATGAGGCACAAAAATGTCGATTGATAGCAAAGTGGAGGAACTGCTTGCTGAATCTGAAGAAGAAGTAAGCCGGCTTGAATGGAGTGGTACATTCCCTGATTATCTTTCAATGGTGATTCAGGATCCTTCCATATCAAGACTTTCCCATAAACTTATATATGACGCGATTATGGCGAGTGGTGTCTCAGAATCTAGAGATGGTAAGGCGTCTTATGGTTTGTTTGAGGGTACGATCTTTGGAATGAACGATACATTAGGCAGAATTGTCAAATACTTTTCTTCTTCTTCCAAGAGATTAGAGATACGTAAACGTGTTTTACTTCTCGTTGGACCTCCTGCTAGTGGTAAATCATCGATTGTAGCCTTGATTAAGCAAGGTCTAGAACGATATACACGTACAGAACCTGGGGTGGTCTATGCGATAAAGGGGTGTCCAATGCAAGAGGAACCTCTCCATTTAATTCCTGAACCGATACGCCAAAAATTATCTAAAGACCATGGCATTCATATTGAGGGGGACTTGTGTCCTAGATGCAGATATAATTTGAGGACAAAATATGATGGAAAACTATCACGAGTTCCAATTTCCAGGATCGTTTTTTCTGAACAAGAAGCCATAGGTATTGGGTATTATGTTGCTACTAATCCTAATCCCACTGACGCATCCCTTTTGGTGGGAAGTGTTGATAATACCCAGTTAGAGGGCGACAGGGTAGAGGTAGCTGGAAGAGCTTATAGATTGGATGGAGAATTAAATGTTGCCAATAGAGGATTAGTAGAATTCGTAGAAATCTTCAAGGGCAATCCCCATTTACTCACTACATTACTAGGATTGTCTCAGGAACAATTGATAAAAATGGAGAAATTTGGTTCCGTATATGCAGATGAAGTTGTAATAGCTCATTCAAATGAGGGCGATTTCAACAACTTTCTAACTGATGAATCTTCTGAAGCTCTCCGTGATAGGATAATGAAGATTCAAGTCCCGTATAACTTAAGGATTAATGATGAAGTAAAGATATACCAAGATATGTTAAGAAGTAGTGGCCTACAGGGTGTCCATATTTCCCCATTGACTCTACCCATGATGAGCATATTTGCTATTCTTACTCGTCTTGAAGAGCCACCTATAACCAGAAAAGAAATCGATTTGATTGCTAAAGTCAAATTGTATAATGATGAAGTGATTCACCATGTGACATCGGAAGAAGTCTCTCGATTAAAAAGGCATTCCCCTAGAGAAGGGATGTCTGGTATATCCCCGCGCTATGTAATGAATAGACTAAGTGTAACTACTACCAAATCGTCTGAGTTTGCTTGCATATCACCTCTCAAGGCGATTGATAGCTTATGGCGCGGATTGGCGGAAAATGTGAATATTAACACCATTGACGCCGCGAAATTCTTAGAATTTTTGAAGATAGTGGTAGAAGAATACAGTCAGAGAGCCATTCAGGAATTGCAAAAGGCTTTCGAAGAGTCTTTTGAACAGACCGCTGATATAACTCTTACTGACTATTTGGATAATGTCTCAAATTATGTCAAGGGACGATTGATTAACGAACGATCTGCTCAAGATGAAACGCATTCCAACGAAGCTCTTATGAGAGAGATGGAACGTAATATTGGCGTAAATGAGCGCAGCAAAGATGAATTCCGTTCGGGAATTCATGAATCCTTCTCACAGTGGAAACGTGTGAATCAGCCCTTCAATTATTCGACCCACCCTAGCATTAAGATGGGTGTTGAAAAGCGTCTATTTCCTGATCGGAAAAAGCTCACAGAGGCTTTAGAGCAACCCAGATCTGAAAGACTAAAGGTAGAATGGGCACGTAAGAGGCGATCTGTCTATAACAGGCTTATTGATAATTATGAGTACTGTTCCACATGTGTCGAAGACACACTGGAATATGCCTTACACGTATTGAAACACCGTGATGTCATTAAAACATCAAAAAACGGTGGCGTAGAATGGCAATGGCCACTGGACATTCCCGCCTCAGCGAAAGGTAATCAATAGATTCTTTTGTAACATGTGTGATGACTTACAATCGGAGATATCGACGAAAGATAAAACGAAAATTGGACCATCGTGTTAAGAATAAATTCACGTGGCTTTTCTTCGTTATTGTGGTCGTTTTGTTACTTATTATTGTGTTCTCTAGAACTTTAATCTGAGTTGGCGCATATATTATCCTAAAATATTCCGAGCGATAATAAGTTTCTGAATTTCGGAAGAACCTTCATATATTTCCGTCACCTTTGCATCACGATAATAGCGTTCTACTGGTGTAGGGGCAAAGTAGCCTATTCCTCCGTGAATTTGTAACGCTTTATCCGCTGATTCTACTGCTATGCGAGAAGCGAATAATTTCGCCATGGATGCTTCAGTTACAAACGGAAGTCCATTATCTTTAAGGGTGGCTGCTTTTTGTACCAATAGCCTAGCGGCTTCAATATTGGTGGCCATATCTGATAATATCCAACGGATTCCTTGGAAATCAGATAAATTTGTACCAAAAGCTTTCCGATATTTCGCGTAGCTAATAGCTGCTTCGTAGGAAGCTTGAGCAATGCCCACCGCTTGAGCGGCAATATATATACGACTTAGATTCAACATTTCCATGGTTTCTTTAAAGCCGTCTCTTTCTTCACCAATACGGTTTTCTACAGGAACGTGACAATCTTCAAATGTTATCTCCGCTACACTGGAGGCCCGTATGCCCATCTTGCCGTGCATAGGTCGTACTGTCATCCCGTTAGAGCCTTTTTCTACAATTATTGCATCCACGGCTTTGCTGCGTAGTTTGTAATCTTGTGTAGCGATAAGAATAAAGATGTCTGCATCAGGTGCATTGGTAATGAAGTGTTTGGTTCCATTGATAATATAATTATCTCCTTCTATTATCGCTGAAGTTCTCATTGCGGCCGCGTCACTGCCAGATTCTGGTTCAGTTAAGGCGAAAGCGCCAATTTTTTCTGCAGAGCATAATACCGGTAGATACTTTTTTTTCTGCACCTCATTGCCAAAAGTGTGTATGAATTGAGTACACAGAGCCAAGTGAGCTATGTAAATAACGCTGGTAGCGGCACACCCTCTGGCTATTTCCTCAGAGACTATGGCTAGTTGACGAGTGGTACCACCACCACCACCATATCTTTCAGCTACTGTCAAACCAAATAATCCTAGTTCTGAAAGTCCCTGTATGTTGTCGAGAGGGAACTGTTCATTTCCGTCGTATTTGGCAGCACGAGGAGCCAGCGCTTGGTCAGAGAAATCTCTGACAGTATTTCTGATTAGTAATTCATTTTCGGCTAGTAATTCATTTGTCATTCCACATACCTCAGAATTTGTTATTACAGTGAGGCCAGATACAGGATATATGTATACAGTGCGAGTTTAGTTAAAGATTTGAAGGGTGTCAATCGCCGTATACGAGAAAATTCCTACGGATAGATGCTGTAAAATCAATAAGGGAGTGGTGCGATACGCTTCTGTTGCCAATCGTATTTTTAATTGGGTAGCTTCATTCGTGCCACTAAAACTGGTGGTATCTCTCGGAAAGACTCCCAACTTGACCACTTTGTATTTTCCGTGACGTCATTTTGTTTGAACACTGGTTCCTTAATTCCATCTAGTACAAACCCTTCTTCGAAAGACGCACTGAAGATATAACTAATTGGCCGATTGAAATAATAATGGGATATCGGTTGACCTTCAGCAAAAACCCCCTTTTGAGCTGAAGGAGTTATATAGTCGGCGATATTAACGGATAGGATTTCGGTCATATGATTTCCGCATTCAATTTTCTCGGCGACCCTCTTTTTACTTGGTGTGTTAAAGCAAGGATGGCATATAGAAAACACGAAAACCCCTCCTGGTGTTAGTAGTCTAGCTAACGATGAAATTAGAGGATGAATAGTCGCTATATCCATTAAGCTCATAGTGCATACCGCCTTATCGAATCTATACTGGCTAAGACGCCTTAACGCTTGCTGGTCAGTTACATCGACTTCAAGAAATTTAATTAGAGCACCATTCTCGACAGTTCTTTTTTGGGCCAGACGTATCATTTCGTCCGATATATCTAATGCAGTTACTTTCACTCCATCTTTTGCCATGCGCCGAGCAAACTGTCCATTGCCACATCCGATGTCTAAAACATTTTGTCCTGGCCTCAAATCTAATAGAGAGAGCTGGGCTGGCTCTATTAGATTTGTATGGAAATTGTTTCCCTCAGCCATATTGTCGTCCCAAAATTTTGCATTCTTATTCCAGATCTCTTTGGTAGACTGATTTAGTTGTTGGAATGTACATTCCTTCAAAGTTCTCTCCTAAGTGAATAGAAAACACTCTCGTTGACTGAGACCTAAAATAGAGATTATTAGGATCTATACAGTATACCAGTCATTGGATTAACCATAGCCTCCTTGACACTCCTATTTCCCATCCATAAAATGAACACTAGTTCTAAATTTGGTTATGGTACCTGAAACCCTCAATGACTTACGGCTGGCGGCTGAGGTGAAATCATGAAACAAAATCAGCGTATTGTGGCTGGTAACTCTCAACAAGATGATTACACTTTAGACACAAACCTTAGACCCAGACGGCTGATAGACTATATAGGTCAGAATTCCGTAAAGGACAACCTTAATATTGCTATTACAGCTGCGCGACAAAGAGGCGACCCTCTCGATCATGTACTGGTATATGGCCCGCCAGGATTGGGAAAAACTACGCTGGCGAATATTATTGCGACAGAGATGGGAGTCCGGATTAAGATCACTTCAGGCCCGGCTATAGAACGACCAGGAGATATGGTGGCTCTCCTAACTCAATTACAAAAAGATGACATCTTATTTATAGATGAAATTCATAGGTTAAGCCGCGTAGTAGAGGAGGTCTTATATCCAGCCATGGAAGACTTTTTTGTATCCTGGGTAATAGATAAAGGTCTTAAAGCCAGAAGCATGAATTTAAGCCTAAAGCCTTTCACACTTATAGGTGCCACTACACGTTATGGTATGATGAGTTCTCCGTTGCGTGATCGTTTCGGTTCTATACATAGACTGGACTTTTATGACTCGGAATCCATGCTCACAATTGTTGAAAGATCCGCTCGTATCATGGAAATTGAAGCCCACCCCGGAGGAATTAAGGAAATAGCTATGAGGGCTAGAGGAACCCCTCGAGTGGCTAATAGACTTCTTAGAAGGGTACGTGATTTTGCTCAGGTTATAGCAGATAATGTCATTACGGATGATGTTGCCGTTGACTCTTTACGCAGACTTGAAGTAGATAAGCTTGGACTGGATAATATTGATAGGAAGGTTTTACGAACCATAATAGAAAAATTTGACGGAGGCCCTGTTGGTTTGGATACCCTGGCAGCAGCAATTAATGAGGAGTCTGATACCATTGAGGATGTATACGAACCATATTTGCTTCAGTTAGGTTTTTTGGATAGGACTCCAAGAGGTCGTATAGCTACTAGGCATGCCTTTGAACATCTAGGAGTCGAGTATGCAAAAGGTAAATTTAGCATAAATCAGAGAAGTATGTTTTAGAAATATTGTATATTAATATGAAGCTGAATGTAATTCAATTAAAGTGGATTTTTTAAGACGAGGACTGTTCTTCTATAGATGTGTAATTCATCCTGTTCAAATCGGCGTACAGACCATTGGATCGAATAAGCTCCTTATGAGTTCCTATCTCCTCGATGGCTCCTTGGTTCATTACTACAATTTTGTCGGCTCCCCTAATTGTTGAAAGGCGATGAGCAATCACGATGGCCGTCCTGTCTTTTAATAGGGCCCCTAGAGCTCTTTGGATAAGTAACTCTGTGTAGCTATCTATATTTGCTGTAGCTTCATCAAGTATAAGTATGTGTGGGTCAGCCACTATTGCCCTGGCAAAGCTTATGAGTTGTCGTTGTCCGAGACTTACGTTACTCCCACGTTCCTCTAACAAGGTGTCGTAACCGTGATCGAGTTCATTTATAAAGTCGTGAGCACCAACCGCCTTAGCGGACTCGATCATTTTCTGATCTGAGGTGTTTGTATTGTTATATTTGATATTATCACGGACTGTACCTGAGAATAAAAATGGTTCCTGCAATACCATACTTGTTTGTCCGACCAGTGAACTTCTAGTAACGTCTCGGATGTCATATCCGTCTACAAATATTCCTCCTTTATCTCTCGGCACGTCATAAAATCTATTGATCAGGGACACAAGAGTTGTTTTCCCTGCACCAGTAGGGCCTACTATAGCAATTGTCTCACCAGCTTTAATATGTAAGTTCACGTTCTTAAGGACTTCGAAACTATTATTAGCACTTGTAGATCCATCAAAGTCCGATATAAGGTGATCGGCAGGTGAGCGTTCCTTTTCAGTGTTGTAACTGAAATTCACATTTTGAAATTCAACCTGTCCTTTAATCTCCGGTAATTCTTGAGCTTCAGATGAGTCAGTTAGTTCCGCCTTCGTGTCCAGTAATTCGAAAATGCGACTTCCGGATGCCATAGATCTTTGAAGCTGCGTATATTGCATAGTGAGATTACGTATGGGATCAAAGAATCTCTGAATGTACATCACGAATGCTACTAAGACTCCTATTTCTAATCCATCGGCGATAACCATACCTGATCCGAAATATAGGGCTAGACCAATAGCTACTGCAGTTAGTATGTCAACGGGTGGAAGTAGTCCAGACGATAATTGACTTGCCCAAATGTTAGCTTTCAAATGTTCTGTATTTTTTTCGTCAAACAGAGTTAAGTTGCGGTTCTCTCGGTTCATGCTTTGAACAACCCTGACACCTGTGATATTTTCGTTTAGAGCAGCGTTGACTATGGATATAGCTATACGTACTCTCATAAATGATTTCAAAGCGTATGGTTGCCATAAAATCATTACCAATCCTAAAACTGGTATGACTGACATAGAAATTAATCCTAATTTTAAATCCATAACCAGAAGAGCTATGACTATACCCAGTAGGCTTAAGATATCTGCCAGCGTCATTATCACAACGGACATGAATTCCTGCAGTTGCCAGACGTCGCCTTGCACACGGGACATGATTCTACCGATTTCAGTTCTGTCGAAATATGATAAGGAAAGGTTTTGCAGGTGTGCGAACATTGCTCGGCGAAGATCGTTAAGGACACCCTGTCCCACTTTTGCTATTGAAGTCTGTTGGACATAGTTGGAAATTCCATTTAATATGGCTGTAATGATGAACAAAGTGACTATCCATGCCAGTCCAACAATGTCCCCATTACTAATAAAGTCGTCGATCCCTAATTTAATCAACCATGGAATAGTTATCAAAGTGAAAGTGTAAAACAACATTGATATGATAGCTACCAATGTTGTTTTCTTGTATGGCGCAATAAACGGAATCAGGCGAAGCACTACCCCTCTATTGTAAATGCCGCTAAAGGCGACTTCGTCAGCTTGCCCACTTCTAACGCCCTGAAAAATTGAAGACATCATATTAATGACTTCTCCGCCGATTTTGTAGATAGGTCTAAATCTCTTAAAACCTCTTCTTGAGGTTTTAATTGTAAATCGTAAATCTCTCTGTATGATCCATCAATAGCTAATAATTCTTGATGTGTACCTTCCTCTATGATACCTCCATCACTTAATACAAGTATTTTGTTAGCCCTGTGGACTGTACTTAATCTGTGGGCAATAATGAGAGTAGTTCGTCCTGACATTACTGACATCATGGCTTTACGTATCTTCTCTTCTGTATTTGAATCTACACTTGAGGTTGAGTCATCTAATATCAGTATGGGAGGGTCAAGTAGAATAGCACGTGCTACTGAAAGTCTTTGCCTTTGGCCTCCAGAAAGTGTCACTCCTCTTTCTCCAATAACAGTATCGTAACCGGCAGGCAGCGATTCAATAAAGTCGTGTAATTGAGCAACCTTAGCCGCTTTGGTGATGTCATTTATACAGGCTTCGTATTTCCCGTACGCGATATTATCTCTAATTGAACTTGTAAATAAGAATACGTCTTGCTGTACCATACCTATATTTGCCCTTAAAGATTCAAGGGTAAAGTCTTTTATATCGATATTATCTATACTCAGTCGACCTGACGTGATTTCATAGAACCTGGGGAGTAGATTGATCAGACTCGTTTTTCCACTACCAGGCGCACCAAGCAGCGCGAAAATATCTCCCGGCATCATTTCCAAATTGATATTTTTCAGGATTTCCTTATTTGGATTATATCCAAAGGATACATTATCGAATTTAACGTGACCTTTAACATCAATATGTTGCCTTGAGGAAGATAACTCTTTAACAGGGGATTCCATGTCTAGTATTTCAAAAATGCGTTCTCCGGCTGATGCAGCCCTAGCATAAGAATTGACGATCATACCGGTCATGCGAATCGGCATATTAAGAATCTGCATATAGAAGACGAATTCAGCCAACATGCCGATGCTCATAGCCCCATTCACGACATACCACCCACCGTAGAATAATATGAGACCCAGCGACACATAGAATGCCAACAACATAAAAGAGTTGTTGGCCACTCTCAGTTTCTCTACTCTCACAATTTCATCCGAAACTTCAACACTCTTTTTATTAAATTTCCCTTGCTCAAAAGTTTCAGATCCGAATGCCTTTACCACTCTAATGCCAGCCAGGTTTTCCTGGAGGATAGTACTGAGTTCAGCCATTTTATCCTGAATCAGGAGCCATATTTGCCTCATCTTGAGACGAATTAGAGCTGATTGGATTGCTACGAAAGGTAAAAAGCTTATACTTATCAATCCGAGTTTCGTGTCTAGTTTGACTAATATGATTGCTACGACCACAAATAATGAAATAAAGTAGGGCATACGAACAATGCCCATATTCACAAACATACGTATGTTTTCCACATCCGTGATTGCTCTAGACATCAGTTTGCCTGTATGTTGTGTATCGTGAAAAGCGAAGCTAAGTCTCTGGACACGGTCGTAAAATTCATTACGTAGCTCATATGAAACTTTTTGGGATACTGCTTCTCCTAAATACGTTTGGAAAAAAGATGACACTCCTCTAATTATGCTAATGCCAAGAATTAGTAGAAACAATATTAATATTGTATTATCTTCAGGAGATGTGCCTTTCAGAACAGATTGGATATTATCGATGGCCTTACCAAGCAAATAGGGGAGGAAGAGATAAGAGACTGAAGCTCCAGCCATAGTTGTATACGCACCAACCATGTACCATTTATGTCGAAACGTGAGACCAATAATTCGGAGAATTATATCCATAAAGTTTAAAGTGACACCTTTAAATGAAAGCCTAAGGCGACGCCGAGTCCATTCTGTAAGGATTATCGACAATCAGTTGTGGCATTGTATCATCAAACCTCACGTAAACATCAAGGTTTTTAAGAGTGAAGTTATCTCCAATTAATTATAAACAGTTATATTCATAAGTAGTCTAACTACCGCTCACTTCATACAGTATTCTTGTACATGTTCATAAATTAAAGGATTAACGTTTTCTAACGGCCTTAGTTTCAACTCTCCAAAATACGCGTTTAGATGGTAACGCTTCGTTGTCCATGGCTTCTAAGATCATCCTATATCTTAGTTCTGATTGGCGAATGAACTGTGTAATCAGAAATTTGTTTGCTTCCGTTTCGTTTGATAAAAGCTCATTGAGCTTGTTGCTTAGTTTTGTCGAATCATTGGTCAATAAAGATCTAAGTTCGTTAATAGCAGATGTACTGCGGTTAACATCGGAGATCAGCGGCATTTCAATAGGGTCCATAGCTATGACGAGGCCTGAATAAACAGCAGATTTTCTGAGATGCTTCTGTATCTTTGAGATCAAAGGCTTTGCACTACTAAAGTTACCCTCCTGTAAAAGTTTCCTCATCTCTTCACCCCTGACGTTTGCCAAAGTTGCCTGCCTGTGAGCCCTCGATAAATCCGATCTAGGTAGCTTTAGTGAGAGATTCTCTTGAGATGTTTTTATCCAATATAGAGTGTCTCCTGGTTTGCTGTTAGCTGAAGCTATAGTTGTTCCTCCTGTTGTGACTGAAGCCAGAAGAATCATGAAAAGTCCCAACATTAATGGTTTGGTAAGAGGCCGCATGAAAATCTGCAATAGACTTTTGTTAGGTTTTTTAGTCTGTCTAATTTGTTCCCTTAGTTTAATAAGGCCTTGTGCTTTAGCGCTACGTTTATATTTAGGAAGAGCAACTACATTCATTGTTAAAATTACTACCTCCAACAACGGTGCTAACTCCCTACTATATGAATCGTAAAGTTTCAAACATGCCTCAACTGATTGTCCATTAGTCATTCTGTCCAGGCAGTCATTTAGAATATCCTCAAAAATTTCGCTCATTTGTATGCACCTATCTTATTTAGCTAGAAATGCGTCCGGATATTTGAGGTTCTGATATGAGACTACGTCTTAGTTTTTTAAGGCCTGAGTGTTGAAGAGCTTTTACCGCGTTTTTTTTCCTACCTATCGTAAAAGCAGTTTCGGCTATTGTAAGCTCTGCTGCGAACCTTAATGCTATAACTTCATGTTGTAGATCAGTTAAATTCTTCATGGCGTCCTGTACTCTTTTCACAGACTGGTTTAAATTGACTGAATCCTCTAGGGTCATGGCGTTCGTGGGAAGATTGTCATAAGGTATGGAGGATAGAGGTACTGGACTTAACTTGCTATTCTTACGGTAGTGGTCAATCACTAAGTTGTGAGCGATTCGGTATAACCAGGAGGAAAACGGATAACCTTTCCACTTAAAGGAATGTATTGAATTCAGCATTTTCAGAAATACTTCCCCTGTTATGTCCTCGGCATCCATGCCTTTCCCAGACTTGAATGAAACGTAACGAAATATTTTGTCGTAGAAATGCTCGTAGAGTTCACCGAAAGCTTCTTGGTCGCCTCTTTGAGCGTTCCTGACAAGTTGTTCAATATCCTGATTTAGCTTTCCATCGAGGCCGGCCTTCATAGCTATTCCATTTCCAAGATTCTCCTGCATTCATCTGTGCAGTAGATGTGGTTCCTATATTATAACGTATCCAACAGCTATAGGGTTAGCAATAAAGTGAACACATTGTTACGAAAATAGCTGATAACCTTGAGGATTCGGCAGATACATTTTAACATGCTATTCATTGCCAGAAATGAACGTCGTGCTAGAATACCCTATAGCACGAATAGAGGATTGAATTATGGAATTAGTGGGAAGAGGGCAGAATAATACTTCTTTTGCCGTTCGGCCCTTTCAAGAGGGTGATTTCGCTCAAATGGAAGAGATAGAGCGCGAAGTTTTCCCAACTATGGTGCCACATACCTCGTTTCGACGCGAATTTAGAAACCGTATCGCCCATTACTTTGTCATATATGAACAAAGTCGTAATATCAATGAATGCACTAGGATATCTAATCGACGACCTAGCTCCATTTCGATTTTTCGAAGTCGCATCATTAACAATTCACTAGGTAAAGTGAGGGAATTCTTTTCAAAAACTTTTTCAGAACTACACCACACAGAACAAGTTATAGTAGGATTTATAGGTGTTTGGTATATCGTACAAGAATCTCATATAGTTTCTATTGCTGTGCGTCCCGAATATAGAAGACAAGGGTTTGGGGAATTGTTACTAATTGGTGCTATTGAACACGCCATGAAATTCAATATTAACTCGATGACTTTGGAAGTGAGAGTTTCCAACTGCATAGCCAGAAATTTATACGCTAAATATAATTTTTGCGGTAGAGGTTTACGTAAGAGATATTACACTGATGATAGAGAGGATGCACTAATCATGACTAACGATAATCTTTGCCAAATAGAATATCGTTCACGGTTTTACAAACTGTTAAATATTCACCAAAGGACACGGGATGGAGTAGAAAGATCCCTCACTTAATATTGATGCACCTGAAGATAATCAGTTGTAATTCAAACGCTGCACAATTATTATGTGTTTGTGTAAACTCCTCGAGTATAACTTAACTGTATCCTTTCACGGTCAAAGGAATGAAGATGACATGGATGTTTAATAGCTCTAAAAATGAAGATCATGCCGTTCGTCTCAAGGAATTATTATCAGACGAAAAAACATATCCTGTTCCAGGAGTTTTTAATCCTTTAATAGCTTTGGAAGCAAGAGATGTGGGATTTAAAGCCCTCTATTTTTCAGGAGCTGCATTTTCTGCGAGCCTTGGAATTCCTGACATAGGCCTTTTCACGCTGGATGAGCTTATACAGTCTGTACGGTGGATAGTTAGGTCTTCAGGTCTTCCTTTAATAGTAGATGCTGATACAGGCTTTGGAGGCGCCATTAATGTAGTACGTGCAGTTCGAGAACTAGAACAAGTCGGCGCTGCTGCGATTCAAATAGAAGACCAAGTCTTGCCCAAACGATGTGGCCATTTGGATGGTAAAACAGTCGTATCCTCTGATGAATTCATAGGGAAGATCAGAGCTGCAGCCTTAGTTAGAAAAAATTTACTCATTGTCGCGCGGACTGATTCTAGAGCTACACACGGTATGGATGAAGCAATTAAACGAGGAAAACTAGCCCGTGAAGCCGGGGCAGATATCATCTTCCCGGAGGCTATGCACAGTAAAGACGAATTTAGGGAATATGCTGATGCCGTAGGGCCGCCTCTGCTAGCTAATATGACAGAATTTGGCAAGTCTCCCTATCTAAACATTGGAGAGTGCAAGGATCTTGGATACGGATTGGTTATTTTCCCTGTAACTACCCTAAGAGTTGCCGCCAAAGCGGCTCATGACTTATTGAAAGATATAATGACCAAGGGCACACAAATAGATTGGTTGGATAAAATGCAAACACGTGAGGAACTTTACCGCGTTATTGAATACGAATCATATAATGAAATCGACAAGGAACTTTCGGATTACCAAAAAACTCACAACGCTAGGAGGCCTTGAATTCAAATGGAAATGCCAACCTACCGACCTGGTCTAGAAGGGGTTATAGCGACTACCACCAGTGTATCTTATTTAGATGTCGATATAGAGCAAATTCTTGTTAGGGGCTACGACTTGATAGAGCTCGCTCGTGAATTGAAATATTCTGATGTAGCCTATCTTGTAATTTATGGTAATTTACCTAACTCTTCACAATCAGAAGAATTCGCAAAGGAATTAACCTCTAAAGCTGAGATACCGGAAGAATTGTACCGGTTATTTGAATTAATGCCTAAAAATACCTCTGTCATGGACGCCCTACGTACAGGTGTCTCGTTTTTAAGCGGCTATGAAAGTCCCGATCGACTAGGCAATAATTCATATGACACTAACCTTGAGCGAGGCATTAATTTACTAGCCAAAGTTCCGACAATTGCAGTTAGTGCATATCGAGTATTACATGGTCTTTCGGTAGTGCGACCGAACCCCAATATTGGATATTCTGAAAATTTTCTGTACATGATAACTGGAATCCTACCTGATGCAGAGTCCACAGATGCTTTTGATAAAATACATACTTGTTATATTGAACATGAAATGCCTAACTCAACATTCGCTGCTAGAGTTATTGCGTCCACCTTATCAGACATGTATGGAGCAGTGACTGGTGCGGTCGCGTCTTTAAAAGGACCACTACATGGTGGCGCCAATGAAGCCGCTATAAAAATGGTGCTTGAAATCCTGACTGACGGTGGACCTGATAAAGCAGAGGCTTATACTATGAATAAACTAAAACGCAGGGAGAGAATTATGGGTTTCGGCCACAGGGTATATATGAAAAAATACGACCCTAGGGCTCTTTTCCTTCGAGACTATATTCCCAGACTAGCCGATAATATACCTAATGGCATGCAAATAAGTGACATATATAAAAAGGTTGAATATGTCATGAATCGAGAGAAGGGCCTCTATCCAAACACTGATTATCCAATAGGCATACTATATTATATGTTGGGTATACCCATACCGTTATATACTCCTATATTTCTTTGCTCTCGTATGGCTGGTCTGGCTGCTCATGTTCTGGAACAGCATGACGATAACAGACTGTTTCGCCCTCGCGTGATATATAATGGACGGCGAGGTCTGACCATTTAGGCGATAGTGGGTTAGATGTTTACTTATCCTTGGTTATTTCGAAATGCGTTTTACTGTTCTCTGAAGGTGATGATAATTATTCGACGACTTAGATCATTTCAATAGTTTCTTCAAGAATATCACCAGACTCTTCTATTTTAAACGCTCTAATCTCTGGTTGGTCCCTATCTTCTAAGGAGATCAGTACGTATTGTACGTCTAACCATCCACTTTCTAATGCCATACGGACGTCGGTAGGGGAAGGATATGCTTGGCTGTGAGTGTGGGAGTGATAAAAGGCTTTGATATCCCAACCTCGTTTTTCTATCTCTAACATCGCGGTGAGTTGTTCTTGGGGGTCCATGAGGTAGCGATACGGACTATTCGCAGTATTAGTTATGGGGAATATCTGAGAAATTCCCTCCATGTCCCCAGCGAGAATACCACAACATTCGCTCGGATATTCCTGTTCGGAATGGGTTACCATTTTGCTAGACAGATATTTTGTTAATCTCATGAGTATTACCTATAAATCTTTGAAGTCAGGCTAATTTATAATGTATTCGATTCTTTTTCAAGTCCCTGTAAGCTAGGTCATTGTCCGTATAAATATCAAACTGATTCAATGTCTCGGATTGCTGTAAAATTTCAATTCTATTAATCGTATGAGTTATACTTAATGAAGTCGTAATTTTGAGTAGGTAGTTGAAAGTGATTAGACATAAGATGGAATTCGGATATCATCCTCCGTCTGGTTATCGTCAATTCGAGCATATCAGACCGCGAGAGTATCTGTCTGATATGCATCATGCTCTTGATATTGCTTCCCAAAACTTCAATTCGCTTTGGGTTTCGGATCATTTATCCTATAGTGATGAATTTAGATTAGAATGCTGGACTCATTTGACTTGGATCGCAAGTAGATACCCAGGGCCTAGATTGGGTACCATAGTAATGAGTAATTCCTTTCGACATCCTTCTCTAATGGCAAAGATGGCTGCGACAGTACAAATGCTGAGTTCTGGACGTCTTATTTTGGGTTATGGTGCAGGATATTACGAGAGAGAATATCAGGCATATGGCTTTGATTATCCTCGTACTCGTGTCAGAATTGAAATGCTCGACGAAGCGTTACAAGTTATGAAAACACTTTGGACAAAATCACCTGCCATCTTCAAAGGTAAGTATTACTGTCTCGATGGTGCGTTTTCTGAGCCTCGTCCCCAACCTCTGCCGGTTATCATGATAGGAGGGACAGGAGAAAAATATGCTATGAAAGTAATTGCACGACATGCTGACTGGTGGAATGATCTAATTCGTCCTACCGATCAGTTGGCACACAAACTTAAAGTACTTAGACGACATTGTGATCGTGAAGGCCGTGACTTCGATTCAATACGAAAAACGTTAAGTATAAGGTTGATTTTGAATCGATCACATAAGAGAGCATTGGATTTAGCCGGTGATAGCCTAAACACGGATTACCCTCCCATAGCAGGTGATCCTTCGTCAGTTATAGAGCAATTGCAAGAGTATACAGAATTGGGTTTTGATATGGCTATAATCTCCCTGAAGGACTTTCAAGGTCTTAATGATATGAAGCTTTTCGTTGATAAGGTTATGCCTTATTTTAACTAATGTGGATTATAATTATGCAATTGACACACTGCGATTCTCAGTTCAATAGAAATCTTACAACCATGCGTCCTCTTATGTCGCATTGCAATAATTATGGCTTGTGAAACCTGAAAGGCTTTGAAGCTTTTCCTCCCTTAGGGAGACCAAGCGGGACGTTTACATTTAACAAAAACGGTCTGCCTTCCTTTTCAGTTACTGATAAACCGCGGGTAATAGCATCATTGAGAGCAGATTCATCTTCAACCGTCATAGATTCAACTCCAAACCCTTCTGCAATTTTAGCTGGATCGATACCATCTAGTACTACGCCTGCATATTCTCCCGATTGTTTCATTTCTCCTTCAGCCAGCCCAAAAGCATTTGCGACGATTCCATATGCCCTGTTATTTGGAATGATATACATGACTGGGATATTGTGATGGGCAGCGGTCCATAATCCTGAGTCTGCATAATACAGTGAACCATCTCCTACTAGACCTATAACCGGCTTATTAGGAGCAGCTAGCTTGGCTCCAATCGCAGCACCTATCCCGTAGCCCTCGGAACCACCAGCAGGTTTAATATAGATGTTGCGACTAATGTCGTTAGTGGATCTTACGCAATCGAGAGGTACCGCAAATTGTTCAATTGTTATTAGTCCACCTCCTATTTCCTCTAAGGCATTATCCATAGAATCCAGCAAACTTATCGGACCAACAACAGGATATTCACTGTCAAAAGTTTGAGCATCGTTTCTACGTTGTCTACGTAGGAGTTCGGCTCTTTTAAGGGCATCATCACGTCTATCTTTATATCGCTGAGAAGTGGACTCGCTTGAAATTAACTCGTTTAATTGTTCCAGAACTCTCCTCTCATCAGCAAGGACAGCTAGGTCTAGTCCAGGCAAATTCTTGAAATTTTCTACGTCCGAGCCCAGGGCTATAATATTTTTCACATTTGAGAATATCCTGTAATCTTCGAGAGTACCCGCCCCACTATGCCTTACACCTACTGACAAAATGACATCGGGATCAATCGACGCAATTGAGTTTTCCATTCTCCCACAGTGTAGGGGATGCTTTATTGAAACTCCTCTGAGATCTCCGAAAGTAGAAACGACATTCATACCGAAATGTTCGGCTAAATTTGTTGCGAGAGTTTCGGCACCGCTTTTCCAGATACCGTCGCCTACGTAAAGTAGAGGTCGCTTTGCATTATGCAAATAACGAGCTATTTTTTCTAAATCTGCATCCGAAGAATATCCAGCTCTTA
>Ga0310121_10002596_pt1 | contig 17015 bp, 14 predicted proteins | sample CB27_Tmax_986_MG_FD_203504 | JGI IMG/M metagenome (GOLD analysis project Ga0310121, IMG submission 203504) | Marine microbial communities from Western Arctic Ocean, Canada - CB27_Tmax_986 | ecosystem: Environmental > Aquatic > Marine > Oceanic | place: Canada: Western Arctic Ocean | collected...
GTCCTACTCGAATCTTCGACCTTCGAGTAGGATGATCGAGTACGCTTGTATCCCTCAAAGCCGACTCTTCTCAACCGTCTTCTTACTCGCATATCCTACTCGAATCATCACCCACCTGCCTGCCTGCCTGCACGGCGGTGAATACACACGAGTGAAACGCCCCTTCTCAAGTCAACATTTGTCTGCATCCCATTCTCAATCAACGTGTTACAGAAATGCGTTTTCCCGGATTGACATGGGCGCGGAAAAGGCGCTAGCATGAAGGCTAAGGTACAATCTGTCCTATGGTGGGGCAGTCAAAACAGGAGACGAGAGATGAAAACTGGATCATTGATTGGTTTGGCAGTGGGGTTTGCGGTATGTGGGACGACGGCGATGGCCACCACGCTGTTTTACGACGACTTCCAAGGTTATACTGCCGGTAGTCCGCCGCCGAGCCCTTGGATAGACGGTAGCCCGCCGATAACCGTGTCCGACTACAGCAACCCGAATTTAACGGCTACCTTTATCTTCGGCAACCCCAACGACCACCGGTGGGGGGCATCCTTCGTCCCTATCGATACGACGGGTGGGGGCACCGCTTACGCCAGGTTGCGGGTGAATCAGTACGGGGGTGCGCAGTTAGCACTTACTGAGAGCCTCGGGAACTACGCGTATGGTATAAATTACGACGACGACAATGTAAGGTTTCAGCTGGACGACTACAAGGGCTCGCGGGACTCCTACTCATCAAGGATCAGGGTGAACGGAGTGAATCATGACCCTGGACCTGATTTCCCTATGGTGAACTCGACCTGGTATGATTTCCGCTTAACCTGGGCGGCCAACCATCAGGACTTCACGTTCGAGTACAAGCTCACCGGCGATACGAATTACACGCTCGTTCATCAAACCACGACGCCGGAACCGCTGACGTTGAACTATTTGGGCCTGAGTCAGGCGATCTACTCCAGCGGCAACGGCGCGCAATGGGTCGGTGTCGTGCCGGAGCCGTCCGTTTTCGCGCTCCTGGCCCTGGGCGGAGGAGCGATCCTGTGCCTCCAGCGGCGCGTTCGCGAAAGATAGGCCCAAGCCCCGGGCAGGCTCGGTAGAAGAATTAGACTGGTCAGCGCGCGCGGCAGAAATGCGCGTGTCTGACCGGTTCAGTCGGTTGCAAGGAGAAAAAATGCTTTTATCGGCTTGACGCAGGCAGGTGAATGGTTGAACCGAGTATAGTAGTGAGACGGTTTGGATGGGGCAGGATTTTCTGCGTTGCACGGCCCGCAGACGGGCACGAGGATAAGGAGCGGTCGATGTTGAATAGATACATGAAGGGCGTGCTGGGAGTGGCTTTGCTGACGGTCACGGGGCCTCTCGTCGTATCAGCGAATCCGATTGTTGTGGACACAACCGGCGAGACCTACACCTACGGCGCTACCTCCGTCGGTCAGGACACGAATTATGGTCACCTTGAACACTTCTCTGTGGTCGAGGCAAGTGACAATCGCTCACGCGGGCTGGTGGCCTTCGCGAATCTCCCGTCCGTGTCCGGCATCGAGGTTGCCAGGGCGGTGGTGCGGATGGAGTTGAAACAGGCGTTTGGCGCCAGGATCGAGGTTTACGCGCTGACCCAGAGTTGGGTCGAGGGGGATGGGACGGCCGATTCGGGTGCGACCTACCACACGTATAACGGGTGGGACGACTGGACCGTTTCGGGCGCGCTGAACGATACCGAAATCCCCGCGATCGATGAAATCCGGCTGCCCAATGTCGGGTCCGGTTCAACCGGCACGTTCGTGGAGTGGGACGTGACGCCCACGGTGAGGGACTGGCTGGACGGCAACATTAGCAACTTCGGATTCCTCTTTTATGAAACCCTGAATGCGGCCTCGGCGAGCAGCGGCTTCCACTCGAAGGAATCCACGGAGCCGGGGGTGACTGCACCGCAGTTGATCATTGACGTTGTGCCCGGGCTTACGGACGTCGTGGTGGACAAGACCGCGGCGATCGAGTTCCTCAGCACGACGGGTCAGCCGTACCGGCTGGAGTGCGCGACCGACCTGGTCAGCTCCGGCGCCTGGCAGGGTGTTGGCGCCACCGTGACCGGTACCGGAACCAACCTGTACTTGTTCAATGCCCAGACGGGATCCACGACCTCCAGGGCCTATCGGATCGTGTCGGAGTAACCCGGAACCGAAAAGGTGCAACCTTTATCAATCAAGGAGACGACCATGAAAACGCGCGGGCTGATTTCTTTGGCGGCGGTGATTTCCATAAGTGGGTCGGCGGCGATGGCTGCCACGACGTTTTACGACGATTTCCAGGGTTATACTCCCGGTAGTCCGCCGCCGAGCCCTTGGGTAGACGGCACCCCGGCGATAACGGTCAGCGACTATTTTAACGGTAACCCGGATTTAACGGCTAACTTTATCTTCGGCAACCCCAACGACCACCGGTGGGGGGCATCCTTCTACCCCATCGATTCGACGGGTGGGGGCACCGCTTACGCCAGGTTGCGGGTGAATCCGTACGGGGGTGCGCAGTTAGCGCTTACTGAGAACGTCGGGAACTACGCGTATGGTATAAATTACACCGACGACAATGTAAGGTTTCAGCTGGACGACTACCGGGGCACGCGGGACGCCTACTCATCAAGGATCAGGGTGAACGGAGTGAATCATGACCCTGGCCCTGATTTCCCTATGGTGAACTCGACCTGGTATGATTTCCGCTTAACCTGGGCGGCCAACCATCAGGACTTCACGTTCGAGTACAAGCTCACCAGCGATGCGAATTACACGCTCGTTCATCAAACCACGACGCCGGAACCGCTGACGTTTAACTATGTGGGCCTGAGTCTGGCGGTCTACTCCAGCGGCAACGGTGCGCAATGGGTCGGTACCGGTTCGGAGACCGTTTCGGTGCCGGAGGAGACCTCGCTTACGGAGTGGTACGAAGACTTCCAGGGTTATAATGTCGGTGTTGCGCCGCCGAGCCCTTGGTTAGACGGCACCCCGCCGATCACCGTCAGCGACTATTTTAACAGTGACACGAATTTAACGGCTACCCATATCTTCGGCAACTTCAACGACCACCGGTGGGGGGCATCCTTCCGCCCCATCATTTCATTTGGCGAGGGCACCGCTTACGCCAGGATGCGGGTGAATCCGGGCGGGGGTGCGCAGTTAGCGCTTACTGAGAACGTCGGGAACTACGCGTATGGTATAGATTACAACGGCGACAGTGTAAGGTTTCAGCTGGACGACTACCAGGGCACGCGGGACGCCTACTCATCAAGGATCAGGGTGAACGGAGTGGATTATGACCCTGGCCCTGATTTTCCTATGGTGAACTCGGACTGGTATGATTTCCGCATAACCTGGACGGCCGACCGGCAGAACTTCACGTTCGATTACAAGCGCGACACCAACTCGGTGTGGACCCTCGCTCATCAAGTCTCGACGCCGGAACCGCTGACGTTGAACTATGTGGGCCTGGGTCTAGCGGTCTACGACAGTGGCAACGGGGCGCAATGGGTCGGCTACTCGTTGGTGCCGAGCAAGCCTTCGGTTGCGGACATGCAGATCCTCCAGGACAACGCGGCGATGGAGTTCCCCAGCTTGGCGGGTCAGCCTTACCTGCTGGAATACACGACCGACAACGCCAGCACCTGGCACAGCGCCGGCGCCAGCCTGACCGGAACCGGGGGCAACATGTACTTCTACGATCCCCAAGAGCCGACGGGATCCAGCACGTCCAAGGCCTATCGCATCGTGACGCCGTGACCGGCATCCCAAACGGCGCGAAGCCCCTCGGCAGGCTCACGAGAAACCGCCGCACTCCATATCCGCGACCGTGCACCGGAAGAAGCCTGTCGTGCCATCCGCGAACGCTCTCCTGAGCGTTCGTTCTTTCCGCTGTTGCCGCCGCGGCCTCCGCGTCACCCGCCCAGGGCCCGGAGCAGTTGGTCGAGAATCCCTATTCCCTCGAATGGGATAAGGACAGGCCCGCCGCTTGGAGTCCGCTGGGTGATGCCGACATCATGTGGACCGCGAGCCTTCCCGGTCTGAAGCGCTCACCCAACATCTACCCGGACGCGGCATCGACAGCGTCTACCCCGCGCTCCGGGAGCATGTCGGTTTCTTCACGTCTCGGGGCCGAGAAGTGGATCTTCTCTTTCTCTCGGTCAAGGGCGGGGGCCACCTGTTCGTCAACAACGTGGCCGTGGTTGCCCTGAAGGTGGACCCGACCCCTTCCCGCGTGCAGGTTCCCGGAGGTCCCCGTCTTCTTCGCCAGCCTGGATTGGCGCTACGTGGATGCACTCCCCGTGATCAATGTCGTCTCGTACGGGCCGAAAGAGGTCAAGCCTATAGGGGAAATTCGGAAACGAGGCATCCTGTCTCTGGCGAAGGTCCAGATTCCCAACCGGGGACGTGAGATCAAGGATCTCGTCCGCCGGCGCCGCAAGGTCGTCCTCGTCCGTGGACGTGCGACAGGATTCCTCCTGCGCCAGCAGCCACGAACCGTCTTTCAGCGCCACGATGCCCCCCGTGGCGCTGATGCCCTTGATCTCTACTACTCCTTCCGGGATCGGTTTGCCGGAAATGCTTTTCTTCATCTCGTTCGCCATTTGTGGTTCGTTGCCTTGTGATTCCGTGCCTAATGATTTTGCCCTTAATGATTCTATCTCTAATGATCCTGTCGATTCGGCTCCCATTCACGCGAGCGGGATCTCACCACCAGGGCACGAACCAGAACTCTCCCAGCGGGCCGGGCGGGCCGTCCTTGGGCACCGGCATGGAGATGTAGGCGTTCCTGATGTCGACCGGGTAGCTGAACCACCACGAACTGAGCTTGAGTTCGGCGACATCCTTCAGGCTGTAGGTTCCCACGTGCCCGTCCACGAAGGCCACGTTGTCCTCCCCGTACAGGACGCCGCTGCCGGAGTCGAAGCCGTAGAAGTGGCGCCCGGAATGATACGGCGCCGCCGCCGAGTACTGAAACGCCGGTTGCGCATCCCCCCCGAACACGGGGTCGGGCTTATACTTGCTGGGCAGAAGATCCTTGGTGCTCTCGTAGATCATGACTACGTTGCTCGGCTGGCGGATCTCCTCGAACACCGTCGGCCCGTCGCCGAATGTCTGGCCATACTCCAAGAACCAGAACATCCAGAAGGCGCCGTTGACGGTGTAGGTGTTCATGTGGGTCGGGTTGTCGCCCAGCCTGACGGAGCACAAGAAGACGTCATCGCCGGTGCCCAGATATGGCTTGATCAACGACGGCCACCATATGGCATGGGGGGCGTTCAGCCTTATGATCGGAAAGAAGCCGTCGTGGTCAGTCGTGTAGGCGATGGTCGCAATCGCCATCTGGCGCTCGTTGGACATGCACCGGACGACGTTGGCCTGTTGGAGACCGCGCCGCAAAGCCGGGAAGAGAAGGGCGGCCAGGACAGCGATGATCGCGATCACCACCAGGAGCTCAATGAGCGTGAAGGCACTCCTCGAGCAACGCCGGACCAGCCGGGCCGTGCGCCCGTTCATCACCCCCACGATGGCAGCCCTTGATCCATGACTTCCCTGGACACGCCTCCTCGGCGTTCAACCGGATGCCGATTTGCCGCGGGATACGTGACTGACAATACCACTTTCCGTCTTTCTCCCCCCCGCGCGTCAAGTCCGAATTAATTGATAAGAGATCGCTTTTCCCACCGTTCCCATCATTTCAACTTCCCTTTTCAAGAAGATTTCCTGCGCGAGCAAAGTAGCCGCCCACCTCCGGGGGGCGGGGAGGCTGAGGTGGATGAAGGATCAGCAATGGCGAGCGCTCTGCGCTCAGGAACACGGTTCCTGTCGTTGTCTGCATTTCAACTACTCAGCCGCAGCACCCCCTAGGTGGGTGCCTACTTTGGCTGCGGCTTCGCCGCGCTGCGTACTATTCAGGCACACCACGGCGCATCGATGTCCCAGCGGTTGTACCGCGGGCCCGGCTTGCCGGCGAGGCCGTCTCGTGCCCCGATCCAGCTCGTCGCCCAGGCCTCGTGGTCGCGAAGCTCGGCGTCCGGATCGCTGCGGCTGCGTGCGACGAAGCCGGGGAAGTACTCGCGGCCCGTCGGCTGGCCGATCCGGTTGTAGCGCAGGTCGAAGCTCCAGCGGATCTCGCGGCTGGTATTGGGCAGAGAGCCGTGGATCGTGGTCCTGGTGAAGAAGAGGGCGTCGCCCGGCCGCATGGGGACGGGCTCGAGCTGTTCGACGTCGAACACGCCCTCGGCAAGGCGGATCCCAAGAGGATTCGGACAGTGCGGCTTGACGCCGTCGCCGTGACTCCGCGACAGGAGCGCCAGGCAGCCGTGTTCGACCCTTGCTTCGGTAAGGGGAGCCCAGACGGAGATGACCTCCGAGTCGTCCGCGTCCGGCGTAAGCACCGCGTTGTCCTGGTGCCACGGCGTCCGCCGTCCGAGCATCGTCCACTCGTCCTTGACGACGAGATTCTCGGGCACCTTCACGCGGATATGCTGCACGGGATTCGAGTAGATCTCCGGCCCGATAATCTGCTCCACGATGTCGAGAAGCCGCTCGTGCCGGAGGATGTCGAAGGCCGGCTTGCCGAGGTACATCGGGGTTTCGCTCCGGATGCTGGACTGGGGGAGCGAGATATCGAAGGGCTGGGTGTCAAACCCGCCGGTCTGCTCGGCCAGCGAGATCATCTTCCCGGCAAAGGAGGCGGTGCGGTCATAGCTCGAGATCGTCCCCTGGGCCAGCATGCGGTCGCCGAGAGAGTCGGCAATGCGCTCGTAGTCGGCAAGCACGGGAGCAAAGTCGCGCTCCGGATCGAAGACGTCCTCTACGAGGAGCCAGCCCTCTTCATCGAACTGTTGGAGTTGTTCTCTGGTGAGCTTCATCCCGGTCATCTTGGCCGTCGCCGGAGCGAACCGCTGCGGGGCACCCTAATTGATAAGAAATCGCTTTTCGGGAAGCACGGACACACGGCCGCCGGGACCGCCTGAAAAAGTGCTTTCACGGGGAAGACACTAGCTGAAGCGGGCTGGACGTGTCAAGGCGAACGAGGAGGTCCCCTCTGGCGCGCAGGTATTCAGGGAGGTACTCGAGTTTGCAGTGATTGCAGCGCATACGGGCGAACCCACGTTCCAGATCGCCGCAGTCCAGGAACTTGGTGACGACCTCCGGGATGACCCGCCTTCGCCAAAGCTACGGCGAGGCAAGTCGGGCGCAGGAAGCCGTAACGGGGCTGATTGCGTTGCTCGTAGACCTCCAGGAACGCGTCGAAATGCCGTGACAGACACGGCCACAATGGCGATGCTTTGGGTCGGCGCGGACGATAGATTTGCTCCACGATGCCGCACCAGTGTAGAAAAAGAGGGTGTGTCATCTGTCGAGGTTCAGCCTTATCTTGACAATTGAACGGCGCCCGTACGGTGGTATTTGTGATAGGAGACAAACAAGTCGTCGTTGTCATGCCGGCCTACAATGCCGAACAGACGCTGGAGCAAACCGTGCAATGCATCGACCGCACGATCGTCGACGAGATCATTCTCGTCGACGATGCGAGCATGGACAATACCCTTGCCCTTGCAGAGCAGCTCGGATTGATGCGGCCCACGACGTCAATTCGGGATACGGGGCCAACCAGAAGACGTGCTACAAAATGGCTCTGGAACGCGGTGCGGACATCATCGTCATGATCCATCCGGATTACCAGTATGAACCCAAATTGATTCCGGCACTGGCACACTTGGTCGCATCCGGCGTTTATGACGTAGCCCTGGGATCCCGCATCCTCGGCCGGGGAGCCATCAAGGGGGGCATGCCGCGGATAAAGTACGTGGCAAATCGCGTCCTGACCCTTCTGCAGAACCTGCTCGGTAAAGAAAAGCTCTCGGAGTATCATACAGGATACAGGGCGTTTTCCCGCGGGGTGCTTCAATCCATCCCGTTCGAGATGAATTCAAACGGGTTTGTATTCGACAACCAGGTCTTGTCACAGGTGATCGCAATGGGATATCGCATCGGAGAGATGTCCTGCCCGACCCGGTACTTTCCGGAAGCGTCCTCCATCAACTATCGCAATTCGATGATCTACGGGTTGGGTGTTGTCCGGTGCAGCGTGAATCTGTTCCTTTACCGGATTGGATTGCGCAAATCGCTCAAGTTCTAGTGCAAGTGACGCGCACAGAATTCCCCGAAGTTCTTTTAATCGAGCCCGAAGTCCACCACGGCCATCGGGGTTGGCTCAAGGAGACCTATCATCTCTTGAAGCTTAAAGATCAGGGCGTGGACGTGACGTTTGTCCAGGAGAATTACGTTCACTCGAAGGGGAATACACTCCGTGGAATGCACTTCCAATTCCCGAACAGCCAGGGAAAGATGATCCAATGTGTCCAGGGGGCTATTTTTGACGTGATCGTGGACATCAGGCGAAGCTCTCCACGTTTCGGGAAATGGATGTCACATTCCCTGGCCGACCATACCCACCAGCAATTGTGGATACCACCCGGGTTTGCTCATGGATACTACGCCGTTACCCGGACGACGGATGTCCTGTACAGGATGACAGCGGCTTATGATCCGGTCTCGGAACGAGGATTCGTCTGGAACGACAGGGACGTGGGGATTTGCTGGCCGAACGCGGTCGGGTCCGGGACATTTGAGCCGATTACCTCGGAGAAGGACGCGAGAGCCTGCCGCTCTTCCGGGATCTTTCGACGGAGGACCTCCCTGGCTGATAATGCGGCATCTCAGGACGTCTGTGGCATATGCTGGTTTCAGTCCGACCTCTGACCGGAGTCAGAAAAATCTCAGGGATAAGTAATCGAGACGCGCACCTGCTCTAAGACCACCGGGTCAGCCGGGTTTCCCTCCTGAGGTGGTTGCACCGTCACTTCCAGGGTGTTGGCCCCATATTGCAGGGCACCGGTTTCGTAATCGATGAAGCCCTCCTGATCCGCCATCTCAGGGGGAAGAGCGTGAGGATCGGAAAGCGTCTGACCGTTCAAACGCACGGACACCCTTTGCGGGTCTGTTCCTTCTTGCCACTGCACCTGCACCGCAACCCGGGACGCCGTCTCCGGCCGGTCGGCGATCTGCAGGTTGAGTTTCGCAACGCCCGGACCCGATTGTGTTGTGAACGCCAGCGGCAGCTGACCCGGCCAGCAGCTCAGATCCGGGTTCATGTAACCGGCATACCAGTGCTTGTCGATCTCATACAACTTGTTCTTCCGCGCGATGTGACTGGGATCACCAACCTCGAGAAAGGAGTCGTAATCTTTCGGGGTGGCAAAAATCCCCGCCGCCTGGTGAAAGAAGTAATTGAAAAAGTAGATTCCGTCCACGCCCTCGTCCCAGTAGCGGTACGCTGCCGCCCGAATGGCTTCCAGTTTGGTGAAGAGGCGCGTGGATTGGCTGAGGCAACCATAGACCGGGATCCCATGTTCATGCCCGAGACGCACCCAGTCCTTCAGCGAGATGGTGAAGGGCATGTAGCCGAAGCCGGCGGTCAAAAGGTCCACCCAGCCCTCCCCGATCCAGGTCTCGGCGTCCAGGCCCAAAGACAATGACCGTTCCGGGGAGTCCGCCAACCGCATGGCCAGCATGATCGGCCGGCCTCGCTTCCGTGCGGTCTCGTCCAGCCGTTGCCGCACCTGCCGTACGAAGTCCGTCATCACGGGAATGTGCTTGCGCTCTTCGCCAAACGGGAAACAGAAGGGAGCTCGGCCCCAGTCCAATTCGATCCCGTCGATGTCGTAGCGTCGGCAAGCTTCTTCCACGATCCCGAGGTAATGCGCCCGCACTCCGGGTTGGGCGTAATCAAGCGCCGACCAGGCGAAATACTCACGCGACGCGATGCCGTGGCGCTTGCGGGAGTCCGCCAGGGGATGCTCCGAGTTATCGTTCCTCCCCTCGAACACCCACGGCGCAAACTGCTCCTCAAACTCTTCGCGGGTGAGGTGTGCGAACATCCACTCGGGGTGATCCAGCTTGATATTCCACTGGCCCTTGCCCAGCGCCCATTCAGGGCAGAAACTGGAGTGAATATCGTTCATGCGGATGGAAAAGACGACTTCCATGCCGTTCCGATGCGCAAAGTCCACCACATGCGTGAAGGGATCAGGTCCCAGCGCCCGGATGTTTTCGGTGGGATAGTCCCAGATCGGCTGCCTTGTGTAGCCGCAATAGAACAGGCTGTCCACTTGTGTTCCAACCAGCTTCTCCATTCGCAAGCCGAGATACTGGTCCACCGATTCAAGGGGAGTCGGAAAACCTTTCCGGCCAAAGACCGGACCGGAGAGATCCTCGCCATCATTATTCCAAATAATGCGTCGTCTTCGTTTATCTCGCACAGGTCACATTTCCTCAGAAAGGATGCCCCATTGATTCGTGTCTTCCAGCCGTCTCTGCCGACAGCTACGGCTTGCGATAGCGTTTGTCAACCTCTTCGGTCTTGCGGTGGAAGTTGACCCGCCGCGGCTCGGTCGATGGCTCCGTGGTTGTCCACGCGTCCACGATCTCCTTGGCGTGCACCTCGCCCGTGAGCCGCATCCCGAGAACAATCACGTTCGCGTTGTTCCCTAGGCGGGCGATCCTGGCCGAGAACTCGTCGACGCACAACGCCGCTCTCACGCCCGGGACCTTGTTGGCGATAATCGTCACGCCGGTTCCGGTGTTGCAGAACAACAGCCCCTGCTCGCACTGCCCGCTGGCGACTTTCTCTGCGACCGATAGAGCCGCGTCGATATAGTCAGCCTCCTCGTCCGCGAGCGCGCCACAGCGCTCGAGTTCGATCCCTTTCTCCTCGAGGTAGGCGACAATCGTGTTCGTCAGGTTGCAGGTGCCGTCTCCACCGATAGCCATCTTCATGTGTTGACTCCTTAGGTTTGAACCGTCGTGAGAAACTTCTTAAAGGACCGCATCGTTTGCTCAGCCGCTTCCCGGGATGTCGGGTGGGGCAGCGCCTCCGCTGAGGCGTATCCGTGAAAGTCGATCTCGCACAGGGCCTCTGCAACCACCTGGAAGTCCAGGTGGCCACAGCCGGCGGGCCGGCGGTTGCTGTCCACGAAATGTACGTGACGGACGTGTGCGCCTGCCGATCGCAACGCATCGGGGATCGACTGCTCCTCGATGTTCATATGGAACAGATCGGCCAGCAGCGCGATGCGCTCGGTCACAAGCGACTCGATGAGCGCGACCCCCTGCTCGAGCCGGTTGACGCAGTTTGTCTCGTAGCGATTGAGCGGCTCCAGAAGAAGATTCACATCGCGTTTGCCGGCCAGCGCGCCCAGTGAGTCCAGTCCCTCGCGCAGCCACCCCTCCGCGGTAGGGCGGTCGATTTCCGGCGGTATGCGTCCCTGCATGCTGCCGATGATGACGAGGGCACCGAAAGCGCCGGCAACTTCCATGATCCGGCTGATGAACTCGACTGCTTTACGACGTCGCTCCGGGTCGGGGTCACAAAGGTGCAGACCCGATGACCGATATCCCCCGCCCGTTCCAAGCGCGGCGAGTTTCAGATTGTGCTTGTCCAGCGTCTTCGTGAAGGCGTCCGAGTCGATCTGTTCAGCGCTCTCGGGCAGCACCTCCACCGCGTCGAAGCCAATCCGGCGCGCCTGTTGACAGCATTCCTCAAGGTCGTGCGAGAAGAGGAACGGCCCGTCATCCGTTCCTGGGACCAGCGATATCGTGACGCTTGACTTGATCATTCTGACAGGTCACATTCGCTTCGGGTGGCGATGATGTGTTCCGTGCACGCGTCACGAATGCGGTCGTAGGCCTCCGGCTCGATTTCCGGCACCGGGTTCCACGCATCCAGCTCCGCCCATTGCCCTTGCGGGATCCCCTCCACCCGCTGCCGGTAGACGCTGTAGGGGACGCGCTCGCGCAGTGTTTCAAGGAAGTCTCTCGCACCTTGCACGGCGGCGCCAGCCTTGCCGGACGCGTCACCTGCACGGATCGTGTTCTCCAGCGTCTGCAGATACCGGTAGTCGTTGACGCCCGCGAGGCGGCCCTCCCAGGCGATCTTGGATTCAGGAAGTCCCGAATCGTTGATGCGGACATACCAGCCATAGGACCACACGCCGTTGCCCTTCACGCCCGTACGCCAGGTCCAGAGCCCCGCGTGAAAGCGCTCCTGCAGATAGCCGTAGCCGGTGTGCCAGCAATTGTACATCCACAGCTCGGCGTTGTTCCTGGCGGCCGCTTCGTGCAACCGGGGCCAGTCGCTGCTGGTCGACGCCTCGATCCAGACGTCGTAGAGGTCTCCGATGGTGTTGCCCTCGGAGGTCAGCGGCCGGAGGAACAGGCCCTCCCTGCCACCCGCCACGGCCGTGCGCACGCCCTGCTTCCTCGCCTCGGCGTACTGGGTTCCGATGATCTGGGTGACGTGCGTCGATTTCTCCCGGCTGCTGGGCTCATCCGACACGCCGAAGAGCGGCTCGGGCCAGCCGGCTTCGCGCGCGTGCTCGGCGATCGCCATGACCGTGTCGCTTCCACCGGCGAACGAGCAGAAGTCTCCGCCGGGGCTGCCTTCACTCCACGTGTGCAGGAGAAACGGATGCCTCCGGCAGAGTCCCGCGTGAAGGAGGCTGGTGACCTGCGCATCAAGTTCGTTGAAGGTAATGTGAGAAACGCCGTCCTTGTCCCTTCTCTCCGCCTGGCAGTGGACGGCGCTGGTGTTCATCCCATGCCGGCGCTGGTCCGCGAGGTAAATCTCGTCGGATCCGGGCAGGGCGTAGGACGGCCCCAGCTTGTACTCCTTCGATGCCGGCGTCGGGTGATACCACGTAAAGAATGCGACGTCCGCCTCTTCCAGGTCGATATCGCGAACGGTCAGCGTGACCGGGACGCTCAACTCTCCCGCGCTTGCCCCGTCGTCGGCAGGATTGACCCGCGTGACCTTCACCTCGCCGACGTACTCTCCCGGCGGGGTTCCAGGAGAGACGGCTACGGTCAACCAGAACTGCCCGCTGTCTCCTGCGCCGATCTCCAGCGTGGCGCTGTTGAGCAGGAACTTCGGTGTGCGCACACCGCGCTTTGCGTTCAGAAAGCGGGGCGCCATCTCGGCGGCACGAAGGGTGAAAAAGCGGGCCCCGTAGGCGGTCGGGATACCATACCCCTCCCCAGAAACCAGGGTAGCCGGCCTGGCCTGGACGGTCAGCGCTTTCCCCAGCGCCCGAACGAAGATGACCGCCGAATCCGTCTCGCCGGCGGAAAGCGCCAGCCGGATCGGCTCCCGCGTCTCCTCCAGGGTCGGGACATACTTGGCATACGTCATCGGCGAAGCCGGCCGCGGCGCAACCACGAACCCGCGCTCGACCGCGTCGGCCGGCCACTCCGGCTCGGGTCTGTCGTCGTATCTTACCTCCGTCGGCCCGGCTCCCAGCACGGAGGCGTCTTCAACCAGGCGGAGATCGTCATACCACATTCTGTAGCTCTCATTGTGCATCTTCCGTCGTTCGGCTTCATCGCGATGAATGTAGGGCAGGCGGATGACGATGCTCTTGCACTTGGGTCCGGTTCGGAAGGGGAGCTCCATCCCGGCCCAGTAGCGCCCGGCGATCCCCGAGCCCCACCACTCCTTCGCCGGTATCGCGTTCAGGATCTTGGGGTTGCCGTACGAATCCTTTCTGATCGGGATGCTCGCAGCATCGTACGCGCCGTCCAGCACCTGCGGCCCCCCCCAGAACTCGGTGCCGCCCGAGGTCCTTACGAAGAAGACGAGGCGGTACCCCGTGTCGGGCTTGACCGCAATGGGCTCGGAGACCACCTGCTTGTGCGGGCGCTGCGGAGAGAGAACCAGCGTCACCTCTCCAAGCTCCAGCCCGTCCGGGATCGGCGGCTCTCCGAACCGAGCGTGCTGCCACAGGAACTCGCCGCGCAGCCGCGCATACCAGTTCTCCTCAGGCGTCCAACTGCGCTCGTTGTTGCGCCACTTCAGCACGTCCGACCCCCGATCGGCTCGGAAGCTCCCATCGGCCTCCCGCTCGTACAAGACGGTGCCGTCGCTGGCGAGGATCTGGTCCTGTTTGAGCAAGTCCTCCCAGGACGGGAGGTTGTCGATATACGCCTGCACCTCTTCGCGTGTCTGGTTGGAGAAATTGAAGTCCCGTGCGGTCCACCCGTCAGCAACCCCGTCGCCGTCGGCGTCCTTCTCGAACCCGCCATTCGGGAGCAGATTCACTTCCTCGCCGGCGGCATGGGCACCGACGAACAGGGCGAAGATCGCAAGGCAAAACGCAAGATGTCTCTTGTACATGACTAAACTCCATTGTTTTTCCCGAGGTCCGCCCTCGCCTTCAGCTTCACCAGTAACCATATTTCCAGTGCCATCATGATAGCGCTCGTTTTCCATCAATGCGAGCGTTTTTTCTTCGCTCCAGTCATAGACCTCCTTTCGTTTTCTTCGGGTGTAGGTGTGTGCAAGGTTCCGGTTTGCGGTGAACTCCGCGCAGGGCGTTCGGTTCCCCAGGCACGGGCGGCGCTTGTGATTGATGGCCTGCAGGTCGAGTTCAGCGCGGACGGCACCATTGCGTTTTGGAGCATTGCGACTGGGAACGTGACCATTTGGAGTGGGCGTCGAGTCCGACCGGGGAGTTGCGCGGTTCGTTCGCCCCGGTTGAGTCAGATCGTCCGCCTCGCGTATTTCTGAGACATGACTGGGACCGATTTATTCTCCTGCCATGATCTTCCCTTGCTCCGGGTCGGCCTGGAAGGCCAACTACATACGGGGGTTGCGCCTTCAACGTTAGGGTTTACTACCCTGGAGATCTGCGATGAACATTCATTTTCATGCATTGGCTCTCTTACGCAGCCTCGGCGCCAGGTAATCTGCAAGCTGCGCGCCGATGACCTGGTAGCCGGCCGGATTCGGATGCCGGTTCAGGAACCAGCCGGGGATCTCGGCCAGGTGTATGTCCAGCAGGTTATCGAACATGTAGGCAACCGGGTCTCCCGTCGACGGCTCGTTTCGGATCCATTCGGGTGGGATGAGGGCGTGATATTTTTTGGGAATCGCCGCCAACCCCAAGCGGCGATAGCTCAACATGTACGGGCCGCGCTGCAACTCGTCGGCATACGGACCGTACTGGTCAAGCAGCGGCAGCTCATCGGCCGCGGCAACCGCTCGCACCTGCGCGTTGATGATCTCGTGGGTATTTTCCGTAAAAACCGGATTCTCGCCGACGTATGGAATGACGGTCTCCAGCACGATCTCGGCCTCGGGATGATCGACCCGCAACCGGGAAATGAGCTTTCTGTAATTGGCAGGAAACTCCGTTTTGAAATCCTGCAGGACGCAGATGTCGTTTAGTCCATAGCGAGTGAAGATAAAGTCGAACGGCGCCTGTCCGGCGGCATCCTCTTCATCGAGGCGCGAAAGAAGCAAATCGATCGAATCCCCGTCGCGGCCGCGATTCACCACGTCCACCGGCGGCAGATCCGCTTCGGCCTCCAGCAGCTTGCGGACGATCTCTTCCAGCGTGTCGGCCGTCGGTATCATTTCACGGGGTACGCTGCCGATGAGGGTGCTGTCGCCGAGGAGGAGAATGCGGATCTTAGTCGGCATCTTGTCGTCTTGGACCATCACAGTCACTTCCTCCTTTGCCTTATCTCGGGCACCTCAGCCCTGGAGTCGGCGGTCCCCGCCGTGTCTCGGGCACCTCAGCCCTGGAGTCGGCGGTCCCCGCCGTGTCTGCTCCCCCGATGAAATGGAAAGAGCAGGAGAAGCGGCTGGCTAGGTCCGAGACGCGCACCTTCAACGAAAAATTCGATCGTTTCAACCTCTCACCTTGTCCTGTTCATTCCATGGGTGGGCAATCACGGCGGGGACCGCCGACTCCAGGGTTCGATGGATCGATCGTTTCAACCTCTCACCTTGCTCTCTTCATTTCATGGGTGGGCAATCACGGCTCCATGGTTCGATGGCCCCCTTAGCTATCCATTCATTATTGTGCTGGCGATGCTGGAAACGGTATGAAACTGTGACCCGGCACGTCAACGGGCGACTGTTTTAATAGTAAAGAAGGAAAGCGCAATGCCTGCACTCCACAACGAACCCATTCAGATCGGCTCGCGACTCGAGTTGTTTATCGATGACGCGCTGATCGACCGTCTCGGGGGCGCCGAGCGGCGTCTGCATCATCCGGTGCCGCAAGAGGTCTCCATGGAATTCGACCGGCCCTGGGAAGGAAACCATTGCGGCGGGCAGTCCGTTCTGCGGACCGACGATGGACTGTACCGCCTCTATTACTCGGCAGGAAGACAGGGGCTGCCGGAGTTTATGGGCGACGGTGTCGACTGGGTCGATCCCAGTCAGATCTTCGGCTGTTACATCGAGAGTTCCGACGGCATCCACTGGACACGCCCATCGGTGGGGCAGGTCGAGGTGGCGGGGACACGTGAGAACAATATTGTTACGGCCCCCGATATCGGCGGCCGTTCTCCCGGTGCCATCGCCCCCTTCGAAGACACCCGGCCGGATGTCCCGCCGGAGGAGCGATACAAGGGCGTATCCGGTCTGAGCGGCCGGGTGTTTGCGTATTGTTCACCAGATGGGATCAACTGGCGATTGCTCAACGATGAGCCCGTCATCAAGGGTTACGACTCGGAGCACTTCGCCTTCTGGGACTCTGAGCGGGAGGAGTACCGGTGCTACTGCCGCCACCGCCGTATCACGGCATACCAGGCGGGGATGGAGGAGCTTGCTACCGACGCCGCCACGCAAACCGATGACCAGACCGGGCTGACCGCCGACGGCCTCGACAATGGGCGCGACATCACCACCAGCACGTCGAAGGATTTCATCCAATGGACCAAACCCGAGTTCATCTCGTACTCCCCGGGCCGCGTCAACGAACTGTACGAGAATGTGATTCAGCCCTACTACCGCGCCCCGCATATCGTCATGGGCTTCCCGATGCGTTATCTCGACCGAGGCTGGACCGCGGCGCTCGAAGCGATGCCGGGGTACGAGCATCGGCGCGACCGCGCGGCCATGTTTTCCCCCCGGGAGGGAACGGCCTTGACCGA
>Ga0310121_10002598_pt1 | contig 17009 bp, 10 predicted proteins | sample CB27_Tmax_986_MG_FD_203504 | JGI IMG/M metagenome (GOLD analysis project Ga0310121, IMG submission 203504) | Marine microbial communities from Western Arctic Ocean, Canada - CB27_Tmax_986 | ecosystem: Environmental > Aquatic > Marine > Oceanic | place: Canada: Western Arctic Ocean | collected...
AACCAATAGTGAACGTTTTTCGCATCTTCATAGATGATAACGCCGCGGCCAAAATAGGTAAAACCAAATAGCAGAAACAGTCCTATCGGCAAGAACCACGAAAAGCTCCTCGTCTTCTGGAGAATGCAACCAAGTCCTAAGCCAAAGAAGCTCGAGATCAAGATCAAATTCGTAAAGTACGATATGGCCTTCACCTCAGCCGGCAATTGCCGAATCAGAGCCAGCTCGAGCGCCAAGATGAAAAATGAGACGACTGCGATCAGCCCTGCCGGCTGAACTTCCGAGTTCAGTGATTGACTCATAGAAGCCGTTCGATCGTGCGAAGCCATGCGCTGTCCAGCTATAAAAGTGTGCATCCTGACAGGTAAGAACTAGCTATCCGCTAGTCTGGTCGGAGCAATATAACGGAAGATCCGTTTTCGACTCAACGCCTACTACAATCTCGATGCGCGATGCAACTTTCGTTGCGGCAAGGTATTCGTCATGGACTAGGCCACGAATCGTGCTAAAACGGTAGAATTTGAGGGATAACGATTGGATTCGGCGATGGCGACCCATTCGAAAGTCGGCAATCCGTCACACGACGCCGCACTCGATTTTCTGCTCGGCAGAATCAACTACGAACGCATGCCGGTTCTGCCCTACGGCCAGCGACAGCTGAAGCTCGACCGGATGCGGCAGTTGCTCACGCGGCTCGGTAATCCGGACGCGGGACTGCCGATCGTCCACGTCGCCGGCACCAAGGGCAAAGGCTCAACGGCTGCTTTGATCGGAAGCGTGTTGCATGCTGCAGGCTACGAAGTCGGGCTCTTCAGCTCGCCTCACCTGGAAAACATCGAAGAACGGTTTGCGGTCAACGGCCTGCATTGCACTGCCGACGAATTGGTTGTTTTAGTCGATCGTCTCAGACCGGTCGTGCTGGCGATGGACCAAGAGGCGGCACAAGTTGCCGATACCTCGGCAGACGGTTTATTAAGCCCGACCTATTTCGAATTGACGACGGCCATAGCGTTGATGCACTTTGCCCAGCGGAAAGTCGACGTGGCCATTTTGGAAGTAGGCTTGGGCGGGCGACTCGATTCGACCAACGTTTGTCAACCGGCGGTGACCGTCATCACCAGCATTAGCTTTGATCACACGAAGCAACTGGGCAACACGCTCGCCGAGATCGCCGCGGAGAAGGCGGGCATCATCAAGCCGGGAGTGCCTGTCCTGTGTGGGCCACTCGAAGACGAGCCACGGCAAGTGATCTCCGAAATCGCCCGGCAACATGGTTGTCGAATGCTTGAGGCGGGGTACGATTTTACGCATACGTACCAGCCGCCGCGTCAGCTTGACGGCCAGCAGCAGTTGGGGCAGCTCGACTTCGCCGGAAAGTTCGCCGACCAAACGGTCGAACTAAAGGGGTTGCCGCTGCAACTATTGGGAGCGCATCAAGGGGCCAACGCGGCGCTCGCCGTAGCAACCAGCTTCGAATTGCACCACCAAGGTTGGTCGATCTCGCCCTCGGCAATTCGAGTCGGCCTGGCGGAACTTACCTTGGCGGCTCGTATCGAGATCCTCGGTCGAAAGCCGACGATAGTGCTCGACGTCGCGCACAATGTCGCTTCGGCCCAGGCGCTGGTCGACGTGCTCACAACAAGCTTCGATTCGAAGCGGCGGATCCTGATATTGGCGACGAGCAAAGACAAAGATGTTGCGGGAATTGTCCGCGTCCTACTGCCGCATTTTGTCCAGGTGATTGCCACAGAGTATCAAGACAATCCGCGGGCGGTACCGACGGCCCAGCTGGGGCAGATCATTCGCGACGAGATCGCACGGGCCGGTCAAAACGGTCTCGCGGCGGAAGTGACCGAATGCTCACTGCCGAGCGAAGCCTTGCGCCTGGCCCAGCAGCTCGCCCAACCATTAGATGGGCAACCATTCGAAGAGCAAAAGGCGAAACCACTAGCGCCGCTCGTCTGTATTACTGGCTCGTTCTTTATTGCGGCAGAACTGCGCCGGGCATTGTCCGCAGCCGTCTAATCGGGATCAGCCACATCAGGTTATATTTGCGCGCGTAGTAAAGTACTAGGCAGCAGCTGAGATAGGTTAGCATCGCGATTCCTTTCGTCGATCGACCATATTCGTGATCGCGCTGGAATTCCTCGCCAACCATGGTGAGGAATATAAGCCTTTGAACACTAACCCTGACTAAATCTGCGCTAACTTCTTTGGTGAAGACTAGCGAAGATTAGCGTTCGTATCTTGTTTTATTCACACGCTTTACCACTCATCGAGCAAAGTCCAGCGAGTTTCTTCCTTCCATTCCCAGTCCGATTCAGAGCCTGGGCTGGGTGGCTCAAGCTCCGCCTGCATGGCTTCTGCGGGGCGCAAATCGAGGCGTGACTGACTGCGCTCGTCACGTACTTCGTCTTGCAGCTTGCTCACAATCCGCGCGATATAGGGGTCGGCCCAAGGTAGCAGGTCACTGGGGCGGGTGCTAAATCGATCGGTGCTGAATGGTTGGGTGTTGGCTCTCATGATGCTATCGTCGGCTACTGGCACCCTGACAACCGTGCAAAAAACCTTCCTCGTTTGACGTGGAGCTACCATTGGTGTTCCTTTCCCACATGTGGGCAAGAGATGCCCATTATGATGATTCTGACGTATCAACAAAACCAGTCGAGGGTTCGTAAGCTAACAGACTTGCCACCCTCTCGTGGTTTTGTTGGAACGCATGAAAACAAGAGTCACGAAAAGAGGCCCGTGTTGCCCAAGCCGTACATCCCTTGGCCTTGGAGCTAAGCACTGCCGACCTGACAATGGTCGCCCTCAGAGAGCGACCATTGTCCTAATGCGATTCCCAGATGAGAGCGCCGCATGGCCAACCGATACCGCAGTTGGTGTGCCAAAGCGACACGGAAAGCTAGCATTCTCTGTAAGATGTTATCTGCAAAGAGCTTGCGGGCAGCGCTCCCGCTCGGCCTGTCGGGCCCAACCAAAGTAGGTTTTTCAAAAGTTCTTGCAAGTCGACGTAAGCTTTAACGGTTGGGGAGGCTGGCGGTCTCTAGCTGGCTAACTCTTCGCAAGTTGTCGTTGAAGGTGTTCTATCGCCCAACGGAGAACCCGGTCAGAAAATTCGTCCGGCAGCGTACCATCCTCTCGCTCGAGTTGGTCTGCGAGAGCGCCGCCCGGTTTGTCCCCCAGCAGATCGCGGCGAAGGCGATATTTCCGCCATTGAAGATCTTCCTGTTTGTCGAGCTCCACTTCAAAGCGCGGAGTCGGACGTACTCCCCATGTTGCTTGCAGGTCGTCGCTCGACATGCGATGAATATTTTTCTCGCTGGGACGCCAATACGTAGCCGAGGTCAGTTTCAATAAGCTGCGGCCTGATTCGATATGCGTGAATAATCGTTGGACCGTACCCTTACCGTAAGAACGCTGGCCAATGATCACAGCGCGACTATAGTCTTGCAGGCACGCAGCAAGAATTTCGCTGGCGCTGGCACTATCGCGATTGATCAGCACCCCCATCGGCAGCTCGGTGTAGCCACCGTTGCCGGTCGAAACAAAGCGATCGCGAGCCACCTGGTCACGTCCACGCGTTGTGACAATCGTGCGTCCGGCCCGTAAGAACAGATCGCTAATTCCCACCGCCGCGTCGAGATTGCCACCGGCATTGTCACGCACATCGATGATCAGCGCTTCGATTGGCAAGCCAGTGCGGTGCTCAGTCAAGTCTGCGAGTACGCGCGTCAGTTCAGCTTCAGTCTTGTCGCCAAACTTTGTGATTCGAACGTAGCCGATTCGTGGATCGTCGGCGAGTCGGAAGTTCCATTGGCCGTTTTCGTTACGAACATCTCCGTAGATCGATTCCACCGTGATCATGGCCCGTGTTAAATCGACGTCGTGCGAACGATCATCCTCGACATGGCGGATCGCCAGCTTAATCGGTGCACCTACCGGACCGCGCATCAGACGCAACACATCGTCCATGACCATATCAGCCGTCTGTTGATCATTGATTGCCAAGATGCGATCGCCCGAGCGGATATCGGCACGAAATGCCGGAGTTCCTGGCTCGGGCGGACCAACGACCGTCGGCAGCGCCGGCTCTCCTAGCAGTCGTATCCGTACCCCCACGCCGCCGAATTGTTGGTTCAGGTCCTCGCGAAACCCATCCCGTTGTTGTTCGTTGACGAAGGCAGAGTGCTCGTCGCCTGACTTACGGAGCACATCGATCATCCCCCGCATCGCACCTTCGAATAGTTGCTGATCGGGCGCGTCTTGCAGCGACCAACGATCGATGACCGAAAAACCCGCGGCGACGTAGCGCGCGTAGGGGTTTTGCTCCGCGCGAACGTAGCAAGCATAGGAGATTAGCGCCGTCGACAACAGCAGTAGCAAATTACGATGGGGCATCTTGGCATTATGCCCAAGTCTCCCGCCAAGGCGATAGTGGTCGCCTGCTAATGCGAAGCTCACTGTCACCAGTCCGTAATCTCAGAATGGCCAATTCCACGCTGGGCGGCCGCGAAAACTACTAAGAAACCCCTTCACGCGATGACCCTTCGCGGCGCAGGCTGCGGAGCTTGGCGTGAAGGGCGGCGTGAGGCCCTTCGAGCAGCTCTTGATGCTGCCCTTCGATACGAGCTGCCTGAATCGTTTCGATTTTTGCCCCGTCGGCAGCGGTTGCTACAGATTCCGGCGGTGCATCACGACGCTCAGCCGGCTCGACTGGTTGCGCCGCCGATGCTTCGCCCATCGTAGGAGCCTGGTTCCAGTCGGTCACCGCCTCGCCCGCTGGCGCATCGCCACCAAAGAATTTCCCCAGCGGTCCGGCCAAGATCGCCGGTAAAAGCAGGAGGTCGCCTACCAGGGCGGCCCCCAGCATCGAAATCATTAAGTAGCCGAATTGCTGCGTCGGTGTAAAGGTGCTCGTGGCAAATACCGCCAGGCCAAGACCGCCGATAATCGTCGTTTGCAGCATCGCAGTAGCGCAGCGGTCGTAAGCCAACATTAACGCCTGGACGCGATTGAGGCCTTGCTTCACACCGCGACGGAACCAGGTCAGAAAGTGGACCGTATCATCCACAGCAACGCCTAGCGCTACACTGGCGGTCATCATGATGCCAATGTCGACCTTAATGCCCAACCAACCCAACGCACCGAAGATCATGACGATCGGAAAGACATTAGGAATCATCGAAATCAAGCCGGCCATCGGGCTGCGTAATACGAACATCATCACCACAGCAATCAAGAGCGTGGCCCACATAATGCTTTCGTTCAAGCTGACGAGCAGTTGACGTTGTGTTTTGTACACCAGTGGAATCATGCCGGTGTACACCGCACGAATCGGCCGTGGACCGCCCTTCGAATCAAGCGGTACAGCGGCCGAGTTCTCGTAAACTGGCACGTTGGAAACATCGATCACTTGCAGCCCACCGTTGGCCAAATCTTTGGCCCGCGGATCGCTGCTCGCTGAGACGAGAATCAAGGCGTCCTGCTCGCCGAGGGCGGAAATCGCACGGTCTAAGTAGGCCGGATCGTCTTCTTTGGCATCGAGATCCGCCAAATTGAAAGTCGAGACACCGCCTCTCTTACTACCATCTTCCAAAACCCGCGGTTCGACGCCACTCCGTTTAAGCAGTTTGACCAGCACCGACTCTTGCGTGGTCGACTTGGGCTGGGGGTCGCCATCTCGAGTGCGATACAAGATACAAAGTTGCGATCCATCCAGTTTTTTGCCAGCCTTGTGCAACCCTGAGACGATCATATCCCGTTGCTGGAAGGCAACTAAAACAGGATCAACAACTGTTTTCAGCTCTTGAACAAATTCGCCGTAATCGACCCCTTCAGCGTCTTTCCCCAAAGCGGCTACCCGAGCACTCACTCGCCACAATTCACGCGGCGAAGATTGTCCAGTATCGCCCGGATGCCGGTCCATGCGAAGATAACCTGTTTGCAAAAGTTCGGCGCGATTTTTTTCCAGGAGTGTGTTTTTGGAATAGTCGGCACTTCGATCGGCAGCGTTTACACCAGTGTCGGTGCTTTCGGTCGTGAAAGTTGCGATCGACATGACACGGCTGACTTCGGGAAGTTGCTCCATGCAACTCTGAATATCTCGTACCATGTTCAAGCGCTCGAGCATCGTAACTTGATACTGCAAACCATCTTCCTCCGCGACTTCATCGGCGGTCCGGCAACGTTCGATCGGTACCGTCAGAACGATTTCCATCGGCACCAAGTTGCCCAGGTTGGATTCGAGCCATGCATAGTCGTGAATCAGGTCGGTATCTTTGTCGAGCAATTTCAGCAAGCTGACCGACGTTTCGATACGAGTAAAGCCGATCGCAAGCACGCCCATCACAGCAAACCATACGACGCAAGTAAGCGCATGACGACGAATGACAAAGCCAAACATCCGTTTCGCCCAGGCGGGCAAATGACTTTCGCCCCGTCCGCCCTTTCCGCCCGACTGGCGTTTGACAAGCTCATCGCTGACCGGAAAGCGGTGCAAGAATACTGGCAAAATCGTAAACAATAGAACGACGGTCCCCATCACGGCAATCGCCGTGAACATCCCGAATTTTTTGATCGGCAGAATATCGCTCGCGTACAGCGAACCTAGCCCCACGGCTGTCGTAAACGACGCTAGCGTACAGGGCCACCAGCCGAATCTGACGGCCGTCTCGGCCGCTCCGTGAACACCCTCTTCGCGGCGTGCGTCACGATAGTAGTTCACTACGTGGATCGCGCCTGAAAGCCCAAGCACGTACACCACTGCCGGCATCGACATCAGAATTGCGTCGACGGTCCCCAGTCGGGGTGAAGTCAAGCTTGTGAACATGACTTCTAAGATGCCAAAGTAGAACACGACCGCCAGGCTCATGCCCGCACTGAGAACACCAACTGTAAAGACTATGCCGGTCAATTTGATACTGCGAAAACACCAATACGACAGAGTGAGGCCGACGATTCCCGACAGCCCCGCGAGTCGTATCAATGTCCGCTCGCCTTCGACATCGATCGTGATGTTGTCGACCGGCGGACCTCCCATGTGGATAGTCTCGCGCGCAATGCCGCATTCAGTTTCAGCGATCTCCGAAATTCTTTCGATCGCCTTGCGCATCGTGCGGTTATTATTTGTAGCCGCGTCGGTGAGGTAGACGATCAGACAAGTCGCGCGCGAATCGTTGCCAAGCGATTTTCCCTCGGCGTCGTGCTGCAGCGGACCGACCAGTGCCCCCTCGAGTCGCTTGATCGCCTCGTTATAATTCAAACTCACTGGCGAGCTGGTCAGTTGCTCTAAAAATTGCGGACCGCTTTCGATCTGCTTGTACCAGACGGCACGCTCCTGGAGATCGGAGTCCGCGCCCGATTTGGCAACAGCCTGTTGGCTCGGGATCAGGCTCCTGGCGAGCTTTTCCAACTTTTCGGTATCGCCGAGTGTGCAGCCGTCCCAGCTGACGAGAGCGAATTGCTCGCCGGCGAAGTGGTCGCGGAACCAGCGCAGATCGACCGATTCGGCATAGCCTGGCGGCAGCCAATCTTCGGCCTTATTGGTGTTGCTCTCGATCGCTTTACGAGCACCGCGCGGCATCAGTGCCAGCAAGAAAGCAGCCAGCATGGCTAGCAGAAAATAATTGGGCTGCCCCAGCGTCTTCCGTGCCAGAAACGAAGGTTGCTTCATCGGCTTATCAGCCTAGGAGGGGCAAGAGAACCAAGCTGAGCTTGGATGGGTCAATACTCAATATCTTCAGTGGCCAAGAAAAGCTTTTGACCAAGCACCAGGCTAACCTGAAACGCCCATTAGGTCTACGCCAGCAGGGCCCCAAGAGGTTCGCGAGTGGTCGACTTAGCATGCCTCGATGGACTCCTTGGGTCGACAGGGCGGTTTGCCAAGCCTGATTAACTTTGCCTAGCCAGAACACCCGCTCCAGTCGGACTTTACGACTAAATGACTGGGCTCACCAGTAACCTTCAAAGCCAATCAGGCCACCCATGTAGGTCGAGTTGCCGCCGGCTACCACGTGTGAGGTCGAAACTGGAACAAAGTCAAGTTGTTCCGACGCATGGGCGACTGAGCTGACAAACAAGATTTCCATTCCGGCTCTCAGCGAAAAATTGGGGCGCATGTGCCATTTGCCGACGACGGCAGCTTCCGTAACAAACGACAGGTTATCCACGGTGATATGACTTTCCCCGGACGTTACGCCGCCAGTTACCACAAAACTTGAATCGACGTCCGTATGGTTGAGATACATACCACTCTTCGAATTCAAACCCAAACTCCAGCGGGCTGTTTCGTAAGTCCAGCCAAAACCGACTTGTGTACCGATCAAGTCGTTGTCCGTACGCACCCGGTAGTTCCCGGTTTGCGGATCAGTGGTGGCTAAGCCATCATCATCGATGCCAAACGCGTTCCAGTCGAAGTCTTCGTTGAGATCGAAATAACGAATTCCTGCCATCACCGAACGCGAAAAAGAGGGCTGAGCCCGCCGGACCCACTCGCCGTTAGGCTCTAGCTCCATGCGATCTTTTTTCATCCGTGATTTGCGATGATAATTCAATTCGAAACTATTGAAGCGGCTATCGTAGTCGTACAGCGTGCTGGTAGCACCAGTAAATGAAGGATTACCACCACCGATGACTGAAGTCAAAGTCCCACCGTTAGCAGCATCAAGACGCCCTGACTTCGTCCATTGTCCACCACCATAGGCAATGAATTCAGCGGCATGATCACGGTTCTGTTGGTCCCGAAACAAAAATCGTCCGAGCTTCAATCGGGGAGTCGCTTCAGACCCTTGCCTACCCCCTTCGAGAAACAGCGTATTAGCGGTTCCTGGTTGGAAGGCCAAGATTGAATCATCACGTGCCCAGATGCGGTCCATCAACAGCGCATCAACTTCGGTGTACCAAAACCCCCGTCGCAACCATGTGCCGGTACTTTCCAACAGCGCCGGTTCACAGTCCATTTGATACTCGTGACCAGAGACGAACGGTTGCAATTCAGGCTGCAAATCGATCGCGGAAATCGGCTCGGGGAGCGCGTCTCGGATCGGCATTCCTGGCATGCTGGAAGATGTTGCCGGCAATTCCATGACGGGCAATGACTCCCTTGTGGCGGAGCCACGGGTGCCAGATCCCAAGGCAGGCAGTGCCAGCTGCGGCGGACCGGCGATCGGCCCACCGGCAGAAGGTTCGAGAAAATCCTGTGCAGCGGCCCGGGAGCCGGGTCGTATCAGCACACCAATAAACAGGAGAAATAAGAGTTTTTTCACCGCAATCGCCTCCCTACTTTTATCAACTTTCTGAGCCAGACGCAGTCTGCGCCGGAATCTCACACAAAGGACCAATCGTCTACCGTATGGTTGACAGTGCAGGAATAACCGGCAGAATCGCAAAATTCGTGATGAGCCTACTATTCCGAACTATCAGCTTGACCGCAATTCACCGGCGCGAGTTACCCATATTAACTTGGTGTCCGTTTGGCTTGCGAAGTGCTGGCAGTCGTTGATATGTCAGCATGGGGTTGCCCCTGCAGAGCTCAAGGCCAAGAATCGCTAGCAGTAGGTCCCGCTTCTCGGAAATCAGGAACTCAGACTATGCCTTCCCCGTTGGCAGCTATCATTCGCTCAGGAACCAAACTGTGGCTCGACTCCGTCGACCCGGACCTCGTGGTGAGTCACCGCCGACTTGGCGCCACTGGCGCGACGTCGAACCCGATTATTATTAGCAACCTGATCAAGTCGGGCCGCTACGACTCGGAGCTTTTGCGTCTGCTCGCCAAGCAAGACTTGTCCGACAATGATGCTGCTTGGGCGTTAACCGACCAAGTCGTGGCGGCCGCGCAGCAAGAGTTCCTGCCTGTCTGGCACAAAACCGGAGGCGACGATGGCTATGTTAGCTTCGAGATCGATCCACTGTTGGAAGCGGCAGACAACCCGATTTCCCGCCAGGAGCGTGTTCAGCAGTACGTCGAGCTGGGCACGCATTGGTCCCATGACCACATCAACCGTATGATCAAAGTCCCCGCCACACCAGCCGGTCTAGAGGCGATCGAAGAATTAGCGGCGCGCGGCGTGCCGCTAAACGTGACACTGATCTTTACCATGCGGCAATACCAGGCCGCTCGTGACGCGATCTGGCGCGGTGCTCAGCGATTGGCGTCTCTCGATAAATTCAAAAGCGTCTACAGCATCTTCATCTCGCGCGTTGATGTGTACACGGCAAAGGAAGTGCCCCAATTGTCACCTGAGGCCCAGGGCCAAGTCGGTTTGCTTAACGCAAAACTGCTCTGGAAGGACAACCAGCAATTCTGGGACGAACGCCCCACGCCGTTGAAGCAAGAAATAGTTTTCGCAAGTACCGGCACGAAAAACGCCGGCGATCCCGCCTGGAAGTATGTTGCCGCGCTTGTCGGTAGCGATATCCAAACCAACCCGCCGGCCACCAACGAGGACGTAGAAGCTAGTGGCCAGATTTTCCAGCGATCGGTCGACCAATTTCCATCCAACGAAGTGATCGACGAAATTCTCGCTGCCGTCGACATGCAGAAGCTCGAAGACCAGCTGATGCTCGAAGGCGTTCACAAGTTTGCTGAACCGCAAAAGGCTCTACTGACGCTGATTGGCGATAAGCGAGCCGCGCTGGCGTGCTAGGCGTAAGCCTGTCGAGCTGTCGGTGCCAGCAGGGGAAACAAGCGGACGAGTACCACAGCCGACGTGATCCGAAGTAACGCGGCAGGCGACCAATTCTTAATCCTAATCTGGCTAAAATTAAGATCAGCAGTCGGATTAAGATGAGGACCGCGAAAGTGCGTCCCACACCCCAAGTGCCGTTGCCGACGGCCCAGACTCGTCCTACGCCGCCAACTGTGGTACGATCCGGAGAGAGGCATTTCCAGATTTTTTATTGCTCAACCCCCCTCCCGCTGCCCCGTTGTCCGCAGAATAGCCCATGGCCATCGATCCCTACTCCCCCTGCCCATGCGGCAGTGGCAAGAAATTAAAGTTCTGCTGCTCTGACCTCGCCACCGATATTGAAAAAGTGCAACGGATGGTTTCCGGCGAGCAGCCTCACGCCGCGCTGAAGCATGTTGAGCAATTGCTCAAGAAACAGCCTAAGCGGGCGTCGCTGCTCGATCTGCAAGCGTCGCTGCAACTTTCGATGCACGAGTTCGACGCGGCCCGCAACACGATCGGTGATTTCTTAGAGGCACATCCTCAGAGCCCGACCGCCAGCGCGCAAGCTGCGATCTTGCTCTCTGCCATGGAAGGAGGTCGTAAGGCAGTTGGTCCCTTGCAAAACGCGCTGGAACAGCTCGACCAGGAAATGCCGCTCCGAGTGCTGGAAGCAGTGGGTGCCGTAGGGCAATCGCTGCTGGTGCAAGGGGAGCTGATCGCTGCCCGCGCTCACTTGCTGCTGTATGCTGCGATCGCACCGGAAGACGACAATCGCGGAGTCGAATTATTGTTGCGAATGAATCTGCAGGCCGGCCTGCCGCTGCTGATGCGCGAGTCGTGGCAGTTGCTCAGCTGCCGAGACGGTGTTACATGGCAAGAAAAATTCAAGCAAGCAGCCAGCTTTTCGATGCAAGGTTTGTGGAGACAAGCCGAAGCGCTCTTCGCACAGCTCCGTGAAGAAGTTGGGCCGGTTCCGGAGGTCGTTTACAATCTTGCACTTTTGCGCGGCTGGCTGGGTGATGTCGCACGGTTTGCCTCCGGGCTACATGAATACGCCCAACTCGATGTGTCGCTCGACAATGCCGTCGAAGCCGAGGCATTGTCGCAGCTGGTCAATCCCGAGCTAGAAGATCCGAAGCTCGATACGGTCAAATCGATTTACGATTTGGCCGATCTCGACGTGGTCGCCGAACAGTTTGCCATCGACACGCGCGTCGAAGACTATGCGATTGATCCGCAAGAGTTTGGTGAGGACGAAATTTTGCGACCTCGCAGCACGCACGTCCTACTCGATCGCTCGACGCCTGCTACGGGCGTCGATATTGAGCGCGCCGATATCCCGCACGTGATGGCATTCTTGAGCCTTTACGGCAAGCGGACCGACCGCGCAGCGCGTCTCGAAGTGACGACCGACCGCGGTGACGATTTCCGCATTGTGCAAGAACTGCTCGGCGAAATAACCGATAACGGACTTGGCCCAGCGATCGACGAAGAAGTGGTCGCCAAAAAGTCGATCAGCGAAGAGTCGCTCAGTTGGAGATGGCGGCTGCCCAACGATACCCCGGCAGATCATCGTCAAAAACTATTGTCCCAGCAGCGCCGCGAGGCGATTCTTGAAAGCTGGGCCAACGCTCCGCGCGCGGCTCTGCAGAATCAATCACCTCAAGAGGCGGCCGGCAAAGCTGAATTGCGCGTCCCGCTGCTGGCGAGTGCACTGATTATCGAGCAAGCGGCGGTCGATCCCGCCGAACTGCCGCTGTTCGAGGAACTTCGCCAACGATTAGAGTTGCCGACGCTCGAAAAAATTGATCCTACGCAGCTCGATCTAGAACACGTACCGCTCGTCCGACTTCCTCGTTTTGAGTTGTCGAAACTTCCCGACGATCGGTTGGCCCGGTTACTTGATCGCACAGTGTTGATGGGGGCGAAATTCGCGACGCTCCTGGTCGCGCGAGAACTCGTCGCCCGTCCCGAGTTGGCAGACGAAGTCGACGCTTCGGCCGCCTACCGTCAATTGATTCGGCTGGAGCCGGACCCAAACCAGGCATTCGATTGGGCCGAACAAGCACGGCAGTGGTCACAGCAAAATGATCAGTCGACCGCCGAGTGGGCGCTGATGGAGTTGGAACTCTCGATTGAACGGGGCGACGCTCCCAGCGTGCAGCGAGCCTTGGGCGAAATACGTACTTCGCACCTCCAAGAACCAGGCATCGCCGAGGCAACTTATCGACTGCTGTATGCTGCCGGCCTAGTGGCTCCGCCTGACGCCTCAGGCGGCGCGACACCGATGCCTTTACAAGCAATGGCTGCGGAGGCGACCCCCGCGGTTGACGCTTCAGGCATTTGGACCTCCGAGGGTGACGCGACCGCACCCCCTGAGGGCGAGAAAAAATCAGTGATTTGGACCCCCAGTTGATTGCGGTATTTTAGATCGCCAAATCCGGAATAGAGATCGCATTTACGCCGTCGGCCACGACGGAGCCCAATCTACGATTGGCATTCGCAACTTTCAATTTGCTATTCACTCGATCGCTATGGCCGCCTCTACCGCCGACAGCGGTTTTATGTCGCAAGCCATTGAACTTGCCGAGCAAGGTCGTGGCGCAGTCGAGCCGAACCCACTCGTCGGTTGCGTGATCGTCCGGGATGGCAAGATCGTCGGCCAAGGGTATCACCAGCGTTTCGGCGGACCTCACGCTGAGATCGAAGCACTTGGCGCTGCTGGTGACGCCGCCCGTGGTGCCGACGTCTACGTCACGCTCGAACCGTGCTGCCATCACGACAAAACGGGGCCCTGTACCGAAGCCCTCATCAAAGCCCAAGTCGCGCGCGTAGTGGTTGGCTGCCAAGATCCCAACCCCAAGGTTGCCGGCCAGGGTTTGGACGCACTGCGCGTCGCCAGCATCGATGTTCGTACCGATCTGCTTCACGAACAAGCCGTGCAACTGATCGCTCCGTTCACGAAACTGATTGCGAAAGAACACCCATGGGTGATCGCCAAATGGGCGATGACGCTTGACGGAAAAATCGCCACGCACACCGGCAGCAGCCAATGGATCAGCAGCGAAGCGTCGCGCGCCGTTGTTCACAAGTTGCGCGGCCAGGTCGACGCGATCCTCGTCGGGCGTGGCACGGCTGCCGCCGACGACCCGCTGCTGACCGCCCGCCCGCCGGGCCCTCGTACGGCTATTCGGATCGTGCTCGATGCTGGCGCGTCGCTAGCTCTCGACAGTCAACTCGTGCAGTCGACCGACGAAGGGCCACTGCTCGTAGTGGCCACGGTAGCCGCGCCAAAGGAAAATCGACAACGTTTAGAAGCTCACGGTGCTGAAGTCTTAGTGCTTCCTGGCCAAGATCGACGCGCGCAACTCACGGCGCTACTCGACGAACTTGGCCGGCGTCAAATGACGAACCTGCTGGTCGAAGGTGGCAGCGAAGTCTTCGGCATGCTGCTAGATCTGGGGGCGATCGACGAAGTCCACGCTTTTGTTGCCCCCAAGCTGATTGGCGGCCAAGCCGCTCCGTCCCCCATCGCTGGTGATGGTCTTGCCGACATGTCGGCTGCGATCCAGCTTGGGCAATTGCAAATCGAGCGACTCGGCCACGATTTACATATGCATGGCTACGTCTGCCGATAAATGGCCCTCTTAAAGCGCATGCCCGCAGCGGCTGCAAAACTTCGCGGCCGAATCGTGGCCCTGGTGCGAGCAACCGGGGCACTCGCGCAAATCTTGCGGCCGCCCACCTTTCGATAGCACTTCGGCACTAAAGATGCCAGTTGGCACGATGATAATCGCGTAGCCAAACAGCATGATCACCGCGGCCAGCGTTTGCCCGGGAAGGCTCTGCGGAGCGATGTCGCCGTAACCCACGGTCGTCATCGTAACAATTGCCCAGTAGATGCTCCGCGGGATGCTGTCGAAGCCACTACCTTCTTCGTCGCGTTCGATCAAATACATCACTGTGCCCAAGATGACGATCGCACAAAAGATCACCGACAGAAAGACGGTGATCTTTGGCCACATCCGCCGCAGCGCGGTCATCAGCAAGTTGGCCTCAGCCACGTGTTGGCCCATCTTGAAAATGCGGAACACGCGGAGCAGCCTCAGTGTTCGGATCGTCGCCAGAACCTGGGTTTCCAGAAAGAACAGGCTTAGGTAAGTCGGCAGCAGAGCCAACAGATCAACAATCCCGAAAAAGCTCCACACATACCGCGCCGGATTTGCGACACAAGCGATCCGGGCGAGATACTCCAGGGTGAACAGCAGCGTGATACCCCACTCGATCGTGTGCAACCAGTCAACCAGCCGCGGATGCATGCGGATGAGTTCTTTGTCAGGAACACTTTCGAGCATCACCACGGCAATACTAACGAAGATCACGACCAGCAGCCCCACGTCGAACGCCTTGCCCGAGGGTGTATCTGCTTCGAAAATTACCTCATACCACCGCCGTTGCCAGGGGGCAGGGCCGGGGGTGAGCTTTACTGAGGAATCGCCTGTTGACATGGCGGTAAGTGTAATACATGGGGCTGCCTACGCCAACACAATCCTTACCGCCCAACTGCTGACCCTAACCCGCATCACGTCTGTCAAACCTTTGCGCCCTTGCCGGTTCTCTGAATAGAAAATTCTCGAAAATCGCGAACTTTGTCTGATGCGGCCCAACGAGCCGCGATTGCGCGTGTAAGGTTATTCTGTGCCGGGCAGCAAGAGAGTTGCCCATACCGGGGCGAGCTTCTGAATGGCTCCTCAAACGCTCGCCCGCTGCACAATGGCGATCACTACGGTGTCGTGCAACTCTTCCTGATGACGGATCTTCAAGTTCGACGCGCGTCAACCGAGTGATGAACCTTGCTAGCAGGACGGGGGTCCTGCTTTTCAGTGAGGCGCCTACTTTCGGAAGTGATATTGATTGACTGAAGCGACCGTGCCCTGGCGGTTGCGGGCGCTTCATAAACCTGGAGGATCACTCGATGAAATTGCACGAACATTCGCATCCTTGGCCCTTACATCAAAGGCAGAGCGAATTAGAACTCCGTCGCCAGGTCTCCGCCGCGGTCGCACAGTACCGCAGTCCAAACTTCGACGACGATCTCCCGCTCACTTCCTGCTCTCGTCTGCGAGCACACATTGTGCCGTTTGACGGGCAGGGAAAAACTGGCCCTTCGTGCCAGATTGAAGTGAAAGACTTCGACGAACGTGGCATCACGTTTCATCATCCCCAGCCTCTGCACGACCGTCGCGCGCTGGTTGTGCTGGAGGGTCTGAACCTTGACCGGTTTGCCGCTGAAGTCGATCTCTCGTGGTGTCGTTTTTCCAGTCGCGGTCAATACACCAGTGGCGGACGCTTCGTCCAGCTGGTGGGCGAAACCGCTTAACCCCGCCCTAAAACCCTCTTTTCGAAAACCGCGTCAAAAGCTTGAGTCTGAGAAAAACTGGTTTCCCACATCTAGTTCCTCTGCGATGAAAGGATCAAAACAAAGTTTCAAGCGTCGATCGCTGCGGAGTAATCATCTTGCAGCGGTCGAATTATCTCCTCCCTCCCTGGCAATGCGGTCGTCCTATCCGTTGGGCGGCCGCATTGTTTTTTCGTGAGTCTTCGTAAATCGCATGAAGTTATTGACCTAAAAAAACCCCGGCCAAATGGCCGGGGTTTTTTTATTTGAAACTAGCGCCAAGCGCCTAGCGCCTGGCTACTCGCCGCTCATTAATACATCCCGTCCATGCCTGGCGCGGCTGCTCCGCCTTTGCCATCCTTCTTGGGGGCGTCGGCGATCAGGGCGTCGCTGGTCAACAGCAGCGTTGCGACGCTCGCGGCGTTTTGCAGCGCGGCGCGGGTGACCTTGGTCGGGTCGATCACACCGACTTTGACCAAGTCTTCGTACTCATCGGTGGCCGCGTTGTAGCCAACGTTGCCTTTCGACTCGACGACTTTTTCGCAAACGATACCGCCATCTTGACCGGCGTTGCTAGCGATCGCGGTCAGCGGCGAGCGGCAAGCACGGACAACGATATTGTAGCCGATCTCTTGATCGCCACTCAGGTCGTCCGCCTTGGCCTTGCTGCTGGCACGTAGCAGAGCCACGCCGCCACCAGGAAGGATTCCTTCTTCGACGGCTGCGCGGGTGGCATGCAGGGCGTCTTCGACGCGGGCCTTTTTCTCTTTCATCTCGCTCTCGGTCGCCGCACCCACGTTGACCTTGGCAACGCCACCAGACAGTTTGGCCAGGCGCTCTTCGAGCTTTTCTTTATCGTAGTCGCTCGAACAATTGTCGATCTCGCGACGGACCTGGTCGATGCGGCCCTTGATGTCAGCGCTCTTGCCGGCACCTTC
>Ga0310121_10002599_pt1 | contig 17005 bp, 14 predicted proteins | sample CB27_Tmax_986_MG_FD_203504 | JGI IMG/M metagenome (GOLD analysis project Ga0310121, IMG submission 203504) | Marine microbial communities from Western Arctic Ocean, Canada - CB27_Tmax_986 | ecosystem: Environmental > Aquatic > Marine > Oceanic | place: Canada: Western Arctic Ocean | collected...
TCGAAGGGCATACCGTGGACGCGTTTCATGAGAGAAACGGCCGCGTCTGCGGCATGACGGCCCTGGAGAAATCTCTTGAAGCGGACGCCGTTGTCTGCACCACGTGGTCTGCCCCTGTTTTTTGGTCTAGGTCGAACTGATGGATGCGTTGCAGGACTCCCGCCTGGGACACGTACAGGTTGTGCCCGGCATTTCCAAACGTTCCCTGGCGAAATGCTTCAAATCCCTTCGTACACCAATCTTTTCCTTCCTGCTTACTATCTTGGCCGGCCACATCATCGCCTAAACCTGGTCGATGCGAACAAGCTGTAAACGACAGACACACTATGTTACTGCGAGCAGAAAACGAATCTTGGAAGTGTGGTTGAACCGCATCAAGCTTGCCACAATATAATCCCCTGTTAACTTCACGGGAAAGAATTTTAAATAGATGTATCGAGTTCAGCCGTTTACCGAAAAACTGCTGTCCTTATTTATCTCCCGTTTCCGGGAGTAAAAACCCATATCCAGTTCCAGTTTCTTGTAAACGGAGGTAACTTTCACCGGATCCCGGTCGTGATCCTGGCCTTTCTCACAGCGATCAATCAGCTCGGACATAACGTAGCCTACGACCGGCGCGTTCTTGAACTGATTTCCGCTGGTCCCAACAGCCAGATAAAATCCCTTCAGATCGGATTTGTCGTAAATCGGAATCCAGTCGTCGCTCACATCATAGAGTTCGGCAAAGCCCATTTTTTCTTCCGGCATCGCCAATTCCGGAATGCGTCGGCACAGCCGGGACACTTGTGCCGTCCATTGCACATCCGTTATATTCCGGTCAAAATCATCGGGGTCTTCCACGTCCTGGGCTGTGTCGCATTTAGGATCTTCGCTACCGACCAGAATGGTGTTGTTCTTGCAGGGTCGGAAATAAACGCCGTTGTCGGCATCGGCAGTCTGGATACCCTCCTGTTCAAAATCAAATCCCGTCGGCGATGGCACGTGATGGACTTCGTGCCGGATTGCCCGGGTCTTGATGTTCATGCCTTCTTCAACGCCGGCCAGCCGGTTAATTACGAAGGAGTGCGGTCCGGCAGCGTTGACCACCACGGCCGCGTCAAACGACTGCCCGTCGTCGAGCGTGATCCCTTTAACGGTATCACCGTCCCGCCGGATTTCCGTCACCCGTCTGTCATACAATGTCTGGGTGCCGTGCGATTTCGCCGCATGAATAAGGTTATGGGTCGCCAATTGCGGGTCATCGACATAACCCGCTTCGGCTACGTAGAGGGCGCCGTCAATCGTGCCGACCGGCGTTTCCTTCCAGTAGTCAGGATCGTCTTCCGGACGACTCGGAGGCCAGTAGGAATCCTTCGTGTAGATGGGGACCTTCATGTTAAGTTCGTCAATGTCCCAATCTTCGTAAGGTACGCCGACCGCCTCATAATTCCGGACGACTTTCTGGTAATCATGTCCCCGGGTCTTGAGCAGAACCGAACCGCAATTCATGTACCGTGCCATGCCCGTGGGATCCGTAACCCCCAGGTAATTGTTCCACTTGGCAAAATATGAGAACCCTTCGTAAGCCATCGCCACGCCCTCGTAAGTTGAATAATGAGCCCGCACAATGGCACATGAGCCGGCTGTGCTACCCGTGCCGGCGTCACTGTTCTTGTCAATCGAAAGAACCGCATAGCCCTTTTTGGACAATTCAAAGGCGATGGCGGATCCAATAACCCCGGCTCCAATGATAATAGCGTCGTAATTTTTCATGGGCTCAATCCTGCTTTTATTTTTTCCAAACTTGTTAGAATAATCTAAGACAATTGGTCTGCCCCTGTTTTTTGGTCCAGGGTTTATGATAGTGTTTCCACCATATTCTTCATTTCTTCCGCTTGCTTATCCGGATGGGTCCGACCCATAGTCCGGCATTGCTCGGCGTAGACCACCGGGGTCTGATAGTCCAGACTGCTGTGCGGTCGATATTCATTGTAGTCCATCCGCCAGCGTTCCACAACATATTTCAATTCGGTCAAATTCAAAAACAATTCACCATTCAGAAATTCATCTCACATACGGGCGGTGAACGATTCAATATATCCGTTTTCCCAGGGACTGCCTGGCTCAATAGACAAGGTCTCTACACCGCTATTACCTAAAAACGTCTTCACCGCTGCGGCGACAAACTCCGGTCCGTTATCGCTGCGAATATAGGTCGGGCAGCCTCGTACCTGAAACAAAAATTAGGGTTCGCCACTTCGCACTCGAGATCATCGGCTCCCGGATCGCCAACCTCGAACGCTCGCAGTCCCGGAAGTTCGCCACGCAGGAGATCCAGGACCTGCTTCTCGACATGATCACAAGCGACCCGGAGTCCAAGCTGCGGGAAACGGCCGTTCGCCAGCTCGTCGGGATCCCCGGAGATGTCTCCGCCCAGGCTCTCGTGGACGCTCTTCACCAGGATACGGCCTGGAATGTCCGTTTCGCCGCTGCGCGGGAACTGGGCGCCCTTTACACGAGTTCTTCGGCAGCCCTCGTACGCACCGCGCTCAAGAGCGCCATGCTCAACGATCAGGATTCACGGGTGCGGCAGGTGGCGCAGCGAAGCCTGGGGTCGAAATTGCCTTCCACGGACTGACTCGCCACCCACCCCAGGCGGCCCCAAGGTTCACACGGAGGCGCCCGTCGACGACGATCAGTACATCGGTCGACCCGCCGGGCGAAACCACGATCGAGCCATGGCTCCATGATCCCTTCCCCGACTACGACACGGAGCCGGTGATAATGTACGCGAAAGGCTGAACGCTCGCGACAGGAGACGCCTGCTCTTTTCCCGCGCATTTGGCCGTGTCGCCACGCCCTGTGGGCTGTCCGGGGCCACCCCGGACAGCCCACAGGGCGTCTTCTTGCTCTAATTGATCTCTCCTCCCCTGCTCAGCTATCGTTTTCCCCATGCAAGCGCTACTTCAGACCGATGCAAGTGGGCTGTGCCCGTGCCGCCTGAAAAGCGATTTCTTATCAGTTTGGTGTACAACCTGTGCTTTGATGTAAAATGAGGTCATAACGAAATGAAAATGTCTTAAAAAAAGGAACATGAAAAGGAACATGAAAAGGAACTATTTGAAAGGATGGAAGATGAAGTTGGCAAGTCTGACTTCGGTGTTTGCGGTAATGTTAATTGCGGGGCAGAGCCAGGGAGGGATGCCGACAGAGAAGGACATTTCCTTCGATGCAAAGGGGCAGCTTGTAATTAAGGGTTGGCTTGAAACAAGCGAAGACTATACGGTTACCGATTCAGCGGTGAATAAGGTTTTTAGTCGGGGTGACAATTCCGTAACTTATGGTAATGAGCATCTGTTGATAAAAAAGCGGGTGAGCCTGGAGAGAAATAAACTAAAACTTTTTTTGCACGTTATCCCACGAACTGAACAAGGAAGAACGAGCGATTTCTTTTTACATGTGCGGTTTAAAAAACCATTTCAACAATTTTATATGCCGTATGCCTATAGCTCTCCGAAAATAAGCGGCCGATTTATAAAGGCAGCTGAAATGGCCAATATCGAGGAGGGTTACGTTGGAGCCTGCACGAACTCAATGAGGTTCAGTGTTTTCATAGGTAAAAAAGCGTCGTTGATGTTCGACCGAGTCAGTCATGGAGGATTTAAAACTTACGGGGGACCGAGCTGGGTTTCGGGTGATCTGAAGGAAATGACTTTTCCGCTGTTTGGCTATCATGGCCATATAGGCTGGAATCCCGGCCAGCTTGAGCCTGACAAGACCTGGCGAGGCAATGTTTATAATCCTGTTTATGAAGGTTTCAAGGGCGGCGGTCAACTTGAGCTTGACCTAACTTTCATCCCGACGGGAGAGGCGGAAAAAGCTCAGAAGCTTGCCGGTCAGCAGTATTTTCAGGCCAGGCGTGACCTAGAGGAGAATGAGATTTTCCCGGACTGGTCGGAATATGTTCGTCCGCCTGAGAAACGACCTGCCTTTTGTGCTTTTGTGTCTGGTACCTGGGCAGGTGGGCTGGCAAAAATTGGGAATTCCTGGGCTGTGAGGCTGCGAAATATGAGAAGAATTTTAGACGAAAACGGTCTTGCCGATGAGCCTATCTATTTCTGGGTGATGCTCTACGCTGAAGAAAGAAGCTCAGGTTGGGGTAAATTTCCATTGGATGATGAGACAATCAAAAAATTCTATGCTAATCTGCGGACGATCCATGATCTGAAGCTTGGTGTTTATGTAAATTATTGGTGCAGCAGTGTCGAAGCGGAGGTGTATAAGAAACATCCGGAATGGTTTACGACAAGATCGCAGAAGTGTGATGGTGGAGATGACGGCTATTGGGGGAGGTTGCCTGAATGGAGCAAGTACCTGGCGGATGAGATGCCAAAGCTGGTTAAGGCATACGATCTGGACTTTATCTTTTTCGATAACGCAGGGCCCGGCCCGATAGTCTGCGGGAGTGTAAAACAGACGGGGGAATTTGCCCGAGGTGTAGTCGAGTCACTGCACAAAGCCGGCGCCTTTGCCGCAGGTAACGGACGAGGCGCGTTTTTGGATGTTCAGTACTTTGAAGTTGAAGCAGGAAAGAGTCCGCGTCAGGATGCGGATTGGGCTGAGAATTTTCATTATATGTCTTCTCGAGACTGGATACTCGGGCCGGAAATATCACGTACCGGAGCGTTTTTTGAAGAGTCTTACAAGGCCTTTCTTAAGTGGTATGCACCACACCCTCAGTTTTCTCCGCGTTTTCCTGTTCACTACGGCGGTGAACTGCATAATCAGATGATGGAAAAGGCGTTTAAGCCTTATGTAAAAATTTTAGCGGCGAGGAAGGCTAAGAAATAAAAAGATAACGATTACTTTTAATTTTGGAAAGGGCAGGAAGATGAAATTTCCAAATGCGATTTTAGTATTTGCAGTAATATTAGTTGCGGGACGGGGTTTGGCGGTGGCGCCAACAGATAAGGATATTTCCTGGACGGGACAGGGGGGTGTTAAGGTTGCCGGCTGGATGGTGATCGAGGAAGATTACGGTTTTCCCGTGGTAAATACTATTATCAAGCAGACAAAGAACACGATCGAGTACAGTAATGATGTTGTTCGGATAAGTAAGGAATGGCGGATCGAAGATAACAGCTTGATCGTTAAACAGAAAATAACGCCGTTAAACGAAAGGGGGCGGCGCAGTAAGCTGATCCTTAAGATCAAGGCGTTGCAGCAGTTTGAATCTTTTTTCACGCCGGCTGCTTTTACCGCACCTAAGGTCAGTGGTCGTTGGATCAAGTCCGGTGAGATGGAGAGTATAGAGGTGCCTCGCGGAGCATACAGCAACGCTATGACCTATACTATTCTTCGCGGGAAAAAAGGCAGCATTATGCTCGATCGTGTTATTACTAACGACTATCTTGCATATGAAGGCGGCATCAGCGGGGCGGCGGGAGATTTTTCGGAATTGACGTGGCCGATATTCGCGTTCGGCCATTGGAGTTGGAACCTCGGTCACCTGGGGCCGAAAGGTGAGCAGCAGGCGTGGATGGAAAATGAGTATCCTGAGGGGGGAGGGTCGGCTGAATATCGTTTGCACTTTTTCAAGGATATGCCGCAGCAGGAAGTGACCAGCAAATCGTACGGTGCTTACCTGCGGACGAGAAAAAAAGCTGCTGATGATTGGCAGATATATAAGGGTTGGGAAAAGGCTCATCGCGCTTCAAAGGATAAAATTGCGTTTTATGCATTCATAGGGCCTAACTGGAATCCCGTGGGCATACCGGGCAGGGGCGGATGGAAAGGGCCGGAGAATTTTCCTAAAGCGATTCCATACTATGTCGAGAATTTTAAGCGTATGCGGGCTATCCTCGATGAGAACGGCATGGAAGACGCGTATATTTATTTCTGGGTGCAGAATTGCGACGGCAGGGACGCTGGGTGGGGTCAGTTCCCGCCTGATGTTAAGCCTGTGAAGGTTCTTTTTGAAAGGCTTCGCAAGGAAGTTCATCATATGCGTCTTGGCATTTATGTAAACTTCTGGATATGCCCATCCGATGTCAAGGTTTACAAGGAGCATCCGGATTGGTTTACCAAACAGTTTCACTGGAGCGATGCGGGGACAAAATCTTATGCAGGTAAGCTGCCGGAATGGGGCGATTGGCTCGTCGGTCAGATACCCGCATTTATCAAGGCGTACGATCTGGATTTTATTTTCTTCGATGGCGCAGGCTGGGTATCGAGATGGCGGGGCAGTCACGAGCAGGCTCAGAAATTTTTCACGGATATATCCAATATAATGCATGATAACGATGCCGAATTCTGGGCGAACGGTAATGTTCCTTTTGTCGATGTCGGTATGGAAGAGCATGTGGCAGGAGAGAGCCTTGCTTCGGATTATGATCTGGCGACCAATTTTAAGGATCGTTCGTATCACGAATATATGATGGGTCCGATGTTTTCGTGGCGATCGTGGAAGCCTCTTCTGTTTTTCAGGTCAGGACAATCTCTTGTAGATAACTTCGGGGACAGGCCGGAATTTCTCGTTCGCTGGCCCGTCCACTATTGGGGCGAAGATATGGAATATATTCTCAAAGAATTCTTTACGCCTTATGTTAAGAAACGTGCGGCGGCTCTAAAGAAGGCTGGGAATTAAACGATTTTAAATATTGATGAATTTCGAAGATTAACGATGGTGCCTGTATTTAAGGTATTGACGGTTTTGGTTATGATCATCGGGATCGTTGTGGTTTTGATCCCTGTACTTGAGCTAGTTTCGCTTGGTATTTGGAAGCTATTTATTGAAGATTCCTTAGCGAAGCTGGACGCGAGGGCTTATTATCCCCCCTACGACAACTTTGAGGATAAGGAGGAATTTTTCAAAGAGAAAGGCGATTTGGTGGCGAATAATTATACGTCGGGCCAGCAATATCAGCCGTTTTATCTTTGGAGTGAAAAGGAGTCTTCCGGAAAATGGCACAATATCAAAGCTAACGGCGACAGGGTGACGTTCTTTAATCTTGAGGGAGATGATAAGGCTGGCGCGATAAGAGTATTTACCTTTGGCGGTTCGACGATGTGGGGAGCCGGTTCGCCGGACGATGCGACGATACCGAGTTGGCTGGCGAAATTTATGAACGAGGGTGAGGGGAAATATGTCGTTGAAAATATGGGCCAGAACGGCCATGTTTCAAGTCAGGAATTGATAAGATTAATTTTGGAACTGAGAAATGGAAATATTCCCGATATCGTGGTTTTCCTTGATGGTGGCAATGACGCTGCCTGTGCCCTTCGGCCGGGCAATCCATACGCTCACTTAAATTATAATCATGTTGCGGCGACATTCAGTTTCAACCCTTCTTACTATCTCAACCTTGTTTCCGGCAGGCCTTACATAAGGCGTTTGACAAACCACGTCGTAAATAAACTTTCAAAAGGAAAACACAAGACCGTAAGTTCGTTAACGCCTGTTTCCGAGAGTAAGGTTAAAATGGTGGAGAAAAACGCACCGGTGAGCGCGGACGTTTGGATAAACAATACCATTTTCATAAAAAAGTTAAGCGAAATTTATGGCTTCAAAGCGATCTGCATATTACAGCCTGTGCTGTACACGAGAAAGGAACCTCTGCTGCCATACGAAAGAGAATTGTGGGAACGTGATCCGGTGGCAAAAGTTTCTTACGGCCTGGTGTTTCCTGAATTTCGCAAAAAGCTTCAGGAAGGTGACTATCCGTGGGTGTATGACTTGACCGATATCTTTGACGGTACGGGTGTGCCGGCTTTTATCGATGCTATTCATTACGGCCCCGGAGGCAATGAAGTAATCGCGAGAAGGATCCGTGATATAATAATTTCAAACTGACGGACTCGCCGTGCTGGCGCCCGTCGCAGCAGGTGGTCAGTTTGAAAACGTAAAAGTTAAAATTGAAAGTCGTCAACCCGGAGTTGCGCAGAGGTGATCTGTTGTTCATGAATATGTTTACCTGGCACGAGGGATTCCCCAACCAATCCGACCATGATCGGTATGGGATCTTCAACAAGTACCGCGCTTGCCATGCCCCTCCCGCTTGCGGCCCTACTTTATTCAGCGAAGAGGCACGAAATGTATTTTCGAAAAATGGGCAACAACTATTGCCCCACGATGGAAAGGGCCGGGTGAATCTGGCGCGGCTGCTTCTGGAGTGCAATGGCGAAGTCTTCCTCGTCCAGGAAGACGGAAGCTGGCAATTGCCCGGAGGAGCCATCGAAACAGATCCTGAATCACCAAGCCCCGACAACGTCATCGAGCAACTTACTCAATTCATTGAAAAGAAACTTCGTTTCGAAACACCGTGGATGACTTACATTGATGACGACCATAAAGCAGGCCGGGTTTACGCCTATCCTCTATCAGATTCTTCTGTGAACATAGACCGTGAAGATGAAGGATCATGGTTCAGTTACGAGGCGATCCTCAACGGACCCCATTCGAACGGCAAGATACCCGTTTATGTCACCGAAGCGGTTAAGAATTGGCGCGACCCAAAGATTCTTCGCGGCATGGGCGAGTCTATGGCCCGAGCTAAGAAGAAGGACAGTTAGCCAAAGACCTTCATCCCCACACCCACCGTAAGGCGGCGTGGTCGGGACGTCGTGGGTGAATATGTTCAGCTGTCGGGATGTCTCGTGACCAGCAAAAAAGAAATCAGTAAAGTATTTTATTCATATTTGGAACTTCAAAATAGTTTGTATTCTTATATGGAGAGAAATCTTTTCTCCGGTTTTTCTTCCCGTTCGAACCGGACCGTTCCGTCAGGATTTATATACCGCTCGATGCGAAGTTGATCAATGGGAATCCGGGGCGGGCGACCCAGGGCCAGGTCGGTGAGCACCGCCGCGGTGGCCGGCATCTGCATCATGCCCGACGAAGAATGCCCGGTGGCCCAGAGATAGCCGCCGGAGGTTCTTGGATCGGGACCGATGGTGGCCAGCCCGTCGATAACGCAGGGACGCAAACCCGACCAGATATCCAGGATGGGCTTGTTCTTCAGGCAAGGTAAAACCTGGTCGACAATCTGACCCAGGTACGCCACACCCTCCGGGGTAATCATCTTGCGGAAGCCCCAGTCGTCATGCGTCGCGCCGACGATGACGCGACCATCCGCTCTCGGGGTGACATAACCGAAGGCGGTTTCTCCGGCGCAGGATACGTTGTGCCGCAATCCGCATGGAGGACCCGCGACGGACATGATCTGTCCATGCACCGGATAGACCGGATGCGGTAACCGCGGATCAATGCTACCAGCCCACGCACCGGCCGCATTGATCACCATATCCGCATGTAACGCGTCGTCGCCGGCGCAAACACCCTGGACCCGGTCCCCTTCCCAGACAAGTTCCAGGACTTGAAATCCTTCGTACATCGCAACGCCATTGTTCCGCGCGGCGAGGGCGATGGTCTCCGTGTAATTGCGCGCGTCCAGAAAACGCCCCGTGGATGTCCACGCCGCCTCAAGGACATCGTCGGGCAGGGCGGGCTCCTGCTCCCGGGCCCGCTCGCCGGAGAGGAGGTGAAAATTGGTATCGCTCCCCCTCAATGCCTCTACCCGGGCATGGAAATCTGGCAACGCCTCTTCCGTTCGCGCGATCAGGAGATGCCCTTCACCTCCATATCCGATTTGCCGCCCGGTGAGATCCTTAAGCTCAACGATAAGATCGTCGTAGTATTGCTTGGATAAGGTGGTCGCGGCCAGAAACCAGGGGTCACGCACGGAACAGGAATGGGGACCAATCATACCGGCCGAAGCCCACGAGGCTTCGCGCCCCACGACTTCCTTCTCCACCAGGGCCACCGAGGCTCCCTCTTGGTGGAGGAACCAGGCGGTGGTGGAACCGCACGCGCCCCCACCGATGATGATCACGTCGTAGTGTCCAAGAACGGTCATAGAACAAAAGAATATCCTACATTAGTTGACCGGTTGTTGTCCATGCAGAAGCGTCTGCTGATTTCTGATTTGCCCGATCTCGGCGATTACGATGGTGTTCATGGTGTCAATAAGAGTGGCCGTCACCGTTTTATAGTTTATACAAAGAACCATGACAGCTTCCGAGGCGCAGGCGGATGCCGTCGTGATCGGCGCGGGTCGCGAATTTCGTTGACGCTCCCGTGCTTCCAACTGCCGAATCAATCGCTCGGCCTGCTTTTGTCTTTGCGGATCAGGATCCCGGTGGACGATGCGCTGCAGAGCCGACAAGGCCCGGCGATCACCGGCCTCGCCCATCTCGATTGCCATGTCGCCGCGTTGGGAGAGATAACTTGGGTCGAGATCGACGAGGTCCAAGGGCAAGTGTTGCCAGTAATAGCGCATGGGTTCGTCGTCCGACCAGTCGCGATAGATCTCGTCCCAGTCGGGAAGCGCGTCTACAAACGGGGTCAATGACGTTTTCGAGACGGGTTCGTGCAGGCTCTGGTAACGCGTATCCATCCACAGCCGCAGACGATTACCGCGACAAGGCACACCCTGATGAACAATCATACTGTGAAACAGGATCAGATCGCCCTGCCCCACCGGATTGTAGCGCCAGTCCTCGGATTGCAGGTCGGTGACCTCGACGGCACCAGCGCCGAGGGCCGGACGTACCTGGTAGACTCCGCTGCGGTGCGAGCCGGCACAGACCTGCAGGCCGCCCATCTCCTCGGTCAAATTCCGAACACAAACCCCGCCGCATCCCTTCTCCCAAGTGGCGTGAGCTCATCAAGAAGGCCTGGGAAGCCGATCCGCTCCTGTGCCCGAAGTGCTCCCGCGAGATGCGTATTGTTGCCCTCATCGACGAGCGCGAGGTGATCGAAAAGATTCTGCGCCATCGCGGACTGTGGGAGGAAGGAGTCCGTGTGCATACCGGAATCGACCCGCCCAGCGAAACCACGGTCGAGCCATGGCTCCATGATCCCTTCCCCGACTACGACACGGAGCCGGTGATAATGTACGCGAACGGCTGAACGCTCGCGGCAGGAGACGCCTGCTCTTTTCCCGCGCATTTGGCCGTGTCGCCTGAAAAGCGATTCCTTATCAGGAATATCATTGTGGTATAATTTATGTCCTTAAAAAATTATGATCAAAACTTGGCTTGACAATTAAATTATTTAAAGTAGATTAGGAAATATTTTCTTTTAAAAAATCTTTAACTACAAAAATTATATTATTTTTAAATAAAATGTTTAAAATCGATTCAACGACTAAAGAAAAAATAAAATGCATAACCGACTTGTAGCTGGTGTTGACTGTTCAACTCAATCAACCAAAGTTATGGTTGTTGATATCGACAAAGGTGAAATAAAGGCAAGTGGCCGGGTTGAACATGATGTTTTTCGCTCTGGTCCAGCAAGCGAAACAGATCCTGAGAACTGGTGGAGTGCTTTAGCCGGTGCACTTTCCCAAACCGGGTTCGCTGAGCAGATTGAAGCAATCTCAATAGCCGCGCAACAACTTGGTATAGTAACCCTTGATAAAGCACATAGGCCTCTGAGGCGAGCAATCCTGTGGGACGATACAAGATCAGCGAACATTGCCGAGCAACTGACAGAGGCATTAGGTGGTCCGGTCAATGTAACAGAACTAATTGGCACCCAGCCACTTGCTGGGTTTTCGGTATGTTCGTGGGCATGGTTGAAAAGTGCAGAACCCAATATTGCTGAAAAGACTGCTTTCATACGTCTTCCACATGATTATTTGACCGAAAAACTGACCGGTAATGGTATTACTGACAGGGGCGATGCATCTGGGACCGGTTGGTGGTCTAGCCGCAAAAACAAATATGTACAAGAGGTCTTAGATCATCCCCTCGTGGAGCTGAAGCAATCGATGCTTCCCCAGGTCCTTCAGCCTAACGAGATAGCCGGTAAACTCAATAACGATGCTGCGGAATGGACAGGTCTTCGGGTCGGTATTCCTGTAGCATGTGGAACGGGAGATAATGCGGCCGCCGCACTCGGCCTTGCAGTCAAACCCGGAACACCAGTTATCAGTCTAGGAACCTCCGGCACCGCCTATACGCTCTCTCTAAAAGCACCAGCGGATGTATCGGGACAGGTCTTCGCACACGCATCAGCTAGCGGAGAGCATTTGCCATTGACGTGCACCTTGAATGCAACGCTTGCTGTGGACAATATTGCCAGGATGCTTAGCCTTGATCGCCTTGCAGTGGCAGATCAGACAAGAGTTGTTGTCATGCCTTACCTGAGTGGAGAAAGATTACCTAATTACCCGGACGCTCGGGGCAGTGTCGTGGGTATAGATCACACTACGACACCTGGGGAGATATTGCTCGCAGCCTATGAAGGTGTTGCATATTCTTTGGTACAGTCAATTGAAGTTTTGCACACTCATTCTTCTGGCATTAATTCAGATGCCCCAATCATTCTGGTGGGTGGGGGTGCCAAAGGCAAAGTCTGGCAGAAAACTATCTCACGCCTTTCAGGACGCGAACTGCTAATCCCAAAATCTGCTGAACTGGTTGCGTATGGTGCTGCGGCGCAGGCAGCTGGAATATTAACCAATGAAAATGCAGTAGATGTCGCCACTCGATGGAACGTGTCAGATGGGCCGAGACTCGCTGCCTCTGCTGTCGATATTGAAGCGATCGAACGAAACCAATGCGTACGCGAAGCTGCACATAATCTAAACTCACGTAAATTTTTCAACATTCCATAAAGAATGGTATGAAAGAGTTTCTAAACAATATTCGTGAATTAACCGAAATAGAAACCCCTTCAGGGCGTGAAGGGCCCGTCGCCAAAGTCATTCGCAAAAACTGGGAACAATACGGAGAAGTTTGTGAAGAGAACCTAGGTAATCTAAGCATTACAATCGGTAGTGGAGCGCCACATATTGAATTTGTGGCTCATATGGACGAAGTCGGTTTTGTGATCAGAAAATTTGATGACGATGGATTCATCAGTCTCAATAAACTCGGTGAAATTCCAGAAAGAGTGCTTGCAGGGCAGAAGCTTTTGGTTATGAGGTTTAAAGACTCGGGCTTAGGGTCGGTGATTTTGGGGTTTATGCACGCAGTTGGCACATTGAAGGCGACACTATATCGCAAACTCCCTTGATAACAGAGCAGGCCTGGCATCCATTACACAAATGCTTCAACGTGTTGCCGGGAAGACTAACTGCAGGTGACACTGATACTGAGCCTGTCAATGAATCTTAATAATTCCATCAGGGAAAACTTGTCTTGGATAGGAGAATGTCAGCGGATTAGTTCCGGTATCCGTCGGCGTGTACTCGAACATACGATAACCCATGGCGGTTATCTAAGCCAAGCCTGCTCTTCAGCTGAAATTTTCAGCCTGCTTTATTGTCAAACAATGAGGCTTGGACCTAGCGAAGGGCCATCTATCCCCCTCCCCTTTCTTGGCTCACCTTCCAAAAGGAATCAAAAACCAACCAGTGGAATGATATACAATGGCCGGCGAGATCCCAATCTAGATCGTTTTTTCCTCTCTCCAACGCATTACGCTCTGACACTCTATGCAACACTCATTGAAACTGGCAGGCTTGATAAATCATCTCTGGATCAATTTAATGTTGATGGTAGTACTTTAGAAATGATCGGTTCAGAGCATTCTCCAGGACATGAAACTAATGGTGGCTCCTTTGGACAAACGATCTCTCAGGCTGCAGGAGTGGCTTGGGCAAGGCGAGCCAAAGGTGACACAGGCAAGGTGTGGGTATTCCTTTCTGACGGGGAATGCCAAGAAGGCCAAACCTGGGAGGCCATCATGTCCATGGCATTTCACAAAATCAATAACATCAAAATTGTGGTGGATGTTAATGGACAACAGGTTGATGGCAGAACCGCTGATGTAATGAATATGGAGCCATTGTTTGACAAGTTCTCTTCATTTGGAGCATGTACAAAACAAGTAGACGGACATAACCTTCCAGCATTGCGTAAAGCTCTTGAAGCATCACATGATGATAGACCACTTGTTGTGCTTGCTTACACCTCACCCTATAAAGGCATGGAGATACTCAAGGAGCGCTACCCTCATCTTCACTATGTGCGATTTAAAGATGACCATGAGAGAGATAGCTTCAAACAACAGTTGACCCGATTGGAATCATAGAGATTAAAAGATGGAACTTATCAAACGCGTCCATGCCAAGAATATAGTCAAATGGGGCAAAACGCACAGTGATGCTATTGTTCTTTCCGCTGATCTTACAAGTTCCTGTGAGGTAGATGAATTTCGTGACGCTTTTCCAGATCGTTTTTTGTCAATGGGATTGATGGAGCAAAATATGATGGGTTTTGCAGCCGGGTTGGCTCGTGAAGGTTTTACCCCGATGGTTCATACTTTTGCTGTTTTTATGTATAGACGTTCACTTGATCAAATCGAGATGTCTATTGCCTATCCAAATCTCCCGGTGAAGATTTTCGGTTTTTTACCTGGTGTAACAACACCTGGCGGACCAAGCCATCAGGCAATCAACGATATAGCTGTTATGCGTTCTCTGCCTAACATGACAGTCATCGAGACTGCCGATGCAACAGATGTAGAAAGCGTGCTTGAATTATCGAACGCAGTTGATGGTCCTGTCTACATCCGAATGGTACGAGGTCAGATACCACGCCTCTTTCCCGCTAAGGATCAAACAATGCTAGGCAAAGCACGCGTCTTGTCTCTTGGGTCTGATGTCACATTATTAACAAGCGGCATCTGCACAGAGGAAAGTCTGCGCGTAACTGACATACTCAAGGATCGAGGTATTGGCGTTCAACATCTTCATGTTACAACCCTTAAACCTTTCGATGATGATAGAGTTTGCGAGGCTTTGGCTAAGGCTAGGTTTGGAATTATAACGATGGAAAATCATACCTCGATTGGTGGACTAGGTTCTTGCGCCGCAGAGATGATTTCTAAATTTGGCATAAATACGAAACTTCTAAAAGTTGCTATTAATGACACTTATCTTCAGGGCGCCAGTCGTACTTTTTTAATGGAACGTTATGGTATTGATGTTAAAGCGCTTTTACATGCTATTGAATCGCTTATTGGCGAAAAAGTTGATATTTCAGATACAGATCTGACAACATCCAGGCCGGACAGCTTTTTTAATGAGAATCAGCAGGAAGCATTATAAAAATGCTGATCAGTTCATTTACTTGGAAGTGAAATTAAAAACTACAATAATAATATACATACAAGTGTGTATCGACCCTAATATTCATTGAAATTATGTAACACTTGGATAAGCGACAAAGAGAGTTAACTGGATGAAGATATAAGGGAATTGCAGCGTATCACATTCATTATTATAGTGTTTTAACTGATTCCAAATAAATGGGTAAAGAGGATTCTGTGGTGGTGCTTTCGGGAGTACAATTTATGTTTATCCAACAGATGACGCCGATAACATCTAGAGCATGCTACAACAGATTTCCAAGATGTTTTAACTGAAAAAGGGTTCTAGAGATGCCCCTAATAAACTATTCAACTATTAACTTTACATACTCCACAGATAACAAGTTAGTTATACAAGAAATAGAACGATAGTTAATTAAACCTTCACCAGAATTGATGGATTCAGAATTATTTTTAACGTTTGTGTTTATTTTCTGACTTATGAATAATTAGCGTGAGCCCTTGGAGAAGAAGTCGAGCCACGCTGGCGTGGGTCTTGGGTAGTCTCGACAGCGAACTGGCGACACGCAATCTGCTTGTAGCGTTGGATGCGAGTTCATACGACACGACAATACCGCGCTGGCTCGTCTACGCCCTCGGCATCTGGAATGGGGACTTGACTCGCGAAAACCGCTTCGACTTCTCCCTCGAGAGTCCGTTGATCGTGGAGGGCCCCACGGGGCTACGCGTTCCCATCGCGTGTCGTATCGACGACGAGGATGCCGTCACCGCTCTCGTGCCCTTGCTGGAACACGAAGACCTCGAACTCCGTCGTGCGGCGATTGCCTCCAGCCGTCACTCACTATATGTTGACCGGCTGCGAGAAGCGTTTCGGCACCGGCTTCCAGTCGAATCGGAGGTCGGGAATCAGGCCGAGGTCGCGGAGGCCCTTGCCGACTGGGCACACAGCAGCGGGGGCTCTTTGCCGGAAGCCGCCACGGTAGTCGCGGAGATCATCAGCGAGGCCCGGATACCGGACCGCCACCTCCTGCGCCTCAAGGTACAGCCACACCTCAGGGGAGTGCCCATCGAGCCCGCTCAAATCGAGGCTTCGCAGAGAGTCGCGAGCGGTATTGACGGAGATGTCTCCGCCCAGGCTCTAGTGGACGCTCTTCACCAGTATACGGCCTGGAATGTCCGTTTCGCCGCTGCGCGGGAACTGGGCGCCCTTCACACCAGGTCTTCGGCAGCCCTCGTACGCACCGCGCTCAAGAGCGCCATGCTCAACGATCAGGATTCACGGGTGCGGCAGGTGGCGCAGCGGAGCCTGGGATCGAAATTGCCTTCCACGGACTGACTCGCCACCCACCCCGGGCGGCCCCAAGGTTCACACGGAGGCGCCCGGGGACGACGATCAGCACATAGAGTCAACCCGCCGGGCGAGACTGGATGGCGTGAGAGGCTTAGGCCAAAGTCGCCCGCCCCGGCGGCGGTTACCGCGCTTACTTCAGTACCCCAGGCATCCCTGGCGTGTCCCCACGGGACGTGAACGACCAGCTTAAATCGGAGCCGCTTTCCCGGATCTCATGCCGCACGACTTGCATGGGTTGGATGCCTTCGGCAGCGGGCTCGACGTCCAGCGCCAAGGCCCCGGGCCCCGCCGTCAAAACTGCGGCTGACATGACGCGTACGAAAAACACGGTTGAATGAATTTATCATGCGGAATAGCTGGAAACCATCGACTCCGCGTGCCGCCTGAAAAGCGATTTCTTATCAGTCTTGACTCAAATGCCGAATCCTGCTCCGAATGAACCCTTTCAAATCCAATGATGAACTCGGTCAAGTAATCATGAACACACCAGTCAACAACCCTCTACTCATGTCTCCTTATGAGTTTAATCAGGTCATGAAAAACTCTCCCATCGC
>Ga0310121_10002602_pt1 | contig 16999 bp, 13 predicted proteins | sample CB27_Tmax_986_MG_FD_203504 | JGI IMG/M metagenome (GOLD analysis project Ga0310121, IMG submission 203504) | Marine microbial communities from Western Arctic Ocean, Canada - CB27_Tmax_986 | ecosystem: Environmental > Aquatic > Marine > Oceanic | place: Canada: Western Arctic Ocean | collected...
GGGAAATTTTCTAAACTATCGCTCAAATTGATCGAGAAACGCCCCGCGCACATCGATTATCTTGCTCACGCTCAGGTTGCACAAGTCCCTTGGTGAGTACCACGCGCGCGGTCTGACCGACTGGACCGTCGATCAAGATGTTGGGCCCTCCGAGTGCGTACGCTCCAACTTCGCCAGCCGACAGGCCATTGACTGTCAAAGTGGCCACAAGATCTGGCGATTCCTGCGAAGCGATTCCTTGAGATCCTGCCTGGTTGTTGGCACCTTGCAATTGGGCGGTCGCCGTCGATCCGTCATCGAAGGTGACCGTAAACGATGAGCCGATGAGCTCGGCACCTGAGACGCCACCCACATCCCAAGCGGGAATCGCCCCCGCATCCAAGGTAGCTTTCTCCGCGCCTGCGATTGAATTTGGGTCCATATCGATGGAGAATCCGACCGTTTCGCCCGGCTCGAAGCCGCCGTCGATCCCGTTATCGAACAGCACGGTCAGTCCCTTGTACCCAGCGCTTCCACCAACGCCAACATAAGGGTTGTAAGCGGCAGGGTCGACAACCCCCGTGCCTCCCGGAGTGTTGATCTCAAGTTGCTTACTGATCGTATCGCCGGCGAGACCCAGCGGATCGAATACCGAGTCGGGGTACAGTGCGGAAGTCACGTCGATGTCAACACGTGTGACATTCTTGACGCCCCTGTTGGTGACCTGGAAAGAATTCTGGCCGAAATTCGATTTCTGAACGTCATCTGAGCTGACGGTCACTGCCAGTTCGGCCGCTCCAAGAGGTATCGAGGGCCTGAGAATAATCTCAATGCCGTTGATCAGAGGTCTCTGCTTGTCCTGCAGAAGTTCGATGTCAATCGCGCCATCGGTCACTTCAACGATGCTCGACAACATCCCGCCAACCTCGTGACCGAACTGTGCGACTAGATCGATATCGTCGAGGCTTGGCAAGACTTGCCCTTCGACGGCAACGTCGAAAATTCGATTGTTCATCTGGTCGGTACAGGTGCAACCGTTACCCATGTAGAGGCGTACCTCATAGAATCCAGGTAATGGGGCTTCAAAAGACCACGCCATCTCCGGGACCCCAACTTGGTCACTCCGCTCGGTATTGAAGATTTCCAACGGAGTCGTTGCCGGAACGGTGGGGTCGGGTCCGATCGCCGGGTAGGCAGCGGTGCTGTTGCTACCGGAGTCCTTAAGGTAATCACTGGGATTGCTTTTGGTGTCTTCGCTCCAATTGGGACCGGTATCGAGAGAGACGACTTCGGGGCCACCCGCATTGACGCGATAGATCGTCGTCGGCTGGTCTCCTATCGAACGGATGCGAATATCGTCAAAGATGGCTTGAAAGGCGTCTGCTTCGATCTGTCCTGCATTGCTGGAAAAAAGTCCGACCGCAAGCCCTGTTGTCACTCCTTGCGTCGTTGCGTCTCCTCGAATTGCTGAGAGCACCGACGTACCGCTGAGGGAGATCGGGTTACCGACGACTGCCGATTGGCCCGTGGCGGTTTCGTAAGTAATTGTAGGCGTTGCTAACTCTGCATTCGGCTCGACTTCGAGATCGATGAATATTTTTTTGCCGTCGACCTCCAAAACGTTGAAAAGATCGTCGGCCTGAAGGTAGGTGGTTGTTTGGATGTCGTCGTCTTCTAGCAAGACTTGAATCTCTCCGTCGTCGTCCTGAATGGCGACGATCTTCAGATAGTTGCTTTGCTCTCCCGTGCCGAGATAACCGCCGATCTGCTGTGAGTTGCCCGTCAGCGCGTCCCCAGGGTTGAAGAGAGTCCAACGCACGGTAAACGATTCCACAGTCGGCGCAATCGTGACGCCGGTATGAAACAGGAATTCGCCGTCGTTTTGCGTTGCGCTTGGATCGCCATTCGACACATACTCCACGACGGTTGTGCCGCCACCGGCGGCAGTCGTAAACTTGACGTTGTCAAGCTCGATGATTTGATCGGGCCGTGACGAAGCCTGTTGGAAGAACTGCTCAAAATCGGTGCTCCCGTTGACCATGACACCGGTCAATCCCCCTCCATAGCCAGTGGGACCAGGGAGATTGTTATCTTGATTTGCGTCAAAGTCCCAGACGTACGTCTGCCCAGGAAGTATCAGCTGCCCGCCGTTGGAGGCGTCTCTGATAAACGGATCGATTAGGTTGAGGAGTCCGTCATTGTCAAAGTCGGGATCATTGGGCAGCACCAGATCGGTCGGCGCGAGCACCCTAATGTTGTCGGGACCAAACTCAGCGACCCAGACTGTCCCGTTGGGGCCCATCGTGACGTCGAGCGGCTGAGACTGCCCCGTTGCAATTGGGAAGATTCCATCGGCATCGACGACCACATCATCAGCAGTCCCTAAGAGCTCATCGCTGCCGGGACCGATCAGCGGCTCAACCCCATCTCCGGTGGAGTTAATATTCAAGAGCGTCACATTGCCGTTGAACTGCGTCGTGACCAATGCCCCCAGCAGAGCACCGTCGAAGGCGTTGCCGGTATACTCCGTTATCCCATTGCTGGACGTGCCAAGGGTTACCAACGCGCGGCTGGCTGGATCATCGGCAGGGACACGCACGCCGCTCTCGGCGAGTCTGGCAGGATCGGACGTAAACTTCGCCGGATCGATGATAAATCCGGACATTATCTTGCCGCTAAGTCCAATCGGTACATGCGTCGAGAGATCTGCCACAAAATTTGGAGTCGCCGCCACATCGGAATTGCCAGCATCGTCATAGACTGTCCAACCGAGATCTTGGTTGGAGCGAGTCGGATTAGGGTGTCCGTAGTAGCCACCATCTTGAACCAGGAAAAGGGGCTCGGGTGCCCCAATTCCTCCGTTATTGGGCTGTTGCGTCGGTGCCCCAAATTCATCGACAATTGGATCACCCCCCAGGTTGCTATTGGAGCCGTTGTCGATCGTGAAAAACTGACCCGATTGAGTGAGGACCACGTCGTATGCGTTACGGAACCCGTCGGCAAAAATGCGTAACGGCGCGTCGTTGGGAAGAATCGCCATGTTGAATCCATCATTGCCTCCCCAGGGGCCAGCAACGTCCAAACCGTCGATAGCTTCACGCGTGCCGTCATTGTTGACCGTCGGATCGTCGAGCGTCGGTAAGTCATAGACGTATTGTCGTGCCGCGCCGTTCTGCCCACCACTGAGGTCGGTGAGCACCGGAAGTTGATCGATCAGTTCCAAATCGATTTCAAGAAGTGCTCCGGATAGCGCATACTCTCCCGTGTAAGAGAAGAACAGACTCGGCGCGCCGTTGTTTGTATTGCCTCCGGACTGCACGTAGAGCTTGGTCCCGTCGGCGCTCAACTCTAACCCATGGATGGAGTGGTTCTCTTCGGAGCGAGGTAGGCCGCGGACGATGTCGACCGACTCCCAATCGTTACCGCTCGGCGTGACCCGAGTGATGACTCCCGAGTTGGTATCTAAGGAAATGTCTCCGCTGATGGCGATACGCGGGTCACTCGACGAAACATAAAGTACAGGATTTGCCGCGGTTCCTGTGACGACTAGGCCCGTCACTTGTCGATCGGCGACGCTCACGGGAGATCCATGATCGTCGTGGTTCTGGATTGACCTGACAACCGGCGCGCCGCCGGCAAGCATCAATTCTTCGTGACCGGTGGCTAAGTACTCTCCATTTTGGTCCGCCACTGTGAACGCATTGATCGAACCATTTTGTTCAGAGACGTAGAGGCGCTCGTCGGGGCCAAACTCGAGCGAGGTCGGATTGTTGAGAACTTTCGCTTGCCCGACCAGGCCATGAAACGAGCCGACGAGATCGAAACCGACCGCGAGCAGGTTCCGTTGTTCCAATAATTCAAAGGAGGGACCGGTGCGCTGAGTCACGCGCCTCGCCCGCTGAGATTGAAGAGACCTCCGTTGTCCGAAACTACACATTGTTCGTCCATGAATTGGCACTAGGATGCGAGTCTATGCTGCTGCTGAATTGTAGTGATTTACCACTCGCTCCGGTAGTCGGTAGTCGATAGTTGGTGGTCTCTCCCAACACCCGCATGGAGGACAGAGTTTGAGATTGCCCACCCAAATCAGCGCAATTGTTTCAAAATGGCCAACCCACGTTCAATCGTTTCGATAGTCGCCGCATAGGAAATGCGGAAGTGGGTATCGCGGGCACTGAAGATATTGCCGGGGATCACTAGCAGTTGGTTCTCGATCGCCCGGGTAACAAACTGCGTGCCGGTGCCGCCATCTGTTGGGACTTTGGGAAAGACATAAAACGCGCCGCCAGCCGGAGCCACCTCATAGCCAATGCGCTGCAGTCCAGCAACAATCAGGTCTCGACGTGCGCGGTACTCATCTACCTGCGTCGTCATGTCCGTTTCGAGCGCGGTGATTGCGGCCCATTGGAGCGGGTGGGGTGCGCAGACAAATGTGTATTGTTGCAGCATCGTGATCTTGTCGATCAGCGCCGCTGGACCGTGCATCCAACCCAACCGCCAGCCTGTCACGCCGTACGCTTTACTAAAACCGTCAACGACGATCGACTGGTCGTTCCAGGTGGTCGGACTCACGAGCGGAGCATCGTAGCAAAACTCACGATAGATTTCGTCAGACAGCAGCGCGACGTTGTGCTCGGCAGCTAAATTGGCAAGCGACTCGACCTCCTCCTTTTGAGCCACGACACCGGTTGGGTTGGCGGGGCTGTTGAGTAAAATGAGTTTCGTGCGTGGGGTGATCGCCGCGGCGACCTGCTCGGGATCGATGCGAAAATCGGGATAGGTGTCGATCATCACGCACTTGCCACCGACCATCTTCACCAGCGCGGGATACATCACAAAATAGGGATCGAAGCAAATCACTTCGTCGCCCGGATCGACCATGGCGAGCATCGCCAACACCAACGCCCCGCTGGTGCCTGAAGTAACCAGTACTCGCCGATCGTCATGGCCATATTCGTTATCGATGCGGTTCTGCAGCGTATCGCGCAACTCAGGAATCCCCTGCGTCACACTATAGCCATTTTTGTTATTCTGAATCGCTTCGACGGCGGTCTTTTTAATCGCGTCGGGCACAGGAAAGTCGGGCTGGCCGATCGATAGATTGACCGGATCGGTCAACTTCGCAGCCAAATCGAACACCTTGCGGATGCCAGAGGCATCGAATTCGGAAGTACGTTGGGCAAGCCAAGGGTGAGACATGCTTGAATTTACTCTTTCAGATTGAGGATTTCAGCTTGATGCCACCAACTTCGGCGTCTGTGGACGAGCCCCCCACGATAATCTATTCGCCAGGCGGTTGGAATTGGCAGATCCTGAACTGAGCCGATAGCATTTGTTTTTCTGATGAGATAAGTTGAGCTCACAATTACGACAACGACTCCCGAGACCGATGGCCCCGAGTTGTGGGCGTGGCTCGACACGGTGTCGTTTTCTTCCGTGCAAGTGCCGGAGCCAGGCTCGTTGACAATTTCCTTGTTTGCGCTCTTCAGTTTGGTTTTTCATCGCCGTCGGCCTGGCGCCATTGTCTGAGCAACGCTGTTCGCAACTCCGAAGCCGTGACGTACTGAATTCGCGGCTTTTTACCGACGCGGGCACGCTTGTCGATGTAGTTCAATACTTCGTCATACTTGGAAAAGTGTTCTTCGGCACTGATCTCGTGGATCGCCAAGCAGACGGCGGTCGGTTTACCCGCGCGCGCGATCTCCAAATGGTGTTTGAAGATCGCTTTGATGTCGTCAGTCGATACCATCCAGTCGATTTTGCAGGTCTGAGGAATTTCGACCAGGGGTTGGCCGTCCGCGACGCTGATGTAGGGAGCCCTGAGTGTGGGAAGAATGGTTTGCTGCGAAACTCGATTTAGTAGAAGCAGAGCTTGAATTCTTCTTAGGAATTGCTGCAGCATAGGATCGCACCTGTAGAAGCCGCTGTGTCTTGTTTCAGCGTCGGCTGTAACGGCGTCGGCTGTATCAGCATAGGTTGTATCAGCTTATGTTTGCGCTTCTACCGAGAACTCTCACCAGGCATAGTCTCAACAGGCTTCTTGGTCGGTAAGGTAGGGGAGGGCGTTGCTGCGCCCCACTGGACGAGCGCGACCATCGCCAAGACCCCGCCAATGGCAAAGAGCTGGGTCGAAGTTAGCATTTCCTTATCGTATTGCCCCCAAAATAAGGCCAAGACTGGCACTACGTAGGTGACCATCCCGGCAAACAGCGGGCCTTGGTTTTTGATCAGTTTAACAAAAAGCAGAATTGCGATTCCTGTGCCGACCCCACTTAAGAAGATAATCGATGCGATCGCCAAGGGCCAATCGTAGGGTACTGCCGGATCGGCCAGTTTCCATTGTGCCAAAATCGCTGGCTGGAGAGCGAGCGGCAACAGCATGGTTCCGCCTAGGGCCAAGAAAAGAGTCGTCATTGGCAGCGCCGGTAGATGGTCGAGCTTCCATTTGACGTAGGCGTTACCGAAAGCATAACTCAGGGGCACGGTCAGCGCGAGCGCCAATAACCCCGGCGAAATGCCGCGTGCCGAGCCATCTTGTATCGCTAGTGCCATACAAACAATGCCTCCCAGCACACCGACCAACTGTCGGCGGGTGGGCCAGAGATTTAGCATCGGAATCGAGACCAGAATCGTAGCCAACGGTACGAGCGCAACCATCATGCCGAAATAGGCATGTTCTCCCGCTTGAATCATCGAGTAGGGCTGAATGACAAAGGGCAGGGCGTTGGCCAGGACGGCTACAACCAATATGTGCCCCCAATCGACTCGTCGCAAGCGGACCCGTTGAGCGTTCCAACGCCAGCAGATCGCCAACACTAGCGCACCGCCAAGCAAGCGGCACACTGCGATTGAAACCGGCCCCAACGCGTGCGACGCACGGTCCATCAAAATGAAGCTCGCGCCCCAGACCAAGCAGATGAACAGAAAGGAGAGGTGCGGCATGGGGTAAATGACGGAAAGACGAATTACCAGCGACGAACGATTCAGAGGATGGCGGATTCTCGGGGCTGCCGCAAGGGGCGGCGGAAGGGCAATCCATTTGTCATTCGTGTTTCGTCATTCCTTCGTCGCGGGTCATCGCGTCATTCGCCATTGTACGCAGGACTATCTTACTTTGCACTTAAAGCGCAAAATACCGCCTTTGCCCGCTTCGATCGGCGCTTTGATTTCCCATCGCAATACCACCGAACCGCCCGTATTGGCTTCGGCAGAGAAATCGGACTCGACGCTCGACTTGGCACTCTTATCCACATATTCCAATCGTGTCGTGAGGTTGTCCATGATTGTTACATTGCCGATCACTTGGCTACCGACGTTATCGAATCGCAGAGTGAATTCGATTTCGTCGCCCAGCTTGGCCGCCCCGCACGAGGCGAGCTTAATCAACCGCAGATGTGGCTTCTTCGGATCGTGCAGATGATAGACAATGCCTGGCTGGGAATCGCGAACGGACGCCTGGGCGTGACGCTCGTCGATCGTGATTTGCGGCGCTTGGTCGCTCTCCCAAGTGACCGCCGCGAGACTAGCTCTGGCCAACAGCGCTTTTTCGTCGTTGCGGAGCGTGCCCGAGCGAACAATCTGCAGATCGGCATACGGAGCCAGCGAGCCGTCGAACTCTTCAACTACCATGTCGCGATCGAGTTCGCCTAACTGCTGGCGCTCACGCATCAAACTGGCCGGGTCGCCGACGCGATGGATTGTCGGCTCAAGCTGAGCCAGTGAGGTTGCGGCCCGCTCGTTTTCGTCGATTTTTGACAATGAAAGGGGCGACTCAAAACCGACCGGCATATCAGACCGGGCGTATTCGTGCAGATCAACCATCCGCCGGACGACGCCAAACCGGGGTGCGTAGATGCATACTCGATTACTAGGCGTCACGACTGTGCGGCCATCGACCGTATCGTAGTGGGCCACAGTGTCTTCTTGTTCCAGCCCGTCGACTTGCCAATCTTTCCGAATGCCGACCGTGAGACCATCGTCGCCGCCGTCGCATAGATACTCATCCCGCGGTCCAACGATCGCACAACCGCTGCCGCAGCCCTGCGGCCCACAGCCCTGATTTGCGCAGGAACAACTCGGCGGACGAATGCCTGCCGCGTATTCCGCTCGTCGGATAGCTGGTGGCGGCGTGTGAGGATCGTCGCGATAGATTATTGGCATGACTTGCTGGTCGCTGCCCGGTGATCCGCTGCCCGGTGATTCGAAGCCCTGTGATTCGAAGCCATGCGATTGAAAATTAGCAGCGCGCGGCCATTCACCCGCCGCAGCACCGCCAACAACTGCAGTATCTCTAGCACTATTTGACGCGAGCCGCCCGCCAGGCGCGGTTTGCCGACTAGGCATCGTTGCCTGGCAGGAGCATAGCATTAACGTTGCCGCACCGATCACGCCATGGCGAAACCAGGCAGGAGCATACGCGGGTGTTGTCGACGGCATGAGATGACGTTGGATGAGTGAAGATTGAAGAGTGAAAGCTATCCGTAAGTCAACCTGAAGTTGAGCTGGCGTGGCAATGCGTCGACTGGTTTCCGCGGCTTCGCTTTTTGGTGGTTTGGTTTCAGCACTTCCGCTTGTGTCATTCCGTTTCGGCACTCCCCCCTTTCACTGGGCGATCGTAAACGACTGCAGGAGGTGCACCGTACAAGAATGCTGGGTTCGGTTGATTGTTGCCTGGCACACGACCTCCCAGACGTAGGATCGCCATCGGACGTCCCAGATAGTCGGCCGTTACGAGTGGATCTTCACCCGGGCGGGCCTCGATCCACGGTTGGTGCTGGCCGTCTTGAGCAATTGCCGGTGCTAAATCCGGATCTTCGAGGTAGATCACGCGGGTAATGAAACGGCCTTCACCGGCTAGCAATACTTCCTCGAGTGTTAATTCGATTGGCACCGGAAACCGGAGCTTCTGCCCCGGTGGGGCATAGAGTCGATCAACTAACTCCACGGTAGGAAACAGTTCGAGGCCTGGATGCTCGGGGATCTCCGTCACCTTAAAGCGATAGACCGGTCCGATAGGCAATCCGACGAGGAGCCGATTCGATTGTCCTTGGAGGAAACCTGAACCCGCAGCCGAAGCGATTCGTGCCCCCTGAGGAGCACGAATCTCTACCGGCTGACAGAATCCTGACAACGGTCCGCCTCGCAAGAGTCGCTGGTATCCAATCGCTCCCGGAGGCATGGCACCTGCGTGGTGCCAGTGCACGGGTCGATCTTGCGCGAGCACCGCGGTGCTGCACGCCAAGCCGACGAGTACTGCCTTCAGCATTTTGCCAGCAACATGCATCCGAAATCTTTCGAAGAGAAGCAGCGGAAGTCGCTCCCGTACAAGGAGCCGTTGTCTATTCGAAAGATGGAAATCGGAGCGAGTTAGGTTGCGTACCGTTGTCATGTGTTTCCGATAAGTTAGACTGCTGGAAACTAGTGGGAATTACTAATTGCAAGAACCGTCTGGACAATCTTTACGGCCCTTGAACCGTGCCGCCATTTTCTTCATCGCCGTAGGAAAAGCAGGGGCCAACGTTCCGCCTCGGGCACGAAATCCTGCGCGGTTGGTCTCGGCGATATTGACGTGATTCACCGGACGTGGGTAATTCATACCTGGGCGCTGTTTGACGGTCATGCTCATGTTACGAACTGGCGGTGGCATTCGCACGCGTGTGCGATTACGCATCGTATGACTCGTCAAACCGGCCTCGTGACCCAGTGGGATATGCGGCGGACCTGGCAGACCGATCGGTGTGCCGACGTGAGGCATTCCCCATTGCGGCGTTGTCATCCCCGAGACCATATGAGGCGGCATCGCCCGCGGCGCAAAGCCAGCGGTTGGCATGCCCTGAGGTAGCCCTCGCACTGCGCCATAGCCGTCGTCGTAAACGTCGCCTTGACTGCCGCCGTCCTGATAAGCCCCGCCTTGATAGGCCTCGTCACGATACACCTCGCCTTGATAACCGTCGCCCTGGTACCCTTCGTTGATCATTGGGCCTTGGTAGGGGGCCTGGCCTTGCGCGGGAACACTCGATTCGTAAGGAACCGTCTGCGATTCCACCGGACGTAAATTGCCTTCAAATCCGCGGTTCCCAGAGCCTTGGTCGTACTGGGCCTGGGTGACTCCGCCTTGCATGGCAATTCCTTGGCCAGGCAACTGCAGGTCGAGGTTGCCGATCCGCAAGATCGCCATGATCGAACCGCGACGGTCTGCCTCGGCAATCGGGTCGACCCCTGGATCGAGACGTGTGCTTACCAGAGTCTCTACACCCGCCAGAGCCAAATCTTGGAATTCAGGATCTGGCAAATAGATGACTTTGGTAACGAAGTTGCCGCTCAGCACTTGATCGAGATCTTCGTCGGTAAACTGAATCGGGATCGGAGCGTGCGCCAAAAACGCATCGGTCCGTGGTGTGACTGGCGCGACCTCGAGGGTCGGATAGAGTTCCACACCTTCGCGATCCGGCAGGTTGGTGAGCTTGATCCGGTAAATCGCACCTTGCGAAAAATTTTGCCGACCCGGCATCACCAATGGGGTGCCGTCGAACATCCCTTGGCCGCTGACATCCCACGCGACTTCGCCGCCCTCAACACCGAGGAAGGCAATTTGCGAGGTGACACCCGCGCCCATTGGGGCACAACCACCGATCGGGCCACAACCGGGGCCCCCCATCGCCATGGCCGGGCTGATACCGCCGCCACCACGAGTTGCCATCGGGCTCAAGACGCCTGGTCCGGGGCCACCGACGCCGGGCCCTGGCTCCATCAGCCGCTGGGCTGGCGGAAGATTATAGGCTCGGTTGGCCATGCAGTCAGATGCTGCTAACAGCACCGCCAGGCCCATCATAAGTGTGGTCAATGTTTTCTTCATCACGTTTCCCCCCTCTGAAGCGTTTAGTAGTCAGTCGCTAGTCGTAAGTAGTTAGCTTCTTGCTAACGACTTAGGACTAACGGCTCACGCGACCGTAAATCGAGGTTGCGAGACGGCTCTAACGCGTCGTCTCTAATACCGTGGCTAATTTTTCTTTCTATCGCCGGTGGACTATCAGCCTCGTGGCCGATAGCTAGCATTAGGCCGCAGCAATCCCATCAGGTTTGCCGTGGACCAAGCAGCCAGACTCCCACTAGAATCCGCACTCATGTTTGCCACAGCGGATCGACTCCCCTCCTATGTCTGGAAGATGTCAAAGCACAAGGTGAGCCGCTCTCTCCTTGGAGTAATTGGTCGGCGTCGAAGAACTGGAATCTTTGGCAAAACCGCCAAAACCGGCAAAGGAAAACTATTTTGCGTGCTTTAACAAAACTTCTTGCGATCACATTCGCCCTGGCGAGTTCCGCTTCAGCGGTTGGCCAATCGACTCAGCCAGTGCTCGGCGGTAATGCCTATCTTGCCCAAGTCCTCAAAGACATCGAACGCCAGGTCAGCATTATCGCTAAGCTCCGCCATGAATCTCGCGTGCTCGATCAAAAGCTCACCGGCTCAGGAAAATACTGGCAGCTCCGCACTCGGGGCCAACGGCTGACAAAATGGGAAATGCAAACTCAAATTGCTGACCAGACCGTAAGTTTCGAGCAGGTCTACGACGGCGAGTACCTCTGGACCGATCGGCGCAATCCGACAGGACGACAGGTTCATCGCCTCGACATCGCCTGGCTGCAGGCCAAATTGCGCAGTGCCAGCCGAGGCAACGCAGCGGACGAGCGACAGCAATTGATCGCCGCCGTCGAAGGGCAGGGGGGACTCGGACAAATGTTAGCCGACCTGCTCCGCAACTTTGATTTCCAGCCGCCGCAGCCAACGCAACTCAACGGTCTACCTGTCAATGCCCTGATCGGCCGTTGGCGCCCCGAAAGGCTCGTCCACCTCTGGCCCGACGCGGTGAAGCTCGGCGAAGCAGAGCCTCCCGAGTGGCCTCGCCAATTGCCGCATCACGTCTTGCTGCTAGTCCGCAGAGATAACACGATTCCTTGCGTCTGCGAACATCGCCGCGCGGCCGACGCCGCACTCGCCGGCAGCCTGGCGGGACTGCGCCCCTCCAGCGATCCGCTGCTTCGTTACGAAATCTTTGAAGTCCAGACCGCCGTAGCGATTCGGGGGGAAAGATTTCGCTTCAGCCCCGGCAATCAATGGACTGACGAGACCGCGCTAGTGCTCGAGCAGCTCACCAAAGGGGACGGGGAATCAGAGTCAACGACTGCACCAGATACCGCACGTGACCCTCAGTTGCTGCAACGTTGAATGGCGTCGGTCGCGCGTGGCAGTCGCATCTTTCACGATCAACTCGCCCAGGCCTCCGGCCACGACATTTCAATGATCTTTGTTGGTCGGCAATGCCCAATCCGCGACGTCGGCTCATCTCTTTGATCGGTCGTGATCACTCTCACCACTTTCCTCAATGGCTGAAAGCGAGTACTACTGTCGCTCACCAGTCAGCAGTGAAACTGCGATCAACGTAATAAAACCTAGTGGGATCGTTACAATGCCCGGCTGACTAAACGGCACCAGGGCGTCTTCGGCCGGCAGACCGTAGACTTTCGAGTACGTGTCGGCGCTCAGCAAGACCCAAGCCAGCGAGCTGGTCATGCCGACCACGATCGCGGCGATGATTCCCTGTGCGGTGGTTCGTTTCCAGAAAAGTAACATGACCAGCGCGGGAAGGTTAGCTGAAGCGGCAACGCTAAAGGCCCAACCGACCAGGTAGCTGACGTTCATTTCCTTGAATAGGATTCCTAAGACGATCGCGATCACGCCGACGACGACCGACGCGAATTTTGCGATGCGTACTTGCTGATGGCCAGACAATTCGCTGGAAGTAAAACTGCCGACTAAGTCGTGCGCGACTGCACCGGCCGACGCCAGGATCAATCCGCTGACCGTACCTAAGACGGTCGTGAACGCAATCGCAGAGATGATGGCAAACAGCAGTTCGCTCATGCTCAATGCAAGCAGCGGAGCCGCCATGTTGCTGTCGGTGACGTCTAGCGCGCCGCTCGTCATCGCTCCCAAGCCGAGGTACAGCGTCAGTACGTAGAAGAAGCCGATGCAGCCGATCCCGACGATCGTGCTTTTGCGCGCGGCCGCCGCGTTTTTTACCGTGTAGTAGCGAATGAGAATGTGTGGTAAGGAAGCGGTACCGCAAAACAGTGCCAGCATCAGCGATAGAAAATTGAGTTTGTCGAGGAAGTTGTCGCCACGAATGCCTTTGAATTTTGGATGTTCGCCTGGGCGCAGCACTTGGCTGCCGGGGGTTGGCTTGGGTCTGTAGGTTGTGGTGACACTGCCATCGTCGTCAATGACTTTTTCAGACGACCAGAGCACCACTTCGCTTTCACGCAGCGTACGGAAAAAATCCAAGGGACCGAGTGGACCTGTCGAGCTGACGTCGCCCGGTAAGCGGCTGATGTGGCCGACCGGCGAAAGCATGGCCTGCCCATCACCGCTGCCCAATGGCAAGCCATTGACTAGCATCTCGCCATCGGCTTTCTTCGTGACGGTTTGAGTTTGATCGACGCCCGGTTTGGCTTCAAAACCTCGTTCGAGAATCATTACTGTCAGCACGGCACTAAAGATCACTAACAGCGACCCTTTGAGAAACTGCACCCAGGTGGTCGACATCATGCCAGCGGTGACGACGATCACAATCACCACCACGCCAACAATTACGACCCCTGCCCAATGCTCCAAACCCAACAGCGGTTTCACGAGTACGCCGGCACCTACCATTTGTGGAATCAAGTAGAAGATGCTTACCACTAAAGTGCTAATGCCCGCGGCCAGCTTGATACCACGCGAGTTGAATTTTGAATTAAGCGCATCGGCGAACGTAAATTTGCCGAGTCGTTTCATCGGCTCGGCCACGACAAAGAGCGCCACGATCCAGCCAGCCAAGTATCCAATCGAATACAAGAATCCGTCGTAGCCGTAGAAGGCGATCATCCCACAGATGCCCAAAAAAGACGCAGCCGATAAATAGTCGCCGGCAAAGGCGACGCCATTCACGAACCAGGGAATCTGCCCGTGAGCCGCGAAGTAGCCTTCGGACGACTTCGCTTGCTTGCCCAAATAAAAGCTGAGCCCAATGGTGATGCCGACAAACAGCAAAAAAATAACAATTGCGATCGGCGAAGGGTCGTAAATCATTGCTCGTCCCCCTCCTGATTGCAGAGAAACCCATAGAGTAGAGCCAGCACAAACGCGAAGACAATCAGTCCAAATCCGTACAGGATTGCAACATTGATGCCTGCGATGGGGGTCGCTTCCATGGTGGTTGGCGAGAAGGTATTGATCAGGACGAAGCCGCCGTAGAACAGCAAATAGAGAAAGAACAAAATCAAACCGATTCGCGAATTTCGTGAGTTCATACACTGCTCAAGGGAAAAGAATGGGACCGCGACGCGACGGAGTCACCGACGCAAAAGAGAACTAGCCATCATCGTCTGCCGCGGCCAGTTTCACAAGGTCGTATTCAGCAGAAGGTCTGCGCCGTCTTACACGGCGGGCCGGCTAAACATTCGAGGTTCGGCATCTAGCCAGCTGCGACGCAGTCAAAAGCGCCGCCACCATACCACTCGACTCGGCCGTGCCTTGCCAGGCGCGGTCGAGCGCCGTGCCGTGGGCGACGCTGGTACGTACGATCGGTAAACCGAGCGTGATGTTCACCGCACGGTGCATTCCTAGCAACTTTAAGGCGATGTGGCCCTGGTCGTGATACATCGCCACAATCGCATCCAACTCGCCATCTCGCGCGCGGACCATCAGTGTGTCTGTCGGAAATGGTCCAGTCGCGTCAATTCCTTGATCGCGCGCCGTGGCAACCGCAGGCGCGATGATCCGAGTTTCTTCGTCGCCGAACAGACCGTCCTCGCCGCCGTGAGGATTGAGAGCACAGACACCAACACGCGGCTTCGCCAACCCAAATCCTTCGCGCATCGCCTGGTCCGCCAACCGACACTTGGCGGAGACTGCGTCAGCGGTCACCTTGCCAAAGACATCGCGCAGCGCCATGTGCAACGTCACGTGCACTACGCCCAACCCGGCCGGGCAAGCGGGCACTTCTTCGGGCGGTAAGTAAAGCATCATCGCGAAGTCATCTACGCCGCAGCGCTCGGCCAACAGCTCGGTATGTCCGGGATATTGGTGACCCGCGGCGTGCAGAGCTGATTTACTGAGTGGGGCCGTAACAACTCCTTGTACGGTGCCTGCTAAGGCCGCGTCGGTCGCGTCTATCACAGCGTCATAAGCTGCTTGGCCGGTTCGCGCGTCACTGATTCCGATGGGATTAACGTGCGGGCGATCCGTCGGCATGTCGAGCCAGTCATCACCGCCCGCCGGTAAGCACAAAATCGTGTCGGGCGTCGACTGGCGATCGGCAACTGCGGCAAGATCATCAATCGTGACAATCTCGGTCTTCTTCGCTACGAGCGCAGCCGCCATTTGCAGCACCTGCGGATGCCCGAATACGATGGGCTGACAAGCCTGGTGAACGCGCGGCTCCGCCCAGGCTTTGACGATCACCTCTGGGCCAATGCCTGCCGGATCGCCCATAGTGACGGCTAATAAGGGCTTGAACATTGCGGAATTTGGATTACGGATTGCGGAATCGATGGGATTCATTCTAGTTCTTCGCGCTAACGTAAAACAACGCCCCCTAACACGCTGCCTGCTCAGCCGATACGATAGAATGATCGCAATTTCTCATTCCGCAATCCGCAATCCGAATCGTGTCACTTGTCTCGCATATTCCCCTCTTTGGCTTCGCTTTCGCTGGGACTTTTTCTGGTTGCGGTAATGCTTGGCTTGTTGATCGGTGATCTCTACGAAAAGCCGCCTAGCGAAGCGACTTTTCGGTGGCGAGGCATTCACATGCTGACCGGAACCTCGGCAGCGCTAGCAGTCGTGTTTGTCCATTCGATTGCCGTCACCTACTTCATCGGCACAAGTCGCTGGTGCAAGGAAGTGACGGAGACCTATCGACTCGACGCGCTGCTGTTGGGGCAGAGTACTCGGTTAAAACGTAAGACGTTCCCCTGGTGCCTGCTGGGCATGCTGGGAGTCATTGGAGTGGCCGCGTTGGGGGCTGCGTCAGATCCGGGCACTGGTGGGGCTAATACCGCATCTTGGGCAGATATCCACCTTGCTGCCGCGTTTGCCGGCCTGGCGTTTATTGCCTGGACCTACTACCGTGCCTGGCTGAATATCGTGGCGAATCAGGCCGTGATCGAGCAAATCGTCGCTACAGTCGCGGCGATTCGCCAAGAACGAGGCCTCGACACGGAGAGGCAGCCCGCAGCGGCACCGGATTCGGCGTCTTCGTAGCGGAGTAGCTGCCGGTTTGTGGAGAATTAACGAAATAACCCTCATTTTCCGACCTTTACCCGCCTAGCGCCCTGACAGCCCAGCTTTCGCAACTATACTAGACAATTCCGGCTCGTTCTGAGCTTTCCCAGTCATTCGTCCGTCGTACTTGTTTGTAGCTGAAGAGGCCTGTTCGCGTATGTCAAAAGCCATGACGATCGTTGGGATGGTCGTTGCGGCCTTGTTGGTAGTCCTCTTTGGACTCGACTTCTTTGCTAACATTCCCTTCGGGGCCGAAGGGAAAACGATGAATATCGGCGCCGTGGTCGCCGGATCGATTCTAGGTTATCTCAGCTTCAGCACGTTCCGCGAGCAAAAGTAGCGTTAGCCAATTCTGCCACGCAATGCCGATTCTGGCGGCAAACGGAAAAATGACTGGTGAGAAATTCTGACTAGGCCGCCCTACGTAGTATCGAGCGTTGCGGTTTGACTTCATGCTGGCTGACGAGCTGAGCCACAACGTCGTTGACCGTTGCCACCGCCAACTGCTGTTGGCGGTTCGCCTCGGCAATTTCTTGCAATAGCCTTTGACAGCCTTGCAAATCGCGGTCGCTGAGTCGACTGGGGTCGACCGACAGCGCGATCGGTTGGCTCACCGAACCGGTCGCGAACAACTGGGCCACAGTCAATTGGCGTGTGGGGAATAACGACCAACGATGTCGCGGTTGAGGAAGCGTAACT
>Ga0310121_10002603_pt1 | contig 16995 bp, 10 predicted proteins | sample CB27_Tmax_986_MG_FD_203504 | JGI IMG/M metagenome (GOLD analysis project Ga0310121, IMG submission 203504) | Marine microbial communities from Western Arctic Ocean, Canada - CB27_Tmax_986 | ecosystem: Environmental > Aquatic > Marine > Oceanic | place: Canada: Western Arctic Ocean | collected...
CTTTCTCCAAGTAGTTGCCAGTTGTCGCGAACACCGACCAGCAACACGCGGGTCACCGCATCTGAGCAGCCCCGAGTCAATTTTCCTCAGCGGAATCGATTTCCGTGAACGGTTACAGATTCTGGAACCGGCGGCCAGCATCATTCGTGCACTGGATACGTACACAGAGGTGTCGCCGAGTGGCAAAGGTGTCAAGTTGCTGCTCAAGGCCAAACTGCCGGAACGCTGCACGAAAGTGAATCACAAGGTCGGCATCGAGGTATACGAAGGCGGTCGCTACTTCACGCTTACCGGACACCGCATCGAAGGTGCTCCGGCGTCGATCAATCAACGTCAGGAGCAAGTAGAGTGGCTGCTGCAGGCATTCGTAGCAGGGACCACAAACAAGCTCCGTGCGCCACACGAGTCAAACGGGCGCGGTGATGACGAAGACCTGGCACGTCTTGCACTCAACGCCTTGCACCCGTCGCGTGCTGAAGGCTATTGGGACTGGCTCCAAGTTGGCATGGCGTTGCACTCCATCAGCAGCGCGTTGCTCAACGACTGGGACAGATGGTCAGCGCAAAGTGAGAAGTATGTCGAGGGGGAATGCGCCTGTAAGTGGCGGTCGTTTTCTAGCGGAAAGATCGGCGCAGGCACCCTGTTTCATTTCGCAAAGCAAGACGGCTGGACACCCCCGCAACCACGAGATTCGCGGCAGGTTGCCGTCGCTATAGATACTCAGAAGCCACCAACGCCGTTGGATCTGGTGAACTCTCGTCCGATGCCGGCAGGCATGATGGACGGGTGGCTCGGCGAGATGATCGAGGCCGTCGCGCAGGCAACTGAAACACCGAGGGAGCTGCCGGCGTTGATGGGAATTGGGGTGTTGGCGACCGCTTGCCAGAAGCGATTCTCCATCATGCCTGAATCCGGCTATTTCGAGCCTCTTAACCTATGGGTCGTTTGTGCGTTGCAGTCGGGAGCTCGAAAGTCGGCTGTTGTCGAGAAGATGAGCGATCCGCTCATTGCGTGGGAATCCGAACAAGCGGCGGCCCTGGAAGGCGAGATTCGGCGGGCGGAAGCTGATCGGGGAATAGTTGAGGCGCGGATTAAGGCGCTCAGTCACAAAGCCGCCAGGGCAACCCCGGAAAAACTCGCGGCACTGCGACGGGAAATGGCCGAGCTGCAGGACGAACTCCCAACTATCCCCACTGTGCCACGTTTGTTCACCGACGACGTGACCCCGGAGCACCTGGGAACGATGCTCGCAGAGCACGGTGAGAAAATGGCGATCCTCTCCGACGAGGGCGGGATCTTCGATTTGATGGCGGGAAGATACTCCAAGGGCGTCCCCAACTTGGACGTGTGGTTAAAGGGCCACAGTGGGTCCTCTGTTCGCGTAGATCGTGGGTCTCGTTCGTCAGTCTGCCTTCACCACCCCGCGGTGAGTATCGCGATCTCGCCCCAGCCAGACGTTTTGCATGGATTGGCAGCACACCCGGGCTTCAGAGGTCGAGGGCTGTTGGCGCGATTCCTGTATGGACTGCCCGCATCAAAGGTGGGCTATCGGAAACTCAAGTCTTGTCCTGTTCCTGGTCATCTTGGTCATGCCTACGGGAATGCGATCAAGACGATTCTGAACACTCCACCCGCGATTTCCGCCACGGGCAAGCCCCACCCGCATGTCTTACGCCTGAATCCAGAGGCTTGGCAAATCTGGAAGGACCACGCGCACGTGGTTGAGCAGGCAATGCGTCCAGGGGGGCGATTCGAGCATCTCACCGACTGGGCCGGGAAGTTGCCGGGTGCGGTGGCACGTCTCGCCGGAGTGCTGCATGTGGCCACATACGCCACAGAGCGTCCAGAAGCGGTCAACGTCAGAATCGAGACGATGGAAGTGGCCATTGCCCTTGCCGAGATTCTGGAAGATCACGCGCTGTTGGTCTTCAATCTCATGGGTGCAGATCCCGCCATGGACGACGCGCGAAAACTCCTTGCGTGGATCAATCGCGATCAGGCTGAGCAGTTCACGAAACGCGACTGCTGGCATGATCTCCGTGGGAAGTTCAAGAAGGTCAACGACATCCTGCCGGCGCTGGACATCCTCTTGGAGACCGAGCACATCGTGCCGATCCAATCGCCGCGCTCCGGTCCCGGCCCGAAAGGAGAATGGTTCCAGGTGCATCCCGCTATCGTCCAGGGCTGGGCGGCAAACGCTATTGCCGAAATTGATGACCAAGATGACCAAAACGGCCAAAGCATTGAGTGCGAGGGTGCCTCTCAACCGGGATCTGGTCATCTTGGTCAACTTGGTCATACGGCCCCAGATGATAACAAAGGTTGGTTATGAGTGTGTCAGCACTGCTGGCCAAACTGACGCGGCTCGGCATTGAAGTCGGAGTTGATGGCGACCGGATCTGGTACTCACCCCGATCAGCAGTGACACCGGACCTAGCCAAACGCATGAAGGCCCACAAAGGCGAACTGCTGGCGACCCTGGGGCCCGAGGCGCCGGCGGAAGAATCGGACCCTAAATGCTGCTGGTGCGGATCGACACGGCTTGTTGATGGTAAGCAGGGGCGGATCTGGTGCGATGACTGCGAGCGCGTGGCCTGGCTGGTTCTTCCAAACAAAAACATCCGGGCTGACGTCGCCAGTCTGGCGCAATGCAACCCACCAGAACCCTGCCCGGACTGTGGTGGACTGGAATTATGGGAGTCGGTTGCGGGCGACTTATTCGGCCGGAAACCCGGCAAGTGGCGGTGCCTGCGGTGCGATCCACCTACCACGGCCCGGCGACTACGGGAACGGGCGGCGCGGGGTGGACTTCTATTTAATCCACAAGTGGCTTACAGGAAATAACTTAAGAGATGGAATGCCCCCTGACTTTAATCACCGACCTTGTATTAAAATTTTTGCCAGATAATTTTAATCCCGTTGCCCTGTGACTATTTCGCTCAAAGCGAGGACCGAGTGGATCCAACGATCTTTCAGCCTAACGCCCCAGGGACTGTAATTCCAATCGGCAACGGGGAATATGCGTTCGTTCCCAATCCGCTACCACCGGCGGGCTGGACGTTCCCGCCCGATTTATGGCCACTTCTCGCTGACGCTAAGCAGCAGTTGGGAATCCTGGAAGGACTGGGACGCAACCTACCTAATCCTGCGATATTGTTGCGCCCCCTTGCAGATCGAGAAGCGATTCGATCATCGCGCCTGGAAGGCACCTACGCTACCGCGAAAGAGTTATTGCTGTTCGATCTAGAGCCAAGGGAATCGACATCTGAACTGGACCGCGCAAACGACCAGCGAGAGGTTTTCAATTACCGTCGCGCGCTGTTCCACGGGACGAACACCGAGTTACCGCTGTCGGCGCGGCTACTCAAGGACATGCATCGAATATTGCTCGAAAGTGTCCGTGGAAGGGACCGCGCGCCCGGTGAGTTCCGTAAGGTTCAGGTCGCCATTGGCGGCGGCTCAACCACCCGATTTGTGCCCCCCCCACCAGAGCGACTGCTAGAGTGCGTAGATCCCTTCGAGAAACACCTTCACACCACATCGTCACCATTCGACCCACTCGTCGATTCCTTCCTCGCTCATTACCAGTTCGAAACGATCCATCCATTTCTTGACGGCAACGGCCGCGTGGGGCGACTGCTTCTGGCAATCATGTTGCAACAGCGCTGTGGCCTGTCAAAGCCTTGGCTGTACATGAGCGAATACTTCGACAAGAACCGCGACGACTACATCAACTATCTATTCCGCGTAAGCACCCACGCGAATTGGCACGACTGGCTTGAATTCTGTATTCAGGGCACGATCGTTCAAGCCAAGGACACTGTCTCGCGATGCGAGCGATTGAGGATTGCCCGCGAGGAATTCATGCAGCGCGTAACGAATGTGGGTGGCTCTGTCAGGTTGAACCTGATTGTTGAAAACATCTTCCACTCACCCTTTGTTCGAGTGGCTGACTTGCCAGCCCGATTGGGCGTTACCTATCCGACGGCGAGAGCTGATATCCAACGGTTGGTGGACGCAGAAATACTTCAGGAGGTGCCAAACACAACTCCACGAACATTTTATGCTCCCGAAGTATACAACATCGCCTACGACGACTTAGATAACGAATAGAAAGACAAGTGAACTATGGCATCGGTATTCAAACGCGGCGGAAAAGGGAATCGCGCTGGCCCGTATTATATTCAGTGGTACGACCACAACGGAAAGCGCCAAAGCAAGAGTGCCCGCACGACAGACAAGGCCACGGCGGAACGCATCGCGGCCAAACTCGAATCCGATGCGGCCCTGCGTCGCGATGGAGTGATTGACCCGACGCTGGACGCGATCAACAAAGAATCGAAGCGGACAGTTGAATCGCACCTGGCCGATTACCAGTCCAAACTCCGGGCAGTCAACCGAAGCGATCAGTACATCCGCGAAACCGCCAAATACATCCGTGAAATTGCCGAAGCGGGAGAATTCGAAAACGCTGCACCGATCAATGCTGATGCGGTGACCAGATTCGCCGGTGGGTTGAAGGACAAGGGTAAATCAACCCGGACCATCCAAGCCTACCTGACTGCCATCAAAGGGTTCGCCAAGTGGTTGGCTGACAACCACAAACTACCGCGCGATCCCCTGGCATCGATTCGTAAACCAAACCCTAAGGCCGACCGGCGGCGGGAACGCCGCATGCTACTCAGTGACGAATGGCGATGGCTGGAAACGGCGACCCTGACCGGCCCTGAACGATATGGAATGACCGGCAGGGAGCGGACAATCCTGTACGCAACCGCAATTCAAACCGGGCTGCGATCGAATGAACTGCGAAGCTTGACCCGAGGTCGGTTGTACCTGGAAGCCGACCCGCCCTACCTCACCTGTAAGGCCGGATCGACGAAGAATCGGAAGGATGCCCGACAGTATATTCAGCCTGAACTCGCAGCGGACTTGCAAGCACATATCAGGACGAAGTCCCCTAAGGCCCCCGTATTCAAGCTGCCCCACGAATCAAATCTTGCTCGGATGCTGCGGGATGACCTTGCCGAAGCTCGCAACGTGTGGATGCGACGTGCCAAGGATGATCCCGACGAGTATCTTCGGCGCGAACAAAGCGACTTTCTGGTCGACACAAACGACGAGGGAGAAGTCTTCGATTTCCATAGTCTGCGACACACATGCGGTGCATGGCTGGCAATGACGGGGGCTCACCCCAAGGAGATCCAGCAGATCATGCGACACTCGACGATCACATTGACGATGGACACTTATGGGCATCTGTTTCCCGGTCGAGAGGCTGACGCGGTGGCACGAGTCCGGGATATGATGGCCCGTCCCACCGAGGCCCTAGAGGCAACCGGTACGGATGACGTGGCAGTAAGTAACGACAACCAAGGCGCAGCAAATGCGCAGCACACAGCACGCGAGAGTGGGCGAAACGGTGCGACGGGTTGCGACGGACCCCACAAGGTGGCCACGCAAGGTAGACCCTCCAACCCCTTGCGAGTTGCGGACTTGGGCGATGATGTACGGCCCGGTGCGACTGAAAGCGAAAGTGCCCCCTCAAGGACTCGAACCTTGAACCTACTGATTAAGAGTCAGTTGCTCTGCCAGTTGAGCTAAGGGGGCTGGGACCGTAATTGTAGCATCGCACGGGGTCGCATCAAGCCGCCCATTGTTGCGTAAACTGGTATTTGCAACCGTGTTGGGCTCGCCGTCTTCAAGTAGCTCGCTGTCGTTTATCAAGGTGAGCGGTTCGCATGGGCTCGCAGCCGGTCGCGCCAATTCGCGTCCTAACTGCTGCGCCTGGTGCTGCACGCTGAAAACGTCCGAGCGTTATGATCTGTTCCAGTCGCGATCTGAGGGATCCGGAAATCGGAAAACGACCGATTGGTACTGCCGATCCAGACCTGCAACAGCATCGGCCTCTTGCCCGGGGAACAGGTGACCATACGTGTCCATCGTCAATGTGATCGTCGAGTGGCGCATCACCTGCTGCACCACCTTTGGGTGGGCCCCTGTCATCGCCAGCCACGCACCGCAAGTGTGGCGTAGGCAGTGGAAGTCCAGCATTTCCTGTTCATGGTTCAGCGCTACCAGAAAGTCGCTCTCGCTCCGTCTTTGTTGCTCCTCGGGGTCGTGCCTGCAGGCATCGACCCATGCCTTCCGGACGTCTGCCAAATCTGCTCTCAGCATTTCGGCCATCTCGAATTTCGACGACAACTGAGAAACCGATGCGCGTCGCGTTTTCGCGGAGACATGTAGTTGGAGCTGTTCTGCTAAGTCGCGACGAACGTTCGCACGCGTCAGGGACATAGCTGCGTCGTTATTGCGCGTTGTTTCTGCGTCAGCGGCATGGCGGTCACGCCTGATGGCAAGCAGGTCGTCTCTGTGCCGTCCGACAAGACCCTTTATCGGGGGGCAGCGAGAGTTGGTACGAGAGTGCTCGCCCTCGTGGCATATTACAAGGACGAGCGAGACGTTTACCGATGGCCCAATAACTTACTCAATAAACACTGCCAACCTTCGGCGGCTGAAAGAGTTCATCGGGCAGATCGGCCTCGAAGTCGAGATAGATCCGTACCACCTGGACCGATTCCCCGTCCGGAGCTTTGGACGTGGATCGAACTTGCGAGGCATACCAATTCCCTTGTGGTGACCTCTCCATCTTCTCGATCACTTTGCTGCTCATCACGACTGCTTCGCCATGCTCGCCGGTGCTGAGCATATCCCAACGGGTGATGGCATAATCTCGGACCGGATCGAGCCAAAAGCGAGTGACATCGGGCCGTTGAATCTGCCGATTGTCCTTTGGGTCAGGCGTTGCCTGTGACATCCGACCGCTCGCTCGCACATGTAAGAGTACCGAGTCCGGCGGGCCAGTCGTCGGATTCATCTCCAAGACTGGCTCCCTCCGTTGACTTGGCACACCCATCAGCGGACGACAAATAAACTCAGGCCGGCGAGACCAATACGGAGGAAAGTGTTCGCCCAACTGCGACTGCGAGCTCCACTGCTTCACCGAATCAATCTTCACTTGAGTGGCACCGTCATCATCCGTAACGAAGTCGCAATCGAAGTGCGTCAATCGCACCGCCCACGGATCGCCTTCTTCGGGTTGGACCAAATAAGTGGGGAAGTAATTGAAGTCTTTCGCTCGTCGCCGCCACCACGCACCTCTGTCTTCGGAATCCGCCGGTTTCTCAACTCTACGGAGTTCGCGCCGGGAAAAGGACTGATCCGCTCGAAACCTATTACCTTTGCGATACATGATGAGGGGACGCGCCAACCACCACTTCTGATTCTGCCTGTGCGAAATGACGATCGCGCGATAGTTGTCCATCCGCTGTCGGCCGATCCGAATCGTCTTCAAGATCCGTTCGATATCTTCAGAGGGGACGCGGTCCACCAGCTTGGCGGTCTCAGGCACACCGAGTCCGTACACATCAGTCGGTCCCTTCTCGGGGTAATCGAATCGCTTTTCGCTGACCATTTGCTTTCCTTGCCAGCGGCCTTCAAAGCGACAGAGCTGAGGTAACTTTGTTTCGGGATCAACGCGAAACAGCATTCGCATCGGCGCTTCCCGATACCGAACCTTCAAGTCGAACTCGAGCCATTGCCGGTCACCATCTTCGACGCGGCGCAGTTCCTGCTCGACCAGCTTCATGTCGTTTCGTAGCGTGCCGAGAAACTCCATTCGCTCTAACGGCGTTTCGACTAACTGCTCGTCTTGCAGCAACAGAGGAAGAATCGCGGTCATCGATTCGCTCAGTCGCCGCGGCGAGCCTTCGGGCACACGATACAGAACACCCTCTTTGGAGTCGTACGAATAGTAGACCTTCAATCGATGATCGCGATATTCGGTCCATCCTCGCTGCCGCGACGCAGAAATACCGTTCGAGGGCGAGTACCAGGTCTCAGTCGACTCGCCATTTGAATTAGTTGTCGTAACGTGAATCCAAGACTGCTCGAGAGCTGCGGTCGCCACGGCTGCGAAGCTAGTATGCGGTCGTAAACTCCACGCGACGATGGCAGTCAGCACGATCGCGGCAGTTGCCGTTGCGGCGAGTCCCGACCACACTCGCTGGATCCAGATTCTTTGCCGAGCGATCGTCTTTCTATCGGCTAGGATTGTCTGCGACCGAAAGTCAGATAGTTGTGATTTCAGCTTCCGTTCGACATCGATTGGAACTTTTACGTCCATGACGGTATGAAGCAGCCGATCCGCGTCATAAGGTTCTTGCGAATTCATAGTTAACTCCGTACTGCGTTTGTGGGATCTAAGTGCGAAATCAACGTCTGTAGCCGAGTGCGTCCTCGCGCGACGTGATTTCGTGCGGTTGCCTCATTGCATTCCAAGGCGGCGGTAACATCCCGATACGACTGGCCTTGAATAACACGCATCAGAATTGCCAGGGCTTGTTGCCGAGGCAGACGGTGGATCGCTGCGATGATCTCGCGATGCAATTCATGGCTGCTTGCAACCTCGGAGGGTGACGTCGACATATCTGATAGCTCATCGGCGGCGCCGCGGCCTGATTCGCTCGTCTTCCTTTCTCGTACCCTGCGACGTGTAAGGTCGTAGGCAGCGTCGGCGCAAATCTTCAGAACCAATGCTTCGGGACAAGGATGCTGAATCACGCGGTCCCACCGCTTCCAGACGGTCACTAGAGCATTCTGTAGGGCATCCTCCGCGTCTTGCGAATCGCGAACGATTCGCCAAATCGACTGGATCATGCGGTCCTCGATCGGACGCAGGATTCGGTCGTACGCTTCTTGCGATTCGTTCATGGCGAGCGGTTCAGTCTTATTGTCGTATGCCGTCAAACCAGCATTGTCACTCAGGTAACCGAACCGCGAACACAATCTGTGTACAGAAAAGGCGACCAAACTGATTTTGTTTTGTTTTCGCCGGAGCCAACCCTTTTTCACGCATTTGCGCGCCTTTGTTGGTACTTTTCGGTCTGCCCATGCTCTTAACGCTCTCAACGTCTGGGACGCCGGTTTGCTCCGCTCGGAAACACTTAGGAACTGTATGGAAGTAACTAGCACCAAATGGGATTTGTCCTGATTGGCGTAAAGAATGAGATGTGACGCTTTTAAGTAGGCGATGGCTGCCAGCCGCCGATAGTCGCCGTTTCCTTTCGCGGAGCGAAAGGCGACTATCAAAAGCGTGCGATCTCAAAGTCTACGCTAAAACCCTGTCCGACCGTTTGGTGCTAGTCCGTTCGGGTGCCAGTGGCACACGGAACGAAACGGCAACGTGTTTCTCTACGAGTCCTTAGTCCGATGAGATCGATGCCAAACGCTGGCGTTCACGGTCAAGAGCAGTCAACCCTAACGACCTGACAATGCCATCTGCCCAACTGGGATCTTTGAAGGTAGGCTTTGATCGCGTCGTCCAGAGGGCGGCACAGGCGCTGAGTGATAAGGTCCCAAGCGACGGAAGCTCGAAACCTAGGAGACCAATCGATGCGATTCTGGCTCGCGATTCGTGCGTTCTTTGCGGTGTTGTTCAATGCTCGGCTCGCGCCGAACATCGAAGGTCTGTTGCGTGGAGAGGAAGGCGCGCAGCCTACACCGTCCGACGTTACGGAGACTTTGGAATCGCCCGCCGACGCATCGCAGGTCGAGCCAGCCGCATCTTCCGCACGGAACGACGCCATCACCCTGGTAGCAACCTTGCAACGAGAGGCGAGATTCGTGGACATTGTCAAAGAGCCTCTCGGAGAGTACACGGATCAACAGATTGGCGCGGCAGCTCGGGATGTGCTACGCGACTGCGGGTTAGTCCTCGATCGGCTCTTTGCGTTTCAACCCGTGGTTGAGGAAGAAGAGGATGCCGAGTTGGAAGCACCTGCCGACTTTGACACAGGTCGCTATCGTCTCACCGGCAAGGTCTCGGGTGACGCTCCATTTCGAGGACGGCTGGTGCATCACGGTTGGCAGGCGACGCGCTGTGAGTTGCCGCAGTGGTCTGGGAGCGAGCAGTCCGTAATGGTGGTGGCCCCAGTAGAATTGGAAGTTTGTTGATTACAATACCGCGGCCTGGCTGAAATGTCCGGTCAAAAGCTGTGTTTCCGCATGATTTCAAGCCGGCGGCCGGACACAGGAAAATGCCCACGGCATATCACATTGACCATCTGCAGTAAGTCGAGCCGTAACCTTGCAAGTTGCCCGCAGATTACGCAGGTACACGCAGATGAAATGCTCGAGGTTGTCAGCGGCGTCAAGCTCCGTGAGCTACGGGCCTCCTCCTTTAAGTCACTGCAATCGGATAGAGTCTTCCGTTGATTACCGGACGAGAGGAGCTCATGCCTGCACGATATGTTCTTGGAATTGACCTGGGTACGACGAACTGCGTGCTGGGATATTCTCCGCTGGACACCGACGAGCCCGATGTCCGCTTGTTGCAGATTCCACAATTGGTGGCTTACCGAACGGTCGAGCCACAATCGTCGCTGTCCTCATTCGCTTATTTGGCGACCGAGCACGAGACGCGAGAGAATGCCGTGGATCTGCCCTGGGCGGTCGACCGAAACTTCGCGGTCGGCGAGTTCGCTCGTCGGCAAGGCGCAGAAGTGCCGGAGCGCACAGTAGCCGCTGCCAAATCGTGGTTGTGCCACAGCCGCGTCGACCGGCGCGAGAGCATCTTGCCGTGGAACGCGCCGGCGGACGTGAACAAGATATCGCCTGTCACCGCAACGCAGTTCTACCTGGAACACCTGGTCGCGGCGTGGAACGCGGCCTTCCCTGACGCTCCGTTCGCGGACCAGCAAGTGGTGTTAACAGTCCCAGCCTCCTTCGACGCCGCGGCACGCGAGTTGACGCGCGAAGCCGCTCTGGCAGCGGGGCTTCCTAACGATCTTGTCTTGTTGGAGGAGCCGCAAGCCGCTGTGTACGCCTGGATTGTCACTTCCGGCGATCGCTGGCGCGAACACTTGCAGCGGGGCGACAAGCTTTTGGTGTGCGACGTGGGTGGTGGCACGACCGACTTGACCCTGATCGATGTTACGGAAGAGAACGGCGAGTTAACACTCGAGCGTCTGGCGGTAGGCGACCACGTGCTGGTCGGTGGTGACAATATGGACTTGGCTCTGGCCCATCATGCTGCCGGCCTGTTCGCCGAGAAGGACATCAAACTTAACGCCTGGCAATCTGTCTCGCTGTGGCACTCCTGCCGTGCGGCCAAAGAAACCCTGTTGGCCGAGGGAGGACCCGACAAACACGCCATCTCCGTCCTTGGTCGCGGCAGCAAAGTCATCGGAGGAACTGTCTCAGTCGAGGTCGAAAGCGACAGCGTAACCAAACTTCTAACCGACGGGTTCTTTCCACTTTGCCAACTGACCGATCGGCCCCAACGCAGGCGGATTTCGGGGTTTCAGGAGATTGGTCTGCCATTCGAGTCCGATACAGCGATCACACGGCATATCGCTGCCTTTCTGGAGGCGCAGGCGGACGCCGCGGGCGAGTCTGTCCGTCCGGCCCACGTACTGTTCAACGGCGGTGTCTTCAAAGCAGCAGTCATGCGATCGCGAGTCCTGCAGGCGATGGCTAGTTGGTTTGCTGATGGGCCGCCAACTGAAGAATTGGCGGGCGAACGCGAATTGGGCTACGCCGTCGCCAGGGGAGCCGCCTATTATGGCTGGTCGAAGCAACACGGCGGCGTGCGCATCCGGGGTGGCGTCGCTCGCTCGTACTACGTTGGCATCGAGACTTCTGGGTTGGCCGTACCCGGCGCGCCGCGGCCACTGCGGGCGATCTGCGTCGTGCCCTTTGGGATGGAGGAAGGGACCGAGGTCGACGTGCCGTCTGGCGAAATTGGTTTGGTGCTCGGCGAACCGGCACACTTTCGCTTCTTCAGCTCAGCGGTCCGGAAACTGGACCAGCCTGGGGACGTGCTGGACTCCTGGGACGAGCTAGAGCTGGTCGAAACGGACTCCATGGAGACAGTATTATCAAGTGACGAAGACATCGACGAGCCGTACGTCCCCGTGCGATTCCAGTCTCGGATCACCGAACTGGGTCTGTTCGAGTTGTGGTGTGTGAACGTAAAGATGGGTCGTTGGAAGTTGGAGTTCAACGTGCGCCAGCCAGAGGTTGAGTGAAGCCACGTGACGGAGCCACGCGAATTCGATCCTTTGGTGGATGAACTACCGAGTCGGTACGTGGTGGGGATCGATCTGGGCACGACCAACTCGGCGGTGGCTTTCGTGGACACGCAGGAAACGCCCTGGCAAGTTCACGTCTTGCCGATTCCGCAACTTGTAGCTGCGGGTGAAGTCGAAGCTCGCGAGACTCTCCCTTCGTTCCATTACCAGGCAACCACCGCGGAGGCTGACGACGGGGCCTTGCGGCTGCCTTGGAGTGAAGAGGACCCCTCGACCGCGGTCGGATTCTTCGCCCGAGACCAGGGGACGCAAACCCCCGGCCGATCGATTGCTTCGGCGAAGTCGTGGCTCTGCCACTCCGGAGTCGACCGAACTGCCGAACTCTTACCTTGGCAAGGCGTCCCCGACGTGGATCGGCTATCGCCGGTCGAAGTCGCCTCTCGCTATCTGCGTCATATCCGAGACGCCTGGAATTCCGCGTTCCGCAAAGAGCCGCTCGCAAAACAACAACTAGTCATTACCTTGCCCGCATCGTTCGACGAAGTGGCTCGAGAACTGACCGTACGGGCGGCCGCGGAAGCCGATTTGCCCCGTTTCGCATTAATCGAAGAGCCACAGGCGGCCTTCTACGCCTGGGTCTACCGCCACGCGGATGATTGGCATCAGCAGGTGCAGCCCGGTCAAAAGATTCTGGTTTGTGACATTGGTGGTGGCACGACCGACTTCACCCTGATCCGCGTTCGTGCCAGCGAGCGCAAAGGCGACCAAATCCAATTCCAGCGAGTCGCCGTCGGCAACCACTTAATCCTAGGCGGCGATAATCTCGACCTGGCGCTCGCACACCACGTCGAGCAAAAACTGGCGGGCGCTGGAACGCTGAAGCCCCAACAATGGGATGTGCTAGTCCGCAGTTGCCGCCGTGTAAAAGAAGCGTTGCTGGGCGATGACGCTCCGCAACGGCTGACGGTGAACCTGCCCGGTTCCGGCTCGAAGATTATCGGCGGCGGACTGCAGGCCGAAGTCGAGCGCAGCGAAGTCGAAGAGTTGCTCGTCGGCGGTTTCTTGCCCCGCGTTCGTCTCGACGAGAAGCCGTTGCAACGGCAATCCGGTTTCCAAGAGTTTGGCTTGCCGTACGCCCCGGATCACGGCATCACACGCTATCTGGCCGCTTTCTTGAATGCTCACCGCGATCGTGCGGATGGTGCGGCGGCAGCCCGCCCCGACATTGTCCTCTTTAACGGCGGCTTCTTCGCTTCCCCCGTTCTCCGCAATCGCCTGCTTGAGGTCTTGACGTCCTGGTTTCAGTCCGACAACGAGAAATGGAAGCCGCTGCTGTTGGACAATGACCGGTTGGACTTGGCGGTTGCCCGCGGCGCGGCGTACTACGGAATGGTCCAACGCGGCGAGGGTGTCGGGATCGCGGCCAACCTTGCCCGGAGCTACTACATCGGTGTGGCAGGTGATGCGCCAACGGCTATCTGTCTCGTTCCGGGGGACGCCGAACCGGGCCGTGAGACCGAGCTAACCGACTTGACATTGCAGTTGACGATTTCCGAGCCAGTCGAGTTTCCCCTGTTCGTTTCCAGCACGCGATTGACGGATAAACCAGGTCAGGTCGTCGCGATTGATCCGGAACAGATGCTGCCGCTACCACCCATCCGCACCGTGCTCCGTGCGGCTCGGCGGAAGCAAAAGGGCACGGTTCCCGTAAAACTGCACACCCGGCTGACCGAGATCGGAACAATCGACTTGTGGTGCGGCGAAGTTGGAAGTGACCGAACTTGGCGACTTCAGTTCGATATTCGCTCGGCGACGCAGACCGACATGGCTGCCCACCACTCCAGTGCGGAGAGCGAAGGATTCGTTGATGAGTCGAAGTGGCGCGCTTGCCGCGACCTGATCGGCGGAGTCTTCGGGCCAGACGGACGAGACGACCCCACGGGCTTGATAAAGCAACTAGCGATAACTCTGGAGATCAGTAAGAGGCAGTGGCCGACATCACTGTTGCGGAGGATGTGGGAAATCCTCATGGAGCTGGAAACCGGTCGGCGGCGCAGCGCCGCGCACGAAGCCCGTTGGTTAAACTTGCTCGGCTACGCGTTGCGTCCTGGCTACGGCTTTGCGATGGATGACTGGCGCGTTGTCGAGACGTGGCGCGCGGTGCGCGGCAAGCTCGTTCATGGTTCGGCCGATCAGTCGCTCATTCTGTGGCGTCGTGTGGCAGGTGGTCTCTCTCGGGGCCAGCAACTGGCGATTGCTGAGTCTTCGTTGGCTGCGATCCGTGCGTTACACAGCCGGTTCAGGGGCGGAAAAAGACGCGGTCACGAATCATTGCTGAATCCCACCGACTCGATTGAAATCTGGCGTCTTCTCGGTTCACTGGAACTGCTCTCCGTTCCCTCGAAGATCGAATTGGGCGATATCATTGTGGAGTTGCTCCCGAAGAAGAGACTCCGCAAAGTCGGTGACGCGATGGCTTGGGCGCTCGGTCGCGTCGGACAACGGGTGCCCGTCTACGGACCTCTCAACACCGTTGTCCCACTGGCGAAAGCAGCTGAGTGGCTCCAAGCGTTGATGTCCCAGGATGGCGGCAGGACAACGGACTTGCTGGCCGCGATGCAGCTCGCCCGCCGCACCGAGGATCGGCATCGCGATCTGGCTGAAGGCCTGCGTCAGGAAGCCGCCGCCTGGATCCGACAGCACGGTGGCCGGGACCATCTAGTTAAGCTAGCCGTCGATGGCGGACTCCTTGACCATGAGGAGCAAAGCCAGGTCTTTGGTGAATCCCTGCCGCAAGGTCTGCGAATTCTTTGAAGCAATTAGGTGGACTGTATGACTTTGAATGCCACTGAAATGCCGTGTCGTACCGAATGTTAGATTCGCTCGCGTCGATTTCTCAGCGCAAGGAAGTACTCATGCGAATAACCTCTCAATGAAGCGTTGGGCCAAAGGCCATAAGCATCGTAGCATGGGGCAACGCCCCAGGAATCGGTGCAAAAAACGTCGTCCTGTTGGCCGAAGGCCATATTCACGGGGCTAACGGTGCCTATGGCCTTCAGCCAAACACCCTTTCTCGATACACGGTCCTGGGGCGTCGCCCCAGGCTACGGTGAACGATGGCCTTCGGCCAAAAGACGCGTTCACATAACGGGGTGAGTTGATCGCGAAAGTCGTACAGTCCAACTAGCTGGCGGGGCTTCTTTGCTGGTTGGTCTCAGAGACTCGTGAGGCGTGAACTGCGTCAACACACGACTGCCTGACTCGAGGCGAATTCCCAACCTTTGAGATTCAGCGAAACATTTTGCGGCACCGTTTTAGTTGCAACCAGTTCGCAGAGAACCTAGAACCAGAATCTGGGAAACCCAGGCAAACAATCACAGCCTGCGGCATTCGCAACGAGCGCTCGATGGACGCAGGGATGCGTTGGGGTTTGCCAGCAGTCACCACGAAGAAAGGGGTATCGAAGATGGCAAAGGCTGGATCAAGAAAGTCGACGGCGAAGAAACGGGGCAGGTCACGCTCGAAAAAGCGTCAGCCATCGTCCGATCTGAAGTTCCTAAAACGAGCACACTCAGCGGTCCGCTCGCACCTCTCCGCGGCGATGGACTTGCCGACGTTTCTCGATGGCGCGGGAGCACTGTCACTGAGCAATCGGAAGAGGCTCGTTGAGCAGGCACTCGTACTCATCGATCAGAACTACGTTCACCTGCCACTGAAGGAATCGATGCATGGCGTCGATCCGGTGCAGAGGCTCCGCCTGGTCCAACATCGACTTGAAGAGTCGACGACATCGACGATGAGTAGTGAATACGAATTTCATCGAGAGATGTTGGAGATCTTCAATTCGGTCCGAGACCTGCATACGAACTACCTGCTGCCCGCACCTTTCAATCGCACCGTTGCATTTCTGCCATTCTCGGTCGAAGAATTCTTCGAACGTAGACAAGCACGGTACATCGCGACGCACTTCGTGCAAGGGTTTTCTCACCAACACTTCAAACCGGGGGTTGAGATCACGAACTGGAGCGGCGTACCGATCGAGCGAGCGATCAATGTGAACGCCAATCGGCGAGCTGGCAGCAACGCGGCAGCACGCAAGGCCCGCGGGATTGATGGCCTTACGATTCGTGCGCTGAGAACAACGACGCCGCCTGATGAGCTATTTGTCATCATTGGATACATCGACCTCAACGGCAGCGCGCGCGAACTACGCTTGGATTGGCTGGTGACGCCGCAATTGCCGGACTTGCAAGGCGTCGACGCCGACTCCGCATCGACCAACGCGGCTTGCCTCGGTTCAGACATAGAAGCTGTCATTGTGGGACAAACGAAGCGGATGCTCTTCGCGCCCAAAGTCGTTGCCGAATCAAAAAAGAAAAAGAGACGCGTGTCGACGCGCCGCGCTGCGGCCGGCCAAACCGTGAGCACTAGCATGAGCGGCGTGTTTAGTGCGAAGAGCGTTGAGACGCCGTCAGGTGAATTCGGCTACATCCGAATATTTACTTTTGGCGTGAACGACCCGGCGGAATTTGTTGCGGAATTTGTACGATTGGCCGGCCTTTTGCCACACCAAGGCTTGATCGTCGACGTGCGCGGAAATGGCGGAGGTCATATCTGGGCAAGCGAGGGGTTACTGCAAGTCTTGACGCCACTCGAGATCGAGCCGGAGCCAACTCAATTTATCAACACTCCGCTGAATCTGAAGATCTGCGAGCGTCACGAAACCAACCCCTTGGGCATCGACCTGAGGCCTTGGGTCGCTTCGATTCGCCAGTCAATCGAAACCGGCGCCGTCTACTCGCGTGGTTTTCCCATCACGCCCGCGGAATTCGCGAATGAGCGAGGGCAGTCGTATCATGGCCCGGTCGTTCTCATTACCGATGCAAAGTGCTACAGCGCGACC